>Ga0233430_1000441_pt1 | contig 77870 bp, 70 predicted proteins | sample SI_118_April2016_2_FD_179883 | JGI IMG/M metagenome (GOLD analysis project Ga0233430, IMG submission 179883) | Seawater microbial communities from Saanich Inlet, British Columbia, Canada - SI_118_April2016_150_MG | ecosystem: Environmental > Aquatic > Marine > Inlet | place: Canada: British... | reverse complement strand
AATACGCATCTATGCCCGGCGGACGCTGGCGGACAATTCGGCTTGGTTGCCTCCCCCCACAGCCTGCCGATCCCATAGCGGATGCCGTTAAGCTGGCGAAAAGCAGCGATGTGGCAGTCATCTTCGCTGGTTTAACCGCCGAATGGGAGAGCGAAGGGCAAGATCGTATCAATATGGATTTGCCCGCCGAGCAGAACGAACTCATTGAGCGCGTCACCGCTGCTAATCCGAATACCGTTGTGGTGCTCAACTCAGGTTCGCCTCTGCATATGCCCTGGGTGGACAAAGTCAAGTCAGTTTTGCAGATGTGGTATCTGGGGCAAGAGAGTGGTAACGCCATTGCTGATGTGCTCTTTGGAGAGATCGATCCCTCCGGGCGGTTGCCGACTACTTTCCCGAAGCGGATCGAGGATAATCCGGCGCATACCAACTTCCCCGGCGAGAATGGCAAGGTCCGCTATGGGGAGGGGCTTTTTGTTGGCTATCGCTATTACGATGAGAAGAAAATCAAGCCGCTCTTCCCCTTTGGGCATGGGCTTTCGTATACGACTTTTGCCTACGATGCGTTAAAGGTGGAAAAGGTTGGAGATGAGATAAAAATTCAGGTCGAAGTGACCAATTCAGGGACACGAACGGGGCGGGATGTTGTCCAGCTTTATGTACGAGATGTGCAGTCCAGCCTGATACGTCCATCCAAAGAATTGAAATCCTTCGCAAAAATCCAACTTGATTCTGGAGAAACTAAAACTGCAATGCTGGTGCTGAAAGAATCTGACCTGACGTTTTATGATGATACCAAGAAAGCCTGGGTGACCGAGCCAGGAGAGTTTGAAGTGCTGGTGGGACGCTCGGCTGGCGATATTCGACTCTCTGCCAAATTTACCTGGATTGCATAGTCATGAATATTGATTCGCGCCTTGTAGAGATTTCAGAATATACGGGGGAAGGTTACCGCCCACTTGTTGATTATGGAGAATGGCGTGTTGCCATTCTCCGCTATATTGATGAGTTGGCACCTGAGAATATTCACTCGCTGGAGCGGCATAACGAGACAGATGAGGTTTTTGTTCTCCTCGCAGGGAAGTGTCAGCTTTTCATCGGTGTGCCACAGGATGATGGCGTAGTGATCGAAGCCGTAAGAATGGAGCCGTTGAAACTCTACAATATCCGCAAAGGGGTCTACCATTCCCATACCTTGAGTCAGGATGCGATGGTCTTAGTCGTTGAGAACAGGAATACGGGCGATAGGAATTCGGAGAAGATGGCTCTTCAAGAAGAGCAGGCGGATAGGTTGATGATTTTAGCTAACAGTTCAGATTAGAGGAACTGTCCAATGGTATGTGACCTTGCCCTTGCGGCTACGCAGGTGATTCTGAGAAAACCTGCACCTACTCCCATCAAACCGTGACTCGCTACCCAAAACGGATTTCTGGCTCAATGCTTGATAGGATCGACATCCATATCGAAGTGCCGCGCGTGGATTTTGAGAAATCACCTAATAAACGACGCGGAGAAGGCTCAGGTGAGATTCGCGCCAAAGTAGAAAAAGCACGCCAAAAACAAAGAGAAAGATACACTAATCTCAACAACAGGGTAAGGACAAAGGCCGATATGCGCGTTGCAGAAGTTTGTCAATTTTGCGAATTGGATGATGAGGGGCAACAACTCATTAAGGCTGCAATGACCCAGCTCCAGTTTTCTGCACAAACTTGTTATCGCATCCTGAAATTAGCCCGCACGATCGTAGATTTAGCCAGGAAGGAGAATATCCGATTTACACTCTCCTATGGGTACGGTGTTCAGAAAAAACACTATCAGCCTAGCCCTTATAGCTATGCCTGTAGGTATACGGAGACTTGGAGAGAAAAGCGTTGATTTATTGTACACGGCATAGACATACCTGATAAGCTGCAAAAGGGCGAGAAATCTACTCAGATTACTCGCCCTTTTTGAACATCTGCTTCTTCACCCATACACAGGCATAACAAGCTTTGCTCTCACCATATATTGTGTTCCCTTGTGATTACATCGCCAATATGAAAGATTAGGGCGTGGATTTTTTCTCCTTACATCATCACCGTTACTTGCCTAGCGCGGTAGAAACCGTGTATATGGGTATAAATTCCGACCTTCTCGGTTTGCTCCCGCCACATAGAAGGGTAAACAGCCCTGTAACACTTTTTTCCCCAGATATACGGGTGATTTTATCGAACCATTCCCATAAATCACCATACCACACTCCTCATGCCTTTCAGATATGGGGAGTGTTTTTATTTTCGGTGTATGGTATATGGTAGCTTATTGATCCTTCTCTTCCGGCGCAATCCCTTCTCTAAAAGCCTTGATACCACTGCCGAGTTCTCCAGCGATCTTCCCGATCCGTCCAATGCCAAAGAGCAAAATGACGATCACCAAAATGATCATTAATTCAGTTGTTCCCATTCGCAGGGGCATAATACTCCTCCTTCATATCTCTCTAAATCCAGATGTTTTCAACACCGCAGATTTCTTCGTTACGGCTATAGCTTCACAACCAGACATTTTCTCGATTAAATCCAAACCAGATTTCCCCATCACCATAGCGGATGTTGCCAGCCCATCGGCGAGCATCACAGAAGGCGCAAGGACTGAAACACTCGCTAGTTCGGGCGATGAATAGCCGCTGCGTGGGTCAATAATGTGGTGGCTCATCAGGTCATCGCTGAAAGCTTGCATATAATCGCCCGAAGTGGCCAATGCCTGATTTTCGACATTCAGCGTCGTCAAGAATTTGCCTGCTTCGGTGCGCGGGGCTTGCAGGCCGATCTTCCACGGGGCTTGTGGAGATTTTTCGCCCAGTGCCATCAGGTCGCCGCCAGCTTCGACCATCACATTTTCAAATCCAAAATTTTGTAACTCCGCTACGCCTTCGTCCACGATGAAGCCTTTGGCAATGCCGTCGAGCGTAATGGACATGCCCGGTTGAAGAAAGCGAATAACGCTTTTTTCAACTTGGAGTTTGCGATAATCGACCAATGCGAGCGCCTGTTGGATGGCTTCATCCGATGGCAGGGTTTGGCTGGATTGGTAGAGAGAAAGCAAGGGGTGGATGGTGATGTCGAATGCGCCATCCGTTTGTTGGCTGAGTTTTTGCGATTGACGGAGTACCGTTAAAAGAGCAGGGTGCGGATCGTGTGTGACCCCAACTTGGTTCAGTTCCGAGAGCTGACTGCCCGGCAAAAAACGACTGAGCACGCTTTCGTGGGCAGACATTCGGGCGAAGCAGCTGTTAATTGCGGCCTCAGCAAGCTCAGGGTCAAGTCCGACCGCCTTGATGTTGATAAGAGTGCCCATCAGCAGGCGAGTCTCGCTGATAATTTCATCCGCTGGCAGGGAATCCAATCCCAGTTTTAATGCTGCTCCTGCGGCTCCGCCCACGGCAACGATCTTCAGGAAGTCTCTGCGGGTAATTTTCTTTGGCATATTGCTAATTTCCGAGTATATGAGTGATGATATTTTGGGCGATCTCAATGAGAATTAACCCCGTGCCGAGGAGCACGAAGACCATCAGAATTTTTTCTTTGCTTTTTCGAGTATCCATTTTCGTACCATGCGAATAAATTCGTCTACGGGGCCAATAGGGCAGAGATAGGTGCACCAGGGGCGTTTGATGAAGAGGGCGACGATGAGAACGATGCCCAGCAGAATGAATTGCGGGTTTGAGCCGACGAGGGCAAAAAGGGTGCCAAAGATCTCGTAGCTGGTTAAGCCCGGGCTGCGGAAAAGCAGGGCGACGAGAATGGCAAACCAGACGACGCCACGTCGCAGCCATTTGAAGAAGTTTCTGTAGCGCCCGGGGGAATAGTTTTTTGCGCCGCCGATGGCGCCCATGCATTCTTGCGCTGCGCCGAAGGGACAGAACCACTGGCAGTAGGGGTTTTTGTTGTCGACGGTGAAGACGAAAACGATGCCACCGATCATCAGATACCAGTAAAGATTGCTTTGCCACTGGGGCCAGAAACCCAGCAGTACCTGATTGATCATCGAAAGGGTGAATGGTTTGTTGTACATGAATCCCAAGACGACCATGCCGACCAGTAAACTAGACCAGCGAAGTTGTTTTTTGTATTTGGAGTTACGCTGATGCCCAAAATAGCCAACGCCAAAGAGAGCGAGCAGGGCAATTTCTGGTGTCCCGAATGCGATTTTTGGCTTGGGGATGGGCGGTACGTCGAAGCCAAGCTGATTGGCGGCGATACTGCGACTACCCTCCAAAGCGGATTCGGCGATGGCTCTGGATGTATAGGTAGCGCTGGTTATTCCGTCTACATCTTCGCCAAGTTGGAAGGCATCTTCATAGCTCTTGCTCAAGAAGGATTTGAGAAATCCGCTTTCGTTGACTTTGCGAAACCAGGATGGCGTTTCACGGTGCTGGATGACGGCCATGCCCGTGATGGTGCCTTCGAGATCAACAGCCACAGCCAATTTAAGTGGACCACCATAGCCGTTGGATTCGCCAATGCCGATATAGCCACTAGGCGTTTGAGCGTCTGTATCGGTGTAGGCGGCATAGGAGATGGCATCCAATTTCTCGAAGTGACTGGCTGCGGGCATGACTTGGTGCAGATATGGCTCGACATCGGCGTTTTCGAGTTGGTAACCGATGGCCCATGCCACGATGAATGAGAGCAGGGCAAGAATGCCGAGAAGGCGTTCTGTCTTTTTTGGGTTCTTGCTACGATTATTTTTTTGATCGATTTTAATAGTTTGGATGGGATTCATTTTATTGATATGGGCTTTGTTTGAACTTTATTTATTTGCCCCGGCCTCTCTGCGCTGATTGGCATCTTCGATCACGGCTTCACCGACCAAGCCGATCAGCCCTGCGATGATACCCAACCCAATAAAGACGTAGATGGTGGTGAAGAATTTGGTGAGCGGGATGGTGGGGCTGAAATCGCCGTAGCCGATGGTGGTCAGGGTGATGACGGTAAAGTAGTAGGCATCGCCCCAGGTGGTAATGGTGGGTTCAAACTGGTGATAGAACCATGTGCCCAGAAAAAATACGCCCAGCGTAATGACCAGAAGACCACGAATTTCTTCTTTACGCCATAAGAGTCTGATAATACGAATGACAAATCTTCCGAGGGCGAACAATCCTAATACGGGCATGGCTTACTCCAGTTTTAGTCGTCTTGGTTAATGTGAGTTTTGAAGGCTTTTAATTGTGTTTGTAGGCTGCTAATCTGCTCGTTGAGCGCATTGATTTTATCGCTGCCTTCATCCCCGACCACTTTGCTTTTGCGCAAAAACTGCCAACCCGCGCGGAACAAGAAATACTGCGCCGCCCCGAACCAAACGAAGACCAAGGTCACTGTCATTGAGCCGATGTTGACCCAGCGCGGCACCTTGCTTTTGATGACCGCTACATCACTTTGCGTTTTTTCAACAGCAGCCTGAACTTCGGATGTCTGGGATTGAAGCGTATCCAATTGCTCGGTGAGAGCGCCGACCTTATCATCACGCCCGTTTTGGATATCCTGGGCGAGGGATTGGGTTTCATCCAGCGTGTCGGTCAGCCCATCCAGAACACCTGTCAAACGGGCGGTTATTTCAGAGATGATATTTTCGGCACGCTCGGACTTTGGGCTTGTTTCCACGCTACTTAACATCTGTTCTGCTGAATCAGTTGTTGCGTACGCCATATCCGCATAAACTGCGACTTGTTCAATTTCATCTTCGAGCGCAGTTGCGAGCGGTTTTGCATCCGTGACCTGTGTGACCTGGGTCTGGACATCCGTTACAAAGTCGTTCAGTTCGGTGGCTTTTTCATCCCCAAAAGAGAGCGCCGCTTCGATAGGGGGAAAAACCTGATATAGCAGGCGATAGGTGAAGGGCGTGTTGACCCACCAGGCAGCGACGATCACCGCCAGGCAGAGCAAGAGACCAATTGAACCCAAACCAATGCCGACGTAGCTGAATATCTGTTTTGTGATTGGCTTTTTCATAATTATTCTTTCTTCGTGCGGGGCATGGTAACGGCGGTGCCGACGTAGGCACCAACCGTGATCGGTGCAAGCAGGCTGGCGGGCATGAGTAGAACTACCAAGAGTACGACTGCCAAAGGTTTGCGCAGCATGGCGGCGGTTGTGGCGGCCATGGTTGCCATCGCGCCGACCATCGGGTCAACGGAGGGGATCAGGTAGGCAACGCCCATCCCGACCGCAGCACCCGCGAACATCATGGGGAAGAATTCGCCCCCTTTCCAGCCAGTTGCCACGATGAGGGCGACCGCCAGCAATTTTGCCACCCCGATAACGATCAGCAGCCAGCCGCCCATCTCCGCGCCTTTAGTGAAAAGGTCATTCATGCCTATTTGACCAGAGAATAGGACGATGGATGAGAAGGTTCCCAGCAGCCCCAAAAGCACGCCGCCGAGCAGACCACGCAGAATCTTACTGGATATTCGGCTGGGTACGCGATGGTGAAGTTGGCCGTGAACCCAGAGAAAGCCTGCGCCAAGTAAGCCGCCCAGCAAACCAAAGGGAACGGCGATCAGCAGATCGGTGCCGTTGCGGGGGGCGGTGTAGGGTAGGAAGTCATAGTTGACGCCGAGGGTGTCGCCTGCCAGGGTGATGGTGACCAGCAACCCGGCTAAACCGGCGAAGATGCCGGGGATCATTGTCCAGGTGCGGGGGAGTTCGGTGCCGTCATCTGTTTCGAGGGGCAGGGTGGCACTGCCGAGTGGGGAACGGAAAAATGCGCCCAGCGCGCCGCTGACGCTGAAATAGGTCAGGGCGTAGGCTTGCTGTGCGGTCATTTTGAGTTGGCGGGAGATGTATGTTCCCAAACCTCCTGCCAAACCAATGAGAGCAGCTTCAGGTCCAAGGGCGCCGCCGAAAGAGAGCGAGACGAGAGAGATGACGACGCCGTGCGGGACGTGTGCGACGTCGAATCCGCCATTTGTCCGCACATCTTCCAAGGCTTCTTTCATCGGTTTGGGCCAATCGCCGAGGAAATGCTGTCCCAGCCCAACGAGTAAGCCGCCGAGGATGCAGATCAGCAGAGTGTAGAAGCGGAAGTCACCGAGTTGATGGGGGATTTCTTCCCAGATCAGTTCGACGAGCCAATGCTCCACGAGCAGAAAAAGGGCTGTTGCCAGCCCTACTACTGCGCCCAAAACGAGTGCGTAGAAAATGAGTTCGTAGAAATTGCGGTTGGTGAGAGTTTCTTTGTCAAGGTGCATTTTTCTGTTCTTTAAGTGAAAGCACCAGCATCACCAACGCCAGGAGCGGGAAAACATGGTTGAGAACTGCACCGGGGGCGGTACCGACAGTTTCGAAGGGCTTATAAAACCCACCAATCAGCAAACGCCCGGAGTACTCAATAAACATGAACACCCACATGAGCGGAATCAACGATTGGTAGCGCCACAGCACAAGCACGAAGACCAGTCCAAACAGCAGTTGAGACAGCCCCCAATAGGCGAACAGCCCGACGATTACAGAGGCGGCGCTTGGTGAGAACGCATCCAAAGGAATGGTGGCGATGGATTGAGCACCGCCATCAGGCAGGAAGATGTGGGTAAGCGAACGCCCAACGGCATGGATTGTTATTACTACAAATAGCCATTTAGCAATGGCACTACCGCGATACTGATTATCTATGGTTTTGGGAAATAGTTTTTCAAACACAAGTTTTTTTTGAGTAAAGAGAGAGGCAACCTACAAGATTGCCTCTCTACTAAAATGGTTATGGATAGCTTTCTTCAGCGAAGATATATTGATGGTAGCCTTGCCCAAGGTTGTCTCGTAGTACGTTGTGGTAGCAGGCATCCCCGCCGCCGAAGGGCAGAATTTCCAACGGTTCGTCCAGCGTGACTTTGGTCAGCGTCCAACCACTGGGGATGGCGGCGTTCAAGTCGGGCGTGCCGGTATCGGTGGCATGCATCACATAGCGATTGCCTGCCGGATCAGCCAGTTCGTAGATTTCATCTTCGTAAATAATCTGGTGACATTTGCTGATGACTTTGATGTCAATTGCACCCGGTTCAACAGATAGCGCGGCGCAGCCTGCATCTGTGCTTGGTAAACAATCTTGTGCATTGATAATGGATAGTTCAACCCACGAATAGCCATCAATTTCAAGTTCCACCTGGCACTCTTCGCCTTGGCAATCTGCGGGAGCGCTTGGCGAGCGGTAAAAGCAGCTGTCATTAAACATGGTGTTTCGGTTTGTATTTTTCTGCCACGGCAACTTAGGACTGTAATCTACCCAAACATCATCGGGCATGATGGTGTCGCCAGCGCCCACAACCACGAGGCCTTCACCCATATTGATCAATTCTTTGGCCAAACCGGCTTCACCGGCTTCGTTCAGGCATCCGCTGTTTTCGGGGAGGCTGGACTGAATAGTTTGGAAGCTGACCCCGGCTTCTGTGGAAGTGGGGAAGGTCATCATATTTTGAAATTTTCCGTAAACAACCAAGCCTACGATGACGAGTACGGCGATGATGCCGCCGATAATGAGATTTCGTTTTTTCATAGTTTTTTTCCTTGTTTTTCTAGGTACATGACATTTTTTTAAAGAAGTGCCCGTTGGTTGAGTAGGCGGCGCTTTTCGCCGTATCGAAACCAACAAGTTACTTGAAAATTGAGATTCGTGGCTTCGATATGCCTGACGATAATGCTGTCAGGCATATCGAAGCCACCTGCTAAAATAAAAAATGTCATGTGGTTAGCTGTTTTTTCAATTGAGTAAATAACACGCTTGAGAGCGCCGTAGTCAGGATGACCAGCAGGAAAAGCATACTGCGCGGCGCACCTGTGTTGGCGTTGGTGAGGCCTTCAAGGGCAAGAAATATGAGATTGAGTCCCAGATATGTCCCGATGGAACCTAGCGACGCGGACTTGATTTTCTCGCCGAGTTTTCCAGCGAGCAGTACCACTACCCACGCCACGATAATCAGATTAGAGATAACGCGCAGCGGCTCCAATTGGTCGCTCGCGGCGTGAATGAAAATGTCAAAAAGTTGAACAAGAATAATGACAATCCCAAGAATTTTGTGTGTTTTCGTTTGTGCTTGCATTATTTATCCATCCCCATCGTGGACCATCATATCGAGGGCGACCACAATAGCCAGGATGAGTACATCGTTCTGACCCGATTCAACTTCCACGCCATAGGTATCTCGCAGGCGGAACCATTTCTTGGAAACTTCCGCGACTGTCTTACGACCTTCACGAATTTCATAGGCATGGTCGAGGATATTTCCCTTTACACTCAGGTCTTCTCCGCCCGCAACCTTGACCGTCCAGCGGTCACGCAGGGGGCTGACAAGCGCTTTTTTGACCTTGGCGAGCGTCTTCCCGTCTGCGCCTTCGATCGCCATCGTATCTTTGATCGTCAGCAATTTTGCCTGAATTTTACAGAGCAGGTTGCCATCCAGATCTTCAAAACGCAGCGTTTCACGGATGCGCAGCGCTTTGCCATCTATCTTGAAAGCTTTTTCGCCATCCTGATTTTCGATATAGAAATCATCCCCAATGGCGATTAGCTTCTGCTTCATCTTATAGCGTTGGTTTGACATATTTTTCTCCTAATGAACGGAAATTAAATAAAATGCAATTTTCAGCGGAGATTGAGTAGAACAAGGACAGCTTTATCGTCCTTGTTCGTATCGACATCGTGCCCTTTGGGTAAATCGTAGCGGCTTTTATGAAAGAAAATGTTTTTTTCAATCCGCTTTGGTTTCGATACGAGTGACGGTGGTGCTGTCACTCTACTCAACCGACGCTGTAATTTTGTAGGTTATTTAATTCTCATTTCTAATAACGTAGATCAGGCTTTTGCTAATCCACGCATTTTGAAAGCCAGCACGATGGCGAGCACACCTGAGATCAGCGCCCAGAGTGCGAAGATCCAAACCAATGTGCTCATTGTCAGGAGGGGATGGGAAAAGATGAAGATGCCAAAAATGACATACAGGATGCCCATAACAAGCCCCCACAAAGTCCAGTGTCCGTTACGCCCCGCAAAGATCATCACGGTGCCGTTAGCAATGGTCGCGATCCCCAGCAGGGTTGCCAGAAATCCGCTCCCGATCATCCCGGCGATAACTGGATTCCCGACGATAAAGATCCCCGCCAAAATCCCGAAAATCCCACCAACGATCGTCCATGTGCGGGATTTTTCAGTGTGCCCGCGCAAACCTTCGACGATGCTAAAAATACCGTCCACGATCCAGTAAATGCCCATGAACCAGATCAGGCTCAACAGGGTGGAACCAGGGCTTGAAAACATAATAATGCCGAAGATGATCAGCAGAATACCGCGTACCAGCGGCATCCACCAGAGCGAAGAAATTGCATCTTTTAGAGTTTCTTCAGTTGGGGTATTGGTTTCAATTGTCATTATTTTTCTCCTATAGTTTGTTTGAAATTACTCAGCTAAAAGCGGCGTACGGAAAGTGAGCCAGCTTGAAAGCCCCAGGGTGGGGGTGACAAAGACGACGAGCATGAAAGCGACTTCTTGCGTGGTCAGAATATTTTGGGTGAAAAGAAAGATGATATTGAGCAGCGCATAAGCGCCAATTGCACCGAGGGCGACTGGCTGAAATTTATCTCTTAGCTTGCCTGCCAATGTTGCGCCGATCCAGCCCACGATGATGATGCTGGCAGCGATACGCAGCGGCTCAGGCAACCCCAATGCGATATGCAGAATGACATCAACGAATTGCCACAAGATAATACCGATTGCGAGTTTTTTGAATTTTTCAGATAAGCTTTGCATGATTTCTCTCCTGATTTCATTTATGTTATACTGCGTATAATTTATACAGCGTACAGATTATACACAAGATATATGATACGTCAAGCGTTTTGATGAATACTTTTTACGATGTATAATTTGAAGACTGCATCTCAAGGAGTTTTACGAATGCCCCGCCCTAAAAAGACCGCTGAAGAAATTCAAGCCATGCGCGAGAAAATACTGGATGTCGCGCTGAACATTCTGGAAGAAGAAGGTCCCAAAGCCATCACCAGCCGCGCCATCGCCAAGCGACTGAAAGTCTCGCACATGTCGTTGTTTACTTATTTTAAAAACCAATCTGAAATCCGATCTGCGCTGCGTGAACGCGTGATGGCTGAAGTGCGTATCCCCTTGAATGAGATCGAAGAACGCGCCCAGTCCGAAAATATTCCCGCGTTGCTAGAAGAAGTATGGATGCTATTTGCCGACTTTGCACGCGAGAAGCCCTTCCTGTATCGTCTTGCCTGGGTTACGCCCGAAGCGGGAGGCATTGACACGGAAGAAAAACATCAACAGCGACGAGCAATTGTCAACCAGTTGGCGCGAATACTAAAATTAGGCATGGAGCGCGGCGATTTTGAACCCCGTGATCCTGCCTTGACCGCACTCACTGTTTTGGGGATGTTCAATATGCCATTCATGCTCTTTCACAATGGCAGATTACCTGACGAATCTCTGCGAGACCGAATGGTGGATGAAGTCTTCTCGGCTGTGATGGGGTATTTGGGGAAGAAAGAAAAAAGCCAATGAGTGTAAAAGAGCCGAGCGAAATTGCTCGGCTCTTTTACCTTTAATTCAGGCTTTTATTCGGTAATTTTTTCAGCGGTGTTTTGCGGTTTGAGCATGAGCCATTTGTTGAGTTTTTTGCCAGCTTTCGTGATGAAGTTGAGCAGGGCAGTTTGGTAGGTGTATAGTACCAATCCAAGCCCGAGGGCGAAGACGATGCCCATTTGCCATTGGAGGGCGCTGCCGACGGTTGTGAGCAACTGTCCCAGAATTGCCATCACGATGGGGGCTGCGGGAGCGGGCATTGAGGCTGGGGGCGGCATAAAGGCGTTTTCGAGTATCAACATTGGAGATGCCAATCTCGAAGCGAGGATGATCCCGACCAATCCACTGATGAAGAGCGGCCACCCTGCCCAGGTCAGGAGCGTTTTCCGTTCCCGTCCGAGGAGAGCCAGACCAATGATGAGCAAGAGGATGGGCAAAATCCAGAGTATGCGGGTTAGATTCCGCACACGATTTAATTGACCTTTGGCAGCGAGTGCACTTTCTTCATCCATATTTTCAGAAAGCTGCGCTCCCAGATCAGTTGATTCTGGGACTGGGGCAGTTGCGAGCATGCCGGTGATGGTCTCTCCCAGATGATTGCCAACAGCTTGATGGTTGGCATTGCTGGGGTTACAGGAAATAACGTTCATCATATCTTCGCTGAAGACACCGTTGGCAAGATTGGCTTCGATCTCTTCGCTGCAAGGGGGGACTTTGATGCTTTCGTGAACCCAGTAGCCGATATCGGCAGCGTTCATTTTGACGTTCTCTATGATCGCTCCGATTTCGATGACCACATTAGGATAGGGCACGTCATTGCCGAGCCAGCCGAAGATGCCTCCTGCAATATCCGATACGAGTGCTTCACGATCGCTTTCGGGCAGCACCATGCTAAAAAGCTTCACAATTTGTTGATTATGAATGCCGGTGATTAACATTCTCGGGCCATCATCCAGCCCTTCCCCATACCAATACTGGAACCAAACGGCTTCACGAATACGTTGGGGCAAGGCTTCATTGGACAGGGTGGATTCCATCAATATCTCTGGTAAATTCTCTTCAGAGAGCAATTGCGTGCTAGCATTAAATGCAAGCAGAGATACGGGAAGTGTGATCAAAAAGATCACCAAAAGAATAGTTGAAATTATTTTTCGAATTTTCATATTGAGCCTATCTTTTTATACTAAAACGCCATGCCAGCGTTCCTAAAATGGTGGGGAGCAAGATTGTAAAAAGCCCCAAGCCCATCCAGCCTGCTTGCATTTCGTTTTCAATAAGAGATCCCGCTAGGGTATCAATACCAAAAACTATCGAAGCAGCAGAAAGGGCTAATAAAAGCCAGCCAAGCCAAGTGACTTGCCAATCATTTTTTGATTTTTCAAGTAGCCAATATCCGCCTGCGCCAATTGCGATTCCTAATATTAAGTTCATCTTCTGCTCCTTAGACCTTTCCCTGATAGGAATCAATGCCTTCTTCGGGAATATCCAGATCCCACCATTCTGCTTGTTCGGGACTATCCAATTCGACTAATCCATAGCCAAATGCCTGGTCCATTTTCGTCAGGAACTCGCCTGCAGATGGAACCATAGCAGAAGTAACTTTGGCAATTTCATGTAGCGAAGCTTTATCTTGCTTGCTCCAGGGGCATACTGATAAACAGGTAGAGCAATAATTGCCATGTTCAGCAATATATGTGTAACAAGCTTCATTATCTTCGTAATATACCTTCTTACCAGATGCTTGGAATGCATTGGCAGGTACCCAATAAGGTTCGTCATCTAATGGATAAATCAAATAGAGTTCGTACAAAGTATGGGGTAGCCATATTTTCTCAAAAAGGAGCTATAAAAAGCACTTGAATTCAACTTCCCTAAGAACCGCTTTGCAAGTTCAGGTAACTTTGTTTCGATGTGATTATGGCTAACGGTTCTGCGAACGGTTTTCCAAACATGCTCTTGCGGGTTCAATTCTGGGCAACCTGGTGGAAAACGGATGATTTCCAAGCGAGGGTTCTTCTCGAGAACTTTATCAATTGCCCTTCCTCTGTGCCAAGGAGCACGGTCCCAAAACAATAAGATCGGCACATCTGGATTAGCCTCTAAAATCATTTCTAAATGCTGGGCTGAAACTTCTGCATTCATCGAATCAGAACGCATGGCAATTTCTTCACCAGTTTTCAAGTTCAATGTGCCGTAAAAATGAGTATTAGCTCGTCCCGGATCAGCTCTCACAATCGGTGTTTGTCCTTTTGGGAACCAAACATGACTGGTCGTTGCTTGAAGATACAAACCTGCCTCATCTTCAGCCAAAAAGACTGTGTTGGGTGCATCTTGAGCCACATCAATCACTTTTTTTCGAGTTCTTCTTCAAAATCGGCTACTTTGATTTGACTATGGTTCTTATAGACCTTCTCTGTCTTCTGGTAGCTAAATCCACAGCGATGTAACAATTCAATGTAGGAAACACGACGCTTATATTCAACACTGTACTTCTCCCGAAGGAGTAAGGATAAGTCTTCCACGCTCCAAAATCGACCGTGGGCTGTGCTGCTTTTATCTCCTAATCGCTCTCTTGGTGTGTATTGATGCAGCGTGTCTGTTAATTCTCTTATTTCTAGCTCTTGTAGCTTTGAACGATTGCCACCTATTCGTTTATCTACCAAACCTTGATGTGAATCTCTTCGATATGCTCGACACCATTCCATCAAGCTACTACGGCTACACCCTGTAATCTCTTCGATTTGGCTAACTTGATAGCCTTCTCCATAGAGACGAACCGCTTGATAGCGAGTGCGAGTAGCTGCTTTTTTGCAGTTACGGTAGGCTTGCAATAAGTGCTGCCGCTCTGCTTTGTCCAGTATAAATTGTCGCTTTGCCATGCATCTATTGTACGAATTCTAAACTGTTTGTCCATTAGCTCAATGCACCTGCAGGACATTCTGTTGCACAAATCTTGCAAGTTTTGCAGAATTCTTGCAGACCAAAATCGATAGGTTTATCAGATGCCACGGGCAAGTCGGTGATTACACCAGAGATGCGCACATTGCCCCCAAAGATTGGATTGATCATGCGGTTCATACGCCCCATTTCTCCCAACCCGGCTTCCAGAGCAAATGGAATAATAGGAGCAATTGGGTTCACATGGTAAGCACCATACCCCAAGCCTTTTATAAATCGTATCATCTGTACTACGGAATTAAAAGCACGGGAATAAGTGGCACGATCTCCAGCGGCCCCTAATTCCGACTGATTGCGAATCAGCAAATCACGAGGACCCTGGGAAATCATAATAATCATGTATTTATGGCTTTCTGGAATATTGAACCCTTTTTCATTTCTAAAAACTTCTTTTGCATCTGGATTGACATTTGCATAAGGATACAACCAATCTGTATTTAGCTTCGTGAACCCCACCATAGATGCCCCACATTGGATCCCCGCGGCTTCTACAATCTTGGATGCTTCTTCAGGAGATGCCTGCCAGGGTTCCAAATCAAAATCTTGGGGAGGGTGCAGGTTGTAGGACAAAAGATCATTATGCCCCTCAATATTTGGTGACCTTGGTGCGTCAAATGATCCTTGAGAGCCTAAGGTCATATCAGCATGTAAAGCATAGTGCAATGCTAAATCTGGCAAAGAACGTCCAGGGATATTATTCTCTATTCCTTCTTTTACGTGCGTCTTGGCTTTTGAATTTAATACACCCAGATCCTCATCCGATATAACTCCACCTGCATAATTAGCCACATGCATCATCGGTGGTGGAGTAGTAATATCTGGGTTTGTCTCTGTGGTAATTTTGTCCACATTCTTTACCCACCAGGGATATTTATATTTACGTTTACGGATGGTCAGACCATTGGCATCTGCTCGAGGGGATTGGGCACCAACTTTCGAAACGCCCGTGACCGAACTTGCTGCCACAGCCCCCATCATTGTGCCAATCCCTTTTAGAAAATCTCTGCGTGATATTCCTTTGCTCATATTTATTCCTTATTGTACTTTTTTTTCTTTTTCTGGACACTGCGTCCATTTAGCAGTATATTTATTCACAATGGACTGGTCAAGAACGAGTATTCCAAGGATGTAGCTTTATGGACACGAGTACAAAATCTTCAAAAGAAGACCGTAGAATCACCCGTACAAAGAATTATCTACGCAACGCCATTCTGGATTTAACCGTCGAGCGGGGTGAGTTCAACTCTGTCCAGATCAACGAAATCGCTGATAAGGCGGATGTAGCCCGCTCCACTTTCTATTTGCATTATGCAGACAAAGAAAAGTTGCTATATGATGCGCTGGATGGTGAATTTCAGCGCTTTTTAGACGCAATCAGGGAACATCATCAGCAAGATTTTGCTCCAATCAATTTGCTGAATATTCTGACCTATGTCAATGAGCATCCTCGCTATTTTCAGGTTGTGCTTAATACAGTAGGGACTACAAAAGCTTTCGACCAAACCCGAAAAACTTTTGAAGAACTTCTTGTTGGCTGGATTGATTTCTCCGTATTTGAAGCATCTGTTCCTCATGAACTGATCACCTATCACCTCTCTGGCACGATTATCAATACGATTAAGTGGTGGCTGGAGACAGAAAACGATTACTCTCCAGAGGAGATGAAGAATTACATATTTGATCTCTTATTCAGCGGGATACTTCAAATTGTTGGGTTGAATACAAAAGCTGAAATGGATGAGATATTTGCGCAGCAAATTAAAGAGAAAATTCAATAGAGATATTGCAAATTATAAAAAGGTGAAGCAACGAAGTTTTATACAGCCGTTGCTCCACTTTTTTTGCTTTACTCATGCCTTTACAAAGACAAAGCGACGCAGCAAGACGCCCCAGATAACAGCGCCGATGCCCGTCATCCCACCCATGACAAGTGCAGCTTGGGGTGCGCCTTCGCCGAAGAAGCCAACGATCAATTCCAGAACAAAAACAGCATAAATAATGCCCAAAAAGGTCAGCAACCAATGCCACCATTTGAGCGTCAATTCATTTTTGCGAGCATAGTCAACCAGCAGGAGCAAGGTTGCCATGGCAAGTGCGCCGATCAATAGATGTGCAATCATTTTTATTCTCCTAAATCCCGTTAATCCTTAATATGGATGAAGTTGTCGCTTTCCCAGAAAACCATATTGGGCTCTTTTTTGCCATAGCCACCAGCATCATCGAGATTGACGAGCAAACTACCAATGGAGCCTGATTCTGCCCCGATCATGATGCGGGTCACATCGTGCAGCCAGCTTTCGGGCTTATTAAAGGGGCAAACACGAATGCAGATACCACAACCACTGCCATTTGCGATCCAGCTTTCCCAACATTTTTCAGGGTTTGACGACCATTTCAAGACATCGGAGTTGGAGCTGATGTTGGCGGATTCCATGGTTTTATCTTCGTACGAAATTGCCTGACTGGGGCATAGCTCAGCGCATTTCATGCAGGATTTGCAGAACTCTTCTACACCGAACTTGATCGGTTTGTCATTTTCGAGCGGCATATCGGTGATGACTTTAGCGATACGCACACGTGGCCCGTACTTGGGTGTGATCAACATGCCACTGCGGCCGTTTTCACCCAACCCCGCTTCAATCGCCATTGGTACGCTGGCACCCGTGTTGTTGCCACAGGGAATGGCGTTATATCCTAATTTTCGGATGAACTGCGCCAAAGAGCCGCCCGTGACCGCCATCTTGGAATAGCCATCCTGCGTGATCGCTACCGTCAAGTGAGTGGGAGCAGATTCAATGCCGTCATAATCTTCTTCAAAAGCCAGCACGATGACTTTGTTCATCGTTTCGGGAATTGCTAAAGTGCCATCTTCCAGATAGCGGGGCTTGGCCGATTCGCCGGGGTCTACTTCGGCGATCTCAATATCCAAGCCTAATTTTTCAGCGATCACGCCCAAGGCAAGTTTAGGCAAATTACTAACAAGTTGTCCTGCTTGTCCTTCAAACTTGCTGACAGGCACAGCTTTAACAAAGCTGGGGGAGGGGGCATTGCTGGGCAACAAGCTCGGGTCGATATTTTCCAAAACATCAATTAAAAGGTCTTTGACTTCCTGTCCATCCATCTTTTCCAATTCGGATTTTATCAAGGGTTTTGCATCTTCAGGAGAAACCTGCCCCTCGGGGAGTTCCACTTTTTCGACCTTGGTAACCTTGATCGGTGCTCTGGTTTGTGAAAAGCCATCGTAATAGTGGGAATAAAGCCATTTTTCGTTCATGTCTGTGACGCCCACCATCGATGCGCCTAAGAACAAACTGGCCTTCTTCACAATCGCTGTCACTTCTTCAGATGTAAGATGATCGTGTTCCCAGCGGCCGTCAAAACTTGGACCCTGACCTGGAGCATTCACTTTTGGGTCCAACCCCATTAAGCCCTTATGTAGCCCCAGATAGCCGATAGAAGAATCTGTACCCTCATACATAGCGACGTAGGCAGCTCCGGCAGAGAGCGCTTTGTCCACCTGGGTATAGCCGGGATCATTCTTCTCGTAGACGGTTTCGGTGGCATCCGCTTTTTCGTTGAATTCGTCATCCCACCAGACACGGCTCAAAATAGCGTTGGTGGCATCAAAACGGGTGTAATTGAGACCAAATTCAAAAAGCGGGGCATCATCTTTTAATGTTTTGATGGTGAAACCGCCATATTTTTCCTTTGATTCAAGCAGGCTATAATTCCCTGTCTCACCTACAATGGTGGTCAAAGGCAAGGAAAAGGCCGCCAGGCTTCCCAGTTTTAGAAAATCTCTACGTGATATTCGATTGCTCATTGTTCTCTCCTGTACATATCATTCTTGGATTGTGAATGAATAATTAATTGCTGTTTTATATACGCGTATAATTTATACAAGTATAATGAATTTGTCAAGGGTGTCTCTACAGTTTATAATTACAAAATCATTTACCAAAGGAAACGAATTATGCCCCGCCCAAAAAAGACAGCCGAAGAAATTAATGCCATGCGCGAAAAGATCCTGGATGTAGCTCTGGCTATTGTGCAGGAAGAAGGCCCCGAGGCAATTACCAGCCGTGCAATTGCAAAACGCCTGAGCGTTTCGCACATGTCTTTATTTACCTATTTTGAAAATCAAGCTGCCATCCTGACAGCTTTAAGAGTTCGTATGTTCTCGGGCTGGCTCACACAGCATGAGAAAATCGAAGCGCGTGCTTCTACCGAGGCAATTCCCTCATTGATCAAAGAGTTGGTGGATATTTTAGTCACATACGCTAATGAAAATCCCGGCATTTATAAAATGAGCTGGCTCACCCCTGAGAAGGCAAATCCGCTGTCAAAAAACAGAAGCAGCAAATTTGTTGCGCTTGCCCTCTTTATCAATCTGATAAAAATTGGCATAGAGCGAGGAGATTTTGAAGAGCGAGACCCTCTTTTAGCGGCGCATACTGTGCTGGGGATAATCAATATGCCCTTTGTGCTTTACCACACCGGCCGAGTCGTTGACGCCTTGCTAAGAGATCGCATGGCGGATGAGATTTTTCCCAATGTGATGGGGTATCTGAAAGGCAAGTAAAAAGAAGAGTATTCTCTTGAAAGCGAGGATGTTTGATAAATCCCTGTAAGCTCATATCGTCACCGTTACAGGCTTAGTGCGGTAGAAACCATGTATACGGGTATAAATTCCGCCCTTCTCGGTTTGCTTCCACCATATAGAAGGGCAAACAGCCCTATAGCACCTTTTTTGCCAGATATATGGGTGATTTTATAGAACCATTTCCATAAATCACCATACCACACTCCTCATACCTTTCGGATATGGGGAGTGTTTTTGGGTATAGGAATATTTGTTAGTCTTCCATATTTTTATAGAAACTATGGGGTGATGTTTAATGCCAATATACGCGTCACAGAAGAGCGTCAATTTTGCGAACTGGATGGTGTGGGTCAACAGCTCATTAAAACAGCAATGACGCAGTTGCAATTATCTGCATGAGTCTATCATCACATACTAAAATTGGCGCGCACGATCGCTGATTTGGCTAGGAAGGAGAATATTTGCTCCACGCATTTGGCGGAAGCATTGCAGTATAGACCGAAGGGAATGATGGTTTAGCGGGGACATAGTAGGGGAAGATAATGCTTGTTGGCGGCAACCAAGCCTAAAACACGTGCGGAGCGGTTTCTCACCCCATTAATATAAAAGTAGTGTCAAATATCATGCTTGACAAAATGCCCTTGATTTTGTAAGATAGTGTTACACGTTTGTGTGAGCGGTCACACTTCCGTTTATTACACTACCTAATTAAAATTATGGTGCGCTCTCGTATCACTATCTATGATGTTGCAAGCTATGCTGGTGTTTCATACCAGACAGTTTCGCGTGTGATTAATCAGAGTGAACGAGTTAAAGCTGAAACACGGGAGAAGGTTGAAGCGGCGATTAAGGAACTTGATTATAGCCCTAGTCGTTTGGCGCAGAGTTTGGTGACGCAAAAAACCCATACTATTGGTCTGGTGGTTGCGGATATTACCAACCCCTTCTTTTTTGAGGTTGCGCGTGGCGTGCAGGATACGGCTTTGGCGCGGGGATATAATGTTTTTGTCTGCAACACCGATGATAATCCGCAAGGTGAGCAGGATGTGTTGACCCTATTGGCTTCTCAGGAAGTTGATGGGGTCATTTTGTCTACGGCGAGTTCTACCGATGAAGAGTTGTTGGCTTTTGCGGAGAATTATAAGCCATTGGTGGTTATCAATAGGGATATTGACCATCCGAAAGCGAGTTTGGTCAATGTAGATATTTGTAAGGGGGCTAAATTAGCTGTGGAACATCTGATTGATCGTGGACATACGCATATTGCGATGCTTTCTCACGAGGGGCATCTTCCGGAACATGTGCGGCGTGTACTTGGGTATAGAGAAACTTTAGAGGCACATGGCATCACGCCAAATGATGAATGGTTGGTTTTGGCCCCCCCTAATTTGATGGGGGGGTATGAGGCTACGCAAGAATTGCTCAGAAAACACCCGGAAATCACAGCTATTTTTACTTATAACGATTTGATGGCAATTGGTGCTATGCGCGGATGCCATGATATGGGATTAAAAGTGCCACAAGATTGTGCCATTATGGGGTTTGATGATATTAAGTTTTCGGCAATGACACAACCTTCATTAAGTTCGATTAGTTTTGATAAATATGTCGTTGGGCAAAAAGCCATGCAGCGATTATTTGAAATGTTTGACGAGCCGGATACTATTTTTGCTCCGATCCCTTTGAACGTGGAGCTGGTCATCCGGGAATCTACATAATAATTTTATTTTGCACGAAGTGTGACCGCTCACACTCTGTGTGGTCTCAAGATAAATATGGAGGTACCTCTCACAAATAGCTCTGCCTGTTGTTTGATTCTGATTTTAAAAAATAAGGAGAAAGATAATGAACTTGAAAAAATTACAGATCGTTTTTGGTCTAATACTGGTCTTGTCGCTAACGTTGGCGGCCTGTACCCCAGAGACCGTTACAGTTGTTGAGGAAGTTGAAGTCCCTGTTGAAGTAGAAGTTCCAGTTGAAGTGGAAAAAGAAGTTCTCGTAGAGAAGCAGACATTGATTTATAACTCCATGAATGGTGACCCTGATCCTCGTGCTGCAGACGAAGAGATTGTTAAGAAATTCATGGAAGCGAATCCTGACATTGAAGTTATCCACAGCATTGTGGCTCACGAAGATTTCAAGACTGCTATCCGTGCGTACCTGACAGCTTCGACTCCACCAGATGTTCTCACCTGGTTTGCTGGTAACCGCGCCCGCTTCTTCATTGACAATGACCAGATTATGGACATCAGTGATGTTTGGGAAAGCGAAGGTTGGAACGAAAACTATCCTAAAGGCTTCCAGGCTATGAGCACCGTTGATGGTGCACAATACTTCCTGCCGACATCCTGGTATTGGTGGGCTGTATATTATAGAGTGTCTGTTTTTGAAGAACTTGGTTTAGAACCCCCAACCACTTGGGATGAATTCCTTGTTGTTAATGAAACCTTGAAAGAAAATGGCTATACCCCAATTGCGATTGGTACCAAATATCGCTGGACTGCCGCTGCTTGGTTTGATTATCTAAACATGCGCATCAATGGACCTCAATTCCACATCGACTTGATGTTAGGTAAAGAAAGCTACGATGATCCACGCGTTGCTGAAGTTTTCGAATACTGGCGTGTGCTCCTTGATAATGGCTACTTCCTTGAAGACGCAGCAGCTTATTCTTGGTCTGAAGCATTAGAGCCATTTATTGCTGGTGAAGCAGGCATGTATTTGATGGGCGATTTCATTCGCGACAGCTTGCCTGACGAAGTAGAAGCCGATCTCGATTTCTTCCGCTTCCCCATCATTGACCCGAAAATGCCGATTGGTGAAGATGCTCCGACCGATGGTTATTTCTTGTCTGCCAATGCCGCCAATCCCGAAGCTGCTAAAGCGTTCCTTGCTTACCTGGGCAGCGTAGAAGTACAGACATATAACGCTGAAACCTTGGGTCGTCTACCCACCAACAGTGGCGTAGATCGCTCATTATTCACAGAATCACAACAAAAGGGCATGGAACTCATTGACGGTGCCGATTTTGTCGCTCAGTTCTATGACCGAGACACCACGCCGGAGATGGCTGACGAAGGCATGAATGCCTTTATGGCTTTTTGGGATGACCCCGATAGCATTGATACACTTCTTGCCGATCTCGAAGCAGCCCGCTTAGAAATCTTTTTAGAAGAATAAAAGTACTGTTCAGGTTCGTGGTAGTCTCCTACCACGAACCTGAATTCTTTCTAGAGGAGTTTGCCATGTCACGTACTAAGCGCGATATCATTCCCTATTTATTTCTAATTGTTCCTGTAACTATCTACATCATCTGGGTAATTGCCCCGATGTTCTATACTTTTTACTTGAGTCTTACTAACTGGAATGGACTGACAACTCCTGAATTTATTGGTTTCAAGAACTACACAAAGCTCTTCAATGATAAGGTTTTTTATATTTCTTTGATAAATAACTTGAAGTGGCTGGGCGTATTCATCACCGTCCCTGTTGCCCTTGGCTTGGGGTTGGCAATGATGCTGAACACGGCTATTCCGGGTGAGAAGTTCTTCAAGATGACTTTTTATATGCCTATGGTATTGGCGATGGTAGTCAGCGGGTTGATCTGGGGGTGGATGTATCATCCCAAAGGCGGCTTGATTAACACCGTCATTGTCTCTGCCGGTCTGATGGAAAAGGGTCCAGGCTGGTTGAGCGACCGTGATATTGTGCTATGGTCTATTATCATCGTCGCAATTTGGCGGCAGGTGGGGTATGTGATGGTTCTATACCTTGCGGGACTAAAGAGCATTAATCCACAGTTGCTGGAGGCTGCAACGGTAGATGGAGCTACTGGTTGGCAAGTTTTTTGGCGTATCATTTTACCCTTGCTAACACCTGTAACAGTCATTGTGCTGGTTATCAGTGTTATTGATTCACTACGGGCTTTTGATCTTGTCTCAGTAATGACGCGCGGCGGTCCTGCAAATGCCTCCTCTGTACTCGCCAATTTTATGTATATCGAATCTTTTAATAATTACAAAATGGGATACGGAGCAGCTATCGCTGTAATTCTGTTTTTGATCAGCCTAAGTTTCATTGCCCTATACCTATGGCGCGTTATGCAAGATGAGATGGAGTACTAAAATGGAAACTATACGCGAATACTTCAAATCCCCTTGGAGAGTTTTAGTCTACATAATTCTAATTCTCTCGGCTTTTCTTTGGCTAGTTCCCGTCATCACAGGTTTGATAACATCTCTGCGTACTTACGATGAAATCCTCATAAACGGTTTCATTTCATGGCCTGAAACCATCACCTTTGAGAACTTCAAAACAGCTTGGGATAGAGGTGGTCTAAGCCGTTATTTGCCCAACAGTTTCATCATTACACTGCCATCCATTGTGCTCACAATGTTCCTTTCCTCTCTGGCAGCCTATGCTCTGGCGCGTTTCAAATTCCCAGCCAATCGAGTGATTTTCTTTACCTTTGTAGGCGGCATGATGCTTCCCTTCCAAGTTCTCTTGCTACCTGTTTTCAAACTAACAGATTTCTTGGGGCTTTATGATACTTACTGGGGTCTCATCTTTTTCCACACAGCTTTCCAGCTTGGATTCTGTACCTTTATGTTGCGTAACTATATGCGAACCGTGCCGAGCGAGATCATCGAAGCCGCCCGTATTGATGGATGCAGCGAAATAGGCATTTGGTGGAAAATTATGCTTCCACTGACCTTGCCAGCCATTGCCGCTATTGCCACGCTCGAATTCACCTGGATTTTCAACGACTATCTTTGGGCGATTGTCCTCACCAGCAACGACGCGCTAAAACCCGTTACGGCTGGTTTGGCAACACTACAAGGGCAATTTGTTACCGACTGGCCAGTAATTGTCGCCGGAGCGTTGATCGGTACACTGCCCACATTGTTAGTATTCCTATTCTTACAACGCTATTTCATTGAGGGACTAACCTTGGGGTCTTCAAAATAAATTTGCGCAAGAACAAAGGTACCTGAGCTTTTCCTCCGACTCAGGTACCTTTGTATATAGATGAGGTTACCGTGAAACTTGGCGTTTGCTACTACCCCGAACACTGGAGAGAAGAACGTTGGCAAAAAGATGCTCAAGAGATGCGCACAGCGGGGATTTCAATTGTGCGCATCGCCGAATTTGCTTGGGCGAAGATGGAGAAAGAAGAGGGGAAATATGATTGGGATTGGCTGGATCGCTCTGTAGAGACACTTGCTTCCGCTGGTCATCAGATTCTCCTGTGTACACCTACCGCTGCCCCGCCCGCCTGGCTCATCTCTGCCCACCCCGACATTTTGCCTGTAGATGAGCAAGGTCGCCGCAGACGTTTTGGCTCAAGGCGACACTACTGCCCCAATAACAAAACCTATCACGAACACAGCAAACGCATCACCCAAGCGATGGCTGAACGCTACGGCAACCATCCCGCAGTCATTGGCTGGCAAATAGACAATGAATTCGGTTGCTATTTTGCCCGTTGTTACTGCGAAGCCTGCGCTACAGCATTCCAAAATTGGCTGCAAAAGAAATACACCAGCCTAGATGAACTCAACGAACGCTGGGGAACGATATTCTGGAGTCAAACGTACAACGATTGGGGGCAAATCGAACCCTATAATTTAACGGTAGCAGAACCAAATCCAAGTCACGTTCTCGATTATTATCGCTTCGCATCCGATTCTTGGGTGGCATATCAACAAATTCAGATAGATGCCCTGAGGGCAAATATCTCGGAAAGACAATTTATCACGCATAATGTGATCGCCGACCTGAACACCATTGATTATCATGACCTCTCACGAAATCTCGACTCTATTTCATGGGATTCATACCCCACAGGCTACGCAGAAATGGGGAGCCAAAATATATACGCTCTCGATGAAGAACCCTTTGCCTATGCTCACGACCTCGGCGACCCGCTCATAACTGGCTTTTTTCACACCCTTATACGCGGGTTAAAGCAAGCTCCCTTCTGGATTATGGAGCATCAAACTGGCGCAGTCAACTGGAGTAATTACAACACCGGCGTGCGCCCCGGTGCTCTCCGTTTGTGGACATGGCAAGCAGCCGCAACAGGCGCAGAAGCCGTTGTCTACTTCCGCTGGAAAGCCTCCCGCTTTGGTTTGGAGCAACATCATGACGGACTGCGTCATCATCATGGCGGAGCGAATAACGGCTACAACGACCTGCTCACACTCAAAACCGAAAGGAAGGCGTTGGAAGATTTCATCGCCCAACCGCTTGATACGCCTGTTGGCATTTTGCTCGACTACAGCACCCTCTGGGCGATGGAGATGCAACCGCATCGTAAAGACTTTGCCTACTTGAAGCATTTATTCGTCTTTTATCGTGCCTGCAAGATGCTCGGCATCGAACCAGATATTATTTCTCCAAATGCTGATTTGAGCGGATATAAAATCCTGCTTGCCCCCAACACATTTCTTGCCGATGAAGTTTTAGCACAAAAATTAGATAATTTCGCCGCTCAAGGTGGAAGTCTGATGTTGGGCGTTCGTTCAGGCTTTAAAAATACAAATAATGTGGTCACAGAAGAAATTTTGCCCGGTCTTTTCCGTGATTTGGTTGGGGCAAAGGTTTCGAAATGGCATTCTCTCCCGCCGAAGATCGCCTATTCCTTGCAAAGCGAAACCCCAAACTTTTCCCCTGACGCAACTTTTTGGGCAGAAGCCCTTAAACCCGATACAGGGACAAAATCTCTGGCTAATTACACAGATTTTCCTTTTGAGAATTCTTCTGCCATCACTGAGAAAAAACACGGTGATGGGAAAGCCCTTTATTGCGGTGTTTATCCCACGCTAAAACAGGCAAAAGCTCTCATGCGCCACTTGTTGGCATCAGAAAATATCCCAATGCTTAATATTCCCGATGGTTTAACAGTAATCCGGCGTGGCGAGAATTTGCTTGTTATGAACTTTACAGAGAAGCTTTTGAAATTTGAACACGGTTCAACATCACACGCCATTTCGTCTAGAGATTTTGCTGTGATATTCAGCTAGATAAACCCTTATAGAATAAAGTGAGGAAAAAATGACATTTACACGAAAACTTGGTCGATCTGGAATAGAAATCAGCCCCTTGGGTATGGGGTGCTGGGCTATTGGTGGTCCCTTTTGGGCTGAAGGCACGCCCCTCGGTTGGGGTGAAGTGGATGATGACGAATCTTTTCGAGCTATTCAGCGTGCGTTAGATTTGGGTATCACATTTTTTGATACTGCCAATGTCTACGGAACGGGACACAGTGAGCGAATTCTTGGCAAAGCATTTGCGGGCAAACGGCAGGACGTTGTCATTGCTACGAAATTCAACGCAATTTTTGATGAAGAAAGACGTGAAGTAACCGGTGCAAGTTGCGCTCCTGATGATATTCGAAACGCTTGCGAAGATTCATTAAAGCGGCTGGACACTGATTATATTGATCTTTATCAATTTCACGACAATGGCTACCCCGCTGAGCAGGCAGAGCCAGTGCGCGAGACATTGGAAGCATTGGTCAAAGAAGGGAAGATACGTTCTTATGGTTGGAGTACTGATTTCCCTGACCGTGCAGAAGTTTTTGCACAAGGGAAGCATTGTGCCGCCATCCAACTTCAGCTCAATGTGCTGGATGACAATCCCCCCGTTGTTGAGATTTGCGAAAAATATGATTTGGCAGCCATTAACCGAGGTCCCCTTGCAATGGGTCTCTTAACCGGAAAATATACTGCCAGCACCCAACCCTCCAGTGACGATGTGCGTGGCGAAAAAAGCCCTGAATGGATGCAATACTTCAAAGATGGAAAGCCAAATCCTGAATTTTTAGAAAAAGTTGAAGTGCTGCGAGAAATCCTAACAAGCAATGGGCGTACCCTGTCGCAGGGCGCGTTGGCATGGTTGTGGGCGCGTAGCGAGAAAACCATTCCCATCCCGGGTTTCCGCACAGTTGAGCAAGTGGAAGAGAATTGTGGCGCATTGGAATATGGACCCTTGGCAGATGAGCAGATGGAAGAAATCCAAATGCTTTTGCACAGAAATAAGAATGGATAATAAAACAACAGTAGGAAATAAAGCCCTGCACAATCCGCATTTGGATGGGGATGCCTTCTTTTGGGAAGGTGGCTCTGTGGGCATTTTTCTTTCTCATGGATTTACAGCGACGACCGTGGAAGTCCGCTTGCTTGCCGAAAAATTACATGCTGCGGGGTATACCATTTCTGCCCCCCTCCTGCCCGGACACGGTACCAAGCCGGAAGATTTGAATAATGTTCACTGGCGGGATTGGATAGAAAGCGGAGAAGAATCTCTCCAGAATCTGTTCAAGAGCTGCGAGCAAGTTTGGGTTGGGGGCGCATCGATGGGTGGGATGCTGGCGCTGCAACTCGCGAGTAAATATCCGCAAATTTCGGGGGTGCTACTCTATGTTCCCGCAATCCGAACGATGATGAACAAAATGGCTTTGCTACAGCTTTATCTTGCCGCACCTTTTATGAAAGAGATAGCACGAGATTCTCTTGATGGTTCAGACTTGTGGCAAGGATATCCCGGATTGCCGCTTAAGGGAGTTATCCAATTTTTGCGTTTTCAAAAGGCTACTTTAAAGCATCTTTCCAGTATTCGTCAACCAATACTTATTTTTCAGGGGCGACAGGATACTACTGTTGCACCTAAGGCGGGGAAGATTATTATGGATGGCGTTTCTTCTGAGATAAAAGAACATCACTGGATGGAAAATTCTAGCCACTCTATTCTTTTGGATGAAGAGTATGAAGATATTGCTAGATTGAGTCTTGAGTTTATTGAGAGAAATACCTAAGTTTTTGATCTATTACGCCCTCGTAGTAAGGGCTTCAGCCCTTATCTGGCGCATAGATAATCGCTAAGACGGTTCACGAAAAAAAGTTGCGAAACACCTATTTTGTATTGCGTATTTCGTAATGCTTTTCCTTACGCAATACGTTTTACGGAATACGACAAGGGATAATTTAAATTTATGAATCGCCTAAAGCCCTTACTACGAGGAAATTTTTGAATTTATATCCTTAAAGGAGAATTTATTGATGAAAAAAGTGAATGGTCGTTATGAGTTGTATGGCAATCCGATTACCCGCCGACAGACGCGGGCGGCGGACAAATGGAAATCCATGTTGGCAAAGAAATTTGATTACGATCCGAACGAAAAATTCAACTTGAGCGTCCAAGATCACCCCTACGGTGGCGATATTTTCGGTCTAAAAGAAATCGTCCGTGATGGGGATGGTGGTACGCCGCTTGAAATTGATAATGGCGTTATCATCAGTACCATCCGCATGGGATTTGGGCATTATCGCATTGCGATGGCGGGTGTCTCCGCCGCAAAAGCGATGGGATTCACCCCGCATTGGCTTGATTTGCTTTCCATTCCCGGTATCACCACCGATGTCATCAACTGGTGTAATACTTGGTATAGTCGCTTTTCACGTTTGTCGCAACGCAACAAAGCCTTTGACACACACATCTGGGAATCAGTTACTACCGGGAACAGCACCTTGCCCGGTCTAAATGCCTTTCTAAATGCTTGGATTGTGGGATGGCCATGGCGTTTTACCAAAACCCAGGTCAAAGATTATAAAATGAGCGAGTTATTTGAGAATCTTTATGGCGCGCTTCCCACCGAGCAACCCATTCTCACCTCCCATATGTGGAATGCGATGGGCGCTGTCGCTGGCGGCATGACCAATGTTGTAGATATGATGTTCGATAATTGGCCCATGGCATTTCAACTCACCGAAGGGGCAAAACATGCCGTACAGGGTCCCGCTGGTTATTATGGTTTCCGCGTTATGCGCGGATTTAATGACAAAGGCTCTATCATGAATCCCACGCCCAGCGATGCGCTCTTCTTCACCGGACAGCACGTTGACCACGAACTGGTCGAAAATATCGAAGTGGATAACGCCGCTCGTCTGCGCCGCATGAAAGCCAAAGAGCCGCGCCGCTTTATCGTCACGATGGGTGGCGCAGGCGCACAGCGCGAACTCTTCAAAGCCATCATCGAGTACGCCGTTCCGCTCATTAAAGCCGACAAAATGACGCTCTTTGTCAACCTCGGTGACCATAAAGATAATTGGACTTGGCTAGAAAAAGAGCTTGAGCCTTATCAAGACCTGCTCAGCACGCATTTCACTTGGGAAGAGACCAAAGAGTTTGCCGATAGCATCCGCGAGAACCCCGCGCACGGCTTGCATGTCGGCTTATATGACAACACCTTCCACGCTGTTTACGCCAGCAATTATCTGATGCGCGTCATGGATATCATGATTACGAAACCCTCCGAACTCGCCTTTTACCCCATCCCCAAAATTTTCAACGCCCGCGTTGGCGGTCACGAGATGTGGGGTGCCATTCGCGGCGCAGAAATTGGCGATAGTACGGTCGAAACGCGCACCATCCCCGAAACCCTCCAAGCCATCGAAGTAATGACGCACGAAGACGACCTGCTCGAAATCTACTGCGATATGATCGTCAAAAACAAGAGTATCGGTCTATATGATGGCGCATATAAATCCGTTGAACTGGCGACTGGCAGAAAATTCACTCGAACCCCAGAAGGAATAAAAATCGGATGAGCAAGATTACTTTTCTCGGTGCGGGGAGCACGGTTTTCGCAAAAAATCTGATTGGCGATATTCTCAGCTTTCCTGAATTAGCGGATTCAATTATCAGTCTACACGATATTGATTCCGAACGCCTCGAAACCACCCGCATTGTGACCGAACGAATCGCGCGTGGTTTGGGCGTGGTGCCGCTCATCGAAACGCATCTTGATCGACGCGCTGCGCTGGTGGATGCCAACTACGTCATCGGTATGTTCCAAGTTGGCGGTTACGAGCCTGCGACCGTGACCGACTTTGAAATCCCCAAGAAATATGGTTTACGCCAGACTATTGGCGATACGCTCGGGATTGGCGGCATTATGCGCGGGTTGCGTACCATTCCGGTTTATCTGGAAATGGTGCGCGATATTGAAGAACTTTGCCCCGATGCCGTCTTGCTGAATTACGTTAACCCGATGTCGATGGTGACGTGGGCGTTGAATAAAGCCACAAAAATCAAAACAGTTGGGTTATGCCATTCTGTGCAGGGGACAGCCGAGCAACTTGCCCGTGATATTGAGATTCCCATCGAAGAGATTAATTATATCGCCGCGGGCATCAATCATTTGGCGTTTTACCTGAAATTTGAGCGGGACGGGGTAGACCTGTACCCAGCCATTCGTCAGGTAGTTGCCGAAGACCGCATCCCAAGTTGGAATAAAGTTCGTTACGAGATGCTCACTCGTTTGGGCTACTCGGTTACTGAATCCAGTGAGCATTTTGCGGAATACGTCTCCTGGTTCATCAAAAGAGATCGACCAGATTTAATCGAAAAATTTAACATCCCGCTCGATGAATATATCCGCCGCTGTGAAGTCCAAATTGCGGGCTGGGAAGCGACAAAAGATACGGTTGAAAACCCCGATGTGGCGGTGGACATCCCCGCTATGAATGAAAAACTCAAAGCGGCGGGCGCGAGCGATTATGAGCTTGAAGTGATGGCGGGGATGTTTGAGAGTTTTGATAATGTGGCGCAGTCGCATGAGTACGGCGCGTATATTATCCACTCGCTCGAGACGGGCACGCCGCGCGTGATTTATGGCAATGTGATGAACGAGGGGCTGATTGAGAATTTGCCGCAGGAAAGCTGTGTAGAAGTCCCGATTTTGGTAGATAAAAATGGCTTGCAACCTACTAAAGTTGGTGCGCTGCCCCCACAGTTGGCGGCACTGATTCAGACCAATATCAACGTACAATCGCTGACGGTGGAAGCCGCGCTGACGGGCAAACGCGAGCATATCTACCACGCCGCGATGCTCGATCCGCATACCGCCGCCGAACTCGATCTTGACCAAATCTGGTCGCTGGTGGATGAGCTGATTGCCGCGCATGGCGATTGGTTGCCAAAATTTGAATAAAACTTATTGCACCACAAAGGCATGAAGGTCACGAAGAATCTCTTTGTGAACACAAAGAAAAACTTTGTGTTCTTTGTGTCTCTGTGGTGAACATCTTATGACAAAATTTAACCCCACCAAACACTCCCACCGCAGATACAACCCGCTTACTGGAAAGTGGGTACTCGTTTCCCCGCACCGTACCAAACGCCCCTGGCAGGGACAAGTCGAAAAAAAACCGCCCGATGAGCGACCGCAATATGAGCCGAAATGCTATCTTTGTCCGGGCAACGAACGCGCGGGGGGCGCGAGAAATCCCGCTTATAAAAATACTTTTGTCTTCACTAACGATTTCGCCGCCCTGCTCCCCGATACGCCGCAAGCGCCGCAAAATTCGGATGAACTTTTTCAGATTCAAAGCGCAGAGGGGACTAGCCGCGTCATCTGCTTCTCTCCCCGCCATGATTTGACCCTGCCTGAAATGCCCATTAAAGACATTCGCCGTGTGGTGGATATTTGGGCAGAGCAAACGGCTGAACTTGGCGAAAAACATCGCTGGGTACAAGTCTTCGAGAATAAAGGCGCGGTGATGGGCAGTTCCAACCCGCATCCGCATGGGCAAATTTGGGCGCAGAACGAAATTCCCAACGAACCCGCCGCCGAAGACGTGAATCAGCGGGCTTATTTTGAGAAGCACGGCTCGCCCCTTTTAGTCGATTATCTTGAACGAGAATCCGAGCAAAAAGAGCGCACCGTTGTTGAGAATGAGCATTGGATGGCAGTCGTGCCCTATTGGGCAGTCTGGCCCTTTGAAATTTTGCTCATGCCCCGTCGTCACCTTCTGCGTATTTTTGACTTGAACGAAAACGAACGCGATGCCCTTGCAGATATTCTCAAACGCCTATTAATAAAATACGATAATCTCTTCGAGACATCTTTCCCCTACTCAATGGGCTGGCATGGTGCGCCCTTCAATGGCGAAGAAAATCAACATTGGCAACTCCACGCGCATTTTTATCCCCCGCTTTTGCGCTCAGCGACCGTGAAAAAATTCATGGTCGGCTACGAGATGATGGCAGAAGCCCAACGCGATCTGACCGCCGAGCAAGCGGCATCACGTTTGCGGGATTTGTCTGAAGTTCACTATCGGGCTTAAAAAACATTTACCACAGAGCCACAAAGGGTACAGAGTTTTTCTTTGTGTCCACAGAGAAAAACTTCGTGCTCTCTGTGCCTTTGTGGTGCATCTTTCGGAAAGAACCTTATGAAAGAAAAAATCACCAAAGAATTCACCGCCCGCTTTGGCGCATCCCCAACTCATGTTGTGCGTGCGCCTGGGCGCGTCAACTTAATCGGCGAGCACACCGATTATAACGATGGCTTCGTTCTCCCCATGGCAATAGACCGTGCCATCTGGATAGCCCTCCGTCCCCGCTCAGACCGCCGCGTTCTGCTCCACTCGCTCGATTTTGGAGACCCCGCCGACTTCTCCCTCGATGATATTCAACACAAAAAAGGCTGGACAGAATACCTCCGCGCCATCGCTTGGGTCTTGCAAGAGCAGGGCTTCTCGCTCTCAGGTTGGGAAGGCGTTCTCGCCAGCAACCTCCCCCTCGGCGCGGGGCTTTCCTCCTCCGCAGCCCTCGAACTCTCCCTCCTAAAAGCATTTTGGACAGTTTCAGATTTCAACTGGGATGGCGCAAAAATGGCAGAATTCGCCTGTCAAGCCGACCGCGATTGGGTCGGGATTCAATCTGGGATTATGGATCAAATGATCTCATCTCTGGGACAGGAAAATCACGCCCTGCTGATTGACTGCCGCACTCTTGAATTCAACTTGCTTCCGCTCCCCAAACAAGTGCGCGTCATCATACTGGATACCGCCACCCGCCGCGGCTTAGTCGATTCTGCCTACAACGAACGCGTTGCCCAATGTCGCACCGCTGCCGAGAAACTTGGCATTCCCTCGCTCAGAGACATCACCCTCGATGACTTCCACGCCAAAGCAGACTCACTCGATGAACTCACGCAGAAACGTGCCCTCCACGTCATCAGCGAAAACGAGCGCACCCTAAAAGCCGCCAAAGCCCTCCAAAAGGGAGATGTCATCGCCTTCGGACACCTCATGAGCACCAGCCACATCAGCCTGCGCGACGATTACGAAGTCTCCAGCCCCGAACTAAATATCATGGTCGAGTTGGCACGCCAAGAAAAAGGCTGCCTCGGTGCCCGTATGACCGGAGCAGGCTTCGGCGGTTGCGCCGTAGCCCTCGTAGAAAAAGACGTAGCAGAGAAATTTGCAGAGAATATCCGCTCCAGCTATCAGGAACACACGGAATTACAGCCTAATATCTATATCTGTGAAGCCTCGAACGGTGTCAAGGTATTAGATTGATGTAATTGTAATTAGAAAAAACTAGAGAAGGTTTCGCAAGTTCCCCAAAAATCTTTTACACCATCACAGTTACCTGCCCAGCGCGGTAGAAACCGTGTATACGGGTATAAATTTCGTCCCCAAGCGTAGGCGGCAACGTAGGCGGCAGAAAAATATCGCTTGGATGGCATTTTTTCAATCAAATTGTGCTTGGATTCAAGTAGTAAGTGCAACAAAACGAAAGGTCGAAGAAAGAGCGGTCTAGCCTGTCTTTTTTGGGGAAAATTGCTGACATGTTAGATGTAGAGATAGAGATCAGCATCATTCCCAAGATAGTTTCTTCACAAAACAAAAAAAGTCTGCTGAAAAACAGTCCTTTTTTATGCTGTCCACTTTTGTAGGTCTTGATCTAGCTGGGCTAAGTCCACAAGTCGAATTCCACTTGCATCCCAATTAGAGTCAGAGGGCAGTTCTTCCATAATTTGATTTTCGTAAACCAACGCACTTGATGTCCACCCTGAACGAGAAAATCCTGTAAAAAAGATTTGCCAATTTCCTTCTTCTGGAATAATGTTATTCGTTTTTTTCTCTATCAGCTCCTTAAGCACTCTGGGCTTGGTTTGGCTGCGTGTCCATTTGCACTCACCTAGAATCAAGGTCTTTTCCATAGAATTGAAACCAACGACATCCACCTGTGCTTTCGCATTCCATGTGCTGCCTACTTGATCTGGAAGATAAGGAAGTTCCCCTTTTGCCCCGGCTCGGATTGTCCACTCGCGGCATATTTCCTCCCATGTATAAGTGCCGATGAAATCTATGAGATGTTTGCTGATTTCTGCTAGAGCCTGATCTTGTATACCAAGAGCGAGTTGTTCTTGTCGATTTTCTAAAAAGCGGAAGTAGAAACGCAGATAGGGGTCGGTGATATGGTAACGCCCCGCACGAGAGTTCTTTTTTACAGTTAGGGGGATGCGTCTCTCAACAAAGCCCGAATCTTTCAACACGCTCATATATTTGCTCACATGCCCACTAGCCAAGCCTGTGCTGCTAACAATCTCCTTGACTACATGCGCACCTTTGGCGATAGCACTCAAAATGGAAATATAGTTATGCGGATCAGAGACGAAGTCTTGCAAGAGTAATTTCGGTTCCGCTTGAAGAAGATTATTTGGTGTAAGAAGATTGTCTTTGATATTTTGGGAGATACTTTTTCTGGGATTTATTCTCTCCCAATAGGCCGGAACACCACCAAATATTGCGTAAATGGCTACTCTATCTACTGCGGAGTAATTTGGAAAAAAACGAGCTGTGGCTCCAAAAGAAAAAGGTTGCAAATATAACTGTGAAGAAGCACGACCATATAAGGGAGCTTGATAGGAGAGAAATTCCCGTTTCATCATCCCCAAATGCGAACCCGAGAGGCACAAAAAGAGATTGCTTTTGGAGAGAAGGTGATCCCAGAGATTTTGTAGCTGCCCAGCTATGTCCGGTGTGACTTCGAGCAAGTAGGTGAATTCGTCTATAAAAAGAGCCAGGCGTTCTTTTTCTGCGAGGGAGGCAACTTGTTGAAAAGCCTGTTGCCAATTTATATAGCTGAATTTTTCTGGGGCAGTAGTGTCAGGATTGGCGAAGTTGTAAACTGCTTGAGAAAAGGAACGTAATTGATTTGCGGATGATGTATGTGTAGCCACCCAATAGAGTGCGCGTTGCTTGGAATGACCTATCCACTCGACAAGTAAGGCTGTTTTCCCCACTCGCCGCCGTCCATATAGCACCAAAAATTCAGCATGTGGGGAGTCCCATAACTTTTCTATTTGTTGTAGCTCTCTCCGTCTATCTAAAAAATCAAACCTCATCGTGTATCACCTCACTCTATAAGTTTTATACTTTCAAGTATTATACTCGAAAGTATAAAGACACGCTGGTGTCTAAGCACACCCACTACGTCTTCAAGGTATTTAGACCATTTCTTCAGCAATTTGCTTCAAGGAAACAGGAAAATAATTCCAACAGTCTATGCCTATATCCATACTTTTCATATGAGCAGAAAGTCCACAATGGGAATGTCCATAAAGATGCCAACTTCCATAGTGGGAATGATCCCAAACCCGCATCGAATAATGACACAAGACAACCAAATGTGAACGTCCAAAGATGCTGACTTTAATCGTTTCCAGGGGCGATAAAACCTCAACAGGATGCCTAGATTTGGAGATATATTCTCCCTTCGACATCCACTGTTTATCATGCCCACCTGGAATAACTGAGATTTTCCCATTAAGACGAGAAAAATAAGCCGTAGCCTGTTCTTCTCCTCCAAGCGTAAAATCGCCTAAGTGGTAAATATTATCATTTGGACTTACAACTTGATTCCAATTTGCTATTAAACCCTCATCCATTTCCGAGCGAGAAGTATAGGGACGATCGCAGTATTTGATGATATTGGCATGTCCAAAATGTGTATCTGAGGTAAAGTAAATGCTCATTTTTAACTTTCCTCCCCATACGCCAGCTCCACTGCCTTCTCACTAATTCTGGAATAAGCACTTTGCAGTAATGCTTCAATCCCCGGCTTCGGGACAAAGTTTGCCTCCCCCAGCCGTTTGAGCAGGGGCGTTTTGATGGCAGGATTCTGTATACGCACAGAAAATCCGCCCAGCGGCGCAGCAAGTTGAAAAAAGGTCGAGACGCTTTCATCCAATGGGATAATTTCCTCATCCGCTTCTTTCTCTTCGATAAAATCATCTTCCCCCGACCTACGTTCCCGAAGAGCGGACATGACCTGATCTTGCGTGCGACCCCGCAAACGGAAGATGAGAAAAGGGTCTTCGTCAAAACGCTCACCTAAAATATAGTGCGCTGCGGCGATATGCTTGCAGGGATTTGCCCAATCGGGGCAGGAGCAATCGGTTTCGAGATCGCCGCGCTTTTTTGGGAAGAGACTTGCACCAGCTTCTTCAAAGGCTTCTTCAATATCTTGGGGCATCTCGCCAGCCAAAAGTTGCGCGGTGAAAATGGCTTGTTCGGCGAGCGTGTCAATTACCTCTTCCCATTGAGCATCTGTCAGAGAAGTGATATTAATTGTCACCTTATAGGGCGTTCTGCGAGAGCCTTGCACTTTTGCCAGAACCCCATCTTTTTTTTCATCAACAGAGATAACCTGCCCCTTGCGCGCATAGCTACGACCGCGGCTTAACCTGCCTTTATCAACCAAACGCTCTAAAGCTGAAATCCATTGTTTCGCCCACCAACTGGATGCAAAAGCACCGCGCTTACTACGCGCTTTGATGCCATCTTCTACTTCTTTGGGTTTTGTTGGTGTGTAATAATAACGATAAGACATAGAACCTCACATTTTTTTTGAACACGGAGTGTGCGGAAAATACGGAGAAAACCCTTTTTGTTTTTCTCCGTAACTTTAAAATCCTGCTCCGTACAATCCGTAAAATCCGTGTTCAAAAAGTCCTTAAACTAACTGCTTTTCGCAACTCATCCGTACTCATTTCAGTCATCCACTTTTCGCCTGAGCCGACCACTGCATCTGCCAGGGCTTTCTTCGATTCGATCATATCGTCGATCATCTCTTCGAGCGTCCCCGTCGTTACAAATTTATGCACCTGCACATTTTGCTTCTGCCCAATCCGAAAAACGCGATCTGTTGCCTGATTTTCCACCGCTGGATTCCACCAGCGGTCAAAATGGAAAACATGATTTGCGCGAGTTAAATTTAAGCCAGTTCCACCCGCTTTGAGTGAGAGAATGAAAATCGGCGGTGCAGAATCATCTTCCTGAAAACGGCGCACCATTTCATCGCGTTTTTTTGCGGGCGTGCCGCCATGCAAAAACTGGGTCGCTACGCCAAAATGTTTCGGTAAATACTCTTCCAAAATCCCGCCCATTTCGGTAAATTGTGTGAAAATCAAAGCTCTATCCCCCCGCGCCAAAATTTCTTCGAGCAACTCGCCTAATCGTTCTAGTTTTCCACTCCGATTATCCAGCGAAACGTTCCCCGCCTTTTTGCCCGTCTGATGCAAATACTGCACGGGGTGATTGCAAATCTGCTTCAATTGCATCAACATACTCAGTACCAGCCCCTTCCGCTTCATCCCCTCATCTTTCGCAATGTCTTTCATCGCATCCTGCACCACCGCTTCATATAAAGTCGCCTGTTCTTCGGTCAGCGAGCAATAGACCTTCGTCTCCACTTTTTCAGGCAAATCGTCAATCACGGTCGGGTCGGTTTTCACACGCCGCAAAATAAATGGCGTGGTCAGTTGCCGCAATTGCTCTACCGCTTCTTTATTTTGATAACGTTCAATCGGCAGAGAAAATTTCTCTCGAAACGCCTTTCTGCTCCCCAAATAGTCGGGATTTAAAAATTGCATAATCGACCATAATTCTGAAAGCCTATTTTCGACTGGTGTTCCTGTCAGCGCAATCCTAAAGCCCGCCTCGATCTTTTTGATCTCCTGTGTCTGTTTTGCGCCGGGATTTTTGATGTTTTGCGCCTCATCCAAAATCACTGCCAACCATTGAATTTTTTGGATGGATTTAGCGTCTATACGCGCCAGCGGATAACTGGTCAGCACCACATCTTTATCTTGGATAGCCTCCCGAAACGCCCCTGATTTGAGCCTGCTTGCCCCTCGATGGACATAAGTCTGTAAATTAGGCGCGAATCTGCCAATTTCCCGCTCCCAATTCGTGACGACCGAAGTCGGTGCAATCAACAAAGCGGGTGCAGAGAGCTTGCCGTTCAACTCTTTTTCTCGCTGTAAAAGCGCAATAGTCTGGATTGTTTTACCAAGCCCCATATCATCTGCCAGACATGCGCCCATCCCCCATTTACGCAAAAATGCCAGCCATGAATAGCCATATTGTTGATAGGGGCGTAATGTCCCATCCAAACCTGCTGGCTGGGCTAATTCTTCCAGCTTTTCAGATTTTTCAAAACTCTCCATTAATTCTTTTAGCCAGCCATCTGTTTCTACTTGGCTGATTTTTAATCCACCCGCAGATTCTTCGCCGCCCAAACCCAATCGCATTGCTTCGAGCAGAGTCATTTCGCCTTCAAATTGCTGTTTTTTCCAAAAGGCTATCGCCGCTTCAATTTCTTCTGCATTTAATGTGACCCATTCCCCGCGTATCTGCACCAGCGGAGATTTTAAGTTTGCGAGAGCTTTAAATTCTTCTTCTGTCAATTCTGTGTCACCTAACGAAAGTTGCCATTGATAGCTGATGAGATTGAGCAAAGTCATATTTCCCGGTGCAACTTTATCTTTACTTGTTTTCAACTTGGCTTTTACGCCCAAACGCGCTCCTTGCCTATTCCACCACGGCGGGACGAGAATGCCAAATCCCGCACCTTCTAAAATAGGGGCTGTTTCACGCAAAAATGAGTAGGCATTTTGCGTATCTATGCTCAATTCTGTGGGGACTTTGCTTTTTAAACTTTTCGTAATTGGTGGGAAAAGTCGTGCCGCATAGCCCAGCCCTGTGAGTAATTTCTCTTGCGGTTGCTCAAAACGATGTCCCAAACGAGTGAGCGCACCTTTTGATTTTTTCCAAACTTCATTGGCGGGAATCAGCAAGCTGGGATCATCTTTTGCCTGAATCAGATAATGCAAATTCCACGCACCTTTTTCTGACGCGGGTGCTTCTAAACGAAATGCGATGCGTGAAGTCGCATCCCCCGCAACGTGCAGATTTCGCATCCACGCGCGGTGACTGGGTTTCAGCAAACGAATCTGTTTTGGCGAAAGTATGATGGCGGGGTTTTTATCGAATAATGCAGCAAGCCAGTGAAAAGCAGGTTCGCTTTCAGGTTTTGGCGCGGCATCTTTCCCCCAAGTGCGTGCTAGAGAATCACAGAAGGTATTCAAAAAGCTGGTCAGCAAATTTCTCGAAGAGATTTCGGGGAATTCCGCTCTGCATAAGGGCGGCATTGCTTTTTCTAATTGAGATAATCGTTGAGCATCGCGCGGGCTATCTAAAACGGGCAGCCAACGAGCATCTTTGCCTTCGATGATAGGGATGAGTTTTTGCGCGGCGAGAGTTTCCAATGCCAGAGACGCAACTCTGCTCCAGAAAACGGTAACAAGCCCAACCTCCACGCGCGTTCCGCCGAGAATCGGTTGGGGTGCAGATAATGCTAAAAGAAGGGCAATCGCGTCTAAGGCTGGCACCCAGATTGCATCCACCTTAAAAGGATAGAGTGTTTTTTCTGTTGTGGGGAGTGTCCAATTATGAATGAGTTGGGGAGAAGGGACGGGGATGCCCTTGGCTTCGGGGAGTTGGAGGGTAATGGTGCGCTTTTGTCCCTTGATATTTGGCGCAACTGCATAAGGATGAGGCTTTGGCTTGGGGATTTTCGCCGCACGTCCACGCCTTAGCGCAGGCTGGGGGGCATCGGGCGTTTCTGCCCAAAAGAAGATGCCGCTGGGATCATCAGATTTTTGCGGCGGTTGATAGTGGGCATGGATGATATTCATGTTTTCTATCGGTAGGCTGGCTTGATATCTAGATATTCTTTGAAATCATGCACTTTTTCCTGAGCATTCCCCATATTTAGAGGTGCTTTATTCCGTTTGCGCCAAGCTGAAGGCTCAAGTGTGCCGAGAACCAGATATTCGTTTCCAACGATCTCAGGATTATTTTCCCTGTGAGATAAAACCAACATATTTTCCAATTCATCTTGATGAACAATCAAAAGGTCGCATTTTGGGCAGTAGCGGCAACGTTTATTGATTGTGGTTGGATGCTTGGGGGAAATATGAATGAATAAAGGGACTTTGCGTATCAATGTTTTGCCTGAACACCCAGGACAAGAAGAAAATCTTACATCTCGATAGGGATTTAAGATAAACTTGTACTTCGATGGCAATTTGCCGAATTTCACCTTTGATTTTTTCATATTTTCTCTCTTTTTTCAAGTTTATCACGAAAGGATTTTCCCCATGAGCGAGTATCAATACTACGAATGGCAAAGGCTCGAAGGTCCCCTGACGCTTGATGAACAAAATGCTGTAGGCGCGTTATCAAGCCATATTGACGTTAGTTCTATGCAGGCGAGTGTTTCCTATAACTGGAGTAGCTTTGGGTACGACCCGATGAAAGTTTTGGCAAAACACTTTGATGCCTATCTCTATTTTGCCAACTGGGGCAGCTACGATCTGGCGTTCAGCTTTCCCCCAGGGCTGATAGATGCTAACGCACTCGAAGTCTATTTTGATGAAGATCATCTCAACATCAGAAAAATTGAAAATAAGCTAGTTTTGAAATTCGAGAAACGTGATGAAGACGGCTATGGCGGCGATTACAGCGAGCAAAGCCACCTTTCAACTCTTTCCTGCTTACGCGATGACATCATTCAAGGCGACCATCGTGTGCTCTATATCGCCTGGCTTAATGCCATGTCAGAGCAGTCTCATTGGTACGAAGAAGATGAAGATGACCTCGACAACTTCTACAAAGACCCCGAGCCACCTGTCCCTGCTGGATTAAATGAACTCACGCTGCCCTTGCGGACTTTTGTGGATGCTTTTGAAGTTGACCCTTTCCTCGTCTCCGCCGCTGCCGAACGTAGTTCCAACTTGGTCCCGTTAAGAAAAACGGCTTTTTCTTCGGCGATAAACCAGCTTTCCCGCCAAGAAGCCAATGAATTCCTGCTAAAAATTGCCAACGCAGAGCCGGGAGCAGTAGCGGCTTTACGAAAAAAGTTGCGTTCTTTTGATAAGCCAAGTGAAGAAGTGCAATCTAATCCACGCACTATTGGTGAGTTACTCATAAGAGCCGAGGAACTTGAAGAAATTGAAAGTAAACGCTTGGCAGAAAAAGCGCGTAAAAATCATATTGCTCGAATGAGAAAACTGGAGAAAGAAGAAGATCAACTTTGGCTGGATGTGGAAAGAATACTGACTGGCGGGGCTAAAATGAAAGTCTACGATGAAGCGACAGAAGTGCTGGAAAAACTGCATGAATTGGCAGAATTTAAAGGAGAAGGCTTTCGCTTCAAAAGACAAATCCAGACCTTTGCTAAACTCTATGAGCGGCGCGGTGCTTTGATCGGGCGTTGGGAGAAGAGAAATTGGCTTTAGTTTCTGACAATGAAGAGTGAGAGAAAGCGTCTACAAAGAAAGAAAAAACTGCCTAGCGCGGTATAAATCAAATATACGGGTATAAGTTCCGACCGACAATGAACCACATTTAATACATACCACATTATTTACAACCTATCATCACTCTCCGACATTCAAAGCTGGGGAGTGATTTTTTTTAAAGAGAAGCACCCTGATAATCCAGAATTGTCAGGGTGCTTTTTTGTCAGATGATATTGTTGAAATTACACTCTACAACCGGGCTACAACTTCTCTGCTATTGGGGAAATTCAGTATTTCTTTGCTCACAGCCAGATCAATGATTTTAGCTCGAAACTCCACCTGAATATCCCGCTCACCATCAATAATCGCTTTAGCTACAAGCTCGTCCACCAGTTGTTTTTTCAACAAAAAGATACGACGTTGCTCTTCGGGGGTTTGAGAATTAGCGCTGTTCAATTTTCCCATACTCGCCTGAATATCTTCCACATAGTCATTGGCTTTTGTTTCCCAATCCACTTCAATGTAATTTTTCAGTTCTTGCTCGATAGTTGCCAGCCTGTGCTTCAGTCGCTCTTCTTTGCCATATAGTTCACGCATTTGTTCAGCAAAATCGTCATCGTCTCTCTGTGCTTTCCTTGCATCAGTGATAATTTGCTGCCGCTTGTGGGACTGTTTTTCCAATTCTTCCAGCAACTCCTTGTGGGTCTGTTGCAGGTATTCATGGTTTTGCTGGAGTTGATAGACCAGTTCTTTGGCTTGTGCAAGCAAAAAATCCGGGTTCATGACGAAGTTATATAATTTCTGCCAAACTTGGGTTTCCGCATCTTTGGCATTCACGGATTTAGAACAATTCGACGATCTAAGTTCCTTGTGGGGTTGAGGACAGAAGTATGTGCTTATGGGAGTCTTGCGCTCAACCCATTCCCCCTTGCGGCTGCGGCGATGAGTCGTAGTCCTTGCTCGCCATGTCAGGTTGCAGGCACATTTGAGATGACCGGATAGCAGGTAATCATTTTTCTTGCGATGCTTTGGATAGGTTTTATTTTCTTCTCTCATTTTTGTGAACAACTCATAGGTTGGCATATCAATGATAGGTGCAACGGGAATATGAAAGGTTTGCCCTGCACGGGAATATGTTTTGAGGCCACAGGCGTACTCTTTAGCAGACCCGAGTATAGCCTGAATACTTGATCGAGACCATCGTATGCGTCGGGGAGCGCAGCCATGTTTCTGTGGCGCATTGGCATCGATTAATCGTTTTCGGATCTGCATGAGAGGGATTTTTTGAGTGTACCATTCGAAGATTTGTCGCACCCACGTTGCCTCATCGTCCAGAACGTGGATTTTCTCGCCAATGCGAACATATCCATAGCGTTCCTGTCCTGTGTTCGCTTTGCCAGCCTTGAGCCTTGCGATCACTCCCATTGTCATCCGTTCTCGTATATTTTCCAATTCTATTTGAGCGGCCCAGGCGCGTATCGGTGCAATTTGGGGGTCAAAGGTTTCTTTTGCCAGCAGAATTGTGATCTTATATCGCTGGACAACTTCAAAAAACATTATCATGGCACGCAGTCCACGATATAGTCTGTCTTCGCTCCAAGCCAAAATTACATTGAAGTTACCCTTGGATGCATCTTGAAGCATGGCAAACAAAGATCGATGAAAAAAGAATTGAACCTCATCAGCCTTCCATTGTAGACACGATCCCCATCCTTAGCAATATCACTGACTTCTCCGAGATCAAAGGGCAGGAGCATGTAAAGCGAGCTCTCGAAGTTGCCTCGGCAGGTGGGCATAATATGCTTCTTATGGGACCACCCGGCGCTGGCAAAACCCTCCTCGCGCGCGCTATTCCCAGCATTCTCCCTGAAATGAGCATCGAAGAAGCTCTCGATGTGACCCGTATCTACTCGGTTGCAGATCAACTCCCATCTGATACGCCCCTAATGCAATTACGACCTTTCCGTTCGCCGCACCATACTATCAGCCATGCAGGTTTGGTCGGTGGGGGCAATTGGCCCCGTCCAGGCGAGATTTCTCTTGCTCATCGCGGTGTACTTTTCCTCGATGAATTTCCCGAATTCGGCTCACGTGTCCTCGAAGTGATGCGCCAACCGATGGAAGATAAACGGGTCACCATTAGCCGTGCACAAGGTTCGTTGACCTTCCCTGCCAATTTTCAATTAATCGCGGCCATGAATCCCTGCCCTTGCGGCTACGCAGGAGACCCAGAGAAAGCCTGCACCTGCTCCCATCAAACTGTGACGCGCTACCAAAAGCGGATTTCTGGGCCGATGCTCGACCGCATCGACATCCACATCGAAGTGCCGAGAGTTGATTTTGAGAAATTGTCCGATAATAGACGGGGAGAGGCTTCGGAAGATATCCGTGTTCGGGTAGATGAAGCACGTTCACGTCAACGCGCGCGTTTCTCTGGTCTCAACAATGGGGTGATGACCAATGCTGATATGCGCGTCACAGAAGTACGTCAATTTTGCGAATTAGATGTTGAGGGGCAGACTCTTATCAAGGCTGCAATGACCCAGCTTCAACTATCCGCGCGAGCCTATCATCGCATCCTGAAATTGGCGCGCACTATTGCAGATTTGGCTGGGAAGGAAAGTATCCAATCCACACATCTAGCGGAGGCGTTGCAGTATCAGCCGAAGGGGATGATAATGTGACATTTTAAACTTTAATACAACGCCCATGCTCTATAAAAAAGGATAATATGATAAGATTACTTTTATCATATTGTCAAACTCGGGTTGTAAAAGTGTGCTGAGAAAATAGAATCGCCATCTTTTTTTCAATTAAGCCCCATTTCTGAGAGAATTAGCTTTCTGAAATATATGGTAAAACTCAAATCCAATCATTTGTAAATTCGGTAATAAAAATCACACGGTACTGATATTTTGCAACAAACAATTACTAGAGCATTTTTATTTTCACATTAGCCCTCATGCAAAAGTCTGTTTTATCCATGCTTTCTGCGTTACCCTCGGCGCAGGCTTCTCAGAAATATGCCGCCGCACTAAGTATGCTACGCGAAGGGCGGCTAAGCACTTATGCAAGAGGTCTATCACAAAAACTGGTGCTTTACATATCTAGAGATACTTAAATGATTGCTCTTTCAGTTTTAATAATGATTTTTGGAACTATAGTTTTTATTCCTTGCGTTTTGGGTAAAGGTGTTGTTGTTGATTTAGCCAAATCGTTCGATAAACTCTTTGATCGCCCCTACATGTTTCCTTTGTTTTCAGTTGGGATTGTGAGAATTTCACTGCCTATAATCTTAACAATAGGCAGTACAACCTTCTGGTATTCTTGGTCGGTTAGCACATTGAAAACTAAAATACCTTTATTAATAGTATCTTCTATATCAATAGTGTCAGTGGGTCTAATCAATTTGATATATCAGTATTTGCTACGTTCACCCTTACATAATCACTCTACACCATTAAAAATGGTATTTTACATTGTTCTGTTTGTGAGCCTTCTAGGTTCGATGGGTTTAGTTTGGATTCCTCTTGTTGTTTTTTTCGCAAGTCGGATTTGGAGATTATTAGTAAATATGCCATTACTAGTATCTGGCATCAGTGGCTATATTTTATTTAATGCGGGCTTATTTTTATTTCTTATAACCAATCAATGAAAACATCTGGTCTACATCTTTTGGAATAAATCAGGAGAAAAGGAATGCGTCTTAGCAAATCTGGTATTCAGACCCTGCGCGAAGCTCCGTCCAATGCTCGGACGGAGGGGTTCGCCTGGCTTGTTCGCGCGAGCTACTTGACACGCGAGAATGAAATTACAGCCTTGGGGCAACGAGCGATATCCCGCCTACAGAGAGAAACTGAAAGGGGGCAAAAATCTGCTTCTCTCTTTCATGATATTAAGCTCCCTATCATTGAAACAGACGATAGGGAAATCCATTTTGCTATTCCTACGGGTAAAGCAATAGCACTGCAATGTTCAGCGTGTCAATACGCTGCCCGCAAAGACTTGGCACGCTTCACAAAAGAAATACCCTTGCCAGAAGATAAGCAACCAACTGAAAAAGTTCTTACACCCAATTGCTACACCATCGAGGCATTGGCAGATTTTCTCAACATCCCCACAAAGAAGACCGCCAAAGCCATTATGTTAACGCGTCTCTCAGATAAGAAACTGATTTTTGTTGTGGTGCGTGGTGATATGCAACTCAGCGAAGCGAAATTGAAGAAATATATAGGCGATTTTCAACCTGCTACCTATGAAGAAATATCTGCCACAGGTGCATCTGCGGGCTTCGCTTCACCAATTGGACTAAAAAACGCACTGATCGTGGTTGATGATCTCATTCCTCAGTCCCCTAATCTTGTTGCGGGAGCAAATGAAGAAGGCTATCACCTGCTCAACCTCAACTATGACCGCGATTACAAAGCCGAGATCGTTGCAGATCTGGTCGAAGCCAATGCAGGTGATACTTGCCCAAACTGTGACGGGGCACTCGAACTCTTCAAAACCGACCTAATCGCAGAAACAAAAGATGGGAAAATAACACTTCATCCCGCCGACCTGCTTCAGGCTTTGGCAGAAACCCACCATGATGAAAATGGGCTAACCATCCCCTTAGCAGCCGCACCCTATGATATTTATTTGATGGTCATTCCCGGCAGAAAAATGGATACAATCTCTGTTGCGAGTGAGTTGTATGAAAAATTGCAGAATGCGGGCTTTTCCGTGCTTTACGACGACCGCGATACTCACGCGGGAGTCAAATTTAAAGATGCCGATTTGATTGGCCTCCCCCTACGCATCACTCTTGGCGAACGCGGCTTGAAAGAAGGCAATGTTGAAGTCAAATTACGCTCTGCGAAAGAGAAAGAGTTGGTTGCGTTGGATGCTGTTGTCAATTATGTGGATGAACTTTTGAGATAGATTGTGGATATGAAACCGCTTCGACTTGATACTTCGACGCGGCTCAGTACGCAGTTTGGGCTTGAGTGCCGCACCCAAACAGATTCGCGGCATGGGCAAGTGAAGGCTTACACCAAGAAAACGTTGATTAATGGCATGCAAGTTGAGGTCAAGTGTGGCGCGGTTTTTAATCCAAGAAAAATGATTTAGTCCCTCTCCCACATCCCAGTAAACAAAACAGCATATTCGCAAAACGCAAAAGTCAGGGAAAACCTGCCAGATTTCTTGAAGTTTTCTACTTTAAGAAAGTCCTGGAAAGAAAACTTATTTGTTGACTCTTACAGAAAAACACGTTAGGATATAGCTTCTAATATATCTGTGATATATTAGAAGCTTTGTTTACTAAACCCCCATTTTTTATAAAAAGGAGATTTACGAGTGACTGGATTACCAAAGAAAGCCAAAGCTGTCGTTATTGGTGCGGGCATCGTAGGGAATAGCGTTGTTTACCATCTTGCAAAATTAGGCTGGAAAAACATTGTTCTGCTGGATAAGGGACCACTCCCCAACCCCGGTGGTTCTACGGGGCATGCCTCAAATTTTATTTTTCCTGTTGACCATACCAAAGAAATGGCGCAACTTACTGTAGATAGTATGAATCAGTATAAAGAGTTAGGCGTTTTCACCGAGTGTGGTGGGATAGAGGTTGCTCGCACCGAAGAGCGCATGGAAGAATTTAGGCGAAGAATGGCTTCGGCAAAAGCTTGGGGCATAGAATCAAGACTGATTACGCCCGAAAAAATCAAGGAATTGGTGCCTTATATTGATGAAAGCATTCTTTTGGGTGGTTTTTATTCGCCAGGCGTTGGCGTAGTGGATTCTCTCCACGCGGGAACACTTATGCGTGAAAAAGCGACAGAATTGGGCGCGCTCAGCACATTCCCGAATACCGAGGTTTTAGACCTTGAAGTAGAAGATGGACACATTAAGAGCGTGACCACCGAAAAAGGTGTGATAGAAGCTGAATATGTTGTGATTGCCTGTGGTGTTTGGAGTCCGCGTATTGCTGAAATGGCTGGAGTAGATATTCCTCTGATGCCTGCTGTTCACCAAATGCTTACTGCTGGTCCTATCCCGATGCTTAAAGATACGGTCGGAGAAATCGAATACCCTATCGTTCGAGATATGGATCCCCTTATGTACGAACGCCAAAGCGGAGACAGCATGGAAGTTGGCTCTTATGCTCACCGCCCCATTCTGATGGAGCCAGATGATATTCCCTCCATCGAAGAATCTGCTCTTTCTCCAACAGAATTGCCTTTCACGGAAGATGACTTTGCGCCTCAAATGGAAGATGCTCTAGAACTTATGCCCGAAATTTTGGCAGATGAAAAAGTAGGCGTTCGCCACGCCATCAACGGCTTGCTCTCTCTAACCGCAGATGCTATGCCTATGATTGGTGAGATTCCCGGCGTTAAGGGTTTATGGTCTGTAGCCGCAATTTGGATTAAAGAAGCCCCCGGGTTTGGTCGTGCCGCCGCTGAATGGATGGTAAAAGGTGCCTCGGAAATAGATATTCACGCTTCAGACATCTCCCGTTGCTATGAATATGCTCGTACCAAGACACATGTTATAGACCGCACTTCAGAAGGGTGGATTAAAACCTATGGCATTGTTCACCCCCGCGAGCAATGGGAATCGAATCGCAATGTCCGTGTTAGCCCCTTCTATCCCCGCGAAATAGAGTTGGGCGCAGTATTCTTTGAGACCGCTGGTTGGGAACGCCCGCAGTGGTACGAATCCAACGAAAAATTATTAGAAGAATTTGGCGATAAAGTCATCGACCGTCCCCACGAGTGGGATTCCCGCTGGTGGTCGCCCATTACAAATGCCGAACATCTGGCTATGCGTGACCGAGTTGCTATGGTTGATCTGACTGCTTTTGCCATTTTCGATGTCTCCGGAGCAGGCGCATTAGACTATATCCAAAAAATGGCAGTAAATCAAATGGATGTTGCAGTTGGCAGAGCAGTATATACCCCGCTTCTGGACGTAAACGGTGGCTTCAAAGCTGATTTGACTATCATGCGAACTGGCGAAAACGCCTTCCGTATTGTCACTGGTGGTGGAGATGGCGCACGCGATAAAAAATGGTTCACTGACCATCTTCCCGAAGATGGCTCTGTACAATTTGAAGACAGAACATCAGCCTTCTGCACAGTAGGCGTATGGGGACCCCATGCACGCAAGCTTTTAGAAAAAGTGACAAGAGACGATGTCTCTGATGAAGGTTTCCCCTTCGGCACTGCCAAGGATGTCACCATTGGCACAGTCAAATCCTGGGCATTACGCATCTCTTATGTTGGCGAACTGGGCTGGGAAATTTCCGCTCCAATGGAACATGGTCTAAAACTCTGGGACACACTCTGGGAAGCCGGACAAGAATTTGGCGTTACCCCCGTAGGCATCGGCGTATATGGCACAACCGCACGTCTTGAAAAAGGCTACCGCCTAATGAGTGCCGAGCTAGAATCCGAGTACAATCCCGTTGAAGCCGGATTAGCACGCAAATTTATAAAACACCACGACTTTATTGGCAAAGAAGCCTATAAAAAAGCCCGCGAAGAAGACCCCGCCGCCATTCTCTGCACCCTCACCGTAGATGACCACACCTCCAAATCTGGCGTTCGCCGCTATATGCAAGGGAAAGAGCCAATTGTCACCCCCGAAGGGGAAAGCATCGTAGATAGCCACGGAAGAGGCTCTTATGTAACCACTGCAGGAAGCGGTCCCTCTGTAGGCAAGATGATATTACTCAGCTATTTGCCGCCCCAATATGCAAAAGAGGGCACAAAATTGGCTGTGGAATATATGAACGAACGCTATCCTGTAACCGTTGCAGTTGCCGGAAGCAAACCGCTCTTTGATCCAAATGATGAGCGGATGAAATGCTAACTGGATAATTGTAAACCTGACAGGTCTTAGAGACCTGTCAGGTTTTTGAGATGGTTCGAATTGGATGAAAGGATGCGGGACGAACTTGACCTCAACTTGGGTGCTGACCCTCAACATTGTCGCTGGCGTAGACTCTCTTGCGATGTCCACGCCACGCAGATGCTTGGGTTCAGCACTCAAGCCAAAAACACGTGCGTCGCGAAGCGTCCCATCACATTTCAAATAACCGATATTTGAATCATCCTAATCTTTAGTTTTTTTCAGTTCTTTAAGGAAACCAAAAATGAATATACTTGTAAGCATTAAACGAGTCCCGCTCACGGGTCAGAAAATAATCCTTACCGAAGATGAGCAAAAGATAGAAACGCGGTATCTCGGTTTCGCCGCCAGCCCACATGAAGAATGTGCGGTAGAAGAAGCTGTGCAGATTATAGAGAAACACGGGGGAAGTTCAACCGTGTTGACGCTTGGTACAGAAGATGCTATTGCACAAATGCACGAAGCTATGGCTATAGGCGTAGATCAAGGCGTTCTTTTAGAGACCGATGGGCGCGAGTGGGGAGCAATGGCAACCGCTAAAGCAATTGCCTCTGCTGTTCGTGCGCAAGAAGAAGAAGCGGGTGAAAACTTTGATATTCTCTTTTTTGGCAACGAATCTGCAGATATAGGTGGCTATCAGGTTGGCATCCGTGTTGCTCACGCGCTTGACCTCCCCTGCGTGACTGGCATCAAGGAGATCGAAATCGAAGATGGCAAAGCAAGCGTTAAACGAGAAATCTCAGATGGTTGGGAGATTTATGAAGTTCCCTTGCCGGCTGTTTTTACAGTTAAAGAAGGTATTAACGTGCCACGTTATCCTCCGATGATTGGCAAATTAAGAGCCAAAAAGAAGCTGCTTACTCGCATTGAACCGGAATGGAGCGAAGACGGTGTTGAGAAAATCAGGCTCAAAACGCCAGAAGAACGAGGAAGCACTGTAGAAATTCTCGGTGAAGGCGTAGGTGCAATTCCACGAGTTATTGAAGTACTTAGAGAAATAGGAGTGATTCAATCATGATACTAGGATTGATAGAACACGCTCAAGGGGCATTGAGCGAAAGAACATTAGAAACGCTCACTATAGCACGCACTCTTGCCAAGGATTTGGATACGCCATTAGAAGCTATTCTGATTGGCGAAGAAGTCAAGGATTTGGCAGATGAACTATCGGCTTATGGTGTTTCTCGCGTTCATCTAGTTCAGCATGAGGGTTTAAAGGATTATGCACCGGATGCTTGGGCGCAGAGCATTGTTCAGCTTGCCGAAGCGCAAAGCCCACGCGCAGTTTTTGCCCCAAGTAGCGAGCGCGGAAACGAAGTTTTAGCTCGTGTTGCCGCTCGAATGGACTTGCCTATGGTTAGCAATTGTATAGAAATTCAACCTGCCGGCGAAGCCTATAAAATTACACGGTCGCGTTGGGGCGGTAGTCTCCTGGAAGAAGCCAATTACACTGGAAAAATAAAATTATTTACCGCAGCCCCCTTTATGGTTTCGCTTGAAGAAGCACCCATTGAAGGCGAACTTGAGCAGAATGTGGTCACACCGACCTTGGACGATAAAGATTTTCGCGTCCGTGTTACTGGGCGCGCTCAAGCAGAAGAAGGCGTTTCTATCACAGATTCCGCAGTAGTTGTTGGCGGTGGACGTGGCGTTGGTAGTGCAGAAGGCTTTGATGTCTTGGAAGAGTTAGCAGAACTTCTGGACGGCGTTGTCGGATGCTCGCGTGTTGCCACCGATAGTGGATGGCGTTCTCACTCCGTCCAAGTTGGACAAACAGGCTCTCGAATTTCACCTGATCTTTATATCGCTTGTGGAATCAGTGGTGCCACTCAGCATTGGGTAGGTTGTATGGGATCGCAGAAAATCCTGACCATTAACACAGACCCAGAAGCGGCAATGGTCACCAAAGCTGATTATGCCATCATCGGTGATTTGCATGAGGTTCTTCCGGCGTTGAGCGAAGAACTTAGGAAAATAAAATAGCAACTAATTTATCAGACTCAATTCCACGCCAAACTTTCAGGGCATCGAAAGTTTGGCGTGGTTTTTTTAACCCATATTCTTCTTAACTCCATACCTCCATTCTCATATAATCTCGACCATTAGGTGACTCCCGAATTAAAATTATCCCTTTTTCTAATTGCGTATTTCGTATTGCATAATATTTGACCTTACGCAACACGAGTTTTGGACAATTATTTTCTTGGAATCGTCGAATCTTCTCAAGTTTTCGGAGCAACTATCTTTTTGACTCATAACTGATACCATAAATATAGTGGAAAAGCCCTGTTTTACCTTGTTTTTTCCAGATTTGGCGGTGTGTACTTTAGGGCTACCCCCATTTTTTTGAGAAGATATTCTTTTGAGTCAGAAATCTTCCGATTTTTGCTCTGGGAAATTAACGCCGGGAGACGTTGTCTCATATTGAGAATTACTGAGTGGGGAGTGTTTTGTTTGACAAGCTAGAACTCCTCTGATATATTACAGATATACAACAAAGGTACTAATGCCCTCCAGATTTTTTATTTGCTAAACACAGAATAAAATAAAGACCTCCTCTTATAGCTATAGAGGGAACAGGCAATACGTAACGATATTTATTTTTTCTTGCCTGTGAAGTCCGGTGACTCAATTTGAGAATTCCGGCGCTGTCCCGCAACTGTGAGTTAGTTTGATAGTTTAGTAGTTCGTTAGTTGGGTAGTTAGCGAGGTAATTTTCTACCCAACTACCCAGAACTATCCAACTAATAAGCCAGACCAATTGTCTTTGTAAAAGAACTGCCCCTTCGAGGAAAGAGCAGCATTGCTTTTTCCTTTTTTCTGTTAAAAACGCACTTCCGTTGCTCATAATCTTATATGAGTTTTTCAAGTGCTTTTTCGCGATTTGCAAATTTATTCGCCAAAGTTTTCCAGCGTTTTAGCAAATCAGGATAACCGTATTTTTAAATTTCCAAAGGAGGTGCAGTCAAAAAAACACAAAGTGCACGGTATTTCCCAGCTATGTTTTATAAAACACTATCTAGAAGGAGTAAAGAATGAATTTCAAACGATCCAACCTATTCTTAATTTTAACGATTCTGTTGTCTCTGTCTTTGGTGCTAGGCGCGTGCACACCCGAAGCAGTTTCTGAAGAACCTGCTGCTGAAGAAGCTGTTGCCGAAGAGCCTGCCGCCGAAGAAGCTGTTGCCGAAGAGCCTGCCGCCGAAGATATGACCTTCAAATTGGGTCTTATGGGTCCTTATAGTGGTCCTAGTGCTCAGACTGGCGCACAATTCAAAGGTGGTGCTACCATCGCCTTGGAAGCGTATGATTACCAAATCGGTCCTTATACAATTGAGCCTGTTTGGGTTGATTCCCAATCTGATCCTGCCAAGGCTTCTCAGGCTTATGAGCAAGCAGTTGTACAAGATGGCATTCAAGCTGGCGCACTTAACTGGCATAGTTCTGTTGCTGTGGCTGTGATGGAAGTTACTGCTAAGCATCAGATTCCACATATTTTTGGTTTTGGTGCTACCGAAAAAGTCAATGAGACTTTTGCCTCTGATACTGAGAAATATGGATATTGGAGCATGAAAGGTTGGCCCACACCCGCAAAATTGGGCACTAAATATGTTGATGCCTTGGAGTATTATATTGAGCAAGGCGTATACACCCCCGAAGCAAAAACAGTCGCCATATATGGTGAAGACACTGACTGGGGTCGCAGTTTTGGTGCTGGCGTAATTGAACTCTTTGAAGCAGCCGGCTGGGAAGTTGTATCTGAAGAGTATTTCCCGCTTGAGCAAACAGAGTTTTACCCATTCCTCAACAAGCTCAAAGATCTCAATCCGGCTGTTATTGCTGGTACAAGTACGGCTCCCCCATCGATCACCGCTTTAATCAAGCAAGCTGATGAGGTCGGTTTGGAGAGTCTGATCATTGCTGATGGTCTTGGTTGGGTTGATTTCTGCTCCCTAACTGGTGATTCCGCCACCAATGTTATTGATCAGATTGCTGGTTGGTCTAGCGATGCTGGCTTTGCTTTTGCCGAAGAATTTGAATCACGCTACGATTTGGCTCCCAGCACTTCCTCGGCTGGTTTGGCTCATGATGGGACCAAGATGTTCATGGAAATCGCTCAGGCTGTCTATGATGAGCATGGTGAACTGACAAGCGAATTGATTCAGCAATTTGTTGAAGAAAAAGTTTGGACTGGTGAATGGTCAATGACCGATGGTTTGGTTATGGTTGAGTATAAATACACTGCTGAAACCACACCTGATCCCGTTGTTGGACCTGGCTTTTACACATTCCCCGTTTTGCAGTATTCCTTTGAAGGCGGCAAATGCTTAGGCAAACCGATCTTCCCAGTTGAGGGTGCTGTTCAGGAACTCCAAGTTCCCTAAATTTGAATGTTTCAACAAAACCTGACAGGTCTATCAAGACCTGTCAGGTTTCAAATCATTAGGTTGTTTACGGTACGAAGTGTCCACAACGCGTACCAAGCCTAATTTCATGTGCGAAGCGGGGAGGTTTGGGGGCGAAAAGATATTGAAGATGGCACGATGTTGATTTGGTGTAAAAATGTTGAGGCATCCGCTTTTCCCCAAAAACAGTTGTTTATTTCAGTGAGGTCAGAATATGCTAATACTTGATACAAAGGAAGTTACCAAAAGATTTGGTGGCTTGACGGCTGTCAATCAGGTTTCTATGCAAGTTGAGGAGGGTCAGGTTTATGGTTTGATTGGTCCCAACGGCGCGGGGAAAAGCACTTTTATAAATTCTATTGTGGGGAGATTTCCGCCTACAGAAGGTGTGGTTTATTTTAATGGGGAAGAGACTACCGGTTTATCGGCAGAAATAATGTGCCATAAGGGGATGGCTAGAACTTTTCAGATTCCTCGTCCTTTTCCGCAATTAACCGTTTTAGAAAATGTTAAGGTGGGCGTTATTTTTGGTTCAGTTGATAAAGACCCTATGCCAGCAGATGAGCGCGCTAGAGAAATTCTAAAATTTGTTGATTTTAATTTGCCCATTGACACACCGGCTGATCGCTTAAATGCTGTTCAACTTAAAAGCATAGACTTAGCGAGAGCACTTGCCTGCAAACCGAAGTTGCTTCTTTTGGATGAATTGGCATCAGGGCTAACTCCGGGGGAATTGGACACAATTATGTCTCTAATTTTGAAAATTAGAGATCAAGGCATAAGCATTATTGCCGTTGAACATATTATGCGTGTGATTAAGGGGATTTGCGATACCGTTATGGTCATCGAATACGGCACTACAATAGCTGAGGGAACACCAGACGAAGTTTTGAATAATCCCGAAGTGATTAAAGCCTACTTGGGAGAAGAGGAGGCAGAGAATGCTTGAACTTAAAAACATTAATGCTGGTTACGACTTTCTCCAAGTCTTATGGGATGTTTCTTTCCGTGTAGACGAGGGTGAACTTGTCGCGCTGATAGGTCCCAATGGTGCTGGAAAATCAACCACGCTTCGTACTATTGCTGGGTTAATTAAGCTAAAATCTGGAGAAATTCTTTTCAACGAGAAGGTGATTAACGATAAGCCTACTCATTTAATTAGTCAGATGGGCATCAGCTATGTTTCGGAAAAGCTTAATCTTTTTACTGGAATGTCTGTTCGAGAAAACCTGATTTTGGGTGCGTATGCTATTCGCGATAAAGAAGTTCAACTTGAAACATTGGCTTATATTTTTGAGCTTTTCCCCCGTTTGGAAGAAAGAAAAGATCAACTGGCAGGTACTATGAGCGGCGGCGAGCGCAAAATGTTAGCCATAGCGCGCGGCATGATGTCTAAACCACAATTGATGTTGGTAGATGAACCCTCTCTTGGGTTGCAACCTAATCTAACTCAGGATGTTTTTAGCGCATTGATACAGTTGCGTGAGAGGGGGGTAACTGTTTTGCTTGTGGAGCAAAATGTAAACGCGACTCTGAGTTTTAGCGATCGAGCTTATGTTCTTGAGCAAGGCAAAATTGTGATGGAAGGTCCAAGCAAAGAAATTAAGGCAAATAAACACGTTAGAAATGCTTATTTGGGCATTTAGAGAGAATCATCAACCTCACAAATACGGGTGGGGTGCTACGCGAAGTCACGCGAAGAAACACAAAAAAGTTTTTCTCCGCATAATCCGTACAATCCGTGTACAAAACGTAAATACCACCAACGAGTTTAGATAAGGAGAACCCCATGGCAAAAAATTCGAGCGCAAGACCTTTGATGTCTCGTATTAAAGATAATCTGCCCATTGTTGTTATAAGCATTTTTTCACTAATCCTCTTCGTTGCCATTTATATCGAAGGCGGAAACGCTCAAATTTTCAATACCATTATTACGGGTGGTATGTGGGCTTTATTGGCTGTTGGATTGGCTCTCGTTTTCGGCGTTATGAATATCCCACACTTTGCTCACGGTGAATCTTTTATGATTGGTGCTTATGTAGCCTATTTTACATTTACGCCTATGCAAGAGTATTTATACACAAATCCTAATAAATTTCTCAGTGCGATAGCTCCCCTAGGGGCTATTCTAACGGCTGGCGTAGCGGGGGCAATTCTAGGGATTATTATTGAGCAACTCATTTTTGCACCATTACGACGTAGAACGAAAAAAGACTGGATAATGAACGCGTTTCTGTTGACAGTGGGTATATCCTTCGTACTTTCAAACGGAGCAAATCTCGTCTTAGGTCCAAATTTTCGCGGTATCTCTCGTTATTGGGATGTAAAAGCTGTCGAGATTGGCGGGGCTTATATGTCCGTAGATAGGCTGATTGCCTTTGCTATCTCTATGGTCACAATTGGTGCGCTCTGGTTCTTTTTGCGTCGCACGCGTGTAGGACGGGCAATTCGAGCGGTATCCCAAGATGAAACTGGAGCACAACTTGTCGGGATTAACCTTAATTTTATACAAACGCTGACATTTTCCCTAGCAACCGCCATGGCTTCCATCTCAGGCGCATCCTTGCTCTTCCTATTTCAAGCCTACCCCACAGTGGGGGGAACGCCCCTGTACTATGCTTGGTATGTGGTTATGATGGCTGGACTTGGAAATGTAGTTGGAGCCATTATTGGTGGTTTCATCGTTGCCTTATTGCAAACAGCCACGCAACTATTTGTTGCCGTTTCGTGGACAACCGTTTTCCCCACCGTAGTCATGATCATTGTCTTGCTAATAGCTCCATCAGGAATTTTTGGCAGTGAAGTTAAAGGTGTTCAGGAACAGTAAAAATCTAAACACAAAGGTCTCAAAGGGACTCAAAGAAAAAACTTTGGTTTTCGTTTTTCCCCTTAGAGAATCTTCGTGAACTTCGTGTTTAAATATTTTGAATCTCGGTTTATCCGAATCAGGAGAAATATAGAGATGAATTCAGGTAAAGTAGCACAAGAACAATCAAATAGCTGGAATAAATTTGTAGAATTTATCAACAAACTTGGCTTTAATCCTCTGGGATTAGCCCTACTGATTATTATTGCCGTCTTACCCACCACCACCCCATATTTTCAGCAGGAGTATATCGTCCGTTGGATGATTATGGGTGCATTTCTGGCAGCACAATCTATCGCATTTGACTTTACATCGGGCTATATCAACATTGTCAACTTTGGCTTCGCCGCCCTGTTAGGGGTGGGTGCTTATGCTTCCGGCATTTTTGCGAACACAACACCTTTTATCGCCGTAGCACCCGGTCTAAATCCTTGGATTACTATCTGGTTGGGAGCCATAGTAGCCGGGCTGGTTGGCTTCGCCTTAGGCATCCTGACATTGCGCCTGCGTGGCATCTTTGCCGCCGTGATGGCTTGGTTTCTAGGTATTGCATTGATGGGATTGGTCAACAACTGGACAGCCCTTACACGTGGTCCCTTGGGCATGAACCCACGAAAATTTCTCGAAACCACCAATAACTTACCTTATTTTTACATTATCTTTACCATGATGATAGGGATTTACATTACCCTAAAATTGGTTACTCGCTCCCATTATGGTCTCGCCTTCAAAGCCATTGGGCAAAACTTAGATGCCGCCCGCGCTTCAGGCATCAACCCCATCCGCTATCTGGTTTTCAACTTCACGCTATCTGCCTTCTTCGCCGGCTTTTTAGGCGGTTTCTATGCTCACTATTTTGGCTCGCTAACCCCCTCAACCCTCATGCACACATCCAAGACTGTTGAGATTTTGGCAATAGCCTATATTGGTGGACGCGGCAGTCTTTGGGGTGGCATCGCAGTAGCTTTCCCCTTTGTGTTCCTCATCGAATTACTACGCACAAACTTCAGCGATCTACCGGGATTGCACTTGGTTATATACGGCGTGCTAATGATCGTAATTATGATTTATTATCCCGGTGGACTTGCAGGTTTTTACGATTGGATCAAGAGTAAGGTTCAAAGAAAATAGGATAAGAGAATTGGGACGCGCATGACCCAAACTTGCGTGCCGCCACCCCCCATCTCTCTGGCGTGAACAGGGAACACTCTTTAGAAAGAACATGGAGCATATAATGTTAAAAAACTGGATAGAATTCCTCTCCTCCGAAGACGTTCAAAAAATCCACGACACCAGCATGAAATTGCTAAAAAATATTGGCATAGAGTTTCCCGAAGAAAATGCCATTAGCATATTTCAGGAACACGGATTCAAAACCGAAGGGCAAACGGTTTATATGACCGAAGAGCAGGTTATGCAGGCAATTAAATCTGTTCCGGCGCAGTTTACGATTCACGCCCGCAATCCGCAGAGAAATATCAAAATAGGTGGCGGAAGACCAGTTTTTGCCCCGGGATACGGCGCACCTTTTTTGGTAGATTCTGAGACCGGAAAGCGAACGCCAACTCTCGAAGACTATCACAACTTGGCAAAGTTGGCGCATGCTCTCCCCAACCAAGATATGAGCGGGCACTTAATGGTTGAGCCGCAAGACATTCCCAGCGAAAGTGCTCATATTCAAATGCTCTACGCCAATATGTTGCACTCCGATAAGCCTTTCATCGGTAGTGCCGAAGGAGCGGCAGGGTCTCAGCACACAATGGAAATGGCTGAAATTCTCTTTGGCGGCGTTTTAGACAAGCCTGTCACCATAGGGCTAATTAACTCCCTCAGCCCTATGGGATTTGGCACCGAAATGCTCGAAGCATTACTCGCCTACGCCCGTGCAGGGCAGCCTGTGATTATAGCCGCGTTGATTATGGCTGGCTCCACCGGACCCATCACTTTGGCAGGTGTGATGGCATTACAAAATGCCGAGCAACTTGCCGGAATTGTGCTAACTCAACTCATCAATGCTGGCACGCCTGCAATCTACGGCTCGACCTCTACCAACGTAGACATGCGAACAGGCGCATTAGCAATTGGCGGACCAGAATTATCACTCGTCATCAGCGCACACGCACAATTGGCACGATTTTACGGATTACCATCTCGCGGTGGCGGTGCATTGACAGATTCCAGCGTTCTTGACGCGCAAGCGGGCTACGAATCGATGTTTAGCTTGCTGACCACTCTCAATAGAGGCATTGATTTTGTCTTGCACTCGGCTGGCATCCTCAGTTCCTATTTGGCATTTTCCTATGAGAAATTTGTGATGGATGATGAGCTTTGTGGCATGATGAGACACTATAAAAAAGGGATTGAAGTGACCGCCGAAACATTGGCTTATGAGATCATTGCCAAAGTCGGGCGCGATGGACACTATCTAGGCGAACCAGAAACGCTCAAACGCTGCCGTACCGAATTTTGGCAGCCCAATCTCTCTGATCGCAGTGGGTTGGAGGCATTCTGGCTAGACGCCCCCCAAAAAACCACTGCCCGCGCCCGTAAACGCTGGCAGGATTTGCTTGCCAAGCATGAAGACCCGTCACTTGACAAAACAATTGCTCGCCAACTTGAGAATTATGTTGAAGAACGGATGAACGAGTAAAAAACACAGAAATTTGACAAGCCTTAATTTCTTTGATATATTATCAATATATCACAAAGACCTTCTCTATTATAGAGTGAAGTCCGGTGCCTTATTAAAATTTGAGAATTCCGGCGCTGTCCCGCAACTGTAATTTAGTTAGAGAGTTTGATAGTTCGTTAGTTTCTTAGTTTGGTAGTTAGTAGCGCAATTTACTACCCAACTACTCAACTATCTAACTACTCAATTAACCGACTAATAAGCCAGACCTTATGTCTTTGTAAAAGTACTGTCCCTCCGAGGAGAGAGCAGAAATACTCTCTCCTTTTTGTGTTAAGGAATGAGAATTAAATAACTATTACATTTGTAAAATTGTTACATTGTTGGTTGAGCAGCGAAAGCACAGCATTTTCGTACGGTAGTGTATCAATAACATACCCTTATGGTAAACCGGAGCGGATTTATGAGGAATACTGCTTTTAGCAAGCCGTTTGGTTTCGATATGAATGACGGAAGTGCTGTCATTCTACTCAACCAGCACTATCCTTCCCTGCTCTAGCCGCTGTCCCCAGCGGCGAAATGTTGGGATATCCCATGCTGGGGACAGCGTGGGGAGCATGAGAGAAATATTTAAAGAAAGTGCTTTTCCCCCATCCATAATTTCAGTATCGCAAAAATTTTAATTGTGCTATTGTAAAAAAAATATAAAGAGGTAAAAAAATGGCTAAAAATCTTACTACCGTAGTCTCTTCAAAGACCCAAACTGTGGAAATTAACCGCAACAACCCCACAGTCATTATCGGGGAACGTATCAACCCCACTGGGCGGAAGCTGATGTTAAAAGCCTTGCAAAACGGCGATTTTGACATGGTGCGAACCGATGCCTTGTCTCAAGTTGCGGCTGGCGCAAAAATTCTGGATGTCAACGCTGGTGTTCCGGGCGCGGACGAAATCGCCTTGATGAAGCAGGTGCTTTCTACGGTAATGGAAGCTGTAGATGTTCCGCTGTGCATCGACACCGCCGATACTGATGCCCTAGCCGTCGCCCTCGAACTCTACGAAGGCAAAGCACTCATCAATTCCGTCAACGGCGAAGAACGCTCCCTCGAAACCGTGCTGCCCCTTGCTAAAGAACATGGTGCCGCACTAATTGCCCTGTGCATGGACGATGATGGTATCCCAGCCACAGCCGATGAACGCCTCGCAGTTGCCGGAAAAATCATTGAACGCGCCGGCAAACGGGGTATTCCTATAGAAGATATAGTCATCGACCCACTGGCATTGACTATGGGCGCAGACCACACCGCCGGATTTGTTGTAATGGAAGCCATTCAGAAAATTGTCGCTGAGTTTGGTGTGAATATCACGATGGGTGCTAGCAATATCTCCTTCGGTATGCCAGAGCGCAAACATATCAACTCCACTTTCATCGCTATGGCTATCCACGCCGGGATGACTTGCCCAATCACCAATCCCCTTGTCGCCCAAGTGGGAATCGCCGTTCTCGCCGCCGATCTTGCTATGGGACGCGATGAATATGGCATGAAATGGATCAAAGCATATCGGGCGCGACAGAAAGAAGAAGGAAAATAATTGGATTGGCACCGCTACGCACTTGATTTGGGCTGGGGTGCCGCACCCAAGCCGATTCGCGGCGTGAGCAGAAAAATGTCTACGCAGAGAAAATGTTGACCAAAGGCAAGCAAGTTAAAAGCACACTGCTCCGCTCCGCTTCGGTTGCAGGTGCGCGCGGGCTCGGCTTTTCATCCTATTAGAGGTAAAGATCATGAAAATAACAGATGCAGAGAAAGCTTATAGGCAAATCAAAGAGCAAATAGTTACGACAAAACTCCGCCCGGGTGCTCTTATCAGTGAAGCCGATATGATGAGTGAATTAGCGTTGGGAAGAACGCCCATCCGCGAAGCGATGAAGCAACTTGAGGCGGATAACCTTGTTAGCATCACGCCTCGGCGCGGTATGTTTGTAACCGACATCACGGTTACTGATTTGACGCAAATTTTTGAAGTACGCGTTGAAATTGAACCGCTGGCTGTTCGTTTGGCTGTCCAACGCATTAGCAAAAAAGAACTTGCTCAATTGAGATACCTTGCTGAGGAATATAAGGATGCCGACCCCACAGACACAGAAGCATTGCTCAAGTTAGACAGTGATTTTCATGCTTTATTGGCTGAAGCTGCTCATAATAAATTTTTGCTAAAAGACTTGATGCAATACTATAATTTGTCGTTGCGGATATGGTATTTAGCTCTTAATTATGCCCAGCCTAACGATATTGATATGGAAGCCCACCTTGAGATTCTCGAAGCTATTGAAGCTATGGATGTGGAAAAAGCCGAGAAACGTATGAGAAAACATATTCAAAAGTTCCATCAAACCATTAAGCAATACCTTTAATCAACTCTATTTTGGAGGACCCCCATGAGTGATATTTTAGCTGAACTTTCAACCGCTGTTATTGAAGGCAATGTTGACGACATGGCTGATTTGACAGAAGACGCGCTGGATGAAGATTTCAGTGCGCAAGACATTCTAGATAAAGGATTAATGCCTGGCATGGATCATGTCGGCGTTGAGTTCAAAGCCGGGAATATGTTTGTCCCCGAAGTGTTGCGCTCGGCACGGGCTATGCACAATTCAATGGATTTAATTCGCCCCCTGCTGGCTGAATCTGGCGCATCGATGACCGGCAAGATGATTATCGGTACCGTCAAAGGCGATTTGCATGATATTGGTAAAAATCTTGTCGGTATGATGTGCGAAGGCGCGGGCTTTGAAGTGGAAGACATCGGCAAAAATATCGAGCCGGAGGCTTTTGTTGAAGCTGTGAAAAAATATGAGCCAAATATTATTGGTATGTCGGCGTTGCTCACGACCACCATGCGCTCTATGGAACACACCATCAAAGCTCTGGAAGAAGCGGGCTTGCGCGATAAGGTCAAAGTAATAATCGGCGGTGCGCCAGTTACACAAACTTTTTCTGATCAGATTGGCGCCGATGGCTACGCATCTAACGCGGCTTCTGCGGCTGAGTTGGCGAAGTCCTTTGTTAATTAACAATTAAGCACGACCCCACAAATGCATGTGGGGTGCTACGCGAAGGACACGAAGATTCTCTAAGAAAAAACAAAAAAGTTTTTCCTTCGTGTTTCATAGTGTTCTTTGTGGTAAAGATTTTTAGTTCGACTTATCCGAATTAGGAGTTCAAAACTATGAGAGGCAATTACAAGGTAAATTCAGGAACCCGTTTTCGAATGCTCTCTGACGATCAATTAGAAGAGCTATTGGGCGGCGTACTTCACTTGCTGGAATATACCGGTTTGGAAGTACATCATGAAGAATCTTTAGAGATTCTAAAAAAGGCTGGCGCATGGGTAGACGGAAAACGCGTGCGTATCCCTTCCTATTTGGTGAGAAAATCTCTGGAACTCGCACCGCGCAGTTTCACGATTTTCTCTCGAGATGGCAATTCGGAAAACGATATTATTATCGGACCCGGACGAGCGCATTTTGGGCCTGGACCCACCTGCCCAAACTTCATTGATATTGAGAGCATGGATCGCCGTCCTTATGTGAAATCTGACGTGCCAAATGTCGCAAAAATGGTAGACGCGCTCCCCAATATAGACTTTTGCGAGTCGCTGGGAACCGTTGACGATGTTCACCATGATTTGGGCGCGCTCTACGAATTTGCAGGTATGTTCCCCAACACCAGCAAACCCATCGTAGCTTGGTCTTACGACAAAGATGATTCGGCAGGTATTCACGAAATCGCGATTGCCGAAGCAGGCGGTCAGGATGCCTTTGAGAAACGCCCCAACTATGTTCATTATTGCGAGCCGCTATCCCCACTCATTAGCACCGGGGAAGCTCTTGATAAATTGATTTTCGCGGCTACGAACCGCATCCCGCTCATTTTCACGCCCTGCCCGATTGCCGGTGGCACTGCGCCTGTAACGGCGGCTGGAATCATCACACAGGGCGCGGCTGAATCTTGGATGGGATTGGTCATCGCTCAAGCCATTCAACCCGGCCTGCCTTTCTTTATGGGTGGCGTATTCTCGGTGATGGATATGAGTGCAATGATTCTCTCCTATGGCGCGCCCGAACTCTCGCTAATGATGGCGGGATTAACCGACTTGGCACATTATGTTGGTTTACCCCTCTGGCAAACTGGCGGATGCACTGACTCGAAGACCTTCGATGAACAAGCCATTATTGAAGGCTCGCTCTCTGTCTTCTTCTCTGCCCTCTCTGGCGGGGATATGACTCACGATGTTGGCTATACCGAAAGTGCGATGACAGGCTCTGTTTTCCAATTATGCGCGATGGATGAAGCAATTGGTTATTCTCGCAGAATTACGCACGGTATCGAAGTCACCGAAGAGACATTGGCTGTAAAAGTGATTGATAATGTTGGTCCCAACGGACATTATCTGCGCGAGCAACATACTCGAGATCATTATAAAACCGAGTATTGGTATCCTAATTTGTGCAATCGCCGCAACTACGAAGAATGGGAAGAGGATGGCAAGAAAACCATGAAAGACCGCACTGTTGCCCGCGTTCACGAAATTTTAGCAACGCACAAACCCACGCCCATCAAACCTGAAACCGAAGAAGTTATTAAGAAGGTTTTGGCAGAAGCAGAAGAGCGCGTAAAAGAAGACTGAAAACTTTCGTGAAACGTAAAACATGAAGCGTAAAAATGAGAGATTAAAATTCACGCATCACGCATCACGCATCACGTTTTCAAGGAGAAAAATTATGAGTGACATTTATGAAAGACTAGCAACCGGCATATTAGAAGGCGAAGCCGAAAAAATCACAAAGCTAGTAAACCGAGGACTAAAAAAAGGATTATCCGCAAAAGAATTGCTCGATAACGGACTCATCGTGGGCATGGACGAAGTTGGTGTCCGCTTCAAACGTGGCGATATGTTTGTCCCCGAAGTATTGATGTCTGCTGACTCTATGGCGGCTGGCATGACCATCCTTCGCCCTATTTTGATTGAAAGCGGGGCTGAAATGCTCGGCAAAATCGTGATGGGAACTGTCAAAGGCGATCTCCACGACATCGGTAAGAATCTGGTTAGTATGATGTGCGAAGGTGCCGGATTTGAAATCGTTAATCTCGGTTTTAACGTAGACCCAGAAACATTCATTGAAGCCATCAAAGAACATCAACCCGCCATTGTTGGCATGTCTGCCATGCTCACCACCACCATGCGAGCGATGGGACATACCATCAAAGCCCTTGAAGAAGCCGGATTGCGTGACCAAGTTAAGGTAATGGTCGGCGGCGCACCAGTTGATAAGGAATTTTCAGACGCAATTGGCTCTGATGGCTACGGCTCTAACGCCCCCTCAGGAGCCGAACTCGCCAAACAACTCGTCAGCGCGGCGTAGAGACGTGAAACGTAGCCGCTATGGTTGAGTAGAATGACGATAATGCTGTCATTCTACTCAACCGCCGCCAGAGATTTTACGCAACACGCAACACGAAAAAACTATGACCACATCAAACGGACTTCCCATAGTCGTCATTGCCTGCAAAGTTTTTCAGGGTTTGCTAGAAGAGCTTATGCCAGAAGGTATGGCAGAGCAAATCACCTTTCTGGATTATGGTTTGCATAGCGTCCCCGATAAGCTAAATTGGACTGTTCAAGATGCGATTGACAGCATCGAAAATCCCAGTTTGGTGATGCTGGCTTACGGCATGTGCGGCAACGGGCTAAAAGACATCAAATCTGGGCAGCACACTTTGCTAATCCCCCGCACGGACGATTGTATTGCCATTTTGCTCGGCTCATACAAAAAGTATATAGCAGAGTTCTATGCCACGCCCGGCTCTTATTACCTCACCAAAGGCTGGCTCGAATCTGGCAGTAATCCGCTCGTAGAGTATGAAGAACTCATCGAAAAATATGGTGAAAAAAGTGCCACTTGGATTATGGATCAGCAATACCAAAACTATGAACGTCTTGTATTTGTAGCCCACAACGCGCAGGACCTTGAAAAATATCGTCCGCAGGCGCAAGAAGTCGCCGAGTACTGCAAACGCTGGGATTTTCGCTACGAAGAAATACGCGGCTCAGATATTTATATTCGCCGCCTAATCGAAGTGGCTATGGCTTTGGATAAAAAGGATGATGAGTTTGTAGTTGTCCCGCCCGGTGGTAAAACAACACTGGATATGTTTCTAAGATGATGAGATGCGCCGCGACGACCGCCTGCACCCGAAGTGAAGCGGAGCGGTGTGATTTGGGCTTGAATGCTACACCCAAGCTGATTCTCGGCGTGAGCAGAAAAATGTCTACGCCGAGAAAATGTTGACCGAAGGCACATAAGTTAGAGATCACGCGCGTTCCGGCTTTTCATCCAACAAAAAACGGGCTTGTCATTGCGAGGTAGCACTATCACCGAAGCAATCCCCCCGACAATGAGGAAGACTGCTTCGTACATCGTCCCAATGTCCTTCGGGAAAAGCGGCTCGCAGTGACAGTTACTAAAAAACTAAGAAATTTCTACTCCAGATAAATAAACAGGAGACCAATCATGCAAAGAAAAAAAACAAATTACCAAGTAAATGCAAGCCCTATCTTTGAAGTTCTCACAGAAGAAGAAATTGAGGCTATTTACTTTTCTGCCCTAACCGTACTCTACGAAACCGGCGTGCGTGTTTACGACCAAGAAGGCATTGACCTTGCTCATTCCATGGGTGCAATCGTGGAGGATAAAACAGGCGACAGCGCGTTGGTGAAGATACCACCGTGGTTGATAGATAAGGCTTTGGCTACCCTGCCCCGCAAAGTCGTTGTGAGAGGACCTGACCGTAAATATAAGATGGAACTTTATAAAAATTCCTTCTATTATGGTGCAGGGTCGGATACGCCTTTTACTATTGACCCCTATACCCAAGAACGGCGGCGCGCAACCTATAAAGATGTGAAGAACTTTGCCCGCCTTGCGCAAGCCTTGCCAAATCTTGATTTCCACATGTCCTTGGGCATCGTTCAAGATAAGGCTGTAGGCACTTATGACCGCTGGCAATATCTGGCTATGCTCGAAGGCACCACCAAGCCGATTAATATCACCGCTGTAGATATTGACGGGCTGAAAGACCAACTCGAAATGGCTTATATTCGTGTAGGCGGCAAAGAAGAATGGCGAAAGGGACCACTTTTCACGCTCTATATTGAGCCGGTTTCACCTTTGAGCCATTCAGAAGAAGTTGTGCAAAAAATTCTCTTTGCCAGCGATAACGAAATTCCCTTTGTGTATACGCCTTGTCCATTGGCGGGCGCAACTGCCCCCGCTACTTTGGCGGGAACAGCTGTTCAAGCCCTCACAGAGAGTCTCTTTGGTATCTTTTTGAGCCAAGCCCGCAAGCCTGGTGCGCCGATGATTATTGGCGGATTGATGTCTAATATGGATATGCGGACAACCATCTATTGCTACGGCTCGCCAGAAATGGCATTATTGAGCTCGGCATATACCCAGATTACAAAATGGCTGGGCGTACCTATGTATGAGACCGCTGGCTGCTCTGACTCAAAGATGTTTGATGGGCAAGCCGCAATGGAAGCCACCATCAATATCGCTACTGCAGCACTTTCGGGCGGCAATATGATTCACGATGTGGGCTATCTGGAGCAAGGTCTGACCAGTTCCCCTGCGATGATGGTTGCCTCCAACGAGATTATTGATATGGTCAAGCGCATTATGCGCGGTATCCCCGTAAATGATGAGACAAAAGCACTGAAAGTGATGGATGAAGTTGGTCCTGGCGGACATTATCTTGATCACGACCACACCTTTGACCGCTTCAAAACAGAAATTTGGCGACCCGACCTGATTGACCGCCAAAACTGGGAAAACTGGAACGAGAAGGGTAGCAAAACTTTTAGAGAGCGCACTCACGAGCGCGTTATCGAAATTTTAGAGCGTGAGGAAGAACCCCTCTTGGATGAGAAAATGTACAAAGAATTGCACCGTGTTTGTGAACTGGCAGATGAAAAGCATAAAGACGAAGAGCTAGACTATAATATGTTTGGATAGAACGTGAAACGTGAGTTTTAGTTGTACATCTCACGTTTTCACGAAATACAGATAAAGCGTGAAGCGCGGGGACGTGTTTCACGCTTTATGCTTTCCCCCATCCTAACTTTCCCCCAAGAACGGGGGAAGGAACTGAGTCCCCCTCCACCATTTTGGGGGAGGAGCTAGGGGTGGGGGGCGAACACTTAGAGGTATACCGTGGCAACAAAGCACAAAAAACCAGAAAGATCTGCACCAAAAGCCCTTGTTTTAGGCATTGATACTGGTGGAACCTACACTGATGGAGTCTTGCTGGAGTATCATGACCGTAAAGTCTTGGCATCTCATAAAAGCCTGACCACCAAACAAGATTTTTCTATTGGGATCAAAAATGTCATCAAAGCGATTGACATTCAAAACCCGGCAGCAATTCAGATGGTCTCGGTATCTACGACGCTGGCAACAAATGCGATTGCCGAAGGCAAAGGAAAACGGGTCGCTCTTTTTTTGATTGGCTATGACCCTGAGTTGGTTGCCTCTTTCAAGATGGAAGAGGCTTTTGCGACTCCCCACTTTTTCTACTTCACTGGCGGGCATGATCTTTACGGGCAAGAGAAAAACAACCTAGACTTACCTGCTATTTTAGAAAAAATCGCCAAGATAAAAGATCAAGTGGATGCTATTGCCGTCTCGAGTTATTTCAGCCCGCTGAACCCAGAACATGAAACGCGAGCCTATAACGCTATTTCTCAAGTCTGTGATTTGCCCATTGTGCTGGGACATCAGCTTTCGACAAAACTTGGTTCTGTAGAACGCGCTACAACAGCGGCTCTTAACGCTTCTTTGATTGGCATCTTGCAAGATTTTATTATCGCGGTACGACACTCAATGGAAGAGCGTGGGATTGACGCGCCCCTGATGGTGGTACGCGGTGATGGAACATTGATGAGCGATGAATTTGCGGCGCGTTCCCCGGTAGAGACAATCCACTCGGGACCTGCCGCGAGCGCTATTGGGGGCAGATTTCTCTCTCACCTAGACGATGCACTGATTGTTGATGTAGGCGGCACAACCACTGATTTTGCATTAATCCAAAAAGGGGAAGTCGATATCAGTGAAGAGGGGGCAACTGTATCCAATTATAAAACAGCGGTCAAAGCGGCAAATCTACTTTCAATTGGTCTCGGCGGCGATAGCCATATTGCGCTGGATAGGGAAAATAATATCGCGATAGGACCAGCAAGGGTAGTACCCTTATCTTATCTGGCGCATAAATACCCTCAAGTGGAAAAACGACTCAAACCGCTGGCACAGGGTAGCTTTCCGGCAGCCTCCCCGCTCTGGTTGGAGCATTGGTTTTTGCTCCGCGAGCCAGATAAAGAGCGTATGAGAAAAGGTACCCGTGAAAAAGAATTGCTTAAAATTCTTCGTGAGGGTCCAAAACCTGTCCCTGAATTGGTGAAAGAACTGGGGTTATTGCATAAAAACCAACTCGGCGTAGATGAACTTTTGCGACAAGAAATTATTGGGGTAGCGGGATTCACGCCCACAGATTTACTCCATATTGACGGGCGGCATAGTCCTTGGAATACTCAGGCGGCAATATACGGGCTGGATATACTCAGCAATTATCTTTCATGGGATAAAGCAGGTATTACAGAATTTGTCTGGTCTCATACAACAGAAATCATTATTCGGGCGATATTGGTTTTTCTAAATGAGACCAAATATCAGCCAAAAGAGTTGCTATCAAATAATTTTGCTCATTGGTTTTTCAATAATAGTATTAATCCGGCGCACCCACAGTTAGAAACTAGCATCCGGTTGAGGCAACCCATTATCGGCATTGGTGCACCTGCGGAGATTTTCCTGAAAGATGTGGCAGATAAATTAAATACAGATTTGATTCTGCCAGAGCATTATCAAGCCGCCAACGCGGTGGGGGCAATTGCCGGTAGCGTGATGGTTGAGGAAAAGATATTAATCTATCCGCATCTAACAAAAGCGGGATTGGATGTGATTGGGTATTATGTGCAAGCCAGCGATGGCAGACAGGAATTTGAAAAATTGGACGATGCCTTGAAACACGCTCGTACCCAGACACAAGAAAACGCACTGAATGCCGCCCTACAATCCGGAGCGGATAATCCGCAAGTGACGATGGAAGAAATAGCTGATGGTCTGGATACTTATCGTATTCAGGCTAAGGCTATTGGTAATCCGCGATTGATGAAGTAGCGAAGGCAAAAAAACGTTTATGCGTTGCCCATTTGGGATGGCTCTATCCGCCAAAGATACGCCATTTAACGGCACTCAAGCCCAAATTCACGCGTATCCCGGCTTTTTATCTCCACAAAAAACTCTTTGTTTTTTCGCTTAATCTGTATAATCCGTGTACGAAAAATCTAACCAATAGGATAAATTTATGTCCTCTGTAACCATTATTTATGGCGAAGAAATAAAAACCCTTGAAGCCCCCGAAGACAGCCTATTGGGAGATGTAATTGCCCAAACAGAATTGCCCCTGGAGCAACCCTGCGCGGGACGTGGCACCTGCGGCAAATGCAAAGTCTTGATAGAAAAAGGTATAGCCCTGCCTGATGAAGTTGAATTAGAGAATCTCTCTGCGGGTGAACTTGCGCTCAATAACCGCTTGGCTTGCCGCGCCAGAATAGAGGGGGAGACCCAAGTAGTTTTATCTCCTATCGTTGTTTATTCAAATAAGATATTTAAATCCAGTTCGCGCTATAAAAGAGAAAAAGATGTTCCGCTAGGCTTGGCAATTGATTTTGGCACCACCACAGTGGCGGCTTTTCTGACCATGCTAGATAATGGAGAGGTATGCGCGGGCGCGGCGGGACTCAACCAGCAAACAGTTTACGGCGCAGATGTGATCTCAAGATTATTTGTTGCTGATAATCCGGAAAATGCCGATAGATTGCACAGATTGGCGTTGGCTTCGATTAATCAAGCTGTAGATTCGCTCAAATTGTCAAAACGTGTTTTGGAGCGAATAGAGCGCGTCACGATTGTGGGGAATACGGCTATGCACCACCTTTTAGCAAAATTGCCAATAGAAACACTGTCTGTAATTCCTTTTCAGCCTTATAGCAAAGCCTCTATTAAGGATGCCGCCCCACTGATGAGCGGAATTTTCCCAGAAAAAGTTAAAGTAACACTAGCCCCCCTTGTCGGCGGATTTGTAGGCTCAGACGCTTTAGCGTGTTTAGCATATTTCGGGTTTGACGAAGCCCCCCATCCTATGGCGGCGATCGATCTTGGCACAAATGGCGAGGTGATGGTCACAGATGGCAAACGCATCTTGACCGCATCCACTGCGGCGGGACCAGCCTTTGAGGGTGTAAATATCTCTTGTGGAACGCGGGCAATAGACGGGGCTATCGTGGGCGCAAAAATTGAAGCCGATGAAATTATTCTGCATACCATTGCCGATGCACCCCCAATCGGATTAACAGGTTCAGGCTTATTAAGCCTGATTCACGAGTTGCGAGATGCGGACGTGATTGAGCCTAGCGGCAGAATCGCAAGAAATATGCCCGAAGCTTTTGCCCAACGCATAGATGAAGACGAAAAGGGCATCAAACGCATCAAACTAACAGAAGAAGGCGATTTATATCTCTCCCAAATGGATATTCGGGAGTTGCAAAAAGCAAAAGGGGCTATTCGCGCCTCTATCAATATCCTGATGGATGAATTGGGATTGAAAGCGGAAAATTTGAAACGCGTCATCCTCACCGGCTCATTTGGCGGACAGGTTGATATAGAAGCCGTCCTTGATTTGGGCATGATCCCACCAGTACGCCAGGATGTGATGGAAACGACAGCAAACGGAGCCGGTTTTGGTGCCGCCATCTTCCTCTCTGACGAGGGTTTTGAGCGGGGAGAAAAAATAGCTGCTCATTCAGAGCAAGTAGACCTAGACCAAAATCCCCATTTTGATATGCAATATGTTGGGGCAATGGGACTTACGCCCAGCGGAGACTAATATGGCAAAAAAGAAAAAAAGTGTTGCTAAAACAATGCCAATGCGGATGCTCGATGAAAAGGGCATCCCATACGAGGTACGTCAGCAGGCAGGCAAAGAATATACGGCAGAAGGAGTGGCTAAGGACTTGGGAGTACCGGTAGCGCAGGTTGTTAAAGCGATGTTGGTTCAACGCTCCGCAAGCTCAGGTCAAGGGCGAAGCGTATTTATCCTAATCGTCATTCCCGGAGACCGGCGGCTCAGTCTCAAAAAGGTCGGCGAAATTTTGGCAGATAAAAAAATCCAAATGGCTTCCCAGCGAGATGTCCAAAGAGTGACCGGTTATCAGGTGGGGGCTGTTTCTGTTTTGGGATTCCGCCGCGATGATGTGCCAACTTATGTAGATAAGCATGTGCTGGAATTAGAGCATGTCATCATCAGTGCAGGTCGCCCCGATATTGGGCTGGCTCTCCCTCCCACGGACATGGTTCAGGCAATAGGCGACGTGCAGATAGACGACTTATGTGAAAATATGGGATATGAATAAAATCCGCTTAGAGGGATCGCCGCTGGTGATCTTTGCCTCTGCCTTTTGGGCTACTGGTGGAATCTTTATCACACGGATTATAGAGGGGAGCAACCTCACCCCAATCAACCTAGCTTTTTGGCGCGATTTAAGCACCTATACTATTCTATTAATCAGCATCAGCATCTTGCGCCCAGCCTTATTGCGGGTCATGAAACGCGACCTCCCTTGGCTAATTGGGATGGGCATTATCAGCATCGGCTTATTTCATGTATTGTGGAATACATCTGTAATCACCAATGGGATGGCTATTGCAACAGTAATCCAATGCAATGCGCCTATTTTCGTTACCATCATAGCAAGGCTAATTTGGAAAGAATCTCTTACCCCTTTGAAAATTGCAGCCATTTTTTTATCCACGCTGGGCACAATTCTCATCGCCAATGTTGAAGGCTTTGGCGGCATGAAAATCACACTCACGGGATTATTGATTGGCTTGGCATCCGCTCTTGCTTACGGCTCGGTAAGCCTATTGGGTAAAAAACTCTCAGGAAATTATAGTCCCTGGACAATTCTCACCTACGCTTTTGGCATTGGCACGCTAACCCTGCTCCCGTTTCAACTCATCTCCCCGAGCATATCCCTTTTGCCTGTAGCGGCTTCCTTCGCAAAACTCATTTTTATCACCACCCTTTCAGGCTATTTACTATATTTCATCGGGTTACAAAAATTGCCCGCCAGTGTAGCCTCAATTCTATCCACAAGCGAAGTTCCCTTTGCCGCGCTGATGGCGTATCTGGTTATGAAAGAAAAGATGACTGGATGGCAAATAATCGGCGCGATTCTTGTGGTGGGAGGCGTGGTGCTGGTTTCACTCAGAAATAATTCAGATGAGAAGCCGGAACGAGCGTGACCTCAGCTTGCTTGCCACAAATTAACCTCCTCTTGGCGTGAACAAATCCTGTAAGCGTTCACGCCCTAAAAAAGAGCTTACTCAAAAGTGTTGCAATTTCCTACAGCACTCCAGCGCGGAGTGTTGGAAAAAGGAATGTTTTGAGTATTTACTCCATAAATTCAAGAAGATCCTCTTTTCAAAAAGGTAATATGACGAGAAAAAAATCTCAAATACATGTATTTCTACTCACAAAACACTGATATATTGCTGATATACTACTTACCTAAGGAAGACTATAATTCGTTTCAGTAACCTACCTACTTATAGGAGAAACCATGTCTCTATTTTCCCCTCCCCGCTACCAAGCCCCGTTCAAGCCCTATCGTCGTGATGATCTCACGCCCGCAATAAAAATCTTTACCGCCGCCGAAGGGCTGATTAAAGGTGCGCTTTTCGGTTGTCGCATGTGCGGAAACTGTCTCTTGCAAGAGACAGCTTTTGTCTGCCCAATGACTTGTCCCAAAGGCTTGCGAAATGGCTTATGCGGCGGAGCCACGCCTGAGGCTTGCGAAGTAGATCCCTCCCGACCTTGCACTTGGTACAAAATCTACGAACGAGCCGAAAAACTGGGGCGTGAAGATGCCTTGCTCGAAAATAATGCCCCCTTAGATGGCAACCGTGTTGGGCGCGAAACCTGGATAGATGTGGTGAAAATGTGGCGAGAACGAGAAGACAGCCCCAAAGTCACAGAATACTTCTCAGACCGTGAGAAATTCGACAAGGATTGGGAAAATCTCTTTTACGATATCCGTCAACCCGAATGGTGGCAAGGCGATAAAAAATACCACGCCCCCGCCTACGAAGAACCCATCTCCTTGCTAGAAGCAAATTTGCGTACAGGGGAATTCACTTGCACCGGGGAAATTGCACCCCCCCTAAGCGTATCCGAAACTGTTATTTGCAAAAAGGCAAGCTGGCTTTCAGGCTATGTTGCCGCCGCAAATTTCACCGATAATGCCTCAGCCTCTGCCCGTATGGGGAGTATGGCTGCCAGCAAACTCTGCTTAGACTCTGCCTCAGGGCTAGAACCGGTTATGCAATTACAAGCTCGTGACCGAACCCGCGTAGTCATCGAATCGGATGTGATGGGCGCGGCGGGGTTGGGAATCAAAAATATCCTCTGCCTTTCAGGCGACCATCACCGCTTTGGCCCCGGTCCTGTTTCCAAGCCCGATCAGTTTGATATGGATGCCGTACAAATGCTATGGATGTTGCGCCGCATGAGAGATGATGGCAAGTATTTAGACGGGCGCAATATCAAATTTCGCCCCCAACTCTTCTTAGGAGCTGCCGGATCACCCTTTGGCGCACCACCCAAATATGAAGCCATCCGTGCCGAGAAGAAGATTAATGCGGGGGCGCAGTTCATCCAAACACAACCCATTTTCGATTACAACGGATTTCTGGAATGGGTCGAGGCGTTGGACAAGCGGAACTTGCTAGACAAGGTTTATATTTTGGCTGGGATGATTCCCCTCAAAAGTGCCCGTGCCGCCAATTTCATGGTTGACGTACCGGGTGTCTCCATCCCCCCAGAAATTGTCAAACGCATGGATAATGCTGGAGATAAAGATGGGCAAGCTGAAGAAGGCGTAGCCATCGCACTGGAAATGATCGAAAAATTGAAAAACACTCCCGGCATCAGCGGCATTCACTTTATGGCGGTCCACTGGGAGGCAATCATTCCCCGTCTGATGGATGAATCTGGGTTACCCAAACCTTCCGTGACAACACTTAGCGAAACAGTAAACTAAACCAACCTCGTGTACCCATCTAAAAAAATATCCCCTCCCGAATCTCATAAAAACCGATAGAGGGGTGGGGAATGTGTCAACCATAACAAGCTAAAAGCAAATTTAAGGCGATAAGGCGGAGCTGGAGTATCCCGGCTCCGCTTTCTTGTTCTATGACAAAAAGTTTAAGTAGCTTGTTGTGCAAGTCTTTTAGTTTTGGGGCGTTGGCGTATAAATCGTCCAGTAGGCATGAGAAATGTAATACATGTTTGGATGGATGCCTTCTCGGCGGCACAGTTCTGCGATTGTCCGGGATGGGATACCCGACAATATGAAATTCCAGATTGCCTAAATTATGCTCTTTGGCATATTTGCTAACAACAATGCCGCTGCTGAGAGAATCCCCAAAAATCTCACGAGCTGCGCTTGCCATCGCAGGGGCGGCTTTCCCAATAGCGATTATATAAAGACAGGAGATATTTTTAAGTAGAAAGGCCTCTTCTCTAATTTTGAGAATATCAGTGTAGAACGTACTGCTTGGGTAGGGTTGGCGGCTTCGAGTGTAGCGGGTAATATCTGTTTCATGGATGCTTGTCGGGGGTGTGAATCTAAAATTGTAACGTGAAGGCATGAGGGAAAAGTCATTATTGGGTGATGTCCGTTTTGTGAAAATTGGATTGGAAAGGGTCGACCTATTGTACCTGCGTTTAGTCCAAGCGGCTGGCAATCATGTTGAGCACAAAGGCTTATTATTATGCCGATACTTGGAAAGAAAAGCATTGGGTTATTGTACACGGCATAGACATACCCGGCATAGTGAGCCTTGCTCTCACCATATATTGTGTACCCTTGCGATTACATCGCCCGTACGATGCTTGGGTAAACATAATTAGAAAAAGCTGGTTTAATATTTATCATCATGCCCAAACTTGGAACGAAATACATGAGGTTATTGTCCACGGTATGGACATACCTGGTAGACCACAAAAGGGCGAGCAATCCGAATAGATTGCTCGCCCTTTTGCATAAATCACTGGTTTCTCTGCTAATTCTCAGATGTTTTTTATGTCATACAGTTACCAGCTCGGCGCGGTATAAATCAAATATACGGGTATAAATTTCGACCAATCCGATTTGTGTCCGCGGGGCATGACATATAACGTTTTTTTTTGGACATGATAGGCTAATGTTGTGCCCAATAACCATCAAAAAACAGTCCATTTATATGTATCCCTGCCCATGTGGTTTTCACGGAAGTAATTCTAAACCCTGCACTTGCTCGCACCAAACCGTGACGCGCTATCAAAAGCGCATTTCTGGACCCATGCTTGACCGCATCGACATCCACATCGAAGTACCACGTGTGGATTTTGAGAAGTTATCTGATAACAGGCGGGGAGAAGCTTCGGAAGAAATCCGTGTTCGTGTTGAAGCCGCCAGACAAAGGCAAAGAGCGCGTTTCGCTGGTCTGAACAACGGGGTGATGACTAACGCCGATATGCGCGTTGCAGAAGTCCGTCAATTCTGTGAGCTGGACGAAGCTGGGCAGCAATTAATCAAAGCGGCAATGACCCAACTCCAACTCTTCGCACGTGCCTATCACCACATTCTAAAATTGGCACGCACGATTGCTGATTTGGCAGGAGAAGAGAGCATTCAATCCACACATCTGGCGGAGGCGTTGCAGTATAGACCGAAGGGGATGATGGTGTAAAAGTAATAATGCGTTGTTTGCTTTAGGGATTCCAACTTCTTCGCGCCTAAGCACTTGTGGGGATTTTTCAATAGCCTGAAATATTGTGCAACATAATTCAAAGTGACCACATCATATCCTTACAAAAAATAGGGGAAATTAGGGCATAAGGGTGGTGTTTTTTCAGTTATCTTAGCTTGGAGCATAATTTTTATGAAGGAATGCTGGTATTCCTTTCTTATATATTTACTCATGCGGATAATACTACGATTCCATTCTGAATAATGGATATAAGTTGGCTAAATTTGTAATTTTCGTCAGATTTATAAAGAAGTACTTGACAAACCAAAATATTTTTTGTAAGGTATAGGTACATATAGGTCTATATACCTATTTCTCAAACACCTAGGACGCATAGATAAAATGAATACTAAAGCCGTGATAACGCCCAGAGAGAGAGTAAATCTTGCTCTGGAACACAAAACTCCAGATAGAACGCCTGTCGATTTCTTAGCAGTGCCTGAAATATGGGAAGGTCTAATAAAACGTAGCTCAGTCCAAATCAGAAAAAACGGAACCAATTCTTATTTCGACGCTGTGTGGGAACAACTTCTTCGTAAATTTCAAGTCGATTGCAGGGTTGTTTCTTATGACCAATTCTGCAGCCCACCCGCATCAGTCTTAATCCCTGATGCAAAAATTGATTGGTATGGTGCCCTTAGTAGATCTACTCCAAACCGAATGTGGCGTCAACTAACACCAGATGGACAAATCTATGATATTTGGGGAAGGCACTTCAAAATCGTTGATAATCCAAGTGGATCGTACGAGGAATTAGCTTCATTTCCACTAAATTCGTTCAGCACGATAAGTGAAATTAAGAATTTTGCTTGGCCTGAACCAGATTGGTGGGATTTTTCAGGTGTAACTGACCTTCTCAATCTGTTAGGTGAGGATAATCAGTATCACATTCGTTATCGTATTGGCTCTGTATTTGAGGTTGCCTGGCAATTGCGTGAGATGGTTACTTTTTTTGAAGACTTAGCAACGAACCCAAGCATACCAGCCTATATCATGGAAAGATTAACCGATATCTATGTTGAAATAACCCATCGATTTCTTTCGGAAGCTGGGGAACGGATTGATATGGTGTATTTCTATGATGATGTTGCAACACAAAATTCTCTGATGATTTCAAAAAAAATGTGGGAAAAGTATATAAAGCCTTGTCACGCCAGAATCATTGAAGTTGCAAAAAAACATAATAAAAAGGTTATGTACCATTGCGATGGAGCAATACATCCATTAATTCCGGAGCTAATAGACATGGGTATTGATGTCCTAAACCCTGTTCAAGCAGACGCAAAAGATATGGAACCCAATAAACTAAAAGCTGAATTCGGTGATCTTCTTTCATTTCATGGTGGAATAGATTATAATGACCCCCAAAAACTAGACCACAGGCTAAGATAGAATATCTGAAACTTGTGGAGGTTTTTCAGTGACAAAAAGACGAAAAAAGCACAGCAGTCAATTCAAATTCAAAGTTGCA
>Ga0233430_1000438_pt1 | contig 77967 bp, 58 predicted proteins | sample SI_118_April2016_2_FD_179883 | JGI IMG/M metagenome (GOLD analysis project Ga0233430, IMG submission 179883) | Seawater microbial communities from Saanich Inlet, British Columbia, Canada - SI_118_April2016_150_MG | ecosystem: Environmental > Aquatic > Marine > Inlet | place: Canada: British... | reverse complement strand
ATAGCGACCTTTTTCTCCCCTTTCTTCACTTGGGTGCAAGCCGTTGGCCCGTATAGCCCTGCTTCGATCGCGCTGGGTTCTGTCTCGTTAGCGGGGTGGTCGTGCGTTTCGTAGGTTGATGCAGGCAGCATAGACTGGGATATGCTAGCGAGCGGATAGTATAACCACTAGTTTGACGTAAGAGAAACCAGTCTATGAGATCGAACAGCACTTTCTGTAGTTTCGTTGCTGCAGTGATGTTTTTACCACTGTTTCCAACCGAAGCCAAATCTTCAACCTCGTTGTCCGAGGCAGATTTTCGCAATATCGATGCCTATATCGAGAGGGAACTCAAAGAGGCCAATATCCCTGGGGCCTCATTAGTGATTGTAGAGGGGAACCAGATCGTTCATGAGCGGGGATTCGGGATCGCAGGTCCCGAAGGGCAGCCTGTAACTGCTGAGACGAATTTCTTTCTTGGTTCAGTCTCCAAGTCCTTCACAGCACTGGCCATTATGCAACTTGTCGAAGCCGGGCGGATCGAGTTGAATGCTCCTGTTCAGAAGTATCTTCCTTGGTTTCGTGTTGCCGACCCTGAATCATCCAGCCAAATAAAGGTGCGGCATCTCCTAAACCATACCAGCGGATTTTCGACCTACGCTGGACGCACACATTTCACCGATAGCGACATGTCCGATGAGGCGATTCAGCGGCGCGTACGCGACCTTCGCAAGGTTAAACTTACCGCACCCGTTGGAAAGAGGTTTCGCTATAGCAATGCCAACTATTCTATTCTTGGAGCGATCATCGAATCAGTATCCGGACAACGCTATGAGGATTACATCCAAGAACACATCTTCGACCCACTCAACATGACAAACAGTTACACCTCTCGAGAACAAGTCAAACAACACAATCTCGCCACAGGCTATCGCTACTGGTTTGGGCAGCCTATCTTCGCAACCAGTATTCCTTATCCAAGGGGGGATATCGCGGCAGCATATCTGATCTCCTGCGCTCGTGATATGGGTCAATATCTCTTGGCCCTTATGAACGGCGGAACACTGGGAGACACACGCATTCTCTCTGAAAGCGGCGTGTCCAAACTGCACACGCCGGAGAAGAAGAATCTGTATTATGCAATGGGCTGGCACGTTGGACAAATTGACAACACTCGCAAACTCGGACATACTGGCATAACACCTAGCTCCTGTGCTGGGATTGCGATCTTCCCGGAATACCAGAGAGGCTTTGCTCTTTTCATCAATGCGCAGAATTATCTATCCGGCCCCGATGTCTTAGCCCTCGTTACGATGATAGAGTTTAATGTGCTTGGCAAAATGGCGTTTCCTGTGTCCAGAGCCCCAAAGGTGCATACCGAACTGGCAATGCTCTGTATGCTTCTGCTCGGTCAAGCCATAGGTTTTGCTCTTAGCTGTCGGCAAATATACCGGTGGAGAAAGTATCCTAATACTCGTTCCAGGAAAAAGCAGTGGGTCATACTGACGCGAGGAGGCCTGTCCTTCATAGTCGATATCGGCATAGCTGTAGGGATGCTTTGGTGGATACCACTGTCTCGTGATATTCCACTCTCCGGTCTCATTCTTTATGCGCCAGATGCCGGTTGGCTTCTTCTACTTAACGGCACATTGGCAATCATAGCGTTTATTGTTGATCTTTGTTTTACGGCATTTCTAATTCAGCAGTCTGGACACATCATAGCCGGAACCGGCGGCGCGCTTTGTCGGGTAAGTCCGGCGCGCACAACATAACAAATGCATAAACACGGACTTTTATCGCGCCGCTTCAGTCGCTACGCTCCCTGCACTCTGCGATAAAAGCCGGATATGCTGGCGTTATACCGATCATAGAACCTTCCCTCCATTTCCATCAAAAGTGCCCGTGTCTTTCCGGTATGATCGCGCTGGGGGTGGTGGGGGGGTGAGTGGGGGAAGCGCAGATAATAGCTGCGAATTCTCTGACGCGTCCAAAAATTCGTCGGAAGATCTTCTCTTCAACTCCGTGAAATTCCTTCTCAAACGAAATCTCACGCGAGATCGTTATCGTGTGAGAGTGAAAACGCGTCTGAGAACGATCGACGTTTAAAACACGGATTTTGAATGTCGGCTCCCTTTCGAGGGGGCCGACATTGTTTCTGGTTGGCCAATCGCCAATTTCGTATCTTGAGGCATTGAGAAAAGGACAGACCGTAGTCGTATGGGCGGTCGAAGACCGCGTTCCAGCCAACCTCAACGAAGAAGGAAAAAACCATGAGCGCACAGGAAAACAAGCAACTCATTCAAAAGGTCCTGAACGACTTCGCCGAAGGCAACGCGGACCCTTTTCTCAATGCGCTGGCAGAAGACATGGTGCTGGAAACGGCCAAGTATCCTCAGGACATCCTCAAGATTGATGGTCCTTACCAAGGCAAAGAGGGAATGCTGGAGTTCCTGGGGTTGAGTGATCAGTTTTTCGAGGTACTCGCGTTCGAGCCGCGCGAGTTTATTGCAGAGGATGATAAAGTGATTGTGCTGTTGTATGAGAAGGCGCGAGTGAAGTCCACGGGCAAGGAAATTGAGCAGGATTTCGTGCAGATCTGGACATTGCGCGATGGAAAGATCGTCCACTGCAAGCTTGTGGAAGACACGTATGCGATCTTGGAGGCATTCAAGGACTGAGCGATCTGGATTTAAATGTGAGAGAGGAACAGAGATGACGACATTTGCCATTATGGGCGCAGAGTTGGGGTGAGTGGTAAGGTATCTTACGCAGAACCTTCGCCTGATCATCTATTCCTTGACATTGTTAATCCGATCCAGGAGTCTTGAGGAGTAGTTAGGGTCATGCGACGTTTTATCGAGCCCTCCTCATGTCCTTTTACACACGTCAAAAAGCAAGAGAGAACCATGAGTACAGAAAACAAATCCATTCACGAGTTCGATGTCAATTTAATCGTAGATTACTATTCAAATACAGAACGACAAGGACCAGGCAGTCCTGAGATAACCCTTAAAGCATTGGGCTTCATCGATGGTCTTTCCAGTAGATCACATATTGCCGATGTTGGCTGCGGAACAGGGGGCCAGACCATGGTAATGGCACAGAACACATCTGGGAAAATTACAGGAGTTGACCTGTTTCCCACATTTGTTGATCTGTTCAATTCCAATGCTGAAAAACTTGATTTGCAAGAGAGAGTTAAAGGCATTGTTGGTTCAATGGATAATCTCCAATTTCAGAATGAAGAATTGGACCTAATCTGGTCGGAAGGGGCTATTTACAATATCGGTTTTGAACGTGGCCTTAAGGAATGGCGAAGGTTTATAAAAACCGGAGGTTATATTGCTGTTTCCGAAGTATCGTGGTTTGCCGATGAACAACCGGGCGAAATTGAAGAATTTTGGATGGATGCGTATCCGGAAATCGACACTATTCCGAATAAAGTCGATCAGATGCAAAAAGCTGGATATGTTCCGGTAGCTACTTTCATTCTGCCAGAAAATTGTTGGACAGAGCATTTCTATGCTCCACAGGTCTCTGCTCAGGAAGCCTTTCTAAAAAAACACGCTGGGAATAAATTGGCCGAAGGTTTTATTAAAAATCAACGTCACGAAGAGCAACTGTACCAAAAGTACAAAGCTTTTTATGGCTATGTGTTTTATATAGGGAAAAAGAGATAGAGATGAGGTCAAAAGTGCCCGTGTATTTCCGGTACGATCGTGCTGGGGGAGGGTGGGGGTGAGTGCTTCCGCGAATTCCGAGACGCGTTCAAAAATTCGCGGAAGATCTGTTAACAAGATCGACTGGAGAGTTGACTGAAACTACGTCAAATTCCTTCTCAGACCGTTTCTACAACGAGATCGTCGTCGAGCGAGAGAGAATACGCGTCTGAGAACGATCGACGGTTTAGAACACGGATGCATGTCGGCTCCTTTTCGAGGGAGCCATTTTCGTTTCTGGTATCCTGGTCATCGGTTTTGTATCTTGGAGGCATCAAGGAGAGGACAGACCGTAGTCTATGGGCCGTTGAAGAGGGAAATCCGTCGAGGAGTGGGCCAAACTAGAGGCAAAATGGACATCGAAATAGGAAAGAACAAAATGGATCTACCTGACAATATCATCAGACATTTCTTAAGGAACGTATATTTCATTGCGGGGTGCGCGTGTGGAGGAAAAAGCACCATAGCAAAGTATCTGTCAGAAAAACATGAAGTCGATCTGTATAACTGGGACGAACGAAATCCTCAACACAAGGAGATATCTGATCCCAGTTATCAGCCCTATATGAACAAGGAATTCCCTTCATGGGAGGAATACTTCGGCCGACCACCGCGTGAGTATGCAGAATCTCTACGGAAATCGATACTTGAGCAGGTTGAGATCGCGATTATAGAGCTTATTTGTTTATCAAAGGACAGGACGATCATCGTTGATGGCGTCTTTCCATTATCCGTTCTTAAGTCCATTTCAAGTAAAGACAGAGTTGTATTTCTGATGGCAGAAATGAACGCGATACGAAAGGATTACCTAAATCGCGCCGACAAACAAGATATGCTTGAATGCCTCAATAGCCTTAGGGATCCTCAGAAGGCGACAGAGAATATGTTTCTTTCGATTGAATATTTCTTGGCTCGTGATCTCCAGGAAATCAAAGAAAGCGGATTTAAGTGGTTTAACAGAGGAGAATATCCAAACTGGAAGGAAATACGGGAAGAAATTGAGCGACACTTTAATCTCGGCGCAGCGATACAGAGAGAACTATAGTCGCTCTTGAAGAAAAAGCATCCCTACCTCCCACCCATCCAGGGTTGCGTCTGTTGTCGGTCAGGGGGGGATGGGGGGGATTGAGATAGATAAGCGTAGATCGAGATCTGAAATGGAGAATTAGGAGCCCGATTCTTGTTTGACTTTACTCTATATGCCCTATTGGTCGCTGTTTCCATTCCGGGAATTCTCATTGCCATACCCAGTCAGGCACGCCAACTTGCCGATGTGATCGCACAACAGAATCCTGATTCCCAAGCGGCTTCAGTGAATCGTCTTGCTATAGCTCAAGTAATCCAGAGTATTCTTTTTGTTCTTGCCATGGCAGCGGTCGGCACTGCACTGGCTCCTCGCATCGGTTTTGGAGCGCCCTTCTTTGTCTCCTTAGTTTCAAATAGTCCCATATGGCCAGTCCTTCATCCCCAACTAGTACCGGCCATGCTCGGGGGTACTTTGGGTGCCCTGGTTCATATTTTACTGTATTACGCTGTTTTCCGTTCCCGCATAGATGAACATACACGGTCCATTACGGAACGACTGCGCCTCCAAATGGGCATTACAGCACGTGTTCTCTTTGGCGGCATTTTCGAAGAGATCTTGTTTCGCTGGGGCATCATGTCCCTATTGGCCTGGTTGGGATTTCTGCTTATGGGAGTGGTTACTCCTCTCGCTATATGGAGTGCAATGCTGTTATCGGGGCTTCTCTTTGGACTCAGTCACATACCCGGTGCACTGGCCATAGGAGCCAAAAAGACTCCGATGCTATGGATTTCAGCTTTGGTTATGAATCTCTGGGCGAGTATTGTATTTGGGTGGCTTTTTTGGCAATATGGCCTTTTATCGGCGATGATCGGCCATGCGCTATTTCATCTGATCTGGCTCCCATTTGAACTACATTATTCAAAGAGGACCAGTGGCTCATGACAGATACCCCCCACCCCCTCCAGCCAGGGTTGCGTCTGTTGTCGGTCGAGGGTTGGGGAGGGAGTGGGGGGAGTGGAATAGTGATATGAAGTGCATCTTCTCACACTTAATGAGGATTGTCGTATGGCATCGGAAATACTCCAAGCGGTGATTGAGAACGACTATAAGAGAGTTAAGGCGGTGGCAAACCAGGATCCCAAAGCAGTGAACCTGATTGCTCCCGCTGGTGGACATAAAGGCGTAACTCCAATCCAAATCGCGGCACAGCACGGACAGACCGAGATGGCCGCGCTACTTTTCGGATCGAATGCGGATCTGGAGATACCGGATGTCGAGCACGAGTGTACGGCCCTTGGGTGGGCGGCCTACTTCGGTCAGGTGAAGATGGTCGAACTACTGGTCCAATTCGGGGCGAACGTGAATGCTGCGTGCTGCCCATTGAAGCTTGCGATGAATCAGGATCACCCGCAAGTCATCGAGATATTGAGACGCTGTGGCGCGGAAGATCCAGACTGAATGAAGATCGGGAAATAGTATGGATCATCGTGCCGCCGTTGTAATTGTTGCTCAAGGGGAGGTTCTCTTGATGCATCGTCAGAAGCCAGGCTTGGATTACTATGTGATTCCTGGAGGCCAGGTGGAACAGGGAGAAGCCATCGAAGGGGCTTGTATTCGCGAAGCGAAGGAAGAAACTGGTTTGGACATTGAGCTGGGTGAAAAGCTTTGGGAGTTTCCAAATCAGGGACGAATGGATCACTATTTCTCGGTGAAGCGTTTCACCGGAACCCCTTCTTTGGGCGGGCCTGAACTACGGTTGTGTTCACCCGAGAATTTCTATGAATTGCAGTGGATCAGCAGAAGCGCGCTTCCCCATACGAACCTGAAGCCAGAAGAGATCAAGGCCCGATTGCTGGCCTTTCTTGATTCTCAATATGCTCATGAATAAAATGCTAAACAGAACACAGATGGCATATGATCGCTGGTCCGTAACCTACGATACCGAAGGGAATCCGCAGATTCTACTGGAACATGACGATGTATTGGCCCTCGTCAATCCCCGTTGCGGTGAATCAATCCTCGATGCCGCCTGTGGTTCCGGAAAGTATACGGTCGAGTTCCACAATGCTGGCGCCGATGTAATTGGAGTCGACAACTCTCAAGGAATGTTGGATCGTGCCAGGCACAAGTATCCCCAGTTGACACTGCAATTTGCGGATCTCTCGAAAAACCTCCCCTTTGGAGATTTCAGTTTTGACAAGGTAAATTGTGCCCAAGCCCTGAAACATCTTCCGAATCTGTGCGCTTCATTTATAGAGATCGCCAGGGTCATGGAATCAGGGGGAGCTTTCATTTTCTCCGTTACACATCCTGATATGATCTGGGACGATTATGAGATAAATGACAAGATTCATGTTGACCTTCGAGCCGAAGCCGACATGTATCAACATAGATTCTGCGATTACTTCGAGGCGTTGGAAAAAGCCGGGTTCACGTTGGATCGTCTCGTTCAGATACCGGTCTTGGACAAGATCAAGCACTTGCTGACTCCTGAATCATACCTGAGGGTCAAGGGGCGGTATCAAGTGCTTGCGATTCGAGCTATAAAAAACAGAGCATAATGTCTGGATCACTAGATTATCAACTCGCTGTGCGGCCAGAATAAGAAGTAGAGGATCATATGCAAATTTCCGAACTAGTTGACAAAATTGTTGCGAAACGTGCGGAGCGTGGATTTGTCACAGATCCGCTTAAAATACACATCTTGTTAACTGAAGAGGTAGGCGAGATTGCTGCTGAATTGAAGCGTACCTGGTCAAAGAACTATTCCGAGTTCAGTAGAGATAAGCTCGGAGAAGAGGTGGCAGACGTCTTCTGCCTGCTGGCTGCACTGGCCAATGAGTTTGGTATCGACATTGAGAGGGCTGTCGAGGAAAAGTTCTTCGAGGCGGATGAGTCTAGGACTTGGAAGTCAGCCGTCCAATAAGTAGCTCACCGGACGCCTTGATGGGCGCTGGTGACCTTTGACATTATCCCAATTCCGCCCTCCCCCCACTCGCCAGCTATCGTGCTGGAGGGAAAGGATGCTTGCGCAGGAAGAGAATGAAACGAGACTACACCAAATTCAGTGATTATGAAGGGGAAGGTGGTGAACAGTATGCCGCTGAATACCCCGTTGCCAAACCTGCCGAATATGAGTGGCTAAAGACTGTCGCTTCGGAGGAAGGTGGGCCTATCTGTGAACTCGCTTGCGGACATGGAAGGCTCTCTCTTCCTCTGGCACGATTGGGTTACACGGTCGTTGGCATGGATAAGTCTACCACGCTCATCGAACTCGCCACGCAAGCGGTTCTACAGGAATCAGAATCGGTCCAGTCTCACACGTCGTTTGTCGTTGGAGATCTTCGGGATTTCGATTTGGGGCAGGAATTCCAGTACATATTCATCTTCTTCGGTGGCTTCTTCTTCCTTGATCAGCCCCAGGATCGTCTGTCGTGCCTTCGATGTGCCGCCAACCACCTACTTCCAGGTGGTCTATTAGGGATCGAAGATCCGAATGTCAATTCAGAATCCGTATCGCGCAGAGAGATGGAATGGTTATTCTCAGAAGCGGGTCTCGAACTGGAAGCGGCGCTTCGTGCGCATCATTTTCCATTGGATTATGCTGATCCAGATGAACCAGCTTTGCTGTATCGGGTTCGGAAAGGAACTGGCTAACCAACAGCCCCCCCACCCCCACAACTCGCCAGCGATCGCGCTGGGGGAGGGTGGGGGGTGAGTGATGTCTTGCGCCAGAATTTTAGCCTGGATATGTTTCGTTTTTGCTGTATGCAGTCTCCATAACAGATTTGCCGCTCAATAACTAGTTCTGAGCGCCGCAAGAAAGAGATCATCAAATATGGAAATAGATAAGTCGAAGGTTATATCGCTTGCTTTAATAATGATTGGGGGAGCCTTTGCTCACAACCTTTTTCATGAATTTGGACATTGGACTGTAGGAACCCTACTTGGTAATGATATGGGCATGAATCTGAATCTAACATGGCCTACAAATGGAGGTTACATTGATGAGAGCCACAGTGTTTACGTTGCTATTGGTGGTCCAGCTTTCTCAATTATATTTGCAGCTTTCGCTTTGGTTTTCATCGTAAAATATCGTACGATATATGCTTATCCAATTCTCATTTTCCCACTTATTGCTCGCGCATTTTCTTTAATTTTTGGGAAATTCCATGAGCAAGATGAGGCAGGGATATCTGCCAGTTTTGGACTCGGGAAATACACTGTTGCTATAATAGTGTGCTTGACCCTCTTTTTGCTGGTATGGAAAGGCAGCTCAATTCTTAAGCTAAGAGCTCTTGTAATCAATAATTTTGTAACGTGTGGAATCATTGCTAAATTGCTGGTTATCGCAACAATCAGGATTTTATAGACTTGCTAATTCAATTGTATATTCTTAAAAATTGAACAGAACATAGGCCTTCATCTCGACGCCGCTGTGCGTCGCGAATGAGCCCTCGCGTTATACCAATCCTCGAATCTCTTCCTCCAAAATCCCCTCAATAGTGCCCGTGTAATTCCGCTGCGATCGTGCTCGCGTTCAGTGTCCCGAGGATCTGAACGTAGAGGCGTTCGGTACCCCAGGGATTTGGCGATTTGGTACGTTCGGTGCCCCAGGAAGTTCGGCGCGTTCGGATGACGAGTAAAACTTGACAAACTTTATAAAAGTAATTACTGTAATTACAACGATAATTATTCAAAGGAGTCTGAAAAATGAGTAAAACGGCCACCACCAGGGACATCAAGCTTATCTCGATCGGTAACTCTAAAGGCCTCCGTCTACCGAAAGCTCTGCTACAGAAATATGGCTGGAGTGATTCCCTTATCCTGGAAGAAGCGGATGAGGGAATCTATCTATACAGCAAAGAAAAAAATAAGCTGTCCTGGCAAGAGACCTATCGCGCTATGGCTGCTGAAGATGAGGATTGGAGCGATTTGGATGTGACTACGGCAGATGGATTGGAATGATGACAGATTCTCCAAAACGATATGAGATCTACTTTGCCGATCTGAATCCGACTGTAGGTGGGGAGATACGCAAAGTGCGGCCGGTAGTGGTGATCAGCCAGAGCGAAATGAACCAATTTCTAAATACAGTAGTCGCATGTCCTCTCACTTCAGTGTTGCATCCCCAATGGCGCAGCCGGTTGCAGATAGAATGCGCCGGAAAAAAGGCTGAGATCGCTGTAGATCAGATTCGTACTATCAGCAAACAGCGACTAAAGAATAAGATCGACAAATTGTCTGCCGGAGATGCGATTCAACTCCGGCGTATTATCACAGAGATGTACGGGGAATAAGGTCGGAATAAACTACATCAGGTAAGCACTCGCTACCCCCGCTGGGTACTCATTCAGCGGGGATTTTCTTAATAGATCCGTGTATCAGCTAGCGCAACGCCCTTGCGATCGGTACCCCGGGGATTTCACGGTTTGGTACATTCGGTATTCAGGACAACCCAGCAAACTCGGGCATCAGTTCTACCCCACAGGGCAGACGCCTTCTTAGATGAAAAGCTATTGACGTTTGCATATGAAAGATACATATTCATGCATATGAGAACGACATTAAACATAGATGATGAATTACTCGAAAAAGCAGCCGAATTAACCGGCGTCAGGGAAAAAACCACACTTGTCCGTCTAGGATTGAAGGCACTGGTTGCCAGTGAGAGTGCCAAACGTCTGGCTCGTCTGGGAGGGACAGAGAAAGAATTGGAACCCATTCCCAGACGCAGGAATTAGGCGTAGTTGTGGTCCTCGTAGATACTTCCATCTGGATCGATCATCTGCGTGCAGGTAATCAACGGCTTGAGGCTCTGCTTTTTGATACCGAAGTAGCTTGCCATCCTTATATCATTGGAGAACTGGCCTGCGGTAATCTCAAAAATAGAGACGAAATACTGGATCTTCTACAGGCCCTCCCCAACACTCCTACCATTGCCCCTGATGAATTTCTCTTCTTCATTGATCGAAACCGGCTTATGGGTCTGGGTATCGGTTTTGTCGATGTGCACTTGCTCGCATCCGCACTACTTTCTGATCTGCTTCTATGGACTGGTGATAAACGCTTGCAAGCAGCAGCGAGTAAATTCGAGATAGATTTCCCAAGTCCATAAAAGAGAAGCCTGTACGCCCCCCTGACTTAGCCGACCGGGCATCAACTTGCCCAAAGTCCTCACGTTTGGTACCCCAGGAAATAGCGGTGCATCCGTGTGTCAGCAACGCCAAAATCCTGTCGTTCGGTACCCCGGGGATTTGGCGATTGGGACGTTCGGTCCCCGGAAAATGACGTCGCATTTTGAGAATGTAGGGGATTGTCAGCCGGTGTCGCTGTACTGGAGCTGGTGGAGGCGGTAGTAGATGCCCCCTTGCTGCAGGAGTTCTTCGTGGGAGCCCTCTTCGCGGATCTGGCCGTGGTGGACGACCAGGATCACGTCGGCGTTGCGGATGGTGGAGAGGCGGTGGGCGATGACGATGGAAGTGCGGCTGTGCATGAGCTTTTCCACCGCTTCCTGGATCCACATCTCGGTTTCGGTGTCGATGTTGGCAGTTGCCTCGTCCAGGACCAGGATTTCCGGATCGGCAGCCAGGGCGCGGGCAAAGGCCAGCAACTGGCGCTGGCCGGCGGAAAAGGAGGCGCCGCGTTCGGCGACCTGATGGCGGTAGCCGTCGGGCAGCTTCTGGATGAAGCGGTCGGCGTTGACGCTGTGGGCGGCCTGTTCGATGCGGGCGGTGGAGATGTCCGGTTGGCGCAGCCCGATGTTATTTTCGACGTCGCCGGCAAAGAGGAAGACATCCTGCTGGACGATGCCGACGCGTCGGCGCAGGGTTTCCACATCCCATTCGCGGATGTCGACGCCATCGACGAGGATGGCGCCCCGCTGGATTTCGTAGAAGCGGCAGACCAGGTTGATGACGGTGCTCTTACCGGCGCCGGTGGTGCCGACCAGGGCGATACTCTGTCCCGGTGCGGCGCGGAAGGAGACGCCGCGCAGCACCCATTCCTCCTCTTCGTAGGCAAACCAGACGTCGCGGAATTCGATCTCGCCGCGCATTTGCTCCGGCCGGTAGTCGCCACCCAGGGGCTCGGGTGGTGTGTCGAGGAGTTCGAAGATGCGCTCGGAGGAGGCCATGGCTACCTGGACGGTGGCGTAGCGCTCGGCGATGTCGCGGATCGGCATGAAGAAGCGGGGGACGTACTGGAGCATGGCGACCAACACGCCCCACTCGATCTGGCTGCGGAGGACCTGACCGCCGCCGTACCAGAGGACCAGGGCGAGCAGCAGGGAGGCGCTCAGCTCCATAAAGGGGAAGTACATGGAGTGGTAGAGGGTGCTCTGCATACGAGCGTCGAGATAGCTGTCGTTGCCTTCGTCGAAGCGGCGGGCACTGCGCTCCTCGCAGTTGAACAGCTGGACCACTTCCATGCCGGAGATGCTCTCCTGCAGGGAGGCGCTGAAGCGGGCAAAGCGGGTGCGCGCCACGCGGAAGGCTTGAAAGGTGCGATTCTGTAGCCAGAGGGTGGCGAGGAAGACGATGGGCAGCACCGAGGCGGTGACCAGACCCAGTTCCACGTCCATGTAGAAGATGTAGGCGAGGATGGTGGCGATGGTGAAGATGTCGCTACAGAGAGAGACCACGCCATCGGTGAAGAGTTCGTTGAGGGCGTCGACATCGCTGGTGTTGCGCGCCATCAGACGACCGAGAGGGGTGCGGTCAAAGAAACGCAGGGGCAATCGCTGCAGATGGGCGAAGAGTTGCTGGCGCACATCGCGCATGGCCCACTGGCCGACCATGCTGGTGGCCCAACTCTGGCCGTAGCCGATGAGAAACTGCAGGACCAGCAGGCCGAGGAAGATCAGGATGATGTTGCCCAACCCCTCGGGATCGCCCGGCACGATGTAGTCGTCGACGGCGATTTTGGTCAGATAGGGGCCGGCCTGACGGACGGTGGAAGCGACGAAGATGAGGGCGAAGGTGAGCAGCACCCAGTTCCAGTACGGGCGCAGGTAACCGAGCAGGCGCGCCATCAACCGCGGATCGAATCCCCGTTTCCCGAGTTCTTCCTCTTCCATCACAGTTCGTCCAGTTCCCGGGTGAGATGCTGACGCCGGAACAGGTCGGCGTAGATGCCGTTGTGGGCGACCAGTTCGTCGTGGGTGCCGCGCTCGGCAATGCGCCCCTCGTCGAGGACCACGATCTGGTCGGCATCTTTGACGGTGGAGATGCGGTGGGCAATGAGGATAGTGGTGCGCTCGGCCATGATCCGGCGCAGGCGTCCCAGGATCTCCTCCTCGGTGCGAGTGTCGACGCTGGCCAGGGCATCGTCGAGAATGAGGATGCGCGGCTGGCGGATGACCGCCCGGGCCAGGGCGGTGCGCTGCTTCTGGCCTCCGGAGAGGGTCACGCCGCGCTCGCCGACGATGGTCTCCAACTGCTGTGGAAAGGTCTGCAGGTCGGTTTTCAGCTGGGCGACTTCGACTGCGTCTTCCACCTGTTCGACATTTCCGTCTTCGATTCCCAGGCCGATGTTTTCGCCGATGGTATCGGAAAACAGGAAGGTATCCTGGGGCACGTAGCCGATGGCAGCGCGCAGTCTTTGCAGGGGGATCTCCTCGACCGGCGTGCCGTCGATGAGGAGCTGACCGGAGCCGGCCTCTATCAGGCGGGGGATCAACCGGGCCAGGGTGGTCTTGCCGGAGCCGACGCGGCCGACCACGGCCAGACTGCCGCCGGCGGGAACGCGGATGTCGACGTCGCTGAGCACGGTCTGTCCATTGTAGGCGAAGCAGAGGTGGCGGAATTCGATCTCGCCGCGGATGGTGAGGTCGGCCAGGTCGGCTCCATCGGCGATCTGGGGGACTTCGCGGATGACCGCCATGATGCGGCCCATCGAGGCGACGGCGCGCTGGTACTCGTCGACGATGCGGCCGAGCATCATCATCGGCCGGCCCATGCGGATCAGGTAGGCGTTGAAGGCGACGAAGGAGCCGAGGGTGAGGCTCTCGTCGATAACGCGGAGTCCCCCCAGCCAGAGGATGACGATCATGGAGACGCCGTTGAGCAGGAAGGTGAAGGGGAAGAACAGGCTGCGGATGTTGACCAGTCGGTGGTTCTTGTCGACGTATTCCTGGTTGAGGTGGCCGAAGCGCTCGACTTCGTCGGCGCCCAGGGCGAACGCCTTGATCACCCGGACGCCGGACAGGCTCTCCTGGATGCGGGCGGACATGGCGGCGAACTGCTCCTGCACCTGGCGGTAGCCGTTGCGCACCCGACGGCCGACCGAACGGGTGATCAGGACCATGGCCGGCATGGGGGCCAGGGAGAGGAGGGCCAGCTCCCAGTCGATGGTGCACATCAATCCCAGGCTTATGACGAAGGTGAGAACGCCGGTGAGCGACATGCGGAAGGCGTGGTGCAAAAAGCGCTGGATTGCCTCGACGTCGTTGGTCGCCCGCGCCATCAGATCGCCGACCTGGCGTTCCTGGAAGAAGGAGAGCGGCAGGGTCATCAGGTGGCGGACGTAGGCCCGGCGGATGTTGCGTTCGACCAGGCGGGAGGAGCCGGTCAGATACCAGCGCATGCCGATGGACATGACCCAGCTCAACAGGGCGAGGCCGGCGAGCAGACCGGCGTAGAGGAGGAGGTCTCCTTCGGTACTGTCGGTGTAAAGGGGAATCGGCAGTCCGTCTACTTCGGTTCCGACGGTGTCGGTGGCCTCTTTGAGGTCTACTTCGGCTTTGACGGTGTCGATCGCCTCCTTGAGGATCAGGGGGATCGACAGCGAGATCGCCTGCACGACCAAGAGCAGGATCAGGCCGCGGGCGATCCACCAGCGGTACGGATACAGAAAGGTCGAGAAGGGACCGAAGGGGTTGAGTTTCAAGGGGTCAGTGGTCGGGATAGCATACAGGTTGTCATAAGGTCAGGAGAACGATAAACAGGCCGGGGGCGGTAAATCGTCAATAGCGCGATCCGGAGGGAATCTCTCGATGGGATCCCCTCCGGATCTCTTTCCGGATCTTCTTTCCGCGCTCAGTGAACGGCGCTGGTTTCGGGGGATGAGGGGATCTGTGCCAGAGTTTTCTCCAGCATCTCGATCGCCTTCTTCTCCCAGGAATACGCCTCGCGGATCGGTTTGGTCGCCTTTTTCCTCGCCCTGGGATCTTTCAGATCGATCTTCGGGTCTCCCCGGCTGGGGAAGATTTTTTCGGCCTTTTCCAGGGATGCCACTTCGCGATCGTACAGGTCTGCCGTCTTCCGCAGATGGTCGGCTATATCACCTGGATAGTGGGGGGCGATTTCGCGGAGATACTGGCTCGCCGCGGTCCGCGTTTCGATCAGCAGAGCGACGATGTCGCCCGGGTCGTCCTCGTCGGCGATTTCGCCTCTTTCGGTGGCTGCAATCCAGTGGTCGAAGCCGCTGAGTCCGTGGTGGAGTCGGCTGCCGGGCTCATCCGGCCGCCGGGCTTCCTCCACGGCGAAGCGCAGGGAGCGCAGCTCTGCGGTGCGTCGATCCACCGGCTGCTGTTCCTCCAGGATCAGCACGTTGAGGCCGCCGCTGCGGTCGTCGGTGCCGAGTTCGTCGATTTCCATCTGGCTCTGCCTGCCCCTGGAGCGGGTGATGTAGTAGAGTTCCTTGCGGGGATGGTACCCGTTCACCACTCGATAGGACCAGCCGCCGTGGACGACGACCGGTATCTTGCGGTCGATGCTGGCGCGGATCGCCTCCCAGGTCTGCTGCTGTTTGGCGGCGAAGTCGGGAGCGTTTTCGAGCGCCGTGATGACGCGGGTCCGATAGCCGATGTTGGCGTACATGTCGATTGTTTGAGTGAGACCTGTTTGGTCGGCTCGATTGAGATCGAGGGAATCGGCCACGCAGAAGCGGAAGGCGCGGCCGGTGATGCCGCTCAGGATTTCCGGGGAAAATTCCGCTCCCAGAAAATTCAGGCATCCCTGGAGGGCGCCGATCAGGGAATCGCGCTGGCGCTCCATGTCGACCGACTTGAGGAGCACGGCGTCGTCGGGAATCTCACCACTCTCCTCGTGGGTGAATTCGAGTTCTTCCATGTCGCCGGCGACAGGGGTTGGGCTGGCCGGCACGGTGAATTTGAGACCCCACACGCGGTTGCCGTCGTAGCGCAGGTCGGTTTCCACTTCGCAGATATTGAGGCTGAAGTCGAAGCGACCGCGACTCTGGTCGGCGCGCACCAGCAGGCTGTTCCTGCCTTCACGCACTTGAATGAGCGGGCGGTCGTTGGGGAGCCGGTGGCGTCGTCGGCCGGCGTGGTCGTAGACCTGCTCGCCGTTGAGCCAGACGCGCAAACCCTCGTCCGAGCCGAGCCACAGTTCGGCCTCCTGCGCCTGCGGCGCGTCGAACTCGGCGTAGGCGTAGACGGCGCAGTCGAACGGGTCGTCGAAGTACTTGTCGAGGTCGATCTTGTCGTCGTGGAAGTAAACCGACTGGGACCAGTCGTCCTGGCCCGGCAGGGCTCCGGGGTTCTGAATGTCGATGAATTCCGCATTGGCAACTTCCTGGGTGCGGTCGAACGGTCCCCTGAGCAGCCAGGTGCGACAGCCCTGGCCGTAGTGGCCGTGTTCGCCGTAGTAGCGGTTGCCTGCAGGATATTTTTCGAAGCGGACGGCCAGTTGTTCCAGAGTCTGGCCTTTGACCTTGATATTGCCCGGATCGGCCTGGCCCAAACCCTTGTACGCGGCCAGAGAAAGGTATTCGATGTCGGCCGGGTTGAAGCCGATCATCTGCGCCGACACCGCATCGACGGCGACCAGGTCCGGGCCGGCGATAATGCTGTTGAGACGCACCCGTACACCGTCGTCCTCGTCGGTCTTGGCCTTCTCCATGCCGATGATGGCGTCGACTATGGCGAAGTCGGGCTCGGCGACGGAGACCAGGTCGACGATCACCTCGTCGAGGATACCCGGATTGTGGGGGAGGCCGGGGACGCCGCTGCCGGGGTAGCCGCGCATCTTGGGAAAGCCGTAGATGAGGCCGGGGGCGGTGCCGACGAAGTTCTTCATGGCGTTGGTCATGCCGACGGCCCCGATGATTTTGAGAACGGGCACGCTGATCAGGAAGTCGCATTCGAGCACGGCGTTGGGCATGTAGTAGGTTTTGAAGACGTAGCCGCCGTCGGGGACTTCCACCTCGATCGCCTCGTCGAAGTTGAGGTCGAGGATGTCGAGGTCGATGTCGGCGAGTTCAGGATCTTCCAGCAGCTGGCGGAAGCCGGCGATGGCGAAGCCGTCGCCCAGATCATCGTCCTCGAACGAGGTCCGCAACTCTCCTGCCTTGTCGGGGGATACCCATGCCGGGCCTTCGCCAATGGTGATGCGAGCTTCGGGAACGATCTCGTGGACGATCTTGACGATTGCCTTGACCACCCGCCAGTCGGTGATCACACCGGAGCCGCGCTCCTTGAGTTCGACGATGTTCGGCTTGATCAGTATCCACTCGGCGTCAGGTTCGATGCGCTGGCTCAGGCCGCCGGCCATGGCCACGGCGTAGCGGACCATCTCCTCGACCTGGGCCTCGGTCAGTTCGGCATCCCGGGCCGCGGGGGATTCCAGGCGGTCGTAGTCGGAGCCGATCAGGCCGACCACCGACATGCCGGATCTGGTGGCGGCGGAGACCGCGTCTACAAGGGAATAGTCGCTCCAGCGGGATGGTTCGGGATTTTGGGCGATGTCGAGGCCGATGATCAGGCACAGTGCGGCCGGTATCAGCAGCCACTTTATCCGCCGTTTTACTGCTGTCATGAATTGGTCCTTTCGCCGGGCGAGTACCCGGGAGGGTTTGCATTGTATTAGAACTGACTGGTCAGTTCAATTTTATAAGATAATAGCTCTTCTTTTGGAGCGCAAGCCCGTGGTTAAAAACGATATTCTGCCGATTTTCTGAGGAAATTGTGCGATCGATTGGATAATTCTCAATGATGTATTATGTAAATTTGCAAATGAAAGAAAAAAAGAAAGTTTTCCACCGGGTGACGGCATTATAGCCGACGTCGCAGCGTCTCGATGGGCGGGATTTGTCGCTTTGGGGGAACAGCAGATTGATCCGGAGATATCAATCGGTCTTCTGCACGCCGCGCAGGAAGATCCGCAGGATCGTATCGACGATCTCGTCCACGCCCAGCCGGTCTTCGCGCGACTGCAGGGCGGAGCGGACCATATCGCGGAGAATCCTGGCCTCGATTTTGAGGTGGTGGATTTCAAAGACGCCCGCTTCGACGCCGTTCTGCAGGACCGCTTCGATGGCGTCCATCTGCCGGTGGCGCTCTTCGTGCCAGCGCTTCCGGTTGACGCCCCTGCCGGCTTCGGACTTGCTGTCCTCAATGGACATCAGTTTGAAGAAGAAGCGGTTCTGCTTGAAGAAGGAGACGATGGCGTGCATCATCTCCCGGAGCCTCTCTTCGGGAGTGACCTGCTCGTCCCCCCGGGCGGTCAGCTTTTCGTTCAGCTTGGAGATGCCGTCGAAGACGACGGCGAAGTAGAGTTCCTCTTTGTCGGGGAAGTAGCTGTACAGCGTGCCCTTGGCGACGCCGGCCTCGCGCGCGATGTCGTCCATCAGCACTTCGTCGAAGCGCCCGGAGGCGAATAGACGAGCTGCACTGGCCAGGATCTGGGTTTGCCGCTCCGCTTTTTTCATCTCACTTCCCTTTCCCGTCGATATCTCCGTATAAACTTAAGATCAATATAACCAATTCTTGCGGTTGAACTAAAGAGAATTTCGGCGGGTCGGCGCCGCTGCGTTTCGGGTGATCGAAGGAGAATCCTGCGCGCGGACGAAGTGGGGACGGTCGGCAGTCCAGGTGAACTGCCGACCGTCGAATTTGTCTCCGGATCTCTAATTGTCGGCGATGATGCGGTCGACGACCAGCTGCCGGAAGTCCTTGGAGAGCATGCGGAAGTAGGCCGAGAAACCGGTGACGCGGACGATCAGGTCCGGGTATTTTTCGGGATCCTCGTGCGCTTCGAGCACCTGCTCCTTGCTCAGGACATTGAGGTTCATCAGGGTGCCGTTCAGGTCGCAGAAGGTGGTGATCAGGGCCTTCATCTTCTCGATGCCTTCCTCCTGGCGGGCGATACCCGGATCGAGTTCCATCTGTATGGGCACGGTGTTGCCCCAGTCGCACTGTACCGAGGCGATGGCCAGGGCCAGGGCGGTGGGGGCGCCGGCATCCCTGAAGCCGGGGTCCGGATTGGCGCCGTGGGCGATGGGGGCGTGGGCGTGGCGGCCGTTGGGCGTGGCTCCGACCGCTTTGCCCAGGCCGATGGTGTTGGCCCAGGAGAACAGCCCCGGAATGCAGTTGAAGCCGTCGGGGGTCGGCGATTCTTTGACTTTGTCGCAGAAGAGCTGGGTCAGCTCGACGGCGTATGCGTCGGCGCGGGAGCCGCCGCTGCCGAAGCGATCGATGTTCTTGAGCATCAGGCGGATCGGTTCGGCGTCCTCGTAGTCGCGGTCGAGGAGGTCGATCAGCTCTTCCCAGGTGAGCCGTCCCTCCTGTTCGATGCGCTGCTCGACGGCGGCGAAGGAGTCGGCGACGGTGGCCAGGGCGGAGCCGTCGCAGCACATATTGTAGTGGTCGACGCCGCCGTGGGAAACGTCGCGTCCCCGCTCGATGGTGCCGATCATGAGCAGGTTGAGCGGGAGTTCGGGAAGGACTTTGTACATGTGCTCGAGGTGGATGTCGAGCCCCTCTCTGACGCACTCGGCGGCCAGGTGCATATGTTTCTCGTAACTCTTCCGCAGGTTTTCGACGCTGTTTTCGACTTCCGGGTCGGCGACCATTTCGCGCAGGGCGACATCGAAGACGGCGGCGAAGTTGATCTTGACGACGTCATTGAGGGTGTACTCCTTGCCGGGAATGGCGGCCCAATGGCAGCCGGAGACGACCCGTTCGCGGGCGAATTCGCGGGTGTAGCCATTGCGCATGAACCCCTCGGTCATCCCCTTCTCGCCGATGAAGCGGGGGGAGCCGTTGCGGTCTTCGAAGAGATACTGGACCGATTTGTGAAAGAGCTTCTCGTCGAGCCCTTCCCAGACGCGCACGGTGATGTTGGAGGTGGTCTTCATCCGGTGCAGCGCTTCGAGGATGAGGAAGGAGAGGTGGTTGGTGCGATCCTTCCCCTCGGGATCGGGGCCGCCGATCTGGTAGTACTGGGTGTCGATGAGGAACATGCAGATCATGTGGAAGATCGCCTCTTCATCGTCGAGCACGCCGGCCGCGACGTCGCGCTCATAGAACGGCCAGAGGAGTTCGTCGAGCTGGCCGATGCCGCCCGAGCCGTTGAAGTTGCGGGTCACCGTCGATACCCAGGCGATGAACTGGCAGGCGGACTGGAAGGTCTTGGGGGGCTCGGTGATCAACAGCTCGTTCATGGAGGCCATGTCGAGCAGGTTCGCCTTGATCTGAGCATTCTCCTCGGTTTCGGCCATCTGGCGCGCCCGTTCGACGTGCTTGCGGATGCAGGCCTGGATGCCCAGGAGGGTGGCTTCGTGGCCTTCGTAGAATCCTTCCTCCGCTCCTTCAGGAGGATTGGCCTTGCCCTGGCGGATCTTCTCCATGATGCCGCCCCAGCCGAGTTCGAAGCCGATGCGCACCTCGGGGCAGAAGTGGTGCTGGGCGCCGATGCCGGCAATGATGCTGTATTTCTTCTGGGTCTCGCGCAGGTGGTCGTAATTGAATTCGGGATCCGGGGGCCAGTGGGGGGCGTCGCCGCGGTAGTTGGGCCGGTCGACATACCAGGCGCCCAGCAGTGAGCTCATCGGATCGACGTAGGGGGGCAGAGCGGCGAGCAGGGCGCCAAAGTTCTCGCCGACGCATTTGTGGCCGTAGCTGCCGCCGTTCTCGTGGTTGGATTTTGGGGCGTATTCATCCGGCGGTTCGGGCATGAGAATGGAGCCATGGTCGTCGCCGTTTATGGATTCGTAAGTTTGCTGTTTTTCGGTAGTGTGCTGCCGCTTGGTCGCGATCAGGGCTTCCAGGCGGTCGGCGTAGGAGTAGGAGCGGGTTGCAACGTCGGTGGTTTGCGATGAGGCCATGGAAGTTCCTTTCAGAGACAGGCGTCGTCGATGGAATTCGGAGTCATGGAACGAAGATACGTTTACCTAAAAAAAATATAAGACAAAATTTTCTCCGTGGCATCAGTGTGGAGGGGATGGGTGAGAAATCTCGGCATGGTTCAAATCCAGGTAATACTTCTGGATGAGTATCGTCATTTCTGTCCGTTGGCGTACACCGGTGTATCGCCAGCGGACAGTTTTTGTTTGGGTTAGCAGTTGATGGATTTGTTCAAATCTATGAAAAATAGTCATTTATAATAATTGGTTCGCGATTTGCTTTTTATTATAAATCTGGTGGAGGCGTTAAGGAATGAGTGATGTTCTACTGTTGTCGTGTCGAGGTGAAACCGCGATAGCTGAATTTTCCAGGAGGGTTGCCATGTATCGAAGATGGGTGATGCTGGGCATATTGCTGGCAGCGTGGTCGGGGTGCGGGGACGAAGAGAAGAATCCGGTCGATTTCGGGGCGGTGGTGGAGTTCGTCGACGCGAACCTGGAGGTCGCCGTCCGCGAGCATCTGGAGAAACCTGTCGAAGCGTTGAGCCGGGAAGAACTGCTTGCGGTGACCCGGCTGGACGCCAGTGGGCGGGAAATTGTGGATCTCAGCGGGATCGAACAGCTGGCCAATCTCGAACTGTTGAGATTGGCTGACAATCAGATACGGGATATAGCGGCACTGGCGGGGATGGCACGGCTGTGTACGCTGGATCTGGCAAACAATCAGGTGGAGAATCTGGGGCCACTGTCCGAACTGTCGCAGCTGCGGGATCTCGATCTGGGGAACAATGCGGTGCGGGATCTTGGCCCTCTGTTCGGTCTCGGAGGGTTGCAGCGGGTGGAGCTGTCGGGGAACCCCCTGGATGACAATTCTCTGAATTCCCTGCTGGAAGCGCTGCGGGAAAAGGGGATCGAGATCGTTTTCACGGAGGGAGAAGAGGTTGATGTCGGACGGCAAATCCTGGGCGATTTCCCCCTCGTCTATTCGCTGGGTATGAACAAGAGCGATCTGTGGATGATGCCGGCAAATAGCAGCCAACGCGTGCTGTTGAGCGAAGAGAAGTACGGGGTCTACGATCTGTTCTGGTCTCCGGATGGTGCAAAAATCGGCTTCATCCTGGCAAAAGGCGCTTTCTATACACTGAGGATGGACGGAACCGGCAAGGAAAAATTGCTCGGGGCAACCGATCTCGAGCGCAAATCCGACTTCATCAGCAATCCATCCTGGTCCCCGGATGGGCAGAGGATTCTCTTTGTGGCGGCCAAAATAGGATCATCCAGTGATATCCTCACGATGGATACGGCCGGGAATGATGTGCGCAATCTGACCGACGACTTTACTCAAAATTTCGTCCCTCGCTGGTCGCCGGATGGACGGCGGATCCTCTTTTATCGGGAGGAAGACTCCGGCGATACCGAGATCTTTGCGATGGACGCCGACGGCGGCAATCCGATCAAGCTGACCGACCATCCTGCCTGGGATGCTTCAGGTCGCTGGTCGCCGGACGGCGGGCGGATCACCTTTGTCCGGGCGGAAGAGGGATTCGCGTCCGCGAGCATCTACGCGATGGATGCGGATGGGGAAAATGTGCGGAGACTGACGGACGATTCCACGTATGACACGTCGCCGGTCTGGTCGCCCGACGGCGAGCGGATCGCCTTTGTCCGCCAACTGGATCCGCAGTCCGTCGAGTCCGATATCCGGGTAATGGACGCGTCCGGAGGGTCGCAGCTGGCGCTGACGGACCCCCTGTCCCGCAACACTTCTCCTCGCTGGTCGCCGGATGGCAGCAAGCTGTTTTTCCTGTCGGACCGCGACGGCAATATGGATCTCTATATGATGGACGCCGACGGGAACGATCTGGTCAATGTGACCCGGGATTCGGTCGATGTGGCGACTTTTGCGATTGGACCCGAGTGACTGTTCCCGGCGTGGCACAGCGAATCGCAGCAGAGCCTGATGGGTATGGAGTGGCTGGATGATGTCTTCATCCCAAACAATCCTGTTTCTCACAAATAAAAAGATTGCGCATTTTGCATCCTCAAACCGTCTTATTAGGGAAGAGAAGCGGGAGAGCTATGCCTGCAAAGACCGGGAATACCGGACAGATTCTGAGGGATGAGTAATGTTCTACTGTTGTCGCGTTGAGGTGGAACCGCGATAGGGACATTTTTCAGGAGGATTGCCATGTATCGTAGTTGCATGGTTCTGGGCATACTGCTGGCCGCGTGGTCGGGATGCGGGGATAGCGAGAAGAATCCGGCCGATTCCGGGGCGGTGGTGGAATTCGCCGACGCGAACCTGGAGGGGGTTGTCCGCGAACATCTGGAGAAATCTGCCGGAGCGCTGAGCCGGGGAGAGTTGCTTGCGGTGACCCATCTGAATGCCAGGGGGCGGGAAATCGCGGATCTCAGCGGGATCGAACAGCTGGCCAATCTCGAACTGCTCGAATTGGCCGATAACCAGATACGGGATATTGCGGCACTGGCGGGGATGGCGCGGCTGTGTACGCTGGATCTGGCAAACAATCAGGTGGAGAGTTTGCGGCCACTGTCCGAGCTGTCACAGCTGCGGGATCTCGATCTGGGGAACAATGCGGTGCGGGATATCGGTCCTCTGTTCGGCCTGGGAGCGCTGCAGCGCGTCGAGCTGTCGGGGAATCCGCTGGATGAAAATTCTCTGAATACCTTGCTGGAAGCGCTGCGCGAAAAGGGGATCGAGATAGCGTTCCATCACGAACTGGATGATGGGAGTGTCGACGATCACGAGCCGGATGATGGGAGTATCTACGATTTCAAGATTGCTTATGTGGCTAGGTCTCCAGGTGCAGAACAAAAGAACGATATCTATAGGTTGGGTATTACAGGAACGCAAGCGGGTGATCCGGTGAATCTGACGCGTGACCCGGGCAGCTACTTCTTTCCTTCCTGGTCGCCGGATGGGCAGAAGATCGTTTTTGTCCAGAGCGAATCGGAAAAACAATCGTATGGGCCTATCTATATAATGGATGCCGATGGGAGGCAGCGGGTGCAGCTCACGGAAGAGTTGGGGAGATACATCTATTTCAAGTGGTCGCCGGATGGGAGGCGGATCGCCTTTCAGAAGTATCATGGTGGTGACTGGGATATCTGTGTAATGGATGCCGATGGCAGCAATCTGGACAACCTGACGGATCATCCCGAAAGAGACGAGTCGCCTATGTGGTCACCAGATGGGACAAGAATTCTTTTTTCTTCAAACCGGAATGGCAACTCCGACATCTACGCAATGGACGTCGATGGCAGCAATCTGGTCAATCTGACGGATCATCCTGGAATTGATGGGCTGCCCAGGTGGTCGCCAGATGGGACGAGAATTGCCTTTTCTTCAAACCGGAATGACATATACGACATCTACGTAATGGACGCCGATAGCAGCAACCTGGTCAGTCTGACCGATGGTTCTGCGCCGGTTATTACCCCTGTGTGGTCACCCGATGGGAAGTACATCGCCTATATCAGAGCTGAGCCTGATCGAACAGAGAGTATCTACATAATGGATGCTGATGGGACCCATCCAACCAAAGTGAAGGGCCTGGATTTTTCCAACTGGAAATTTGACCCTGTGTGGTCACCCGATGGGACGCATATCCTTTTTCTGTCCTTCTCTGATAGGTTTAATCTCCATTTAGTGAGAGTTGACGGTATCCTCTCTGGCTTAGAGGAGGATGCTATCCATTTGATTCCCGATCAGGAAGGCATATTCGACCAAGAAAGTCTGCGTTGGTTTTCAGTGGTTTCCTGGTAAGACGGTTGGTCGGCGCTTTTTCGGCAATCTGGTTGACGTGGTGCACGTTTTGAGGGTAGAATTTTATTCGGGTACAGGAAGCTCAGAGGCGGCCTGAGACGAGAGCCGCGATTTCCCCTCCTTCCGGTAGCAGATCTCCACATAATATGTCGAATACGAGACGTCGGTATTCCCATCTGTGGTGCGCGTTTTTTTTCGTGCTGATCGCTCTGGCGGTCAGAGCCGACGAGGGGTATCGGCTGCTGCGCGACCAGGTGTCCGTGAGCACGCCCGAACAGTGGGAGGCGTGGACGGCGGCGGCGGGAGTGCGGGTCGTTGGCGAAGATGGAACGGTAGCGCCGCGCTTTTTGCGGCAGGGGATCAACGCGGCGCTCAATGCGGATCGGTTCGCGTACGTCAGCGAGGGGGACACGCTGTTCGGCGGAGTGCGGAGTGCCGGGAGCCAACTGGAGACGGCGGCGCTGGCCATCGACGGGGATGTCGAAAGCTTCTGGGAGCCGGATCGGGACAGTCCGTTGCGCGACTGGTTTCTGGAGATGGATCTGGGGCGGGCGGTGATCGTCGAGCGGATCGTCGTGCGTTTTGCTGCCGAGGGGCTGGGGGATCCGTTCCTCAAATTCCGGGTGCTGATCTCGGACGGCCGAACTTCGTTCACCAGGGGGAGGGATCGGGAACTCTACCGGGTGGGACTGGTGACTCAGCCGAACAAGGAGCAGCGGGAGTTCGTCTTCGAGGTGGAGCCGCAGCAGCGGGCTCCGGAAGGGATGAAAGGGGCGATGGCCCAGATCGTCCGTTTCGAGGGATTGGGCACGGATGGAGAGCGGGGCGCCGAGGTGGACGAAGGGGAATATCTGGCGCTGGAAGAAGAGGATAGAGGGGCGGTGGATTTCTTCCGCAAAACCACGGCGGGGCGACAGATTCGGGTGAAGACGGAGGTGTACGATCTGCTGCCTGAGGAGGAGCGGGGGGATAAACGGTTTTATCGGCGGGAACGGCCCCGCCTGGCGGAGTTGGAGGTCTACACCCTGGGAGACAACGCGGTGCGGCTGACACGGCGCGGGTTGGAGGAGACGACGACGAGCGCGGATGAGCGCCGGCGGCGCGATTTCTCCGACGGGCTGCTCTCAACGTTCCGGTCGATGCGGGAGTACGACCTGTTGCGGGGCGAGAATCAGCTGGAGATCGACTTAGGCGCACGCTACTGGCTCGACCGCATCCGGCTGCTCAGCCCGGCCGAACCGCCGCCCGCTTATCAGGTGCGCATTTCGGACGGTTCGGTGGACCCGTCGGGGCTGCGGGTGTGGCGCGCTTTTGAGGAGCGCTTGAACCTGGATGCCTATCTGCAGGTGGAGGAGGCTTTTTCTCCGCAGGAGGTGCGCTTTATCGAGGTGCGCCGCCTGGAATTTTCGGCCGGGAAGACGGAGGAGGGAAACCTGAGCGAGGTGCAGGCGTACGGGGAGGGGCACGTGGCCGCAGTGGTCATGGCTTCGCCGATAATCAAACTGGGACGCTCGCGCCTGTTGTCCACGGTCACCTGGGAGGGAGAGGCCCCGCCAAAGACGCGGATCGAGGTGCGCACGCGCAGCGGCAACGAATTGATCCGCATTCCCCACTACTACGACTATCGAGGCGTGGATGTGCGTATTCGGGAAGCCTGGGAGCGGCTGCTGGTCGAGCGCCGGGGGCCGATCGTGATCGAGGAGCTGCCGGATGCGGGCTGGAGCAAGTGGAGCGAAATCTACCTGGCGTCGGGGGAACGGTTCAAGTCACCCAGCCCGCGTCGCTACGCTCTGGCAGAGGTGCGGCTGATCAGCGAGGAGCCGCTGCGCGCTCCGTGGATACGGGCTCTGCAGCTGAACTTCGATCCGCCTCTGGTCGACCAGTCGTTTGCCGAGATCTGGCCGGTGGCGGGGGTGGAGCCGGGGGCCGACCAGGAATTTACTCTGTACATGCGGCCGGTGTTCGGGAGCGGCAATCCGGGGTTCGATCGGCTGCGGCTGTCGTCCTCTTCATCGTCGCCGATCGAGCTGGCCGAGGTGCGGGCGGGGAGGGAAGGTGCTTTGCGCGCGGGAGCGGGAGAGCAGCTGTGGCCCGGATCGCTGCAAGCGGAGGAACGAGAGGACGGCAGCGTGGAGCTGGTCTTTCCCGAGCCGGTGATCGCCAGCGGTCGGATATACGCGTTTCGCTTCAGCACCGAGCTGTTTTTGAGCAACACTCAGTTTTCTGTGCAGCTGAAGCGGAAGACGCGGCCGGAGCTGGTGCAGGAGGTGAGTGAAGGGGAGGCGACCGGGCTGGCTGAAAGCCAGTCGCTGACGGTGCTGGCCGACCTGGAGGAGATGTCGCTGCTGGGGGGCGTGGAGGTGATTCCTCCGGTCTTTACGCCTAACGGGGACGGGGTGAACGATGAGGCGACGATAGAAGTGGATGTCTTCGTGGTCGAGGGGGACAAGGAGTTGCGCGTCGAAATCTTCGATCTGGCCGGCCGCAGGGTGCGCGATCTGTCGCGGCAGACGGCGCGCCCCAGCGGTCGTCAGAAGTTTGTCTGGGATGGGCGGAATGACCGGGGGAGATTGCTGCCGCCGGGGATCTACGCGGTGCGCGTCGGTTTTGAAACGGATGCGGGTGTCGACGGGACAGCGTCCATGCGGCTGGTGCACGTGGTGTATTGACTATGAAATGGATACGACTATCGATTTGGCTGGTTGTTGGAGGAATGGCGTGGAGTTCCTCCGGCCTATGCCAGGCGTTCGAGCCGCTGCGGGGATCGCTGGGGTCGCCCACCGACAGTCCGGTGGCTTTCCATTTTGATATGGAATACGCAGTGCCCCAGGTTCACAAGTGGTACGGGCCGCGCCACCTGCTGGAGAGCAACCTGCGGCCGTGGTACGCGGTGGATACCCGATACGCGAAGGAACAGTATACCCGCTACGTGTCCAGTCTGTTAGAGGGAGACGACTTTTACGACCTGCTGGGCAATCCGATCGGTCGCGGCTGGCTGGTCTACAGCTGGACCCAGGCCCAGCCGGAGCCGCGGGGCAGCGATATCATCAAAACTCCGATTCGGGCGGTGCGTACGTCGTCCCAGGCGGGGCTCGGTTTCGGGGCGTACGCAGGGTTCTTCAACCGGCTGGTGGTCTCGACGGATGGAGCCGGCGGCGGAATCTATCGGTTGATGGTCGGCGACGAGATCCACACCTTTTTCACCCCGCTGACCTTTTACAAACCGCGCTTTAACGGGGTGCGCCTGGACTACGCCGAGGATCGCTACGGCGCCACGCTGCTGCTGTCGCGTCCCAGCGACCCGGATGGCAAGCCCCCTGCCGATGTCAAGCCTTTTCCCGGTGCCGGGGAGCAGACCAATGCGACGCATCTGACCGGCGGACACGTCGATTTTCAGGCGGGAGAGCCGATGCGGATGGGTTTCACCTATCTCAGCACGCGCAACGCCGATACGCAGCTCGATCTGAACAACGGCAACCCGCTCAACGGCACGCTGACTACTCGCCAGAATAGGCCTTTGAGCAAGCTGTGGGTGCGGCTGAGGGACGACTCTCCGGTCGATCAAAGCGGAGGGGCTGCGCTGCTGGCCTACGATATCGTGCTGGTGGACACCAGCGGGTTGGAACTGCGCGGCAGCGAGATCGGCTTTGAGCCGGGGATCGAAGGAGGGGTGGCCCGAGCGGGAGCGCTGGTGGCCGACGGGGGAGAGAGCATCGTCCTGGAATACGATATGGCTGCTCTGAACTACGAGGGGATTCGCTCGGCCGATCTGAGGCAGGCGAGGGTGGAGCTGACGCTGGCCGACGACTACCGGATAGAGAGTTCGTCGGATCTACAGACCGACGGTCAGGGGAACATCGCCAGCGCGATTTTTCTGCCGGTGCAACGGGCGGCGGGCAATGTGCGGGACAAGAGCAATACCCGGGTGGTGGCGGTCGAATATGGGTTGCCGGTGGCCAGTGAGATTCTGGGGTTCGATTGGAATCTGGTGGAGTGGAACGGGCTGTCGATGCAGGGAGAGGCAGCGCTCAATCGGCGTTTCAGTCGCTATCCCAATCCGGCTATTAAAAAGCACCACCAGACCATCGATCAGGCATCCGCTCTGTACGTCCAGGCGGCCTATGTGCGTTTTCCGTGGACGCTCTTCGGCGAAGGGTTTTCGATCGAGGACGGGTACGGAACTTCCTACTGGCTGACCACGAGCAGCGGGACGGTCAAATACGCCTCTCCTATTCCACAGTTGTACGAGCTGGTCGACGACGACGACGACCGCGATTCGAGCCCCGAGTGGGTGCGGCCGTATCAACCGGCGGACCCGATCGCCTGGCCCGGGTACGACGAGAATAGAGATTTTATCAACGACCACAACCAGAACGGTAACCTGATTCCGGATTACGAGGAGCCTTTCTTGCGTTTCCGGTCGGATCGACCGGAGTTTCTCTTTGGGCTGGATATGAACCACAATGGGACGATAGACCGGTTTGAAAACGACGATCTGCCGGACTACCCCTATAAGAAAGACCATCGGGGTTTCAATCTGTACGCAAAGGGGAACGTCGGGCCGGACGCGAGTCTGACATTTGGGCACCAGCGGGTGGAGTTGATATCGGGGGACGGCCACACCCATTCCTGGTATCTGCTGGGCGCCTGGCAGCATCGGCTGCGCGGGGGAGGACGGCTGCGCGTTTTCGACTTTGGGGGATTGGTCGAGGACGACATCCCGGACGATCTGATCACCTGGTACCAGCCGATCGACGCCCAGGGGCGCATGCAGGAGGAGCCGGACTGGCTGTCGGCGCAAAACAGCTGGAAAAATTCGCTCTATGCCGACCTGGAACAGCGCTGGGGCTCGGGGATAAGGCTGCAGCATCGATTCAAGTGGGAGCTGCTGGTGCAGCGGGACGGAGCAGCGGAGCTGGAGGCCAGAGAGGGCAGGGCGACGAGCGGTTTTCTGGGGTTGATCGATCGGGCGGAGTGGAGCATTCCAGTGGGGTTGGCGGTGCTGCAGCCGCGTTGGAAGAGCGAGTACCGGCGGGATCGTCCGTACAGCACCCGCCTGCCGGCGGCCACGAGCGTGGAGCAGACATTTTTGCTCCTGTGGACGCAACCGCTGCTCGCCGAGCAGGTGGGGGTCAGCTACTTTCCCCGGTACGGGCGACAGATGTTCAACACGAAGGTGCAGCTGGGGTTGGAAGTGAGCCGGTTCTGGCTACTGGAAGGAGAGCGCCAGGAGATCGACCAGGATTTTTCCCGTTGGACCGGCATCGTCCAGCTGACCAACCGGTCGGCGTACGAGGGGTACCAGGTGATAACGCGGACCGGGGTTCGGGTCGGCCAGTGGAATTTCGATCATCGCCGGCGGCAGCGCACGAGCACGTTTTTCATGACGGTCAACGCGGGATTGAAAGGGTGAAGCGGGGTCTGGCATTTTTTCTGGCGGCGGTGCTGGTGGTGAATCTCGATGCCCAGCCGGTTCGCACCTTTGTCCTGGGAGACGGGGTGAATCGGTGGGAGAGTGGAGGCAACGGCAGGGAGCCCACGGTGCTGAGGAGGAAATTCGGGAAGCTGGGAAAGTTCGTAGAAGACAGTACCAACGCGCCCGGAGAGGCGATCGAGTTTCGCCACCGACCGGGCTGGATCAGTCCGCTGTTCTTCGATGAAGAGGAGAATATCGCCTCCCGGGTGCTGGAGGGGGAGGGGAGTATTTCGGTCCACAACATGTTCTACAACGCCGAGGTAGGGGCGCAACTGGAGAGCATGGTCAACGGGGATCACAGAGCGGCTTTCGAGCGCAAGCCGACGCCGTTCAACACGGCGATCGAGGTGCGCAATATCTGGGTGACCTTCGATTTCGGCATTCCGGTGGGCGTCCATCGGATCCGGTTCTACCCGCGCAACACGGTGGTGGAAACATCGCTCTATCCGTTTCACAACGACTTTTTGCGTGGCTACGAGGTGTGGGTCAATGCGACCGAGACCGACCTGGACGCGCCGGATTTTTTGCGGGAGCGGAATCTGGGAAACGAGAGTCCGGTGGTCGACATCGAGCTGATGCCCCAGTATGTGCGTCTGGTGAAGCTGAGGTCGCTGACCAATGTGCCGTTCGAGATCGACGAGTTCGAGATCTTCGGCACCGGGTACATGTCCAGGGGGACCTATCTGTCGGACATTCTGGATCTGGAGGATCGGGCCACGGTCGGGGCGTTGCGCTGGGTGGAGAATGCGGTGGGCGATCCTCTCTTCTCGCAGCTGTCGGTGCGGGTGCGCACGGGGTTGGACGACAGCCCGGTGCTCTATCAGGAGATTTTGCGCGACGCTCAGAGGAAAAAGATAGGGGAGAGGGAAGTGACATCCGAGGCGTATTACCAGCTGTACGTCCTGGATCGAGCCCCTCTGGAGGAGGATGCGCAGAACTGGAGCCCCTGGAGTACGGTGGAGAACGGGGGGTTGATCAACGCGCCGGTGCCGCGGCGGTTCGCGCAGGTGCAGCTGGAATTCACCGGGGAACTGTTCGCCGCCCGGGAGGTGGACCGGTTGGCATTCGACTATCTGACGCCGCCGATCGCCGACACGCTGCGGGCGGAGGTTTTTCCGCGCCTGGCGCAGGCGGAAGAGCCGGCGAGTTTTCGCTACGCGGTGCAGATGCGAGCCACTGGAGAGGTGCGCGGGTACGATCGCCTGGAGGTGGATACCAATGTCCAGGTGGAGGAGATCAGCGCCGTCCGGTTGAACGGAGAGGTGCTGGAGTTCGAGGTGGAGGAGATCCGGGCGGATGGCTTTGCGCTGAATTTTCCGCTGATCCGGGCGGATGGGTCGGTGCTGGAGTTTTCCTTCGATCTGCCGATCTTCCGCTTCGGCACGACCTTTTCGGGTCGGGTGTATAACCGCGTCTCTGGAGATGTGCCGCAGCGGTTGGAGCCGGGGAATGCCGCTAGCTTCGGGCCGGATGACATCGATGAGCTGTCGAATTTGTTCGTCGCTATTCCCAAACGACAGCTGGGCAAACTGGTGGGGGAGGTGGTCGTCGAGCGGCGGGTGATCACGCCGAATGGGGATGGGGCGAACGATCGGTTCGGGATTTTTTTCAATCTGTTGCAACTGGTCGAGCCGGCGCCGGTGTCGCTGGAATTGTTCGATCTGGCGGGGCGGCGGGTGCACACACTGTTCGAGGAGGAGCGGGGGATAGGGCCGGTGTCGCGGGAGTGGGATGGGAGACTGGAGAGTGGGGAGCTGGTTTTGCCGGGGAATTACGTGTGGGTTCTGCGGGTGCGGGCGGATGCGTTCGAGGAGCGGTACAGTGGGGTGCTGGCGGTGGTGTATTGAGGCGGAAGAGGAAGAAGTTACAGGGAGATTATCCGATAAGAATGATGACTCGCTGGATGTTAATAGGTGTGGCGCTGGTAGTGCTTGCCGGTGTGGGAGAGGCGCAGGATTTCGGGGTACGACTGGGGACGGTGCAGCGGGGGGGGAAGGTGAGCTACGAGCCGACCGGGCCGGGGGTGTTGTTCGACGCGCTCGATCCGGCGGTGAGAAAATGGTACGTGCCGCAGGAGCTGTACGCGGAGTACCGGTGGGATCAGTGGGAGTATTCCAACTACGCGCGGGAGAACTACCAGCGGTATGTGTCGACGTCGCTGGAGGGACACTATTTCTACGATTTGTACGGGAATTATCTGACGCAGGGCTGGCTGATATACGACTGGCAGCAGGTCAATCCGCAGCCGTTCGGGTCGTCGCTGGGGCAGTCGGGGCAGTTTGGGGGCTGGTTCAACCGTCTGGTGGTGGCGTCGGATCACAAGGGGCAGTATCACTACGCCATCACGGTGGGAAGTGAGATCCGCACGACGCTGACGCCGATGACTTTTTCCAAGCCGCTGTTCAACGGGGTGCAGTGGGACTTTGTCTCGGACAAGTACGCGGCGACGTTGCTACTGTCGCGGATCAGCGATCCCAGCTCCTTTTTGAGTGGAGGAGAGGCCAGGCAGATCACCGACAACACCAATATGCAGGCCGGGCGGATGGAGATCCAGGTGGGTGACTTCGTCAAGCTGGGGGGGAACTACGTCAACGCGCACCACGCGCACACGCGCTCCGAGGCGTTTACCGACGACGTGTTTCGGGGGAGTTTGCTGAGTGCGCAGAACGCGGCGGCGGTGACCGCCATCGAAGTGCTGATCATGGATGATTCGCCCGAGGACGGCAAGGGGGGTGGGGCACTGTTCGCCAGCGATCTGCTGGTCCTCAATCTGGAGGGAGAGGAGACGCGGGGGAGCGAGATCGGCTTCCGCGCCCTGGTCGAAGGGGGTTTTCAGCGGCGGGGTTTTCTGTCGGCCGACGGCAATGAGGTGATCCGCCTGCGTTTCGATTTCGCCGATCCGAGCTACACCGGACCGGATCCCAGCCGCATCGAAAAGGTGACCCTGGAGCTGGTGGTGGCCAACGACTACAGGGTGGAGATCGCTTCGGATCGGCAGCTCGACGTCAGGGGGGAGATGGTGTTCCTGCCGGTGGCGAGGGCATCGGGCAACGTCAAGGACGGGTCGAATCAGCGGGTGCTGGTCTTCGACTACGGCCTGCCCACGGCCAACCAGATTGCCGGGTTCACCTTTGAATTGAACGATCTGGCCGGTTTTGAGGGGTACGCCGAGTTGAACATCAACCACCAGTTCCGGCAGTATCCCAACCCGCGGCTGAACCAGCACCGGGCGGCCAGCAGCACGGCGGATGCCTGGGTGGCCAACCTGTCCAGGAAGGCGTATCCCTACTTTCTCTTTGGCGAGGCGTTCAGTATGAGCCCCGGATACACCACCGCAATGCAGGTGGTGAGCGAGACCGGCGATATAGACTACACCGCCGAACTGCAGCGCTACGAGTTCGTGGAGGACAACGACGATCAGGACCGGAGGCCGGACTGGAAGCGCAAGGGATGGGGCCAGGGGGATGAGGAGATCTTTCCGGGCTGGGATGAGAACAACGACTTCATCTCCGACTTCAACCAGAACGACAACGAGATCAGCCCCAACCGGGTTCCGGACTACGAGGAGCCGTTCATGCGTTTCCACTCGGACAGGCCGGAGTTCCTCTACGGGGTGGATATGAACCACAACCAGTGGATCGATCGGTTTGAAAACGACGAAGAGGCGGACTATCCGTATCGGCGGGACCGGAAGGGATACAATGTATACGGAGGGGTTTTCGTCGTCCCGGACGTGCGGCTGACGGTGGGCCAGGAGCGGGTGCGGCAGATTGCCGACGATCGGCGCGAACGGGCCACCTATCTGCAGCTGAGCGCAGATGTGGATCGGGTCGGCTGGGGAAGGCTGCGTCTGTTTCAGGATGTGCGCAAGGTCAGGGATACGATTCGGGACGATCTGCTGCAGTGGCTGCAGCCGCCCAACAATCGGGGGGACCTGTTCCCGGTGCGGGATGTGCTGCCGGCGCAGAACACCTGGATCAACAGCACCTGGATCGGGTTGGAGCGCACGACTCCGGCGGGACTGCAGCTGGTCAACAAGCTCAAGTGGCTGCTCTACCACCAGCGGGATGGAGAGCGGGAACTGGCGCTTCGTGGCGCGCGCGAGCAGGGCTCGTTTTTCGGGGTGATCAACAAGGCGGAATACCGGATGAGCGTGGGGAAGCTGATTTTGCGACCGGGGTGGAAGAGCGAGTTCCGCCGGGAGACGCCGGTGGTGGCGCGGGAACCGAAGCGGCGGGAGCTGAGCGAACTGCTCATCCTGCTGTCGCGCTATCCGATCTTCCGGCACAGCTTTCTCGAACTGGGCGCGGAATATTTGATCTTTTCGCAGCTGCGCGATCCCCGGCCGCCGGGAGCGGAAGACAGCTTCAAGGAGATCGTGGGGGCGCTGCAGTTGACCAATCTGTCGGACTACATGGGATATCGTCTGACCACCATCGTCGGGCTGCAGGTCACCCATCGCGACTTCGAGGTGGAGCCGACGCAGACGCACACGCGGGGGTTCATGACGGTGTATGCAGGGGTCGAACGGTGAAACTGCTGCTGATCATCGCAATGGTCTGGCTGCTGCCGGGCTGCGGAGAGGAGGAGTGCGTTCCCTTTCCGGTCGGTCCGGAAGAGGAGATGGAGGAGTTCGCCGATGCCGCTCTGGAGGGGGCGGTGCGCGCAACGCTGGATCAACCCAGGGGAGAGATTCGGGAGGTCGATCTGCTGGCGCTGACGCGCCTGGAGGGGACGGAACAGGGGATCGTCGATCTGGAGGGGATCGAACGGCTCGGGAATCTGGAGCAACTGCTGCTGGCGGGAAACCAGGTGCGGGATATTGCGCCGTTGAGCGGGCTGAAAAAGCTGCGGGTTCTGGATCTGGTCGACAATCGGGTGCAGAATCTTGCGCCGCTGAGCGGACTTTCCGAATTGACCCATCTGAATCTCGATTTCAACGGGCTGCGGGATATTTCGCCGCTGTCCGGGTTGGCACAGCTGCAGCTGGTCAATCTGAAAGGGAACGAAATTCGGGACATCGAGCCGCTGATGCGGCTGCCGTCGCTGCAGTGGGTGGAGCTGTCGGGCAATCCGCTGGGCGGAGAGACGTTCAACGACCATCTTCTCTCCATGCTGCGCCGCGGGGTGGAACTCACCTTCCACAGTCCGGAAGCGGTGGTTTTTATTCCGGATCTTCGTTTTGAGAAGCTGCTGCGCGAGAGTCTGGGAAAAAATCTGGGGCATCTGGTTCGGGAGGATCTACTCAGCATCCACAGTCTGGAAATCCAGCGGAGCGCGGGGATCACCAACCTGAAGGGGCTCGAACAGCTGCACAACCTGCAGACGCTGAGGATCCGCGACGTGCGGCTGGACGACCTGACGCTGATTTCGGGCTTGAGCAAGCTGCGGACCCTGGAACTGGTGGGGGCCAGACTGAAGGATATAACCCCTCTGGGGGATCTCATCGAACTGCGCAGGGTGACGCTGGATCGCAACCAGATAGAGGATATCTCGCCGTTGTCTGGACTGGAACGGCTGCTGGAGGTGCAGTTTTCCCACAATCAGGTGAGCGACATTTCTCCGCTGGGGGCGTTGAGCCTTCTGAACAATCTGATATTCGCCAACAACCAGGTGCGAGATATATCCGTCCTCGGTAGGATGGAGCGTCTGAGCACCGTGAAATTTTCGCGCAACGAGGTGGAGGACATCTCGCCACTGTCCGGTTTGTGGACGATCATCACGCTCGATTTTTCGTACAATCAGGTGGAGGATATTTCGCAATTGTTCGGGCTTCGCGTAGCCAATCTCTATTGCAACGGCAATCGGTTGACGGATATCGAACCGCTCGGTCGTCTTTTTGCCCTAAGCCAGCTGGAATTCTCCTGGAACGAGGTGCGGGATATCTCTCCGCTGGCTTTGCTCACCCGGCTGCGGGGGGTGGATTTTTCGCACAATCAGGTGACGGATATTTCTCCGCTGGCGAAACTCACCACCCTGCAGGCTCTGGCCTTCGGCGACAATGGGGTGAACCAGATCGAACCGCTGGCGCCACTGCGCTTTCTGCGGACTCTGGCCTTCGGCAACAACGGGGTGAGTGGGATCGAGCCGCTGGCGAAACTGACCCGCCTGACGGAGCTGAGCTGCTATGGCAACGACATCGAGGAGATCGGCGTATTGCTGGAGCTTGAGGATCTGCTGTCGATCGATCTGAGCGAAAACCCGCTGAACCGGAATGCGCTGGAGGGGATCATTCCGGAACTGGCGGCCAGGGGCGCGACCGTGGTTTTCTGAAACCCGCCATTTTTTCATTCCGGGTGGCTGAAAAGACGGCGAGAAATGCCAATGCAGGCGTTTGACTTGCATGAGAATGTTTCAATCCAATAGATGACGATGATGCGAAGAGAGCATATTGCCGGAGGTATCGCCGCGCTGCTCCTGTGGCTTTCCCCCCTGTACGGGCTGGATACGCTGATGGTGGGGGCGGGAGCCGGAGGAAGGAACTGGAGAATGATCCGGGAGTTTTCCGAATCCGTTAAGATTTCGCGGGACTCCATCTGGCTGTGGAATGTGGAGGCGGGGGAAAATCTGGCGCTACGAGCAGTGACGCGCGGGGGCGGGGGCAGGGTGCCTGTGTTGGTGTGGCACAGTTCGGGACAGGTGGAGGAACTGGTGGACCACCCCGGACTGGTCGCCTGGTTCGACGGGGATGAGACCACGGCCTGGTCGCCGGACGAAGATGATGAAGTGGATCGCCTGGGGGCGATCTTTCTGGACCTCGGGAGCGAATTCGGCATCGACCGCATCCGCTTTTTGCCTCGTCTGGATAGCGAGCACCGTTCGCTCATTCTGGGCTCCTTCGATCTGGGCATCCTCGATGGCTCTGCATCTCCGGACGAGATAGCCCAGATGGATTTCAAGCGGGTTACCCGTTTTTCCCGCTTTTTTCCCAATCAGGAGCCGGTGGTGGACTTCTACTTCCAGCAGCAGGCGCGCTACATCCGACTGCTGTCCGATGAGAGCGAGCCGTGGGAAATCGCCGAGTTGGAGGTGTACAGCGACGGCACGGTTCCCGGGGGGGAGTTCGTGTCCGAGCCGATGTTCATTCGCGGCGGGTACCCGATCTGGGGACGGATGCTGGTGGATGGGCGGGATGCGCGGCTATCGTCGATCGCGGTGCAGACCCGCACCGGACCGGATTACGAGCCGGTGTTCTACTTCCTCAAGCGGGGAGATGAGCTGGAACAGGTTCCGCGACAGACCTATCTGTCGGTCGACCAGTCCGGGACCGGGATGGCCGGGTTCGATATCGAGGTGGAGCAGGGACCGGTGCTGCCCAATCCGGCGTGGAGCCAATGGCAGACGGTAACCGAGGGACAGGTGATGTCGCCCGGGCCGCAGCGCTACATGCAGTTTCGGATTGCTCTTTCGGAGCCGGGGATATCGGTTGAAAGTCTCTCTTTCGAGTATGTGGATCGCCCTCTGGTCGACGACCTGGCGGCGGAGATCAGTCCGCTGGTGGTGGCAGCGGGAGAGGAGGTGGAGTTCACGCTATCGCTGGAAGTGCACGTAGATGCGGGGCGCGGGGACACGGGATTCCGCTACCTGCAGGTGCTGACACCGGCGGTGATTCACTCTATCGAGCGGGTGCTGGTGGACGACGAAGAGGTGGTGTTCACGCCATTCATCCGCGAGGGGGATGGGTTTGCGGTGGATATCTGGCAGCGCGTCGTGCAGGAGGGAAGTTTTGTGCAGCTCGTTTTTCGCGCCACGGTGCTGCGGGACGGAACGGCTTTCCTGGTGCGCTCCCTGGATCGGAGGATGGAGGAGGAAAAAGTGGAGGAGGTCTACCAGACGGCAAGGGAGGCGGACGTGGATCCGCTGTCGGTGGGGGGGCAGCTGGTGGTGCGGCTGATCGAGGCGGAGGGGCGACTGGTGGATCAGGTGCGGCCCCGGGTGCGGGTGTTCTCGCCGAATGGGGACGGGGTGCACGATCTATTCGAGGTGCAGTTCAACATCCTGAAGCTGACGGAACCGGCGCCGGTCCGTTTCGAACTGTTCGATATGGGAGGACGGCAGGTGCGGGGAAAAAAAGGGGAAGGGGTGTGGGCGCGCAACGGACGGTTCGTGCGGCTGTGGGATGGGCGGGATGATGAGGGGGAACTGGTGGAGCCGGGAGTGTATATATACCGCATTCAAGTGGATGGGGATGTGGGTAGTTCGGGGTTTCAGGGAGTTGTGGGGGTGGTGTACTAGAAACTGTTTAGCTACGGGATTTGCGATCGGCATTCGGTTTGCATCGGATTCCCGCTCGAGAGCCTTCCTTTCGGCAATCAAATGGAAGGCTTTACTTATTTCCGAGAACTGTGGAGCGGGGGTTTTTGTGAATATCGGGGGAGTCGTTCGCGTTCATCGAGGAGATATCTTGCAAGAGAGGAAGCATACAAGCGCCACCGTAGTCCTGACCATCTGCGGGATGCTGGCGGCGTTTCTGTTCGGGAACTGCGGCGATGGTCCGACGGGCGACGACCCCAAGCCGGAACTGGTCCTCGCGCCCGACTCGCTGGATTTTGGCGATACCAGGGAGTACTTGACGTTGACTCTCACCACAGTTGGAGGCAATGGGGAGATCGCCTGGAGGGTGGGTTCGTCCCAGGCGTGGATCTCTGTCTTCCCCGATTCGGGTTCGGTAGACAGCAGAAAAGGAGATGATCGGGTGATAGTGGAAGTGGATCGCAGCCAGCTGGCGGCCGGAGAGCACGCGGGAAGCGTGGTGGTCGATTACAATGGGGGGCAAGCGTCGGTCGGCGTTGGACTGTTCGCATCCAGACCGATGATCTCGGTGAATTCCCACGAGGTGGATTTTGAATCGCATCGGGGAAGCTCATCCTTGGAGATCGGCAATTCGGGAACAGGGGATCTGATCTGGGAATTCGAACACGACCTTTCCTGGCTGAGCGTGGAGCCGGCGCAGGGGAGGACCGGAGCGGAAGCGACGTCGGTTCTGCTCACGGCGCAGCGGCGAGAGCTGGAGCCCGGGAGCTATACGGGGAAGATGCGGCTCGTGTCCAATGCCGTAAACGAGCCGGTGATTGAGTTCGGGGTGAAGCTACAGGTGGTGGAAGGGGCGGTGCTGACGGTGCGTCCGGACAGTCTGTCGTTCGGGACGGTTGGGGATGAGCTGACGCTGGAGATCGGCAATACCGGCAGCAGCGCTCTGGTCTGGCAGATGGGGACGGAAGCGACCTGGATCGAAATAGGAGAGGTGAGCGGCAGGGTAGAGCCAGGAACGTTTCAGGAGGTGCAGATCGCCGTTGCAAGGACGGGGCTGGAGCCGGGAGAGTACGCGGGCGAACTGGTGGTTCGGGCGGGTGAGGCCGGGGAAGCTGTCCTGCCGGTGCAGGTCGGTGTGTCCAGGGAGGAGCAGCCACCCGAAAGGGAGTTGACCGTGACGTTTTCGGGAGCGGATTTTCTGCTGGAGGATGTAGAGATCGAATTTGTGTGGATCGAGCCGGGGACGTTTGCGATGGGATCGCCTCAGGACGAAGAGGGGAGGAACGACGACGAGGGACCGGTGCACCAGGTGGCGATCAGTAAGGGTTTCTATCTGGGGAAATACGAGCTCACCCAGGATCAGTGGGAGACGGTGATGGAGACCAGACCCTGGGAGGGGCGATCCTACACCCGATTGGGGTCCCGGTATCCGGCCGTGTATCTCTCCTGGGAGGATGTGGGGGAGTTCGTCGATCGACTGAACGATCTGGAGGAACGCAAACTCTACCGGCTACCGACGGAGGCGGAGTGGGAATACGCCTGCCGGGCGGGCACGACTACCCGCTGGGCGCAGGGGGAGGAAGAGGGGGGGCTGGGGGAATACGCCTGGTATATCGCCAATGCGGCACAAGTGGGGGAGTCGTACGCCCACGAGGTGGGGATGAAGAAGCCGAATCCGTGGGGTCTGTACGACATGCACGGAAATGCGTGGGAGTGGTGCTGGGACTGGTATGGAGAGTATACGGGGAACGATCTGGCCGATCCCGTGGGGCGGTCCTCCGGCACTTTGCGCGTCACCCGGGGAGGCAGCTTCAGCAGCTTTGCCCGCGGCGTGCGTTCGAGTGCCCGCGACGGCGTGTCCCCCGTGGATCTGAACATCGGTTTGGGGGTGCGCCTGCTGAGAGTGCAAAAGTGATATGGCGGTTAATCGAGTCGGCCGGTCATGAAAAAGAGCTCGGGATTCGTCCCTGGCGAAGCGGCAGAGAAAAAGTCGGAAACTCCACCGACTCAGCGCCAGCTGTTTTCTCTGTTCCTGCCCCTGGCGCTGAGCGGGATCTTCTTTCCGCTGGCCCCGCCGGTGATCAATGCGGCCCTGGCCCGGACGGCGACACCGGTCGTGGCGCTGGCGGCGTACGGGCTGATCGGCAGCCTGAGCCGTCCGCTGATTTCCCCCCTCTTCAGCCTGCGTCAGATCACCACGGCTCTGGCCCGAGACCGGGATATGCTGCGCCACATCCGCAACTGTTCGGGATTGATGAGCGGGGCGTCGGCGATCCTCCTCCTGGTCTGCTGTCTGCCGTTTGTTTACCGGCCTCTGGTCGAGGGGATTATGGGGATTCCGGCGGAGATCGCCCGGGTGGGATTGCCGGTGCTGGTCGTGGTGGCGACGACGCCGCTGCTGGTGGTCGGGCGGGGGTATTTCCAGGGAATCCTGGTCCACTATGGAAAGGCCGGACCGATCGGCACGGGGGCGCTGGCCTATCTGGTGGGTGCGGCGGTCATCATGTGGGCCGGGGTGCTGTGGACCGATGTCGAGGGGGCGCTGCTGGCGGCGCTGGCGCTGTGCGGCGGACAGGTCGCCTATTTGCTGCTGGTCTGGCATCCCTCCCGCTCTCTGCTGGAAGAGCGGGTTCCGGCGCACAGCGAGGAGGTAGGGGAGGAACAGCGCAGTGGCCGCTACGTCTTCTTCTTCAATCTGCCGTTGGCGATTTCCGCGGTGCTCATCTCCGCGGTCGAGCCGGCTATTCAGGCGGGAATGGCGCGGGCACCGCTGGCAATGGAGTCGCTGGCGGCGTACCCGGTCTGTCTATCGCTGAGCTGGCTGGCGGGCACGCCGCTGTGGAACGCGCAGCAGGTGGTCATCGCCCGGGTGAAGGGGCGTTCCTCCTTCCGGGCGGTGCGGCGTTTCGTGCTGACGCTGAGTCTGCTGCTGACTTTGGGAATGGGACTGCTCTGCCTGCCGCCGTCGGCGGAGTTTATCTTCGGCCGGCTGATCGGCGTGAGCGGGACCATAAAGGAACTGTCGATAGAGGGGTTTCGCTGGCTCGTCCTATCGCCGTTGCTGATGGGGCTGCGCAGTCTGTACTACGGGACGCTGATCAGCCAGAACGCGACCGGGCCGGTGCGCTCGGCGGCGATCGTGAGAATCGCGGTCTTGCTGGCGACGCTGGTCGCCGGCGTATGGCACGGCGCGATGAGCGGGCTGCTGGTGGCGGTGTGGGCGACGCTGGCCTCGTCGGCGGCGGAGGTGCTGGCGCTGCATTGGGCGACGCGGCGGATCGCCTGGAGAGGGGTGAGTAGTGCGGACGGGCTCAGAAGCGGCAGGTGAGTTCTGCGAAGAGGCTGACTTCCATCCAGGTGGGGAGGACGGCGACAACCTGGGGGGCGAACTCGGGATGCGGATTGGCGAACAGGTCGCGGCCGACGAGGGAGAGTTCGAGGGTTTCGGCGGGTAGCCAGGAGAGGTGCAGGTCGAGGGCGAGGTAGGAGGGGATGTCCTGAGCGGGAAGGGCGTCGACGTAGCGGCCGGTCAGATCCAGCTGCAGGCGGGGAGACAGCTCGGCGTGCGAGCGGAGCACGATCTGATGGTGGGGATTTTCCTCTTCCTGACTCAGCGAGAGGAGGTCCTGCCCTTCCTGCCGCAATCCCAAATCCATTTCCAGATAGGCGTAGGAGGCGCGCAGCTGCCAGCGTGGAATGGGCTGCCAGTCGATGGCCAGCTCGGCGCCGTAGGTGCGGCCCCGGGTCAGGTTGTCCGCCCGGACCGGGACGAGCAGAGAGGTGTCATTCGACTCCGGCAGCCCCAGCTCGCTGGAGCGCAGGTCGTTGTAGATGTGGTAGAAGAGGGCGAGGTCGAGATTGATCGTTGCGGCCGGTCGGACGCGGTAGCCGGCTTCGGAGGCGAGGAGCTTTTCGGAGACGACGCGGCGGCTTCCCCGGTTCTCGACTACGGCCAGAGGAGAGCCGGGGAAGAGCTGATCGGGAGGGAGTATTTGAACGGTGATGCGGGCGTCGTCGTCGGAGCGAGAAGGGGTGCGTACGGCGCGGGTGATGGCGAGCCAGAGAGCGTGATCGGTCGCCGGTCGCCACCACAGGCGGGCGCCGGGCTGGACTTCGAGGCCGGTGTGGCTGTTGTGCTCGAATTTGGTGCCGAGCGAGAGGCGCAGTCGTTCGGACTGCAGATCGATCGCGTCGTGCACGAAGGCGCTCCACAGGTGGGTGGTGCGCTCCGGTGGCTGGAAGGAGAGGGCGAGGCTGCCGACGAAGGAGTCGGTGCTGCGGCGATAGCCCAGGCCCCAGACCAGTTCGTGGCGGCGGTAGTGGCGGCGGTGCTGGAGGTCGGCGTCGAGGAGCTGGATATTGCCTTCGAGGGGACCGCCCCGCCGCTCGGCGCGATCGAGGTAGAGCTGGAGGGCCAGATCGGCGTCGTCACCGGTCTCCCGTCGCCAGCGCCCCAGAATGCTGGCCCCCCGGATGGGTGATTCGACATCGAAGGTGCGTTCGTAGGGCGGCTCCAGGGAGGATACGAGTTGGAAGGTCTGGCCTGCTTCTCCGGTGTAGAGATCGGTCTGCAGAGTCAGGTTGTCGCGCTCGGAAAGGGACAGGTCGATGCGTCCCCCGGCACGCAAGATGCGCCAGTCGTCTGCCTGACTGCGGCTGGAAGAGTCGATTGAGGCGGGCCAGGTGGAATGGCGAAGGTAGAGACGGTAGGCGCCTCGCTCGCCCAGGGAGCGACCGTGGCGCACGGCAGCCCAACTGGTCTGCGGGAGACCGCCCCCCGCCTGTGCCAGCGTGCCTTCGGTGTCGCGGGTGCTGCGGGTGACGACGTTGATGATGCCGTTGACCGCGTTGGCGCCCCACAGGGTACCGCCCGGTCCGCGAATCACCTCGATGCGCTCCACATCCTCGACGAGCACATCCTGCGATTCCCAGAATACGCCGGAAAAGAGGGGGGAATAGACGCTGCGGCCATCGATGAGGACGAGCAGCTTGTTGGCAAACTGGTTGTTGAAACCGCGGGCGGTGATTGCCCATTTGTTGGCATCGACGCGGGCGACCTGAACGCCGGGGACCAGGCGCAGGGCATCCGGCAGGGAGCGGATGCCGGCACGGCGGAGGTCTTCGGCGGTAAGAGCGTACACTGCGGCCGGCACGTCGCCCAGTTTCTCAGGCGTTCTGGAGACCAGGGCGACTTGAATCTCCATCAGCTCTTCCAGGCTGAGGGCGACCAGATCGAGTTCCTGGCCCAGAGCTGCAGAGGTCGGCAGGATGAAGGAGAACAATATGGCGAGCAGACAGCTGTGGCGGGCGGCGCGGAAGGCGTTTGCCGGTATTCGCCGCAGGAGTGCGATTCTGTCGATGTGCATTTTTCCGGGCAGCATGGCTCGCCTGGGGGACGGAATGAGCGTCAAAAGGGCCGATTCTATTCGGTGTAGAAATTGTAAAATATACGAACAATTCGATGATGGGAAACCCGAACCGATTTCTGCCGACTTGCCAGCCGCTCCCTGTGGTTCGTACCATAAGGTCCAGCGGCGATTGTTGGATGCTGGTGTGTGAAGATCGGGAGTAAAATCGGGAGGCGAATTCGAAGTGCAATGGAGCGAATGGAGTATCGGCGCTTCTGCGTCCTGGAAAGAGATGGTCTCGCTGTCTCGTCTGCGCTGCATCGCCATCGTCATCATGTTTGTCCTTGGAACTACCGACGTGGAATCTCTTGCAAAGGGGAGGGATGTCGTGATTGATAATACAGAACAGCTGGCTCCGGTCTACGAAGAGCTCAAGGAACTGCACCTGGAGACGGAACTGGTACGGGGTGGCGAAGCGAATGTCACCATCGTCGCACCTGGCGACATCTACGGAGCGCAGGCCCAACGGATACGGAAGGCTGTTGTGGAGCTGACGGGCGTCCGGCTTCCCATAGCTGCGGACGATTCTTTGATGGGGACGGTGCCGATCGAGGGGAATCTGATCCTGCTGGGGAATCGGTCTACGAGCCGGATTATCGGGGAACTCTACAATCGCTACTACAGCCTGCTCGATTTGCGCTACCCCGGCCAGGGAGGGCACGTGGTGCGCTCCCTGCACAATCCGTTTGGGAACGGGTGCAATATCATTCTGGTCGGGGGCAGCGATCTGGCGGGGGTCGAGGCGGCGACCGAACTGTTTATCGAGAAGCTGTCGCAGGGGGAGAGAGCGGAGGGAAGACTGGCGGTCGGCTGGCTGCTGGAGATCGAGTTGAGTCCGTCGATCCGTCTGCCGGAGAAGCTGGAGGATTTCGAGACCTGGGAAGCCTCGGCGGGGTACGGATCGATCGGCTACTTCGGGTGGAACAGCATCTCCAAGCGAATGGCGATGTACTACATGACCGGAGATCCGTTCCACGCCCGCGAGGTGGTGCGCCTGGCATTTCCCGATGAACAGGCGAAGGCGGAGATTTCGGCTATCGACGGGGAGCGGATCGAGAACAAGGACGAGCCGCTGAGTGGACCCTACCACTACAACGCTCACATGATGATCCTGTTCTGGGATCTGATCGAGGAGAGCCCGGTCTTCAGCGACGCTGAGCGGCTGCAGATAACCAATGCGTTTGCCCGGCAGCTCTTTCACGCCGAAGACCAGGCCTGGCGACGGCAGATACGGGATAACGCGCTGGCGGGAAGGGAGGATGCGTACGCCGAGCCACCCGCCCACGTGGGGTCGAGACACGGGCAGTGGTCGGCGATTGCGCTGTACTGCCTGGGGCGGTATTTCAATACCTATTATCCGGATCCGCTCTGGCGCCACTGCGTGGAGGCGGCGAAGTGGCACTTCTCCTCGTTGCATCATCACGCCTGGGTGGGTGGGGAGAACGACAATCTGTACTGGTACAACACCGGAGTCGCGCCGATTCTGAGCTATATGCTGTTGACGGGAGATCGAGTGCCGATGGAGAACGGGGTGTTCTCTCGCCTGCTGCGCGGGCAGGATATCCTGGCTTCGGGAGAGGAGTCGGATTGGGCGCTGCGCTACGCCTCGATCGGATACCTCCACAAGGCGGCCTATTTCACCGGAGAGGGGCGGTATCTGGAATATCTACGCCGCACCGGGATCGATCTGGAAACCTTTCGCCTGGGGCAGTCGTTCTGGCCGGAGATGGGACCGGAACCGCCGGAGGATCTGGTGGGGGAGTGGAATATCCAGCCGCTTCCGGAGCCGATGTGGCGCGGGCGGGATAGCGGGCTGCCGCACGAGGAGTCGTTTCTCTTCGGGAGCTTTCGGAATGCGGCGGACGACAGCGGAGATCGGTTGCTGATCAAGGGGATGAATGGGGAATCGCGCAATCCGTATCACACCTTTGCGGTGCTGGCACTGCGGCTGGATGGGGTGACACTGCTCGACGGATTCCTGAATCAGGTGCTGACGCGGGCGGATGGTCTGGTCGAACCGCAGGTGGCGATGGATGCGGCGCTGCGACATCGGGACGTGGTCGGTCGCGCTGCAGTGGCCGTGGCCGAGGTGCGGCACGCCGCGTTCTGTTCGTGGCGGCGGAGCCTGGTGCAGCGGATCGGTCGATATGGGCTGTTTGTGGACGATCTCGAGTTCCGCGCCGCCAGCGACGGCATGGAGGTGGAGATCCTGTGGCAGGGGAAAGGGGATTGGCGGGAGGATGCGGACGGGGGAGCGGTGCGCATCGAGGAGGATGGGATGCCGTTTGCGATTCGGCTTTCGGATCCGGTCGATACGAGAGTGAGCAAAGGCCGGGCGCGCATGGGGTGGTTCGGGCCTGCGCGAGAGGGGGAGCGGAAGCTGTTTTTTGCGCTCGTCGCCGGGGAGCGGGACGGCGGAGATATCCAGTGCGCCCGGCTGGCGGACAACGCCGCGGCTTTGGGACTGCCGGAGCCGGCCGTGGTTGCGGTGGGAGAGTACGAGGGTTTGCGGGGGGATCTGGTATTGCTGGCAGAAGATCATCTGCACGGCGTGGGGCTGAGTGAGGTGAATCTGGGAGGATTCCTCTGCGCCGCAGATGAGTCGGTGTCGGTGGACTGGGATTTTGCGGCTGGCGTTCTGGTGGTGGTGACCGAGGGGGAGACGCGGCTGCAGTTGGGGCTGGAAGAGCCGCAGAGGGTGAAGGCCGACGGAGAGCCGGTGATGCGAGAAGCGGACGGAGCCATCCGGATTGCCGCCGGTCGCCACATTTTCGCGGATGCCAGGCCGGATGCGGGGCTGCTGAAAAACGTGCGAGGGCGACTGACGGAACTTCTGGATAAGGGGCGGAAGATGAGAGTTCAGGCGGCCGAGGAGGCGGCTCCCGGACTGCCGGAAGTGCCGACGCTGGCGACCCGTTTTGCCGTTGGGATGGAGGGGGAGGTAGCGGATCTGGCCGTCGTTGCCTCTGCGGAGGGAACGCGGATCTGCGCGGCGGCGGGAGCGGAGATTCTGGTATTGACCGGAGAGGGGGAGGAACTGCGGCGGCTGCGGACGGATGGAAATATCCGGGTGCTGCGCTGGTGGCCGGAGGCGGAACTGCTGCTGGCCGGCTGCGTCGATGAACAGGTCATTGCCTTCGATATCGCGACCGGGGAGCGGCGGTGGAGCTTCACTTCGGAGATGGATGCGGCGGTTTGGCGGGCGGCCAAGACCTACTGGTTCAAGTCGGCGCCGGGGCACGAGGGGATCCACGGGCTGCACACGGGCACGTTTTTGAACGGGGATAGTCAGGCATTCGTGGGCAGCGCCTGCACGCTGGAGATCCTGAATATGGAGGGGGGGCTGGTCGAACGGCTGCCGGTGTTCTGGGGGCCGGGGACCCGGTTTGCGCTGATCGACGGACCGGAGGGGAGCACGAGCCTGCTGATCGCCCGTCAGCCGACCGACTCGCACCGACTGGCGGTGGTCGACAATCGCGATCTGGACCCGAAGCGGCGCAGTTTCGACGGGGTGCCCGCAGGGCACGCCAATATCGGCGGGTGGGCGTGCATGAGCCGCAAGCACATTTTCTACGAGGATATGGCCGGGGATGGGGTAAAGGTGGTGGTCAGCGAGATCAACGGGACCTGGAACAGGGTGACCGTGTGGGCGGAGGACGGCACGCCGCTGCACAGCGCCAATTTTGGACCGGGAGAGAGCATTCCGGCGCAGAATGTGGCCGATCTGGACGTCGGCGATTTGAACGGGGACGGCAAGAAGGAGATCGTCGCAGCGCTGGCCAGCGGCTATGTGATCGCCCTGGACTATCGATGTGAAAGGATCTGGGCCAAGAGACTGGCGAATCTGCCGGCGGTGCTGCAGTGCATAGATGGGGAGATATGGGTCGGCTGCGAGGATGGCACGCTGCTGGTGCTGGACGGCGGGGGAGAGGTGGTGCGGAGAGGAGAGATGAAGGGGCGCCCGACTCGCATCGAGCGGCTGGGGGACGGCGTTTTGCTGGGGACGGCGGCGGGAGAGCTTTTGAGAGTGGATTGATTCGGGTCAATCCGCGGTCAGAGCCTGTTTGACCACGTCCGCCAGCTTTCTGTAGTAGACCGGCTTTTCGATCGTTCCACAGAAGCCGTAATCCGCATAGCTGGCCATTACCGGATCGTTGGAATAGCCGCTGGAAACGAGGGCCCGGGCCCGAGGGTCTATCTCGCGAAGCTCGGTTATAGCCTCTTTTCCCCCTTTGCCGCCCGGTATGGTCAGGTCCATGATGACCGCGTCGTACGGATGGTCCGTTTCCAGAGCATTGCCGTACACCCGCAGGGCTTCATCTCCGTCATAGACGCTATCCACCGTGTAGCCGAGTCGTTCGAGCATTCTACTCAGGGTGTGGTGGATTATCTCCTCGTCGTCCATGAGCAGGATTCTGCCCGTTCCGCGCGCCAGTTCCGGTTCCGGTGGAGCGGCGGCCGGGACCACTGCTTGCTCGGATGCCGGGAGATAGATTTCGAAGGTGGTGCCCACCCCCGTTTCCGAACGAACTGCGATGTGGCCTTCGTGCCTGGTGACAATCGAGTGGGTGATCGCCAGGCCCAGGCCGTGACCGGATTGTTTGGTGGAAAAATACGGGTCGAATATATTGCCCAGCACATTTTCAGGTATACCTACCCCTCGGTCTTCCACCGATATCTTAACGTAGGATCCGGGCGTCAGGGGCAGCGAATCGCCGTTGGCTACTTCTCTATTCTCAGCCGCTATGGTCAGGATGCCCCCCTGCGGCATCGCCTGGTCTGCATTGAGAACCAGATTCTGGATTACCTGGCCCACCTGGCCTCTGTCGATATGCACGGGAAGCAGGTCTGCGGGGAAGTGATACTCGGGCCTGGTATTCGATCCGCGCAGCGAAATGGAAGCGGTCTCTTTGAGGAGAGCCTCGATGGAAGCGGTCTCTTTTACGGGCGCTCCTCCCCTGGCAAAAGTCATCAACTGGCGCGTCAGTTCCCTGGTCCTGTCGGCCGCCTCCCTGGTCTCACTGGCGACGACGCGTGACTCATCCTCTTTCTCCAGCATCATTTCCAGCAGGGACAGGTTGCCGATCACGCCGGTGAGGACGTTGTTGAAATCGTGTGCAATGCCGCCGGCCAGGACGCCGAGTGACTCCAGATTGTGGATTCTCCGCTGCTCCTCCTCCAGGCGTCTGCGGTCGGTGATATCCTCGTATATGATAAACTGCTTCTCATCTTCCATGGTGACGGGTCTGAAGTGGATCGTTTTGAGCGTGCCGTCTTTGCAGGTCACGTCGAAGATTCTCGACCTCACTACTCCCGCCTTCCGGTTTTTTTGATCGTCCAGCCATCTCTCCTTCACGCTCTTCCTGAGTTCCTCGTCCGGATAGGCCTTAGTAAACCAATCCCTACCCGTGGGTATATCTTCGAGCGTGTAGCCGAACATCCTCTTGAAGGAGTCGTTGAGGAACAGATTTTCCCCCTTTGAGGAGAGGAGTGCGATTCCCAGGGGGGATTGTTCCACGAGCAGCCTGTATCTCTCCTCGCTTTCGCGCAGGGCTTCTTCCGCGCGTTTGTGCTCGGTAATATCCGAAACCAGCACGAAGTAACCTTCCACGATGCCGTCCGCTGAGATATCCGGCACCAGGTGGTTGACGAAATATTTGGTTGAACCATCCGGCAGTTTCGCCATCCCATCGAATCTCGCCTCTTCGCCGCCCAGCGCCTTTTCGATAAAGGGAAACGATCGTTCAAAAGCGTTCTCGTCGAGCAGTTCATCGACCCGCTTGTCGATGAACGCTTCGCGTCCCATCCCGAACCAGCGCTCATACCCCTTGTTGACGAAGCGGTAGGTCATGTCCCTGTCCACGTAGGCGATCAGGCCGGGGACGTTATCGGTGATGAGGCGGATGCGGGCCTCACTCTCCCGGAGCGTTTTTTCGACCTGCTGACGCTCGGCGATCTCCTGTTGGAGCTGTGCGTTGACCGCTTCCAGCATGCGGTTGCGCTGCTCCAGTCTGCGCAGATCGGCCAGCCGCTGGAAGCCCTCCGACAGCACGCCGGCCAGCGCCTGCAGGTCGCGGATGTGCTGTTCGGAAAAGGCGTTTGGCTCCAGACTGTTGACGGCGAAGGTGCCTTGAGAGAAGGGCACGTCCACGACCGAGCGGATGGGCGCTTCGTAGTTGTCCTCCAAATAGCTGGTTTCCTCGTGTGCATCATCTGCACTCAGGTCGCGCCGGTAGAGCACTTCTCCCTTCTGCCAGATCTCTTGGATGAGCCCGCGTCCCCGCATCTCCCGACTTTCCGTCCATCTGCCTTCAGATATGGTGTCGTAGGATCTCCCGTGGGGAAGATCCGAATTCGGGTCCACTATATTCACGCCGCAGACGTGGAAGGGGATTCCCAGGGCATGCAATCCTTCCCGCACCGCAGCCAGCACCTGGTCGATCTCCTCGTGGCTGCGCATCTCCCATACCTTTTCCCGCACCCTGGAGAGGATCTGCTGCCGCTTTTCCGCAGCACCCAGTTCGGCCACCTGCTGCTGGAGCGCGGCCAACTCGTTCAGCAACTGGTCTTTCAATTCCTGGTTTTCACTCATACAGCCAACCCTTGATTTTTGCTCCACTGGGCGAAAAATGTCGAAAGTCGAAGATGCGGGAAGAGTTTATCGGTTTCTATATAAGATACTAATCTGCACCGGGAGGCAAATGTATGCCGGGAGAAAGGGTTGCTACCACACCTACAAAATCCTACCCTAGTGCGACTGCGCGAGTCGGATGATACAGGTGAGCCGAATACTCATGGCGGAACAGGGAGAGAATTGAGATGCCGAATCTCGTCGTTTTCGAGCAGCACGCGGAGGATTGCGGACCGGTTGGCAGAACGAGGCCGGTTTTCGAGCTCAGATGTGGATCGATGAGCCTGGGAGAGCGGTTGGTGCAGCAGTATGACGGCGTGCCGGTCTACCACCAGATTCGGGACTATCTGGTGGAGGTGCACGGGCAGATTCTCGGCGAGCGGGGGGAGGGCACCAGGATCAATGCACTGGAGGAGGCGCTGGCAGACGAGGTGCTGATTATCGACGGGGCGGTGCTGGCGACAAACTCCTCCAGGCTGCCGGATATCCAGGGACCGGATGAGATCGGGATCATTCGCGAGGTGGTGAACCACAAAGTGGAAGGGGAGAGGGGGTTGGCGCCGGTCTACAGGGAGGGAGGACGAGTGGCGTATGTGAGGCTGGGAAGGGAAACGGCCAGGGAATTGATTGCGAAGGTGGGATGCAACCTGGGCGGGATTTTCGAGGAGGCGGGGAAAATCGCGTCGATCGGGAAGATACAGCTCGAGGGTGGAGAGCTGGCGGTGATGACCTATCCGTGGAGCCTGATCGGGCACAATCCCGAGGCGATTTCAGAGGATTTTGAAGCGCACAGGGGAAAGGGTTCAGGAGGTGCGGAAGTCGATCCGTCGACGGCTTTCCTGAAGCACGAGCGGAGGGTGTCGGCAGAAGAGGCGCCGGTGCACATCGGCCGGGGATCGACGGTCGGCCCTTTTGTCAGTTTCGACGTGAGCGAGGGGCCGATTATCGTGGAGGAGGATGTCACCATAGAGTCGCACTGCAATATCAAGGGGCCCGCTTACGTGGGGAGGAATTCGACCCTGTGGGCGTTCGCCGATGTGAAGGAGAACTGTTCGCTGGGGCCGTGGTCGAGGGTATGCGGGCAGATCGAAGAGGTGATCTTCCAGGGATACATGCACAAGTTTCACGTCGGCTTTGTCGGTCACAGCTATCTGGGAGAGGGGGTCAATATCGGGGATCAGACGGTGACGAGCAATCTCAAGAACGACCGGACATCGGTCGTGGTGCACCTGGGGCCATTGGCGGACAGGAAGATCGACACCGGTTCCCTCTACTGCGGCTCGCTGATAGGGGATGGGGCGGCGACCGGGACGAATACCAACCTGACGACCGGGGCGGTAGTCGAGCCGCTATCGAGCATCGTCTCGGCCATGGCGACGCCGAAATACGTCAGCGGTTTCCTCTACAACGGCAGGCATCTGCCCTGGCCGTTCGGCGGGGCGTACGAAGCGTATCGGATACTGGTGGAGGAGAGGCTGCAGCGGAAGCTTCCCGAGGGGAATGAGGCGTTGTTTCGGCGGGTGTACGACGATATGAAGAGTGCCAGGAGGAGGTTGAGAATGGGGAGGAGAGGCTGAGCGGATGTTGACAGAAGAAATCCGGGAGGCATATAATCAATATTCTATGAAGAACTATAACCCGATGAGGAAAAAGAATGCCCGCTCCCATCACCGCCTTTCTTCCGTACGACGGACACAAAAGCACCTCTTCCATTGTAAAGCAGCTCAAAGAATCGGGACTGGTGCGGCGCATCTATCTGCTCACCGGGGATGATACTCCGCCGATAGCGGCCCGCCACCGGTTGCCGCTGGAGGGATGCCAGCGGTTGCCGGTCGAAGAGCTTTTCGCGAGTGAGACGGTGCGGCGGATAGCGGCCAAGGAATCGACTCCGGCTGCGCTTCTGCTTCTGCAGGAGGCGGCGATCGAGATCGGGCAGTTCGGGCTGGAGAGGTTTCTGGCGGTGCGTGAGGCGACCGGGGCGGGGCTGGTCTATGCGGATTACGCTGTGGCGCGAAAGGAAGGGCGCTCGTCGCATCCGCTGATCGATTACCAGGAGGGCAGCCTGCGGGACGATTTTGACTTTGGTCCGCTGGTTTTGCTGGACAGCGATACTCTGAAGGAGGCGGTTGGGGAGCTGCGGCGGGATCGTTTCGATTTCGCCGGTCTGTATGCGGCGCGGCTGGCGCTGTCGCGCAAAAAGCCGATTGTCAGAGTCGGGGAGCCTCTCTACAGCAGCATTGAGATGGATGGACGGGCGTCGGGGGAGAGGGGATTCGACTACGTCGATCCGCGCAATCGGGCGCGGCAGATCGAGATGGAGAAGGTCGCCACCTATCATTTGAAGAAGGTGGGGGGACTCCTCGAACCTCCGTTCAAACAGGTGCGCTTTAAGAAGGAGGGGTTTCCGGTCGAGGCGACAGTGGTGATCCCGGTGCGCAACCGGGTGCAGACGATCAAAGAGGCGGTCGAATCGGTGCTGCGGCAGGAGGCGAATTTTCCGTTTAATCTGATCGTGGTGGACAATCACTCGACGGACGGGACTACGAAGGTGCTGCGGAAGATTGCGGCGCAGGATGAGCGGGTGATCCACGTCATTCCGGAGCGGGAAGATCTGGGCATTGGTGGCTGCTGGAACGAGGGGGTGCACCACGAGCAGTGCGGGCGGTTTGCGGTGCAACTGGACAGCGACGATCTGTATAAGGACGAGACGACCCTGCAGCAGATCGTGGATCTGTTTCTCAGCGAGCGGTGCGCCATGGTGATCGGGTCGTATCAGATGACGGATTTCGATCTCCAGCCGATTCCGCCGGGGGTGATCGACCATCGGGAGTGGACGCCGGATAACGGGCCAAACAACGCGTTGAGGATCAACGGTCTGGGCGCTCCCCGGGCGTTTTACACGCCGCTGCTGCGAGAGCTGAAGATTCCGAATGTGAGCTACGGGGAAGATTACGCCATCGGCCTGGCGCTGTCTCGGGAATATCGCATTGGACGGCTCTACGAGCCGGTGTATGTCTGTCGGCGCTGGGAGGGGAATACGGACGCGGATTTGTCGATCGATCGGATTAATGTAAACAATCAGTACAAGGACCAGCTACGGACGTTTGAGCTGCGCGCCAGACAGCGGTTGCTCGCGTCCGGGGGGAAGAGGCCGAAGAATAAACGGGCCAATTCGGGACGGGGGAGATAGAGCCGGGTGGGCAATCCTATCGAGAAGGTCCGCATCGATGATCGGGATCTGAGCGCTTTTCACGAGGTGGCGGGTTTGGGGGATAGGGCGCGGGCCCTGCATCTGCAGCAGCTGGCGACGTGGGAGCTGGCCGAGCGGGGATACGCCAGTCTGGCGGAGGTCCAGCTGCGCAATTTTTCGCTAGCTGGCTCCACGATCCGCGTGCAGTTCAATCCGGGGCGTCTCAAATCCTCCTCGGCAAAAGTGGACGCGCAGTCGATCCGGGAACGAGCCTGTTTTCTCTGTGTGGAGAATCTGCCGGATGAGCAGCGAGGTGTTCCATTTGGGGATGGGTATCTGCTGTTGGTCAATCCATTCCCGATCTTTCCCGAGCATTTTACCATCCCCTCTCTGAATCACAAACCGCAGCGGATCGAGAACGCGCTCACCGCATTCCTCGATCTGGCGCGCGACCTGGGGCCGCGGTATACCGCGTTTTACAACGGACCGCGCTGTGGGGCATCGGCTCCGGATCACCTGCATTTCCAGGCGGGGACGGCGGGTTTTATGCCGATGGATGGGGAATTTTTCCGGCTGCGGGATGCTGTCGGGAAGCCATTTGGAATGCGTGACGGGGTGAAGGTGACATCGTTGGAAGAGATGCTGTGTCGCTGCATTGCTCTGGAGGCAGAAGATCGAGATGCGCTAAAAGCGGAATGTGCTCGACTGCTGGCGATTTTGGCGGCGATGGCAGGAGATGGCGAGGAGCCGATGATCAACATCCTGGTGCGCTACGAAGAGGGGTGGCGAGTGCTGGTGATTCCCCGCGCCAGGCACCGGCCTTCGTTCTATTCGGCAGCAGGAGATGGAATTCTACTGAGCCCGGCATCCGTCGATTTGGGAGGGGTTTGTATCGTCCCACGGGAGGAGGATTTCCATCGGATTGAAGAGGAGCAGATCGCGGCGATGTTCGACGAGGTCTGTCTGTCGCGCGACGATTTCCGGCGGCTGCGCGAGTGGTACGGCGATTCAGATTAGAAATGTGAATCGGATGGACACGGTTCTGCGAATCGATCGAAGTGTCGATATTTTTTTTAAATAGTAAATTCCAAACCACTACAGAGGAGATATCATGGCTTTTCACGTGTACATTTCCAATGCGGGCAGCGAATGGTTGTCGCATTTTTTGATGGATGAGCAGACCGGCAAACTTGCGACACAGGAGAATATCGAACTGGAGGGGACGCCCGGCGCCGCGGGGATGAACGCGGCCCAGACGTTGATGTTCATCTCCCTGAGATCGAAAAAGCAGTTCGGCAGCTATGCGATTGATAAGAAATCGGGCAAACTCACCGCGATCAGTGCTGTGGATCTGGAAGACGGCTCGCCGTATGTGCGGACCGACAATACCGACGGCTATCTGCTGGCCTCCTACTACGGTTCGGGGCACGTTTCGGTGCACCGGATCGGGGCGGATGGTTCATTGTCGGAAAAGCCGCTGCAGTGGATCGAGACGGAGGGGCACGCGCACAGTATCCAGACGGATCGCTCGAACCGCTTCGCCTTTGTGCCGCACACGAATCCGGCTAACGCCATCTACCAGTTCAAATTCGACGAGAATACGGGGGAGTTGACGCCGAATGATCCTCCCAAGATGCAGCCGGAGACGCCGGAGGGGCCGCGCCACTTCATTTTTCATCCCGTGAAGGAGGATCTTTTCTACTCAGTGAATGAAAACGGAAGCACGGTGACGGCGCACCACTTCGATCCGGAAAGGGGGACGCTGGCACCGTTCCAGGTAATTTCGACGCTGCCCGAAGGGATTGAGTGCGAAGACAATACGACGGCGGAGATCGATATTTCGCAGGACGGCAAACATCTGTACGCGTCGAATCGGGGGCACGACAGTCTGGCGCTGTTCGACGTGGGTGAGGACGGCAGTCTCACCGCGAAGGGGAATTTTGCGACCGAGGCCACGCCGCGATTTTTCGCCCTGGATCCGACCGGAAAATTTCTCTATGCGGTGGGCCAGAACTCGGGCCGTCTGGCCTCCTATCGGGTCGATGCCGCCACCGGCAGTCTGGAGCCGATGGAGAGTCACGAAGTGGGGGAGAGCCCGCTCTGGATCCAATTTGTCGAGCAGGAGTAAGTTGACCCTATTCCCTGGCGACGGATATCTTCGAATCCTGACGGATGGATATGACTTGTCTAGCTACCTCCTCGGATTCGACGGTAACCGACGCCAGATAGCCTTCTGCCGTCAGTTGGATGCTCGGTGAGCCAGATACATTTTCGTGGGTGCCGACGGCGAGCCCCAACTCGCCGATGCTGGCTGCATAGCGGTCGTTGCGCCGATAGAAATCCCGCTGAGCGTAATAGATATCGTGCAGGAGCATGCGGGCCGGTTCGGTCGGCTCTGGCGTGAACTGCGCGGTGCCCGGTTTGGCCGTCGAGAATTGCACGTAGCCCCATTTTTCAGGGCAGTGCATGTTGATGACTCCAGGTGGTGACCAGACCCAGTTTTCGCAGCGACCACCCCGAGGTTTTGCATAGGTTTCTTCGACGATTTCGTGCTCCCATTCGGCTCTGGAGAAATTGATGCGCCAGCTGTCGCCATCCCGCGGTGGCGAGGGGGTATCGGCGTATTCTGCGAGCACTGTCCAGGGGATGGCGACTTCGACGGACCAGCCGCTGTCGCGGTCCGATGGGTCGTTGAGCGTGCCGTGCACCTTAATGGCGGTTTCCAAACCGGGTATCGACCAGGCGCTGTCGCGCTCTCCGCCATCACGGTACGGCGTGTGGAGCATGAGATCCCAAACGCTGTTCAGGGCATTGATTTCGAGCTCATAGTAGTGGTGACTGTCGTTATCCGGTTCGATGAAGATTTCAAAATTGTTGTCGAAATACATAATTGCGTCGTGTTCTGTAAGAGTGCCCCAGACATGGTAATCTTCAATGTCTCCCGCAAAGTAGAGGAAGGAATCGTCCCACGCTATTTTCGCCTGGGTGCGATAATAGGGGCGCGGTTTGACGCTGCCTTCGATGTCGATAAAGAACTCCGTCCAGGGCAGATAGTGCCAGGCCGCTTCCTCCAGATCTCCGTCGATGACTATGGGTTCACTGACTTTGTAGCTGATGTACTGACGCGGTTCGATTCCCTTCATGTTCTGCCATTCGTCGTAAAACGGCGTCCAGTTGGTGTACTGAGCATGCGAGGTATATGGCATGATGGAAAGAATAACCACGGCGGTTAGCGCCGCCAGTCGGGAAAAAGGCATTCTGGAAAAGGAGTCGATCCGTTTCATCATGGTCCCTTTGTAGGCGTTGGTTTTTTTCAATCGGTGGAAGCGGTTTACACCCCCGGCAGGGGTGCCGCGTCGCCGACTTCGGCCTGCCACAGGCGCAGACGGGCTGCCATCCAGCATACGCGGTCTCGATGTTCGGGCGTTTGGGGCATTACCGGGCTCCTGTTGACTCAGCCGAAGGCATTTCGACTCGGAGGCCACAAAGTAGGGCGCTGAACGGACTGGATCAAGGAATTTTCGGAAGGGGATCATCGAATTGGTGACCGGGCAGGCACACAGAAGAAGAATAGAGCAGACAGTGTAAAGTGACTATCGTCACCTCAAGAGAAGCGTATTTTTCCGGGCGGACCTTCGGAGCACATTTGCCTCCGAGCCCGAAAAATCCGTACCATATAGTCGGGATTCCTTCTGGGCTGTATTTCGCTATAGAAAACTTACCCTTGAAGAACAAAGGAATACTGGAATGCCGCAATTTGGTATCCATGTACGGCGTGAACATCGCAATACAGGGATCGTAGCAATAGAAGGGTATATCCATGCGGAGGGCGGGAAAGAAATTCTGAAGACCTGTGATCTCTTGCTGGGTGAAGGTATTCGCCACCTCATCTTAAATCTGGAAGGGAGCCGTATCATCAATAGTGTAGGAGTCATGTGTTTGTTGGAACTGATCGAAAAAATAGACCAGACAGAAGGTCGCGTGTGCTTCTGTTGTGCTACACCTACTCTTGCCAAGACGTTCAAAATTATGGGTCTATTTGAGATATCGACGCTCTACGATACGGAGCGGGAAGCACTACAGGCAATGGAGGATCTCATATGATCCGCTTCAAGGTGAAAGCTATCGAACAAAGGTTGGAAGAGCGCAAGTCCGAACTCATGCTCTCCACCTACCAGTACATCAAAAAAACGATCGAAAAGGGCGCCGGGGGTATGGATCACAACACACTATCCCATCTGTGTCGGGACCTCAAGTGTCTGCCCACTGATATAGTCGAGTTCGTATAGCTTGGTGGGTTCCACCTAAATCGAGTTTTTATGGAGATTATATGATCCGTTTCAAGGTGGGGGCAGTCGAACAGAGGCTGGAAGAGCGCAAGTCCGAGCTCATGCTCTCTACCTACCAGCACATCAGAAGAATTGTCGATCAGGGTGCTGATGGTATGGATCCCAATACACTTTCCCATCTATGCCGCGATCTCGAGTGTCTGCCCACCGACATAGTCGAATTCGCCTAGCTCCTCATGGCCGACACCGAGAGTGGTCCAATAACAAGAGCGATGCGGTCTTCCCTGCTCCAGTCAGGAGTATTCTGGTGATGCGGGTAGACCAGTCTCTATTCTCCTGTCTGTCACGGGCATTTTATTGGCCTGACCTGCCGGTTTGGTTGGCGAAATATCGAGAACCGTTCTATACTTAGAGCATCCCCCATAAACAGCACCACCTCTCCCCAGGTGCTGCCAGTCCAGATTCTCCTCTATAGATATGTATATCCGCGCTAGCTTCTGTGCGGACATTGCGGCCACCGCAAGAAAACCGATTGGGCTGCCTTTGGCCAGTGGTGCGAACGCATGTCCGTAGACGACGTGGTCGCCCTGCGTGATGGATTGTCACCGGGGGCTTGTTCGCAAACGAGGTGCGGAAGATCAGCCAGCTATACGCTGCCGTCCGAAAGTTGATATGACAGACTATTCTCCCAACGATAGTGAAGATGAAGTCCAGAAGGTGATCGATGCCTTATTGGCCGATGAAGCTTTTATGGAATCACTGGACCAACTTATTGACGAAGCGGAACAATCTCAGGCGCAGGTGGAAGCAACTATGCAGGAGCAGGAGAATGCACCTGGCGGTGGGCTCTGGCACTCGTGGCTGCGCTGGTTGGGCATCGAGGTGCGCACCTATGAGCGAGAAACGCCATGAACGAAGCCGTTACTCGATGCGAGGAACGGGTCATCGAGAAATAGGGGAGGTTTCAGATATCCTCTAAGTGGTGTATCTCATTGCGCCAGAGTCGGTTAAAAGAATAAATCCCCGATGTCGCTACTGCATCGGGGATTTGTTATATAATGGTAGCCCGTACGGGATTCACACCCAAAGTCCGCCAGACCAAAGGCCTACGCACCCCCCGTGCTTTACGAGGCCGAATCGTCACCATATTGATTTCAGGGTGTCCGGCTGCAGCAGGGGTTGGTGGGGAACAGGCAGAATTTCACGTAGGGTAGCGTTAGGCGCGAGGAGACCGGACATGAAGACCAGACCGAATGTGCTGCTCATCCTCACCGACCAGCATCGGCGAGACACGCTGGGGTGCTACGGTGCTCCCCAGTGTCAAACGCCACATATTGATGGGCTGGCGCAACGGGGCATTCGCTTCGACAATGCCTACCCGCTGATCAGCCCCTGCGCGCCCTCGCGGGCCAGCCTCTACACCGGGCGATACGGTCATATCACCGGCGTAGACACCAACGGCGGGAAGCTGGATCAGTCGCTGCCAAACCTGGCCACCGAGTTGCCCCAGGCCGGATACCAGCTGGGGTACGCCGGCAAGTGGCACGTGGACAACGACCGGCCACCGAGCGAGTGTGGCTTCCGCTGCAAGCGCGACTTCCCTGGGTATGGCTATCCGGTCACCAATGCCAATATGCCGGGGGTGAAAACCGGTCCGAAAGAAGATTCTCTCATCTCCCGGAACTACGTCGACTATCTGCAGGAACAGGGGCTGGAGCCGCCGGCGTTGCTGGAGGCGTTCTACGGCAAGGGCAACCCGGGACTGCTGGACCGGGAATTGGCCGGTCTGCACGCCGGGGGGATCGATCACAACTTTGAGGCGATGGTAGCCGCCGAGACGATCGAGCAATTGGAGCAGTTTGCGGAGCGGGACGAATCTTTCTTCATGTGGACAAACTTCTGGGGTCCCCACAGTCCCTGTATCGTGCCCGAGCCCTACTACTCGATGTACGATCCGCGGTCCATTCCCGAGGACCCGAGCTTTTGCGACGATCTGAAGAGACGCCCGTATGCACAGACCCTGGTATCGCGGTACTGGGGCATCGATCCGGACAACTGGGAAGATTGGCAGGAGATCGTCGCCCGCTATTGGGGCTACGTGACCATGATCGACGATCTGGTGGGCCGCATGCTCGGGGCGCTGGACCGACTGGGCCTGGTGGACGACACCATTGTCATCCTTTCCACCGACCACGGCGACAACATGGGAGCCCACAAGCTGTTCGAGAAGGGGCCGTTTTTCGACGATGAGTGCTTTCGGATCCCCATGATCGCCGCGCACCCGGACTGCAGTCGACCCGGTGGCACGACCGACGAATTTGTCTACCTCCAGGACCTGTTTTCCAGTCTGCTGGAAGTGGCCGGTCTGGAGGGGGAGGCGCAGCCCGATACGCAGAGCATTCTGCCGCTCCTCAAGGGGAGGGAGGAGAGCACCGGACGGGACAGCGTCTACTGCCAGTTCAACGCCCAGATACAGGCCCATCGGTCCCGCATGGTGCGCACCCATACCCACAAGTTCGTCTTCAGCCAGGCGGATATCGGCGAGTTGTACGACCTGGTCGAGGACCCTCACGAGCTGGACAATCTATTTGGGCTGCCCGAACACCGAGGCACTCAGGAGGAGCTCATGGCGCTCATGCAGACGCACATGGAGCGCGTAGGCGACCCCATGCGCGGGCCGTTTATGCAGGTCAGGCACATCTACTGAGTACAGGCCGGGAGATTTTCTCTCGAAAACGACTTTGTCCGGCGCGGGACTGAGACGGTCCGGGGGCCCGAAATGGAATAGAAGGCAGCTCCCACAGCGGGAACCTCAGCTACTGGGACTTCGCGTCAGGAAGCCCGCATCCCGTTCCAGCAGCGGCCGGGTCACCTCAAACAGGTGCCGGATTCGAACCGCCATGCACCCGGCGGCCCCGATACGGACCCGGTTCAACACGCCAGCTTCCTCAAGGATAGCCTCCAGCTTGGCGAAATCGTTCGAGCCGACCTCCTGGCGCAAGTACTCGATCGACCGGCTCGCCATCCTCGTCCCATCGGGGAGGGTGACTACCGAGCCCTGGAAATCCCGGTGCGCGCGGTAGGGAACCCCGACGAACTCCTCCACCGCGTGCAGCGCCGTACAGCATTGGCACGACACTCCCAGAAACGCGATCCACGCGTCGAGCCGGAGCAGGGCGTCGAAGCTGCTGCCGGGGCCGAAGCTACTGACCCCCTCGCCCATGACCTCGGCGGCATCCGGCCCCACCGCCGCCACCGAGTGACAGACGTGCAGGCTGCGGCTGACACCGGGGCGATTGCGGAAGGTCTCCGGTATGCATCCCGTCTCACACGGAGTCCTGCACACGTCGAATTCGACGCGCTCCCGGGCGTGGAAAGCGTTCCAGGTAAAGGTGGGCATGACCAGCGTGCCCGCAGGTCCCAGGGCATTGCGGAACCCGTCGATGACTGCATCCGCCCCACCTTCGACATAGCCGAAGGCACTCAGCGAGGAGTGGACCATGACCACTTCGCCGGGAGCTATGTCCAGCGCCAGTACACCTTTGCGAATATCGGTTTGCGAGACTACTTCGGCAGGCTCGTTCATGAAATCCTCTGAAGGATGAGTCGAGTTTGCGAGTGTTGGGGAAACTGCACTGGTTGCATGTGACCTCCACCGATCGACTCATCCTGAGGGTGCGTGGTCAAATAGTGCCTCAACTCCGAAGCCGTTCACGTCGCTACCCCGTGACCGGCACGCGGTCTTTCGGGCGTCAGCTCGATGTACTGACCGCGAATATTTCCGGGTATCCGGTAGCCTTCGTGGCCGATCAGCAGGATGCGGCCGTCGTCGAGTTCCATCATGCCCATCATCGCCGACATCGGCGACACTCTCCAGGTCTCACCCCAACTCCACCCGCCATCCCGGCTGACGCGCAGAAACAGACCCAGGCCGCGGCTGCCCAGCACCAGCGCCCCGGAGCTGTGCGCCAGCAGGCAGGGGCACTCGGCGCTGATGTCCGTTTGCATCAGCTGCGTCCAGTTGCTCCCGCCATCCTCCGAGTGCGAGGTCCACATGAAGGGAGCGCGCAGGGTGCGCATAAAGGCGATGAGGCGTCCGGGGGCGATTTCGGCCACCATGCACTCGTTGTGATCGAAGTTATCGGGATCCAGGTATACGGGCTCCTCTGTCCAGGTGTGGCCATCATCCTCGCTGCGCAGCAGCAGGGCTCGATCGCGGCGCACGTCGTTTTCGTGTCCCTGCGAATCATCCGCCTCGTAGAGGGTCATCACCACGATGCCGTTGGAGAGCCGCTGCATCGGCGAGTAGGGGTTTATAAAGGGGCGGTCGTTCAGCGAGCGTCCGGCGACGGTCAGGTCCTCCGGAATGCTCCAGGTTTTCCCTCCATCGGTGGACCGCAGGCGCTTGCAGCGGGCCGGGGTGTTGGGATCGGGCGCGGTGATCGCCAGCAGACTCAACGAGCCGTCCTGGTGGGCGAACAGGCTGCTGGGAACGAAGTTGTAACACGAGCCCTGCCAGACCGGTGCGGGTGATGTCCACGTGGCACCATCATCCGAGGAGCGCGTGAGAACTGCGCCTGGCGTGCCATCCCCTTTTCCATGCCGCGAGGGATTCGGGTCGTGAGCCCACGCCACCAACACGTCGCCGTCGGGTGCGCGGCAAACCACTGGGTAGGCGTTGAAACCCTCCGGCTGCGGATCGCCGGGAAGGAAAAACGCCGGGATCTCGTCGGACTCGGGCGGCGTCCACGGCGACGCATCCTCGGCAGGAAAACCGTGGATCTCGACGTTGCGGAAATACACGGAACCCCGCGCTACCAGTCCGACGCAGCCGGCGGAAAAGGTTTCGTCACGGAGCTCGAACAAGATCCGCCCATCGGCGCTGACGCGCAGTACCGAACTGCTCGCCTGCAGGCGGAAGCGCATCCACTCCGGCGCAGAGTGGTCCCATAGGAAGCGCGTCGGCGTGCCCTTCTGATTGATGCGTTCCGGGATGATGGAGTGGGGCACCTGGGCTCGGGCCAGCTGGCGTCGGTAGCCAGATTCGTCCTGCAGCCACAGGATCACCTCGTAGGCCTGCGCCTTGCGGCCCATCTCCAGGAAATCGAGAATGTAGCCGCACATGCCCCCGGTAGCGCGCACGATGGCGCCGCCGTGCAACACCGCCCCGTAAGGGCAGGTGTAGTCGAAGGCGATGTCTGTGTCCTCCAGCGGCGTATCGGCCAGGATCGCGTAGTCCTCCCGGGCCAGAGGGTGGGCGTAGAGGTCGGGCACCTGATCGTCGCCGCGGTCGAAGCGCGGGTTGGCGAACACAGGTGGATAAAGAACGCCGTCGTCGTCGGCGCGCCAGTCGGGGTCGCCGATGTAGGTCCAGCGGTCGTCTCCCTGGCCCGGTCTGGTGTCGATTGAAGTCAGGAACATGGCAAAGCTGCAGAGGATGGAGGATTGAGGGTCGGCAGGTTGGGATCCGCCGCTTCGTCTTGGAGTGCCTTCCATAGGGCGAAGTACTCCGGGAGTGTCAGTCCTGTCGGTCCCCGGGAAAACAAGTCGTCGGGCAGCCCCGTCCGGCGCAGTTGAAATTTAAATAAAAACGCCCTCGCGCGCCTTGAAAAGGCAATTGAGAGGGCGTTTCAATTGGTAGCCCGTACGGGATTCGCACCGAAGATTCGCCAGGCCGAAAGCCTGAGCGCCACCCGTGTTACCAGCGTGAGAGGCCGAATCTTGTGTAATATTTACACCGGTGCCTATCTGATCGTCTGGGCAGACGAAGATGGGAGCGATGCACAGGGCCTCCACACCAGCTTTAAACTTTCCAGCGAAGGCGAGACGGTTCTGCTGGTCGATACCGATGGGTGGGGTAACGCCATTCTCGACTCCGTGACCTTCGGAGTGCAGGAGCCGGATATTGCATTCGGATGTTCTCCGGACGGAACAGGTCGATTCGAAAAGCTCTTTTTGCCCACCCCGATGGGATCGAATCGGACGACGACGGCGGTGCTGGAAGAGGTGGACGGCGTGCAACCACAGCAGTTTGCCTTGGAGCAGAATTATCCAAATCCCTTCAATGGCGATACCCTTATCCGCTTCTTAATCCTCGAAGACGCTGCCCGGGTGGAGCTGGAGATCTTCAATCTGGCCGGCCAGAAGGTGACCACCCTGGTGCGGGGAGAGAATCTCCACGGCGTCTACGAATTGCGCTGGGATGGCCGAGACCGGAACGGCCGCGAACTGGCCAGCGGTGTATATCTGTATCGGTTACGTGCCGGCACGTTTGTGGAAACACGTCGCATGTTGCTGCTGCGCTAATAATCATCTTGTAAACCGCCCCAAAGATGAGAGGAAAGGTCATACTAATGGGATGGTAGCCTATTCCTACGCCATTCCTGCTGGAATTGGAAGATAGAAACTCGTTTCGAATAAGAGGCCAGGGGTTGGCCTGTGCGAACTAGGGGGAGATCCCGGATATTGAAATCCGCTGTTACGCGTGCGTTACTATCTCGCTCTTGGCATACACGAATTCAGGATCAAGGTCAACTTCGCAATCCCACTCAATGGTGTCGAAGGCGACGCGAACACGCTTAAAATACTCGTAATCCGCTATTTTCTGGAATACTCCGAAACCGAGATAAGGTTTCATATCGAGCACACCCTCTTCGCCATTATCGAACGCGATAGCAAGGGTAAAATCTTCGTTGGGAACAACCTTTGCCACAGAGGGATGCATACCATTCTCCTGGTTACTGAAGCGGCTGAATTCTGAATGGATTCTCTCCGTTCATGACCAAGTTCCAATCTGCCATTAACTCATCTTGGTGGAGCTCTGCCCATGCTAGTGCCAACTTCTGTTGCCTGCGAGGCAGATCGCCTTCGATAATTTCACACGTGCGGATGTCTACGGTCGCCTTGTATTCGTTGTAATAGGCGTGGAAATGCGGTGGATTGTGCTCACCCGGAGCGAAGTACATCCGCACGATTATGCCGTAGAACATCGATATCGTCGGCACTCAAAGGGCTCCTGTCTCACATGGTTTCGCACTGGCGTTTCAGGGTAATAGAGTTATCAGTTGAAATCTAAATAAAAACGCCCTCTCGCGCTTTGAAAAGGCAATTGAGAGGGCGTTTCAATTGGTAACCCGTATGGGATTCGCACCGAAGATCCGCCAGGCCGAAGACCTGAGCGCCACTCGTGTTACCGGCGTGAGAGGCCGGATCTTGTGTAATATTTACATGATTCTCAGCGCGGAAATGAAGCTCAAGGCCTCTCTCATGCGCAAGGAGAGCCGCTGCAGTCACTATCGGTTGGACTATCCGGACATGGACGACGACAACTGGCAGGCGTGGATCAATATCTACAAAGGGGCTGACGGCAGCATGCAGTTCGAGAAGCAGGCGTTTGGCAGCTGGCCTGTTTTGTGAGGTGTCGGAAAGGAGAGATCCGGCGAGATAAACCCCTCCTGAAGGGTGATTTCAGGAGGGGTTCATTATGGTAGCCCGCAACGGCGGCCTCACTGCCGTGGCTGAGATGGCAGCGCCCAGCGGCACACCTCGGTTATGTGGCCGGAGAGATTCAGCACCGCCGTGCAGCCCATGAAGCAGTGTTGCTGCGCCACCCGGTCGGCATTCTTGACGCTTTTCCAGGTGATGTGCTCGACCCAGCGTCGGTAGTAGGGCAGAGCTCTGTTGCGGTACCCGTCGAAGACCGCTTTTTCCATGAAGGCGCCGGTGCGCAGCAGTTCCTCGATTTCCGGGTCCGCGTCCAGATACGAATACGGCGTCAGCAGGGAGCCATCCCGCAGCTGCAGTGTGTTGCCGAAGCCGCCTCCCGAGTCGAAGTAGTCGGGAGTCTTCTCGTCTATCGCAATCAAGTCCTGCTCCACATCCACTGCGAACGTCCCGTCCTCCCTTTCCCGAAGCAGCAATCCGTAGACGCCCATCCGCCGGTCGGCCAGGGGCACCCGCTGGGTGTAGGTGAATAGATAGCATCCTTCTCCCAGACTGCAGAGAGACGGGTACATGCAGCCGAGGATGGGAAGCGCCTGCACCGCATTCCAGCTGCCCCCGCCATCCGCGGACTCGAAGATAATCTCGACGTCGAAGTGATCGGATGGCGAATCGCCGACGTCCGTGAAGTCGGGCAGTCCGGGCAGAGGGGAATCGAAACTCATGGCGCGCACGTCGCAACGGGCGAAAAGCAGAAGGCGCCCGCCATCGGTAACGTGAAAGACCCCCTCCTGCAGAATGGAATACTCGTAGGTGGCGCTGTCGAAACCGATGGTGGCCATCTTCTCGACCGCCCACGTCTGGCCGCGATCGCTCGACCGGAAGAGATAGTCTGTGTCGTGTCCACAGCCTACCCCCAGGATACTGGTGCCATCGGCCAGCTCGATAATATTGCGGCTCGTGTAGGTGTAAGCCACCTTTTCGGGAATCATGTCCACATCCACATTGGCGCTCGTCCACGTTTCGCCCCGATCCTCGGAGCGATGCAGGTAGACTGTGGTGTGGTCGCTCCGGTTGCGCACGTCGGACTCAAGGAAGTGGGTAGTGATGATGAGTACGTCATCGGACAGCAGGTTGAGGTACGGCTCCCGACCCCAGAGATGATCGACGTGCTGGGATCGCCATGTGCATCCCCCATCCGTCGAGCGGTGGAGGACGATGTGCTCGCACATGGAGCCGTCATCGTATGCCTCGTGATGGGTGTGGAAGTTGGCCAGGAGGAGCTCGCCCGTGCTCAATTCCACGACGTTGGGTTTGTAGCCCATGCGCGCTCCCGGCCGCAGCGGATACCGCTCGCAGGGAAGTTCCGTGGGCAGATGCATGGGATTGATTACTCTGATCGAAGAGGACATGTCTCGACTCCAGCGTGGGTGGACGATTCAGCGCGCCTCATCCCGAGGCGCGACCTTATCCGTTGATTGCAGTAATGTGGAACCTCAGCCGGCACGCGGTCCTTCGAGGGGCACTCGGCGCTGATATCCGTTTGCATCAGCTGCGTCCAGCTGCTCCCGCCATCCTCCGAGTGCGAAGTCCACATGAAGGGAGGGCAAGGTGCGCATAAAGGCGATGAGGCATCCGGGGGCGATCAGGTCCTCCGGAATGCTCCAGGTTTTCCCTCCGTCGGTGGGGTGGCTGTACCACCATCTCTCCTGGATCTGTCTCTTGTGGTCATTGGAACGGGTGCAATATATTAACCAAATACCTTGTCCAAAAGAAGGAGGAAATCGATGGTAGCTATCACTAGAGTTCTCTGGATCGCCATTGTTCTGGCGCTTGCCAGTACAACTGCATGGGCGCAGTATCCGGCTCAGGTGAAATTTCTGTCCTACAATCTGTGGGGCTACCACAACGCCGAGACTCCAGGAGGATACGATTCGCTGGCGGCGGTGATAAACGAAATCGATCCGGATGTTTCGGGCCACCAGGAAGTGGATCGTGCCAATACGCGCTCGAAAGGGATCGACGTCATCGCGTATCTCGGGGAGCGCACCGGGATGCATTCCCTCTTCGCACCCGCACTCAAGGGGTGGAATGAGGGGGATTATGGTGAGGGGCTGCTGGCGGATCTGCCCCCGCTTTCCCACAGGTTTTTCTGGGTGGAAGAACCGGAAGGAGAAGATCGATCCGCCATCGAAATAGAAATCACTATGGGCGGCGAGAAAGTGCGGTTTCTGACCACTCATCTGGCACATGAGAACGACCCCTTCGCCGCGCACCAGGCGAAGGAGATGGTGGCGTGGATAGACAGCGGAGGCGTTGCGGAGATCCCGATGGTGATTCTGGGGGACTTCAATTCCAGACCGGGCGACGACGCGATGAGCCAGTACGAAAACGCCGGTTTCGTCTATGTGAGAAACGACAGCGGAGAGGTATTGGATACGATCGACCACATCATGTACAGGCCCAAGGATAGATGGCGGGTCGTTGAGGCGGGCAAGCCTACGCACTACACCGCCTCGGACCACGACCCGGTGTGGGCTATTCTGGAGTTATATGGACGATGAGAATTCCCTCCGAGTCTATTTTGACGGACGCAAAAGGGCTATTATCGAAATCAGCGACCTGCGAGAAGGTATTGCCAGTTATCCTTCTGACTATCCCATTGTTTTTTCGCGGTTCGTGAAGCGGCCGCAATAGTTAATGCAGCGGCATAAAAGCCTTTGCCAGACCAATTATCCCCAAAGCCTGGAGGCGAAAAGATGAGTCATATATTGATGCGCTGGAAAAGATTCTTCCCATGGGGCCTTGCCATACTGCTCATTGCTTGTAGTGTGGCCCATGCTGGCGCTCCATCTGGACCACGAGTGCACCTGTCGTTCGAAGGGGGATTGGCCAACTCGGTTGGTACAATGTATTTAGGTGCGACCCCCGAACCGGCCTATTTCGGCGAGGGGGTGGTGGGCCGTAGCCTGGATCTGACCGGTGCGGCGGTGAATCGCTACCCCGTCGATCTCGGTGAGGTAGAGTCGTTGAAGGGCGATGGGGATCTCTCCATCGAGGTCTGGGTGCGGATGAAGTCGGGCACCCGCGACGACAATCGCATCGTCAGCTGCATGGACGGCTTCAGCGGCTGGCGGGGCACCACGGACGAGACCCGGGGCTGGGCGATTCGGGCGCAGGCGAACGGCAGCTGGGAATGGCAGATCCTTGGGCCGGCCCACCACGAGGAGGAAGGACCGAAGAAGAAGGCGGCCACCACCGTAGGAATGATGTTCCGCGGCGTCGATAGGGACAATCCGAGTTACGCCTACCGGCCCACGCCCGAGCGGCAGCCGATCAACGACGGCCGCTGGCACCAACTCGCCTTCACGCTGGACCGGCAGATCGACGAGGTGCGCCTCTACTACGACGGTCGCAACGTCGCTATCTACGACACGGGCTGGCTCGGCAACATAGCCGACAGCAGTCACGTCGCGGTCGGGGGCATCCTCGCCCGCTGGCACGGAGAGCGCGAGAGCTTCACCGGTTATATCGACGAGGTCCGCATGTGGGACCGGGTCGTGGATGGCGAGGAGATCCAGGCCGGATACGAGCGCATCCAGAGGGTCGAGGTCATCGAGCCGACGCTGGGCGACAGCGATCTCAAAGTGATGACCTTCAACATCTGGCACGGGGGCAAGTCGCACGGCGAGAGCGTTGGGGTAGAGCGGACGATCGACGTCATCCGCGAGAGCGGTGCCGACATCATCGCCATGCAGGAGACGTACGGCGCCGGCGCGATCATCGCCGACTCTCTCGGCTACTACTTCTACCTGCGCAGCTCGATGAGTGCCGATGACAACACCAACCACTCGATCATGAGCCGCTTTCCGATCACGACCGTTCACCGCATCTTCAAGCCGTTCATGAGCGGCGGTGCCAATATCGAGCTGAATCCGGGCCGGGAGATCGCCTTCTATACCGTGTGGAACAACTACCAGTCGACACGACCTCGGCGGCCCTGGCGCGCGCCTGATGTCACCCCGCAGCAGCTGGTCGACGGTGAGAAAGTCGTCGGCGAAAGCTGGGAGTATCCGCCGCTGCCGCGCTACGAGCAGACCAAGGAGATCCTGCGTCAGATGGCCTCGGTCCTTGACGCCGCCGATAAGGTGCCTGTCTTCGTATCGGGAGACTGGAACAGCTACTCTCATCTGGACTGGATCGAGGCGACTGCCGACCGACACGGGGGGCTGGCCGTGGAGTGGCCGGTTAGTAAAGAGCTGGAGGCTCAGGGCCTGGTCGATGCCTATCGCGAGCTTCATTCCCGAATCCGATCCGAGGAGGGCCGCCGCATCGATCGGATCTACTACAAGGGAACGGGCTTCCGCGCCATCGACGCGCACATGTATCGGTGGCATCCAGTGAAGTGGCCATCCGACCATCCAGCGGTGATCGTAACCTTTCGACCATCCGGCGAGTGATCATTCTGAGTTGTACTTTTCTCTAGTGGTCAGAGACATGAAGGGTGATACTGTCGATACGATGACGATTCCAGCAAAGCCTAGATGAACGGCAGCACCTCGGACAGATGCCCGAATCCCCGAAAAAACTGCACGAGGAGTGACATGGCCAAGGTAAAAGTGAAAGTAGTGAGTCAGGAAGGACACTGTAGCGCCGGTCAGAAAGTAGGCGATATAACTACCTTCGACTGGGACACGCATGAGATAGAGGGTAGGATTTGCCTGCACGCATTGTACTCGATGATGCCCAAGATCTACGCCCTCGCGCATGAAGGCAAAGTTGCCTTCGCCACCAATGAGGAAGGAATATCGGTAGCGAGACACGCTTGTCCAGACGGATACAATCCAGTGATCTACGAGCTGGAACTGATCTGATTCAACTCCAATTCTAACCGGTGGATGGTTTTGCTAATACAGTTCTTCATTGACTTTGATCCACAGAAAGCAATATTCTTCCTATCACTGATTAATATTTCCTTATAGGAAGAATATTGTGCTTGAAACAGGATCTCCGCCTTTGTTCGTCGGGCGCGATACAGAGCTATCTCAGCTTCGCCGCACTCTCGATCGTTCAACCCCTTCTATCGCCGTCATTTATGGACGCAGGCGGGTGGGTAAGAGCGCGCTGGTCCGCAAAGTTCTGGAGGGCCGGCATGCGTGGTATTTCGAGGGACTTGAGAATCAGCCTACTTCTGAACAGATAGCCAACTTTTGCCTCCAACTATCCAGACAGACCGGTGAGATTACCGCCGATACTCACCCCAAGAACTGGCGGCAAGCCTTTCTCCTGCTGGAACCCGTTTTGAAGAAGCAGCCTGCCTGCGTGGTTCTCGATGAGTTTCAATGGATGGCCAATTATCGGTCGGCTATCGTTTCCGACCTGAAGATGGTCTGGGATCAGTACCTTTCACGGATTCCAGGTGTTTCACTGATCCTCTGTGGCTCCATAGCATCTTTCATACTGAATCAGGTTGTCAAAGGCAGCGCGCTCTACGGACGCACAGATCGCGTCATCCATCTGCGTGAGTTCTCTCTCGCAGAATCGGCACAGATGCTGCCCCAGTACGGAACGGATGAACTTCTCGATGCCTATATGATTCTCGGTGGTGTACCAAAATACCAGGAGCTAGCCCGAGATTACCCATCACTCTATCTGGCGATTGAAGATCTGGCTTTCCGAGAGAACGGATTTCTGGTCGACGAGTTCGACAGAATATTCGTCAGCCATTTCGGGCGAAACGATTCATACTCTCGCATCATCGCCGCACTGGCGAAACATCCGTATGGCATGTTCCGCAAAGCACTCTCAGAGGTGGCGAAAATCGATCTGGGTGGGGGGCTGACCAGACATCTCGAGGATTTGGAAGCTGCCGGATTCATTCGTTCCATACGCCCTATTGGCAAACCTGCCAATACAAGGCTGATCCAGTATATCCTTTCAGACGCCTATCTTCGTTTCTACTATGCTCTGATGGTTCCGGAACTGACGGCAATTCGATCGGAGCAGTCCACCGTTCGCTTCGCATCACTGGTGCAACGACCTGCCTTCCTGAGTTGGCGCGGTCGAGCTTTTGAAATGGTTTGCACTCGGCATGCCCCCATGATTGCCAGGGCTCTCGGATTTTCGGGGATAGAGTATAGCTTCGGCCCGTATTTTCGAGCGCCGAAGCCTGGTCGTCAGGGCGTTCAGGTCGATCTGCTCTTCGATCGCGCGGACAATGTGTTGACGCTTTGCGAGATGAAGTACAGTCGGACTCCTATCGGCAAGGCCGTCGTCGCTGAACTGGAGCAGAAGGCAGCTCTTCTCCAGGAAACGTTTCCAAGGAAGACCATTCAAACCATTTTGTTGTATCACGGGTCTACCGCGAGCAGTGTCGCTCATTCGCCGTATATCCACCAGACATTGGACTCGAGCATTCTATTCACCTGATGTCACCGCAAGGAGAGAACTCGATGAGCGCAGCGCCCAGGTATCTGAACGACTACGCGCGGCAGTGGAGTATGGACCCACATCAGGCCAATCTGCAGTGGTTTGGCGCCACGAAGTGGGGCCTCTTCATGCACTATGGTCTGTATTCCCAGCTCGGTCGGGGGGAGTGGGTGATGTTCCAGGAGCAGATCCCGATCGCCGAGTATGAGAAGCTCCTTCAGTCCTTCAACCCGGAGCGCTTCGACGCCGACTACATAACGGATCTGGCGCTGGAAGCCGAGATGCAGTACGTAACCTTCACGGCCTGCCACCACGAAGGCTTCTGCCTGTGGAAGTCGGACGTGGAGGCGTACAACAGCTATGCGGCGTGCGGTCGTGACCTGGTGCGCGAGTTGGCCGAGCAGTGTGACCGCAAGGGGTTGGGTTTCTTCACATACTTCACCCACGTGCTCAACTGGCGCCACCCGCATGCCTTTACGCGGCAGATGCTCGAGATCGCGCGACCTGCCTACCCGCAGGGGGACCCGCGCTATCAACTCACCGATGTGTCTGAAGCATCCAGATTCTGGGAGTGGTCCCATGCCTGCATGCGCGAGCTGCTCGAACTCGAATTCCCACTGGCTGGCATGTGGCTGGACATCATCGCCGGATACTACAGAGCACCAGATTTGGTTCCGATCGAGATCACGTACGAGCTGATCCGGAGCACGCGCTCAGAGGCGCTGATCTCCTTTAAGCAGGGGGCCACGGGCACAGAGGATTTCGCCGCACCGGAACATTCGGCCAACTCGATGGCAGAGGTCATGCGAAAGCAAGGCAATGACCACGGCGCAGCACTGGCGGACGCGGCCTGGGAGGGCAACAGGAACAAGCACAACGAGATCTGCATGACCCTGCAGCGTCGTGGCTGGGGCTATGCCGAGGATACCGAGCACCTGGGTGCGGATGAAGTCTGGGGGCTGCTGGCCAATGCCCTAGCGCACAACTGCAGCCTGCTGGCCAACACCGGCCCGCTTCCCGATGGCTCGATCCACGAGGGGGATGCCACCACACTCCGCACCCTTGGCGAGCGCATCCGCCGCGAAGGCTGGCCGCATCCGGACGACGCGATCACCCCCGATTCGTGGACCGTGCCCAAGGACGACAAGGGTGCGCAGGCGCAGTAGAAGCTGCAGATGGAGGGTAGATCAGCGATTCCCCGAGTTCTCGACGTAGCAGTCGTCGGCGCTGGCGGCCGCGGGGGAATCGTGGAGTTGCGCCGCGCCAGTGCGAATCACGGAGCTGCCGGGGACCCCGTCCGGAACCTAAAATAACACAGAAAATAACACACTCGAAATAAGGTGCCGTACCGTGCCTTATGGGATGGAATTGCCTCCTGCCTCGGTCTCCTGGATGGCCCTGTGAGCGGCGTGTTGGCAGGGAAACACGGTCCAAGCCTGCGAATAGAGTTGCACTTGTAAGAAAAAACAGGTATTTTTTCTTACAAAAAGAAAAAATATGATATGTCACAAAATATTGAAAATAAAATTCTTAGTATAATATATGGCAATGGAAAGGGGTGGACGTTTTCCCAGAAAGATTTTGTCGGGCTCGGGACTCGGTCTGCCATTGATGTCGCTCTGCACCGGCTACACAACAAGGGAACCATTCGCCGAGTCATCCGGGGCATATACGATTACCCCAAGATCAGCGAGAAACTCCGGCGTACGCTCAGTCCCGATGTCGACCAGGTCGCCCAAGCACTTGCACGGAAGTTCGGCTGGCGTATTCAGCCTACCGGTGCGTCCGCGTTGAACCTACTCGGTCTCTCTGCACAGGTCCCCGGTCGGATTGCGTACCTCTCCGACGGACCCAACAGACGGTATACCGTCGGCAAGCAGGTGCTCGAGTTCCAGCACACCGCCCTGAAGGAAGCGGGGTTCAAGCTCCGTGAGAGTTCGCTCATCGTCCAGGGCTTGAAGTTACTCGGACAGGGCGGCATAACGCCGGATCTTATCGGGAAGCTCCGGAAACAGTTCTCTGCCGAACAGAGGTCCAGGATCCTGCGTGATACCCGGACGGCTAACGGCTGGATTCATGATACCATTCTCCGCATTTGCCGGGAGGAACCATAGTGGATCGTGTCGCACAATGGTCGGCCGAAGATCGTGCAGACCTCTTCCGCGAGGCCGGGGCAGAGAAAGGGATGCACCCGGCAATAGTTGAAAAGGATTTCTGGGTCTGCTGGGTGCTCGGTCGCTTGTTTGCCTCCGAGACCATTGCTCCCAAAATTCTGTTCAAAGGAGGTACGTCCCTGTCGAAGGTCTTCGGGTTGATCGAGAGATTCTCCGAGGACATCGACCTCATTCTCGACTGGAACGAGGTCACCGGTGATGACCCCGAAGCCGACAGGTCCAGGACGAAGCAGGATGGGTTCAACAAAGAGATCCGGATTGAGACCCAACGGTACCTGATGGACGACTTCCTGCCGGCGGTTCAGATCGCCGTGGGCGATACCTGCAGTACGGTGATCGAGGACAATCCGGAAATCATCCTGCTTCGATATCCGGCGTCATTCTCCCTCGACTATCTTCGCGCCGAGATCCTGCTGGAGATCGGCCCCCTCGCGCTGTGGATCCCCAACGCCGAATACTGGATTACCCCGTATGCCGCAGAAGCACTGCCGGACGTTTTCGACAAGCCGCTCTGTCGGGTCAGGGCTATCAAAGCTGAACGTTCCTTCTGGGAGAAGATCACCATTCTCCATCACGAAGCGCACAGGCCCGACGATAACGCGCAACCTCGGGGATACTCCCGGCATTACTACGACGTTTCCCGCATGGCCAAGTCGCCACTGAAAACTGTGGCATTTGAACAACTCGACCTGCTTGCATCAGTCGTTGCCTTCAAAGACAAGTTCTACCCGCGTGGATGGGCAAAGTACGACCTGGCGAAACCCGGCACCACGAAGCTCGTTCCTCCAGATCTCATCCGGCGATCCCTCGATGCCGACTATGCAGGCATGCGTCAGATGATATACGGGGAGTATCCTGCTTTTTCCGACATTTTGGCCGACATTGCGCAGCTCGAGTCCGAAATCAACAACCTGGACGCGGAGGCATGAACGTTAGCGGTTCGAAAAGGGCCGTCGGCTTTCTTGCCGGAGTTCCCATGTGTGATGGCATATTGTGCCGAGTCGCCGATATCGAAATTTTCTTTGCTGAAGAAATGTAACATCTTAAAAAAAAGAGCTTACAAAAAGAAAACCCCAGGTCGAATACATCGACCTGGGGTTCATCTTTTGGTAGCCCGTACGGGATTCGCTCCGCACCCGTGTTACCGGCGTGAGAGGCCGGATCTTGTGTAATATTTACAGTAACTTAGTGGTCTGTCAACAAAGTTTCTGGTCTTCGGAAATCGCGTAACTATATTAATCTACTGGTAGATCTTGATTGCAATTTTGTCAACGTTTTTTGTTGACAAAACACTTAGCGTACTGGTAACACAAATATAACACATGCGAATGACGTCGTACCGTTCCTTATGGGGTTAAACTACTTTCAGCCTCAGGCGGCATGGACAACTTTCCGGAAGACAGGGTGAACTCAAATTGGCCCTATCGGGCCCGAACCAGTCCAAGCATAACTATATCGCAATGACTCTTTCGACCCCTTCATTTTCCGGGCGGGCGATATGAATTCTCACCACGCAGTTGAGACGCTCGAGGAACCGCATCAGTCGCTCAACACTGTAATAGGAAAACTTCCCGCTTTTCAGCCGAGAGATTTCTGGTTGCTTGACCGTGTAGATGGCACGGTAGGTGTTCGTATCATAGTCGTCGATAATCTCAAATACGCCGGATTCAATACCCTTCATCGGCTTGGCAGAAGGTGGCGTTTGACCGGTCTGCACCAGGAAGAGCGCCTGGCGTGTTAGCCGCCGCGCACCCGACCGTTTTTCCCACCGACCGGTTCGAGCCCCAATTCGTTTGCCACCCAGGGAAGGGCAGCTTCCGCTTGTTGCTTCTGTAGTTCTCGAACTGGGGCATAGGGGATGGGTGGCAATCCTGCCCTGGAAGCAAAGTAGCCGCACACTAAAGCCGCGATGCCGCCCGCTCCCTTCATGATCTCTCCCGGCTCAGGTCCACCTTCCGCCTTCAGACTTGGAAGCCAAAAACCCAAGTCTACGTCCGGATTTCCCAGACAAGCGTAATTCCAATCAATCAAGATGACATCGCCGTTCGTTCTGAAGCACATGTTGTCGCTTCGAAGATCCAGATGTAACAGACTTTCCCCGTTCAGGTTCACAGAACATTGCGCTTCCACCAGGACAGAGAGAGAACGATCAAGCCAGTCCTCTGAAACCAGCTCTTGTCTGAGAAACGGCTTCGGATCCCTTTCGACTTTCCTCCAACAGACTTCGGTCAAGTCACCATGAAGGTCAAGGAATCTCGGTACGTCAGGACTGAGTGCGTGGATCTGTGCAACTGCGTTCAGAGCACTCTCAATCTGGGCGGATCTCCACGGAGGTGGCCAATGGGCCGTACTCAAGTCTTCCAGAAGCAGAATAGGCAGAGCATCGTCATCATAGGCGATTACCTCCGGCATGAATGCCTCGTGCACCTGATCGTAGATCTGGTACTCTGCGCGAAGGAAATCAGAAGTCATCTCGTCCGTGGCGGCCTTGAGGAATATAGTGCGACCATCCTCAAGATATACAATCCGGCGAGCGGCGGGGGTGTATCCACCGGTGACCTTGGAAAGCCGAGTCACACGTGCTCGCAGCAGGCGCTCGAGCCGGTGTCGCAATTCAGAATTGAGTTCCATCGGTCGGTAGGTGGTTTTGCGTGGCGGCTAACACGTGGCGGGTTGGCGAAGCCCAAGCGGCGAATGCCGCGTCGCATTAACCCGCTGTTATTGGTAGTGGAAATTAGTTGCCTATCAATATATACTTTCTAATCGCCCAGCCTACACCATCTTCATCATTCGTAGGCGCTATTACGTCTGCTGCATCCTTAAGACTTTGTGTCCCATTGCTAACGGCGACTTTGAAACCGGCCTGTGTAAACATGGGTAAATCGTTGTCATTGTCACCGACAGCCATTACTTCGCCAACGGGAATTCCAAGCCTGGAAAGTACCAACTGCATAGCATTACCCTTATCCGCGCCGTGAGCAAAAACGCCTAGTGAATTCAAGCTCCCGTCTGGTTTGTAAAAAGTCGTGGTGTAGCATGAATCACTAAACTCGGCCTCGCACTTTTCACAAAATGCTCGAATAGCATCCGGTTGCCAGACCAAGATACGGATAGCATCCCCAACAATTCCGTCCGAATTTGTTGCAACGATCATCCTGTCAGTTCCGAAGATTGAGCCCAGACTTTGTCCTGGTCTCTGCTTGTAATAACTCGTCGTATCCACGGTAGTAACCATCTCCCATTCCATCTCGTCTGCCAAGTGAGCTAAACGGAGAGCGATTGTCCTAGGTACGGTAAGATTTGCCCAGATGGTTCCTTCGGGGCTAGCAAAGACTTGTGAACCGTTCGCACAGATTATCGGATCGTCTATTTCCAGGGTCGTTGCGAAGTCTTGGACGTCTCTTTGATTCCGTGTCGTAGCCAGAATGATCCTGATTCCTCTTCGATGAGCTTCCTGAATGGTCTGACGGGATACGCTTGAGATTTGACCGTCAGAACTCAGCAATGTGCCATCGGCATCAGTGGCCACTAGTGTAATTCGCTTACTTGGCTTTTCCATGTTCCTGTAACGGCCGCAGGTTTGCGAACCCTGGCCTGGGGTGGTTGTGGGTTCAAGGGGGCCAGGGTTGCCGAAGGCCAAGCGGCAGCCGCAGGCTGACGCGATGCGCGAAACCTGCTGTTAGCGGGAGTCGCTTCGGGTAGCACCTCCATCAGAATACATTCGGGGCGTGAATTGAGCGTGCGACATAGGCATCTTTTTTAATCATCGTCCAGATCTTTACAAATCAGGATGCTTGCTGAGGTGTGATTTGGTCAGGTCAAGAACATCATTCGCAAGGTCGATAAAAGCTGCAACACTGTCGGGCCATTCTGTAGTTTGTATTAACTTCCATCGTTCTATGAGACGATCCGGAACAGTTGTGAGTTCTGGAAAAACAGTCTCTTCTATGTGATTTTGTGCAGGGTCATAGATTTCGTTGATGGCAAACAGTACAGTTGTAAGTGCATCCAAAGCATAGTACAGAACGTTTCTTTGATTTCGTTGGATATTTCGTACATCTACGACAGCACTTTTTTTT
>Ga0233430_1000419_pt1 | contig 79616 bp, 55 predicted proteins | sample SI_118_April2016_2_FD_179883 | JGI IMG/M metagenome (GOLD analysis project Ga0233430, IMG submission 179883) | Seawater microbial communities from Saanich Inlet, British Columbia, Canada - SI_118_April2016_150_MG | ecosystem: Environmental > Aquatic > Marine > Inlet | place: Canada: British... | reverse complement strand
GAAAAAATCCGCCCGTTGACCACATCCCCATGCACCGCGCCTGTATCCGACGGCAGCGCCGAAAACGCGATCCGGTCCGCCACTGCATCCAGAGTCAGCGATTCCAGAACCGCAGCAGCGCGCGTTTCGTCGCTGGCGCTCAGGACGAACATCTCCCCATCCACCGATCCAGTAACCGACAAATCCGCAAAAGAGACCTGACCGCGATTCCACGCCCGCACAGCCGTTCCCGCCAACTCTACATCGCCCGATGCCACGGTCAGAATGATATCCTCTCCATGGACATCTACATCGACTCCTCCGAGCCCGTCCTGTGCCTCCAGAGAGGGTTGGCGAGGGAAAATCCGCCCGTTGACCACATCACCGTCGACGGCGCTTGGATCGCCGGGCATCTCCACTACGGCGATCCGCGTCGCCACCACGTCGGCGACCAGGGAGTCGACCGTCGCCACCGCATCCAGATCCCCTTCTCCTCCCCCTGTTTCATCGTCCGCCACGAGATGGAAGGTCTCCCCATCCACCGTCGCCGTATACCCCGCGTCGGCAAACTGTACACGACCTTCAACTGCCGATTCGGTAGTCATCCCCATCAGTTCACCCGATGACGACACCGACAGCGATACCGCATCGACGAAATCCAGGTCCCGCACCCCTGCGTCGTCCCGTGCTTCCACCACCGGCTGAACCGCGAACACGCGACCACTCACCACATCTCCGTTCACCGTCTCCCCATCCGCCGGCAACGTCTCAAAGTTCAGCACTGTCGCCACCGCATCGACCACCAGTCCCTGCGCAGACGCCGGCGTCAGTCGCCCGTCGCTGGCCGACAGCGCGAACGTCTCCCCGTCCGTTGCACCGACGACCGACAGTCCCGAAAAACTCACCCGTCCCGCACTCCAGTCTCCGACAGCGCTACCCGACAGTACCACATCCCCCGATGACGCACTCAGGCTCGCGTTGCCCGTCTCGTAGTCCTCATCCCGCACTCCCATCCCATCCCGCGCTTCCAGCACCGGCTGCATCGAAAAAATCCGCCCGTTGACCACATCCCCATGCACCGCGCCTGTATCCGACGGCAGCGCCGAAAACGCGATCCGGTCCGCCACTGCATCCAGAGTCAGCGACGCCGATGAGGCCGCGATCAGCCCGCCATCCCCAGCCTCCAGCACAAAGCTTTCCCCATCCACCAAACCAGTAGCCGACAGACCCGAAAACGTCGCGCGCCCCGACGCCCACGCCCGCGAGGTATTCCCGATCAGCGCGACATCCCCGGCCGCCACCGTCAGGTCGACATCATCTCCCCGATAGTCCACATCCCGCACCTCCAGTCCATCCCGCGCCTCCAGAATCGGCTGCGTCGAAAATTCCCGCCCGTTGACCACATCCCCGTTGACCGCACCTGTGTCAACCGGAGATGCGGCGAAGCCGATCCGATCCGCCACCACGTCCAGCACCAGATCCGACGCCGTCGCCGGCGGCAGCGATCCGTCACTCCCCCGAAGCGCGAAGAGCAGCCCATCCACCGAACCAGTAGCCGACAGACCCGAAAACATCGCGCGCCCCGACGCCCACGACTGAGTCGCCGTTCCCAACAACGCCACATCCCCCAAGGACACGTTCAAACTCGCGCTGCCCGTCCCGTAGTCCACATCTCGCACCCCCAGACTGTCCCGCGCTTCCAACACCGGCTGCGTCGAAAAAACCTGCCCGTTCACCACATCACCGTTCGCCGCGCTCGTGTCCGCCGGAGAGACCGCGAAGCTGATCTGATCCGCCACCGCATCCAGCACCAGCGGAGCGGACGACACCGCAGCAAGCAGGCCGTCACCCCCCTCCAATACAAAGCTCTCCCCATCCGCCGCACCCGATGCCGAGAGGTCGCTGAAAAACGCGCGCCCACCGCTCCACGACCGGCTCGTCGTCCCCGACAGAGAGACATCGCCCGAAGACACGCTCAGACTCGCACTGCCCATCCCATAGTCTGCGTCCCGCGCTCCCAGTCCATCCCGCGCCTCCAGAACCGGCTGTGTCGCAAACTCCCGGCCGTTCACCACATCTCCGTTCACCGCATTGGCATCCGCCGGTAGCGACGTGAAGGCGACCCGATCCGCCACCGCATCCAGCACCAGGTCTGCCGTCGTCGCCGGCAACAGCGACCCATCGCTTCCCCCAAGTGAGAAACGAGCCCCATCCACAGCCCCCGTCACCGACAGGCCGGAAAACATCGCGCGCCCTCCGCTCCAAGATCGGGTCGCCGTTCCCGACAGCGATACGTCACCCGAAGACACGCTCAGACTCGCACTACCCGTCCCGTAGTCCACATCCCGTACCCCCAGGCTGTCCCGCGCTTCCAGAATAGGCTGCGTCGAAAATTCCCGGCCGTTCACCACATCCCCATTTGCCGCACCCGTGTCCGTCGGAGACATGACGAAACCGACCCGATCCGCCACCGCATCCAGCACCAGTGGAGCGGACGATACCGCAACGAGCTGCCCATCACCTCCCTCCAGCACAAAGCTCTCTCCATCCTCCGCACTCGACGCCGAAAGGGAGCTGAAAAACGCGCGCCCGCTGCTCCACGATCGGGTTGTCGTTCCCGACAGCGATACATCCCCCGACGACACGCTCAAGCTGGCACTGCCCGTCCCGTAGTCCACATCCCGAGCCCCCAGTCCATCCCGCGCTTCCAGCACCGGCTGTGTCGCAAACTCCCGGCCGTTGACCACATCTCCGTTCACCGCACCCGCATCCGCCGGCAGCGACGTGAAGGCGACCCGATCCGCCACCGCGTCCAGTACTAGACTCCCCGTTGTCGCCGGCAACAGCGACCCATCGCCGGCTTGCAGCACAAACGTCTCCCCGTCCGTCGTTCCCGTTACCGACAGGCCAGAAAATGTCGCGCGCCCGCTGCTCCACGATCGGGTCGTCGTTCCTACCAGCGAGACACCGCCCAAAGACACGCTCAGACTCGCGCTCCCCGTTCCGTAGTCCGCGTCCCGCACCCCCAGACCATCCCGTGCTTCCAGCACCGGTTGCACCACAAACACCCTGCCATTCACCACATCCCCATTCGCAGCACCCGCATCTGCCGGCAGCGATGTGAAGGCGATCCGATCCGCCACCGCATCCAGCACCAGACTCCCCGTCGTCGTCGACAGCAAAGATCCATCGCCGGCCTGCAGGGCAAACGTCTCCCCGTCCGTCGTTCCCGTTACCGACAGGCCGGAAAAGGTCGCGCGACCCGACGACCACGATCGGGTCGTCGTTCCCGCCAGCGACGCGTCACCCGAAGAGACGCTCAGACTCGCGCTCCCCGCCTCGTAGTCCACATCGCGCACTCCCAGACTGTCCCGCGCTTCCAGAATCGGCTGTGTCGAAAAACCCCGCCCATTCACCACATCCCCGTTCGTCGCACCTGTATCCGCAGGAGATGTCGAAAACGCGATCCGATCCGCCACCGCATCCAGCACCAGACTCTCCGTCGTCGTCGACAGCAAAGATCCATCGCCGGCCTGCAGGGCAAACGTCTCACCATCCGCTGCCCCCGTCACCGACAGGCCGGAAAACGTCGCGCGACCCGACGACCACGATCGGGTCGTCGTTCCCGACAGCGACACGTCACCCGACGACACGCTCAGACTCGCACTACCCGTCCCATAGTCCACATCGCGCACTCCCAGACCATCCCGCGCCTCCAGCACCGGCTGCGTCGAAAAAACCCGCCCATTCATCACATTTCCGCTGACGGCACCCGCGTCCGCAGGTGCCGTCTGAAACGCGATTCGATCCGCCACCACGTCCACCACCAGCACCGCACTCTGTCCCGTCAGCGCCCCACTCTGGGCGACCAGCCGGGAGGTTTCTCCATCTGTCCCGGCGGTCATCTTCAAGCCGCTGCCGGCGAAATCCGCCCGGCCACTCACCCAGCTTTTTGTGGCAGTGCCGCCCAGCGTCACTTCTCCCGAAGAAGCAGACAGCGCCACCGTCCCCCCGGCGTGGAGATCGCGCAGCCCCAGATCGTCCCGCGCCTCCAGCACCGGCTGCGTCGCGAACGCCTCTCCATTCACAACATCTCCGTTCACCGCCGCCGGATCGACGGGAGACACCGTAAAAGTTATCCGACTCGCCACCACATCATTGGTCAAAGTCGAAGAAGTCGCCGCAGTCAGCGCTCCATCGCTGGCCCGCAGCGAAAAATTCCCGCCATCGCCTGTTCCCGTGAGGGAGAGTCCGGAGAAAGTGGCTCGCCCCTCCGACCAGGAAGCCGCCAGCGTCCCCGATAGCGACACATCTCCCGTCTGCACCGCAAGAGTCGCCGTACCACTGTGTTCGACATCGACGTTGCCGTAAGCATCCCGCGCCTCCGCCACCGGCTGCGTCGCGAACACCTGACCATTCACCACATCTCCGTTGGTCGCCGCTAGATCGTCGGGAAGGGTGGCAAAGGCGATCCGCGAGGCGACCACGTCGATGGTCACCCGGTCGTCGTCACTGGCGACGACTGCCGTGCCTATATCGCCGTCATTGGTGCGAATGGCTCCGGCGGCGGCTCCCACTCGGAAAGCATTCTTGGCGGCCCCACTTTCGTCTGTTTGAACGGTATTGAGGCTGGCGGTTACAAAGAAGTAGGGAAAGCCGCTGCTCCAGGACAGCGGTACATCCAGAGCAATCGTCGTCGGCGCACCCAGTGCAACTGTCGTCTGCACTCCCACCAGACTATCCTCGCCGACGTCAAATGAGGCGTCATTACTCATGTAAAGCTGCAGTCGATCAATAGAGGTATTGCCGATTCCGGTGGGAACGCTCAAATCGGAAATGGTGATGGTAATCGCCTCGATGAAGGAGGTGCCATCGTTTATCAGCTGAACTGAGTAAACGGTCACCGATCCTCCCGGCAGGACAGTCGTTTGGTCCGAGAGACCTCGGGCTGTACCTGGCCATTCAAGCATTCCACCAAAGACCGGAGTACAGAGTCCCCCCAGCAGGTAGAACGCCAAAAAGAGGTATAAACGCCGCATAGACGGACAGAACCAGACCGGGGAAGAGCGGGATGAAAGGAGGGGGAGAGGCAAAAGAAGACGACGGGGAGGGCAGGGGGATGCCGACCGCATGAGCCGCCTTACAATTCTATAATAGTAAGTTTTTTTATAAAAAAATACAAATCATTTTTGCTGCCAACTTCAATTGTTTCACTAAGTTATGGCCTTAATTAGGCGTGGAATGACCAGCCACTGCAACTGCCCGCGGACCCTCTCGACGTCGATCCACCGGGAGATCGGCAGCTCGATGGCGGCCAGGCCTGCGGTCGGCATCCGGACATTGCCACCGCACAGTCGGCCGATCCACTGCTCCATCCCCGGGTTGTGGGCCACGATCAGCACCGAAGAGAGGGCATCGGACAATTCACAGGCCACCTGGTTCAGCACGTCGGTACTGGCCAGATACAGACGCTCATCAAAGGAGAGAAAGTCCGTCGACGATTCCAGGCAGGCGATCACCACCTCGGCCGTCTCTCTGGCGCGGATGGCTGGGGAGCTAACAATCCGCTCCGGCGTCGGTCCGAAGGCACGCAGCAGGCGGGCCACGCGCGGCGCATCCTTTTGGCCCCTGCCGTTCAGCGGGCGATCGAAGTCGTCGGTCACATCGGGAGGATAGGCCGACTTGGCGTGTCTCATGATCAGCAGATTTTTCATATGTGACCTTTCGCTGTATGCAACACAGAATCAGCCCCGGATCGGGATTGCTATTGCGTCTCCGGGGTCCGGGTGGTATTTTTACATAATTCTCGAAAAAACTCCGGGTTTCGTCAAAAAATTAGGCGTTTCAGGCGGACGCAACAACTACTTCTTCAGGAGCTCCAGGGATGGCCGCTCAGCCCGTCGAAATCAATCTAGATATCCGACCCCGCAAGCGCTACGAGATCATCGACATCTCGAGCATGGTCAGGGAGGAGGTCGGCGATGTCTTCGCCGACTCCCGCAAGTCGGTCTTCTGCTCCCACCACACTACGGCGGGATATCTGGAACAGGGTGCCTGCGCCCGATTGGGGTACAGTCAAAAGCAGCTCGACCCGTTTATCCGCACCATCCAGAAGATCTTCCCGCACGACGCCGGCTATTCTCACGACCAGATGGAACTGCGCGACGAGCTGAGTGAAAGCGAGAAGGAGGTGGAACCGATCAATGCCGATTCGCACCTCACCTTCATCAGCGCCGGCCTCAAGAACTGCGTCACCTATATCAACAAGCCCGACCAGCCGGTCTACCTCATCGAACTGGACGGCGTGTACAAGGAGCATCGCCGCAGCCGTCGCACCACGGTGATGGCCTACAACCACGAAGCGATCGTCCGCCGCGACCGGCTCGCAATTCCGGTCACTTCCGGCCACATGATCGACGCTCTCAACCTCAGGGATCCCCGCTACGGCCTCTACGAGCAACTCGAGGACTGGCTGGAGAGTCACGGCGTCGAAAAGGGCCGCATCGACATCCGCCTCTCTCCCGAGGAGCGACACGTCGGGCTGACCGTGAACGAGTACGAAACCCTGCTGATGCGCAACGACCTGCCCGAGGTGCTGCGCGATCCGCTTCGCTACATGATGCAGCGGGGTAAAAAGCTGCTGCGCAATCCGGCCTCCATTCCGGGCAGAACGCGCGACTACGCCACCTACGATCTGATCCACCTGTACAACGAGCTCATGGACACTGTGCCTGTCGGTCGCTCGATTATCGACCGCATCCTGTCGGTTCTGTCCCATCCCGCCTCGCGCATCCTGCGCCTCAAACGCCACATCAGCCTGCTCGTCTCCAGCAGTCAGGATACCGGTGACAGTCGCATCGTCCAGGGGACCTATCAGAGTCCCATCTTGGTGCAGCACAATCCGGCCGACCAGGGAGTGCGCTACCTCGACATCACCCTCCGGAGCTTCGAGTAGAGAAAGGGGCGCCCTCCATGCAGGTGGATGCATCCATATTTAAAGCCTACGATATCCGCGGCATCTATCCAGACCAGCTCGACGAAGAACTCGCCTATGCCGTCGGTCGCGCCTTTGTCACCTTCCTCAAGGCCGACGAAGTCGTCGTCGGCCGCGATATGCGCCTGGCCGGGCCGCAGATGAAGGCCTCCCTGATCCGCGGCCTCACCGACCAGGGGGCCGATGTCATCGATATCGGCATGGTCAGCACCGACCAGTATTACTACGCCTGCGCCACCCTGGAAAAACCTGGCCTGATGGTGACCGCCTCGCACAACCCGCCCGAGTACTGCGGTTTTAAGATGGTGCGCGAGATGCCCTATCTGCTCAGCGGCGACGAGGGGATCCAGGATTTGCGCCGCATCATCGAAGCGGAGGAATACGCCCCGTCTCCTTCGGCAAAGGGGCAGGTCGTTGAGAAGGAGCTGAGCCAGGGCTTTGTCGACAAGGTTCTGACCCTGACCGATCCGGCCGACATCGCCCCGCTCAAGGTCGTGGCCGACACCGGCAACGGCATGGTCGGCCCCATCCTCGAACGGGTCTACGAGAAGCTGCCGGTGGAACTGATCGGCATGTTCCTGGAGCCGGATGGTCGCGTGCCCAACCACGGCCTCGACCCGATGCAGCCGGAAAACCGCGCCGACCTGGAGCAGCGCATCGTCGACGAAAAGGCCGACATCGGCTTCGCCTTCGACGGCGACGGCGACCGGTTCTTCATCGTCGACGACCGCGGCCTGTTCGTGCCCGGCGACTTTATCACCGCCCTGATGGGCTGCTATATGCTGGAGAAATACCCGGGCGCCAAGATCGTCTACGACGTCCGCTGCTCCTGGGCCGTCCGCGACATGATCTCCAAAGCCGGAGGCATCCCGCTGATCGAGCGCGTCGGCCATTCCTTCCTCAAGCCGCGCATGTTCGAAGAGGGCGCGGTCTTCGCCGGCGAGTTGAGCGGCCACTACTACTTCCAGGATTTCTACGGCGCCGACTCGGGTATCGTCCCCTCCCTGCTCGTCCTGGAGATGCTGTCGCGCAAGGGACAGAAACTCTCCGAACTGCTCGCCCCGCTCGAAGCGCAGTACTTCCTCTCCGGAGAGATCAACTCCCGCGTCGAGGATACCAACGTCAAAATCCAGGCGCTCGCCGAACGCTACGGCGACGGCCTGGTGGAAAGAATCGACGGCATCTCCGTAAGCTACGACACCTGGCACTTCAACGTGCGCGCCTCCAACACCGAACCCCTCTTGCGCCTGAACCTGGAAGCGCTGAGCCAGGAGCAGATGGAGGAGAAGCGGGACGAACTGCTCAACTTTATCCGCTCGTAGCCCGGCGTTGTTTCAATCTGCCTCTACAGCTACAGCCCCTGTCAGCTCTTCCGGCAGGGGCTCTGTTTTGATCCACGGGAATCGATGAACTACTTTCGCGGCTTCTCCCTCAACGCTATCTGCCAGGGGCTGATCTATACCCTGGGCCTCCTCAATCACGTTCTGCTGACCCGTCACCTGAGCGAAAAAGATTACGGCAATCTCGCCGTCTGTATCCCGACGGTGATGTTCGGCGCCCTCCTCTTCGGAGAGTGGATGAACAGGGGCGGCACCTACGTAGTCGGTCGAGAACGCGCTCGGGAGGAGGCGATCGGCAACGCTCTGACCTACGGACTGATCCTCAGCCTGCCCGTCCTGGCCGCAGTCTTCCTGCGTCAGACCTTCAGCGACTCCTTCGCCAGCCTGCTGCCCCTCCCGCCTCTCCTGGTCGCCGGCCTGATCGTCTTCAACACCCTGCAGAAAGCCGGCATGGGCATCCTCCTCGGAGATGACCGGATCAAGCTCTATCCGTTCGTCCCCCTGATCTTCATCTGCCTCTATGTGGGCGGCAACCTGCTGGCGCACTTCACCATCGGCCTCGATCTGGAAAACGTCCTTTGGATCTGGCTGATTGCCATGGCCGCGAGCGCCGTCGCCGCCTTCCTCCCCTTCTTCCGCAGTTCGCTCCGCATTCCCACTCCCAGTCGCGCCGTTTTCAAACGGACCCTGGAAGTCGGCCGCAGAGGGGCGATTTCCTTCATCCTGATCTTCCTCCTCTTCCGCGCCAATATCTGGCTGATCAAGTTCATCCTCGGCGCAGAGACCCTGGCCACCTACCGGGTCGCCATAAACTTCGCCGACATGATGCAACGGCTGCCCAACGTCGCCGGCGTAGTCCTGCTGGCCAAAGTCGTCAGAGGCCAGGATGAAGACGGTCGCCTCAGCCTGCCGGTCGCCCGCGGCATCCTCGCCTTTTCCACCGCCTCCGCCCTGGCGTTGCTCCTGCTCGGGCCGTTTTTCATCGACCTTTTCTTCCCCAAATACCCCGAGGCGTACATCCCTCTGGTCTGGATGCTGCCCGGATTGATCTTCGCCGGCTTTGGCTCGGTCTTCAACACCAAGCTGGCCGGCCAGGGGTTTCCACCCGTCACCATGTGGGCCCCGGGCATCGCCCTTTGTCTCAATATCCCCCTCAACCTCTGGCTAATCCCGAGCATGGGACTGCGCGGTGCCGCCCTGACCACCTCTATCACCTTCACCCTGTGGGGCCTGATTGTATCCTCCTACTACCTGCGACAGGCCGGTCTCGGCTGGCGCGATTTCTTGCGTCTGCGCGGCCCGACGCGTACTATTTAACGACGCGACACCTCGCCTTGAATCCCAGACCCCCGTTCCTCTGAATCAGCTGAAAACGGCACGGAAACTTCTGATTTCTCGCGCGGGGCACCACCTTCGATGGAAGTGAAATGACGACACTGACCAAGCTACAAGCGAGCGTCCTCAATATCGACAGAAAGTGGTTTGCCCTCTTCCTGTTGCTGCAGGTACTGTTGCTGGCGGGAAGCCTGTTTATCTCCGAATTCGTGCTCTACCTGGCAGCCGCCGGCCTGGCCGCCAGCCTCTTTGCCGTGCTCGTCCTGCTCTACCCATGGCTCATCATCCCGGTCGTCATCGCCACCACCGGGCTGGACAGCACCGGCCGGTTGACCACGGGATCAAGAGGCAGCGTCTTCAACCTGACCGGCTTCCACCTCGCCTTCGTGCTGACCATCTTCGCCATCGCCGCCAACGTTTGCCTGCGGCGGCGCGTCCACTTTCCCGACCTTGAGTTGAAGGGCCCGCTCTTCCTGCTGCTGGGCTGCATCGCCGTCTCGCTCATCTATACCCCCAACCAGCCGGAGGCGACCGTCAGCTTCGTGCGCGTGAGCTGCCTGATCCTGTTCATGTACATGGCCCAGATCATGATCGACTCGAAGCAGGCAGTGGGTGCCGTTCTCTGGTCGATGGCCCTCGTCTCGATCGGCGGCGCGGGCATGGGCGCCTACCAGGTCATCACCGGCCAGTTCCATCTGCCGGTCAAGGTGATCACCGCCCTGGGGGGCAACGTCCCCCGGGCGACCGCCATGTTCCACAACCCCAATATCTTCGCCACCTTCCTGATGAGCGGCATCCTGCCGCTGCTGGCCGTCCTGCTCAACTATCGCATGCCCCTGTGGAAGCGCGCCTTCTTCCTGCTCGCCATCCTGGTCGGATTCGGCGGCTTGCTCGCCTCTTTCAGCCGCTCCAACTGGCTGGCCGCCATGATCGGCATCGTCGTCATCCTCTGGCTCAGCAGGCAGCTGCGCTATCTGTTCATCTTCAGCATCGCCGGCCTGCTAGGCATCCTCGCACTCAAGGAGTTCGTGCCGTTCGCCGAGTATATCTTCGAGCGCTTTGTCTCCATCTTCACCATCTTCGAGCAGTTCGGTCAGGTCGGCCGCACTTCCAGCACGGCGCGTGTCTATCTGGTTATCGCCTCTGTCAGCATGTTCCTCGACCACCCCCTCCTGGGAATCGGCTGGCGCGCCTTTCCCAAGGTCTTTTCCGAGTACGCCCCCCCCGGCTTTCCGCACTGGAGCCAGGTCAACGAGCCGCATACGGTCATTTCCATGATCCTGGGCGAACTGGGCATCGTCGGCTTCGCAGCGATCGTCTGGTTCATCGGCCGCACCTTCTGGCGCGGCATGAGCTCCCTGCCTCAAATGCAGGATCCGTATCTGCGGGCCGTGCTCATCGGCATGATCGCCAACTTCGTCGCCTTCCAGGCCAGCCAGTCCTTCAACGGCGACTTCTCCAACAACATGTTCTGGTTCTTCACCGGCATGCTCTTCGCCGTCGTCCGTCTGGACGAGCAGGCGCGAGACGTGTGAAAGTCCTGGTCACATCCCGTCTGTACCCCAGCTCCGCCTATCCGGGCAGGGGTACTTTCGTGCACAACCAGGCCCGCTTCCTGAGCCCCCACTGCGTCCTGGAAGTAATCGCCCCCATCCCCTGGTGTCCCCCCATCCCCGGCCTGGGGAAATGGAACAGTTTTGGTTGGACCGATCATCGGGAGACGCTGGACGGCATCGACGTCCGCTATCCCCGCTACCTTTCCCTCCCCCGTCGGCTTCTCTTCTCCCGCGCCTGGCGCTTCTATCTGACCGCCCTGCGGCGGGCGATGACTGCGCCTCCCGACCTGATCCATGCCCACCTGGCCTACCCGGACGGCCTGGCCGCCGCCCACCTGGGGCGTCAACTCGGCTGCCCCGTAGTCATCTCGGTGCACGGCCACGACGTGCGCGAGCTGCCGGACGCCAAGCCGCGCTGGCGACAGCTGGTCGCCGCCGCCCTCGAAGCGTCTGCCGCCGTCATCGCCAGCAGCGCCGACGTCCGCACCCGCCTGCTCGATCTGGGCATTCCCGAGAGCAAAATCCACTTCGTTCCCCAAGGGGTCGACTGTCAACTCTTCCGCCCGAACAGATCCCGCACGCCGGGCGCTGACGGCTGGCAATTGCTCTACGTCGGCCGCTTCGACAGTCGCAAGGGACTGGAAGTGCTGCTCGAGGCGATCGCCCTCCTTCGCCAACGGCGCGACGACTTTCGCCTCAAGCTGATCGGCGGCAGCCCGGTGAGCGGCGGTACCGACGCCTTCCGCGCCCAGGCCGCACGTCTGGAATTGATCGACTGCGTCGAATTTGCCGACGAGCAACCGTGGACCGCCATACCCGTCCAATTGGCCGCCGCCGATCTCCTGGTGCTGCCCAGTTTCTACGACAGCTTCGGCATTGTCCTCATCGAGGCGATGGCCTGCGGCCTGCCCGTAGTCGCCACTCGCTGTGGCGGCCCGGAGGATATTGTCACGGATGAAGTGGGAAGATTGGTCGAGGTGGGAAACGCCGAATCTCTGGCCGCCGGCATCGGAGCGGTGCTGGACCGCTACGAGTGCTACGACCGGGAGAAGATCCGCCGATGCGCGGAGGAGCGCTACGACTACCACCGGCTGGCCGCGCGTATCGTCGAAATCTACGAAAAGGTTTCTAAGCGCTGAGAACCGGTTCGCCGGAGAAGAAGCTCCGGATATTCAACACAGCTCTCGATAAAACCGCCGCAGCTTATCCGCCTCCGCCTCCCAGTTGTACTGTCGCCTGGCCGCCTCCCTCCCCCTCTTCCCCATCTCCCTCCCCTCCTCGGGATGTTCCGCCAGCCAGCGAACCGCGTCGGCGATCTCCTCGGGATCCTCCGGATCGACGCAGATCCCGCACCCTTCCCCTTCGACGATTCGCTTCAAATTGGGAAAATTCGAACAGACGACCGGAATCTCGTAGGCCATGTACTCGAAGATCTTGGTCAACTCTTTCTTGACCGTGTGCGGACTGGGGGGAAAGACAGCCAGTCCGGCCGTCCACTGTTCCTCCAGATAGTGCTCGATAATCCGCTCGAACGGCACCAGATAGCCCACCCCCTCCATATGCAACCGCTCTCCTCCGTCCCCCGCCGCCGCCTCGATTTCCGTCGCCAGCTCGGCACTGCAGCGGCCGACCAGAAACAGTTCCGCCTCGGGAATCGCCCTGAGAATCCGGGCGTTGATAAACGCCCCTCGATACACCTTCACATTGCCGGTGTAGATCAGCCGAATGCCATTTGAACGCGGTCTGTTCTCCAGCACTCCTTCCTCCACTTCGGGGAATCTGGAGTAGTTCAGCACAATCTGCCCCCGGGGAAACCGCTCCGCGTAGTAGCGCTCCGCCAGAATGAGCTTGAAAAACCGACTGCTGAAGTTCTCTCCCCACTCGAATAAACGGCTGACCAGACGGCGCACCAGCGACGGCAGATACTCCCGCTCCATGATCGCCGTGACGTGGTCTTCGTGCGCGTCGTACACCACCTCTTTCCCCAGCATCCTCAGCAGCAGACCTGCGGGAATTAGCTCGGGATCGTGAAAGTGGTACACCGCTCCCTTTTCAGCCCATCCCGTCCAAAAGACGCGCCACGTACCGAGCACCATGCGCGCCAATCGGTTATCCGCCTGACGGACCGACCTGATCTGCACTTCGTCGACCCGTTCATCGCCGTCGTGACAGGCCACCAGTACCACCTCGTAACCGGCCGCCGCCAGCGTCTTGCACTCCCGGTGGAAGATCCGGTTGTCGAAGGGAGAGTGGACCGTGGTCAGGTGGACGATCTTGGTCATAGTCGCCGTGGACAAAAACGGGTGAACTCCTCGCGCACTGAAGAGTCAAAAATAGGGCGGCGCGCTGCAAAGTCAAAGTTACCTGTCCGCCGCTGTTCCATATTTTTCACTGCGCTCTCGCTCTTGCTAAGGTGCACCCAAAGTGCGAGTTTTTAATGAGATGCATAATGAGATGCATTCGGAATCGCCTGCCGACCTGACGCGCTCCTCCCAGCCCGCCATCGCCTGCGCGCGCTCCATCTGAAAAGAGGGATGTGCCGGTCGCGGTTCGCACGCTGCCAGAGCCAATTCGAGGAATTCGATCTACCTGTATGCTGGTCTATCTATTCTGGGCCGCTGTTTTTTCAGTGGTCTACACCTATCTGCTCTATCCGGCGCTGCTGTGGCTGCTGACCCTGCGGAAACGCGCGCCCCAGCATCCCACCCCTGCCGAATGGCCCTCCGTCAGTCTGGTCCTGGCCGCGTATAACGAAATTGCCGTCATCCGCGAAAAGATCGAGAATACCCTGTCCCTCGACTATCCCACGGATCGATTGGAATTTATCGTAGTTTCGGATTGCTCCGACGACGGCACCGACGAGGCGGTCGCCGAATACGCCGATCGGGGTGTGAAGTTCCACCGGCTGCAGGAGCACGGCGGCAAGACCATGGGCCAGAACGCCGGCGCGCGGCTGACCTCGGGAGAAATTCTGATCTTCTCCGACGCCAACAGCATCTACGCCCCCGACGCTCTCAAGGAGCTGGTGCGCCCCTTCGCCGACCCGAAGATAGGCTGCGTCTGCGGCGAGCTGCGCTACGCCAATCCAGACCAGCTGGCCGCCGGCAAGGGGGAAGGATTCTACTGGCGCTACGAGCAGTTCCTCAAGCGCCGGGAGAGCCTGCTGACCTCGACGCTGGGTGCCAACGGTTCAATCTACGCCCTGCGCCGCGAGCTCTTCGACGAGCTCGGTCCGGAGATCATCAGCGACTTCATCATGCCGATACGCGTCTGGTGCAAGGGGTTCCGCGTCGTGTACGAGTCGCGGGCCGTGGCCGTCGAGCACAGCGGTGCCCGCTTTCGCGACGAGTTCCGCCGTCGCACCCGCATCATCTCGCGCTCCGCCTACAGCCTGTGGACCGAGGCGGGCGTGCTCAACCCGTTCGCCCACGGCTTCTTCGCCTTCCAGCTGTTCTCCCACAAGCTGCTGCGCTGGCTGGTTCCCCTTTTCATGATCGCCATCCTGATCGGCGCGGCCCTGCTGGCCGCCGATCCTCTCTACCAATTCCTGCTGGGACTGCAACTCCTCTTCTACCTGCTGGCCATTCTCGGCAACCTCTTCCAGCGCCAGCTGGGATCCCTGGGCCTGTTCTACATCCCGGCCTACTTTTGCGCCACCAACTTCGGCGCTCTGCTCGGTTTGTGGAACTTTCTGACAGGTCGTCGCTACCAGGTGTGGCAGACGGCGAGCCGGGAGTGAAGCCGTGAACGCCGCCCACCGCACCCTTCTCCTGCTGCTCAGCGATTTCGTCGCCGTCAACCTGGCTTCGATCTTCTTCCTGTGGATGAAATTCGTCGGCGGCACGCTCACGAGCGTGGAGGCTAGCTGGCAGCGGCTCCATCCTCAGCTGCAGACCGGTCCAACCATCTGGTACACACTCAACTACTATCTCTTCGATGCCCTTCCGGCCATCTGCATTTGCTGGCTGCTCCTCTTTCTCTTCTACGGCCTCTACAGCTCCTCCCAATCCGCCTCCCGTTTCGACGAGGCACTGTCTGTAGTCAAGGTGGTCACTCTGGGGACTGCCCTGGTCTTCGCCGCCACTTTCGACCCGGCGCATCCTTTTCCCTACACCCGCGCCCTGATGTTTTCCTACTGGCTGGGGCTCATCGGCCTGGTCGCCGGCGGGCGCTTCGCAGTGCGCAGCTTTGAGCGTCAGTTGCTGATCCGCGGCATCGGCCGCCGTCATACCGTGATCGTCGGCATCGACGCACGCGGCGCTCGCCTGCTCAACGACCTGAGGCTCTCCCCCGCCCAAGGGTACGAGGTCATCGGCTTCGTGCGTGCCCGTAACGAGGAGTCCAGGGAAGAGGTGGACGGCATCCCCGTACTTGGAGAAGTGGGCGACCTGGGCCGCATCATCGCCGACCACCACGTCGAGGTCGTGCTCATCGCCCTGCAGTCGAACTCGCACCAGGAAATCCTGGAGATCGTCGGCGCCGCCGAGGGCCAGCCCGTCTCCTTCAGCATAACCCCCGACCTCTACGACATCGTCACCGGGCACGTGCGCACCCAGCAGATCTACGGGGTGCCGCTGATGGAGCTCCGCCCCGAGTTGATGTCGACCTGGGAACAGGCCTTCAAGCGCCTGATCGACGTCTCCGTGGCCCTGCTCACTCTGGCCGGTCTGTCGCCGCTCTGGCTGGCCATCGCCCTGATTATCAAAGTCACCTCCAGGGGGCCGATCTTCTTCCGTCAGGAGCGCATCGGCGCCAACGGCCGCACCTTCGTCATGTACAAGTTCCGCTCTATGCGGACCGATGCCGAACGGAAGACGGGACCGGTCTGGGTCAAGGAAGAGGATCCCCGGGTGACGTCGATCGGCCGCATCCTGCGCGCCCTGCACCTGGACGAAGTGCCCCAGTGCATCAACTTCCTCAAGGGGGATATGAGCCTGATCGGACCCCGTCCGGAGCGGCCGTTCTTCGTCAAACAATTCAGCGACGAAATCCCCTTCTACATGCGGCGCTTCAATGTCAAACCGGGCCTCCTCGGCTGGGCCCAGTCCAAGCACGAGTTCGACCTCAATTCCAACGACCTGGTCGGCATCGCCCGCGAGCGCCTCGAGTACGACCTCTACTACATCGAGAACATGTCCCTCAAGCTCGACTTCAAGATCGTGCTGCAGACCGTCTGGTTCGTGCTGGCCGGCAAGAGCACGCGCTGACGTTCTCCGCAGTCTGGTCGAAGAAAACGAGGTGACAACCATGAAACGAGCTTTTTATTTTGGCCTGTTGATTATCGGCTGGGGTATCACGTTTTTAACCGCAATAGCCGCGATATACGTCTTGTACTACTGCCTCGCTACGTATGTATTTTGACATCTGAACCAGCGAGCGAGCTACATACGCAATTTAAAATCATCAATCTCCGCGGTCCTAGGTGTCACTTTTCCTCCACCGAAGTGTTCAATAGATATCGCCCATCGGCAAATAAGTGATCGCAACTGAAGCGGAATAGCCGAAATCCTCCGCCTCCAGCTGAATCGCCGCACTTCCAGTCCTGCCCCTCAAGAGGTCCTCATTATGCGCACTCATGCCCCTCTCACTATCCTGATCCCCCTCGCCCTCCTCGCCCTCTCCTGCGGCACGGACCACAATCGATCCACCGCTCCAGAGTCGGCACCCGAGACCGGAGCGGTCGCCCTGAAGTTGGCCATCCCCCAGGCGCTGGACATAGACCGGGTGGAGTATATCGTTTCCGCTGCCGATATGGACAGCCTGCGCGGTGAACTCACTATCGGCAGCGATGGCGTGGCGCGCGGCACCGTCACCGGCATCCAGCCCGGCCGGGATCGCCTCTTCACCCTCAATGCCTACAACTCGGTCGACCGCCTCGCCTACAGCGGCTCCAGTGCCGCCGCCGTCGACGCCGGTCAGATTACCCAGGTGCACATCGCCCTGCGCAGTCTTTCCGGAGCCGCCGATATCACCGGGGAATTCGTCGAGCCATCCGACTCTCCGATCGGCTCCGATCCCCAGATCGGCCATCCCTTACTCGGTGCCTGGTTGCTCGACTTTCCCACCATCTCCACCGAGACTTTCTCCTTCACCTACTCCTTCGATGAAGACGGCCGCTTCGCCAACCGGATCGGCGGCGAATTTCTCGCCCCCCTCCAGGAGATAGAGGAACTGGCCGATATCGATCTGGGCGGCGTCGAGAAGTTCGACGGCGGCCTCCTCGTGCTCCAGGGCCATTGGACCACCGCCGGGGATAGCCTCCATCTCGAATTCGACCGGATCGCCGTCGAACTCATCGGCTCCCTGCCGCTGATCGGTAAACTCTCGGTCGAAGTGCTCAGCGAAGAGCTGGAGGATCGCGTCGAGCTCGAGCTCGGCTACACCTACTCGGTGAGTGGCGACCAGCTGCAACTCGAAGGCGATTCCCTGACCCTGGGCATCGATCTGGACGTGCCGGTCGGCGACGTGCCGATCCCGGAACAGCTGAGCGCCGTCGGTCGCCAGGCGCTTTCTCTGCTGAGGAATTTTCTGGAGGGGAAGATAGAAGAGGAAAATCTGAATCGGTTCAAGCTGACGAGAGTCGAATGACGCGCGCCCGGATCATTCGACTCCTCACTCCGATCCTGATCGCAGCGATTCTGTTCGCTGCTGAAGGGCCAGCGGACAGCCGCGCCGTCCGCACCGCCGTGTTCGATTTCGCCGCTGAGAATTACCTCGCCGCGGATGTCCGGACCTTGTCGCAGCGCCTCCGCACCGAACTCTCAACCTTTGAGCAGTTCTCCGTCCTCCAGCGCCTCGATCTGCACCAGTTGCGCAGCGCGGCCGAGTGCCGAACCACCGCCTGCATCGCCCGCGTCGGCCGCGCCCTGGAAGCCGAACGCGCCGTCTCGGGACGCGTCGAACGCATTGACCATCGCCGTATCCGTCTCCAGGCCCAGTTGATCGACGTCGCCGCTGAGCGCGTTCTGCGGACCGTCGAACGCACCGTCGACGACGACCTGGAAAATTTTCTGCAGAAGGAAATACCCGACCTGGCCCGCGAACTGGCGGGTATCCGCCGAAAAAAGAGCAACGCCACTCTCTGGCTCTTTCTCGCCGGCGGCGCCGGCACTGCCGCCTATCTCTTTACCAGGGACGACGGTGGAAATGGCTCTGCGGATGAAAACGGCAGCGCCGAGATCATCGGCACCTTCCCTCCACCACGCTGATCACCGCAAAGAGATCGGCCCCGATCATCGGAACTGTTCGACAATCGAGGCCGCTTCCCCTCTTAACAGTGCTGTCCAATTCAGCTGGCAGGAGACTCCGATAAAAACCGCCCCGCCGTTTCGCCGTCGACCGCTACCCCCTGCACACCGGCTCGAACAACACCACATCCCCCTCCACGTAATCGACCAAACTCACCCATTCCCCCACCTCCACATTCAGCTCCTCGGCCAGCTTCACCGCCGTGCGCCCACCATTCGGATTCGACGCCCCGGCGATCTCTCTCCACTCGCCGCTCCTCTCTCGCTGCACCCGGGCCCGCTCCAGATTCCCCGTGCGCGCCATCACGTGGAAATCCGCCTCGATCCGCTTCCCTTCCACCTGCTCTACCCGCACTCTTCCCAGCAATGAGGTGACGTCCAGCCGCAGGCGCATCCGTCCCGCTTCCCCCATCTCCACACTCTCCACCAGATAGCTGTGCCCCCGACCTTCCGGATTGATCCGTATCCGATCCCCGACCCGAATTCCCTCCACCCCCTCCACTTCGATCGTGCGGTCGTTCCGCTCCAACCCGGCGATCTTCCCGGCCTGCACTGCTCCGGAGAAACGCACCTCCCGCCCATCGACATCCAGCGCCGTCGCTCCCTGTCCCGCTACTTCGCCGTCCACTGTCAGCCCGAGCCCTCCCCGCATCCGCGTGCCGTCTTCAAACGAAGTCAGATCCTCCGTTCCCGCCTCCGGTGCCCAGTAGATCCGCACCCGCTTCCCCCCCTTCGTGCGCAATTCGACGCCAGTGGCAGTTGCTACATCTCCCGAAATACCGCTCACCTCTTCCAAGGTCGCTGCTCCAACCCGAGGCTCGAAGACCAGATCCACGCAGGTCGTCTCCTCCGCGTCGGCCGGTCGATTCCTCCACAGCACCGTCCGATAGCAGTAGTTCGATTCCTCCGGCCGCCCCATCATCGCCGTCCCCCGCGCCGTCATCACCTCGGCCGTCTCATTCACCCGCAGCTGGTGCAAATCCAGATGGACCCCCTTCTCTCGCTCCGACTGCCAGCTGCCCCTCCAGGATGGAGTTCGTTCCAGCGTGGCCACCTCATCCATATACGCCAGGGCTGCGTAGTCCTGATCCGCCAGCTTCTCGACTTGCCCTCGCTCCACTTCCTCACCCGCCACCGTACCCGATCTCCTTTCCATCCCCACCTCGGCGCTGAACGTCCCCTCCAGCCCCCGGCAGACCCGCCAGTGCTCGCTCCCTCCCTCAATCCTCGCCAGATCGACCAGTGCCACCCCCTCCTCGTCTGTCTCCACCAGCGCCAGCAGCCGGCGAAAGCGCACCCCCGGCCTGTACCATCCCTCGCCGTTCCAGGCCCACCGCTCCGCCTCAATCTCCAGAATCCGCACCCCGTCCACCTCCAGCAGTCGCACCAGCCTCCCCCGTCCGGCGGTCCGACCGCTGTCCAAACCCGGCACGATCCCCCATACCGAATTGTGCGTCGCCCACTGCGCCTCCCAGACCCCGATACTCGCCCAGGACTGCGGGTACCCCAGATCGGTGAGAAACGGTCGCTCAAAGGCGAACAGCTGCACGTCCAGTAGATCCATGTGCCGATGCCCAGTGGTATCCCCGTAGGCGATCCCCACTGCCGCCCGCTCCGGCGCCTCGCCGGTGCGGAGAATTGCGATCCCGACCCCGTCGTGGACCGTATTCCCCAGTCGCCGGTGGACCCCATCCCGCACCGCGTCCCGAATCTCGGCCACCGTCGGATCTTTGGTGAACTCCGCTCCTCGTTCCAACGTCTGGAAATCCATCGACGCGTGAAACACATCCCGCGTCAACCGAATCGACCCCTCCCCCACCACATCCGTCCGTCCCAGTTGCGCACTGCTGCCCGGCGCCGACCCGTCCCCGTACTGGAACCAGCTTCTGCCGACCATCGCGATCTCGTGCGGCGCGCGCGCCACCCGCGCGGCGCGCGGATCCTCGACCAGCGAGGGAAAGTCGCTCTCCGGGTACGCTCCCGGCACCACCTCTCGAAGCTGTCTCAAATGATATTCCAGCGAAAACAGTCCGTTGGTGTGAATGCTGTTGTATCCCCCCGTCGCTTCGGGCGGCGTCCCGTCCGGAAAGAAGTTGTCCACCCCGAACATCCGCAGCCGATCCGGACCTCTGTCGTAAAGCCAATCCATCACCTCCCGCCCGTCCCCCCGCTCCAACCCGCGTAGCAGCACCAGCGCCCCCTCGCTGACGCGCGGCAGATTGCTGGACGCCCCTCCGTCCAGGGCGACCTGCAGCAAACTGGCCAGCATCTCCTCGATCAACGCCGCCGCATCCTCCGGCCGCTCGATCCCCAGCCCGAACGCCCGCGCCCGTTCCACCAGTTCCCCATCCTCGCGCACCAGCGGCCAGACCGTGTCGTACGCCAGCGCCAGCGTCTCGCTGATATACGGCGTGTCGATACTGTAGCGCACGCTCCCCTTGCGCGCCAGCGCCGCCACCGGATCCGCCTCGCTCCCCCAGTCCGTCTGCCCCCACGGCCACGGTTTCTCCACCCCTTCGGAAGGGCCGTAGCGAAACTGCGGCACCGCCGCCAGATAGACCTCCTCCACTGCGTAGCGCAGCAGCATCAGTCCCAGTCGCCGCCCCGCCTCTTCGTCGAATTCGCCGCTCCTCAAATAATCCGTCAACAGCCCAATCGAAGCGCCGAAGTTCCGCACCTGGTCCCGGTGATACGTCGCCGCGAAGAGAAAGATGTGTCCCTTTTCATCGAAGTACCCGTACCCGTCGTCCACCCGCTCTCCCGAGGTGAAGTCACCCGCCGCCAGGTCGTTGCTCGGAAAGATCGCACTGCACGCGGGGCATTCCGAGCGGAAGTCGCACGGCAAATGGCTTCGCTCCCACGGGTAGAACCCCCCGTGGCTGAAGATCGCCGTGCCGCACTGCGGACAGCCCTGATGCACGTTGACAAAGTGCGCCCGCGGCAACTCCGCCGGCGGTAGCTGTCGCCAGACCGTGACGTCGTCCTGATCCAGCCACCAGCGCACGCTTCCCTCGCCGACGGCGCGCACCGGCAAATCCTGCAGCGTCTGGCTCTTTTTTACTGACGTCCACTCCTCCCCCGTCGGCCAGCGCCGCGGCCAATCCGCCCCGTTGAAGGTCGAGCATCGGCGCAGTTCCTCCAGACTGCGGACCTCGATCTGCACCTGCGCCGTCTGCCCCTGCTGTGCCGCGACGATGGTATAATCTCCGCTCTGTTCCGGCACCCGGAGATAGCAGTAGAGTGCTCCGTCCAGCTCCGACCAGCGTCGATCGACTTCGGTAAAACCCTCCGCCTGCAGTTCGATCTCCGGGCCGTCCGCCTGGATGGGCAGCCGGAAAACACGGCCGGCCAGAATCAGGCGCGGCGCCCACGGAATGCGCAGATCGGCCATCTCATCCTCCTGTCGTTCATACTTTCGAGTCAACTATGTGAAATACCGCCTGAACTGGGAAACGCCTACTTCTCCCCCCTCGGATCCGCGCGCAGCGTCTCCAGATTCTGCTTTAACACCTGCGCCCCGTAACCGACCACGCTGCCGACGTTGAGAAGACGGTAGCCCCAGCGGATCTTTTCCTGGATCTCGGCCACGTCCATAAGAGTAGTAGCCGCGGCGATACCCGTCCCTTCGAGCCTTTTGGGCACGTCTTCCATGATCTCCTGCACCTCTTTTGCACCGGTGTCGGTAATCACTCCCAGCGTCGCCGATAGATCCAACGGCCCGACCATGAGCACGTCGATCCCCGGCACCTTAATAATCTCGTCTATATTCTCGTACGCCTGCTTGCTTTCCATCTGCACTACTAGCACCGTCTCCTCGTTGGCGCTCTTGATCACCTGGTTCCAATCCTCGCCGGCGATCCGCGTCCACATCGGCGACAGCCCCCGCTTCCCCTCGGGCGCGTACCGGGCGTATTCCACGGCTCGCGCCGCCTCTTCCGGCGTGTCGATCTGCGGCACCATCACCGCAACCGCCCCCACGTCGAACGCCTTTTTGATCAGCGCCGGATCGTTCCAGGCCACCCGGATCATCGGCGCCACTCCGCGCTGGCGAATGAGGACCGGAAGCGTCTCCAGCGCCTCGGCCCCATACGGCATGTGCTCGCTATCGATCCAGATAAAATCCGGATCGGCGTCCATAGTCGTCCCCGCCAGGTGGGCCGACGGCCCGAGAATTCCCCCGGAGCCGAGGATGATCTCGCCATTTTTGAGACGCTGTTTCAGAGGATTCGGATACATGATATTCTCCCTTGGATGTAAGTTTCTGTCCCGCCCTATTCTGCTACAAGCAGACCCCGCCGTCAACTCCGACTGTCGGCCAACAGCTCACAGCACCTCGGGAAACATATTGAGACAGATTGGAAATGTTAGTTTATAGAGTGGTTCGACAGAGTCCTGGAGCACCATCACCTGTCGCAGGCGACGCTGAGCGTGGAAATTCTGGTGGCCGCCAATGCCCTTCCATGGCATCATCGCGATCCGGCCGACCGTTTCATCATCGCCACAGCACGGGAATTGAAAAACGACCGTGGTCACGGCAGACAGGCGTTTTCCGCTCTACGACATCGACGTACTGATCTGAATACTGGGTTTGAAGATAGGACCGATGGGATGAAAGAACATTAGCGGAACTCTCAGCGAGTGCGCCACTCTATGCCGCTATCTGCCAGAAAAAAGATGGGGGCCTTCAACTCTTCGTCCAGGATCAATTTTTCGCTGCCGATATGGACCTCCACATCGGCAAAGGTCGCGCCGAAGACCTTGATCTCCGCCTTCTCGGCGACCTTCTCATTCTCCCTCTTTAGCTTTCGTCGCCTGTCGAGCGACTTTTCGCGCGTTCTCGCCAGCGCCTTCAACTGTTTCAATACCCGAATAATAGGCTCTCGCTTTTCGCGCGGCGTCTTCTCGATGAACGCTTTAAAATCCGCTACGTCGAGATCTCGCAGACCCAGCGTGCGGAAGGCGCGCAGGATATTGGTCTGGCAAAATTCGATCCCTTTATCGAGCTTGCGCAGACGCGCAACTGTGTCCGGGGGAGGTTTGATGCCGATAACCGTGCGATCCGTAGAAGAGGAACCGATCCGTCTGGACCAGATGCCGGCGGCGGCAAAAGCCTGACCGCCGACGATACTGCCGCCGTGTACATCCTCCCCCGAACGCACCGCCAGCCGTCCCCCGGCCTGCACCTGGGCGTTCAGCAGATAGCTCTCTACGACAATATCACCACGCGCCATTACCGCGCTGTTTTGCACGAACTTGGCCCGCACATCCCCCAGTGCCACCACCCTGGTATGGGCGCCGACAATCCCCTGGGCAACGACGATGTCTTCCTGGGCGTTGACGGCAGCGCCCGGCTCCACGGTGCCGCCGATAGCGATGCTGCCGCCGGCACTGACGGTAAATCCCGAACGCACGGAGCCGGTAATAAAAATATCCTTGCCCGCCTTGATATTCCCCAGGTCGTAATCCACATCCCCTTCGATGTGAATCATCTCACGCACGTACACCGTATCGTTTTTGACCCTCACATTGCCGTCGATGTCGGCGTAGAAGAACTTCGGCCAATTCTTCTCGCGCTCGACGCGCACATTCTCACCCCCCTTGAAAATCTTCTTTTGGCCGACCTCTACGGAAATCTCTTCTCCTCTCAGATTCTGCCCCGATTTCCCCTTGGAGGCTGGAAAGGCTTCGGCCAAAAGCTGCCCTTTCTCGACGGCGACGAACGTATTCCGCTCCCTGAAATCAAAGCTGTCGTCCATGAGTTGCTCGCCCGACCACTTTTCGAGATCAAAGGTGAATTCTATACGCGCGTCTCGTCCGGGAACCGCTGGCTTCCCACAGGCGACCAGAAAGGATGCCGAGGTACCACGATCCGGCGGATCGTCGAGCAGTCTGGCGATTTCGTCCTCCTTGATCCCGTGGGTAACCCTCTCCAGTTCGAGGAGTTGGTCGAGCCACGGCCGCACCAGTTCGGATCGCGAGCCCGCCTGGGGAAAATGGACGAAATGAGCCTCCACCTCGTCGGCAGAGATCCATACGGGAGAGATCACCGATATCTCGCCGTCGAGCAAACAGACATAGCCGTAGATCTCTGAGAGGAAGCTGTTGCCCACGATCTGGACGTGGGGACCGGCGCGCAGCAGCCCTTCGGGGCCGTGCAGCATACGCTGGTTGCCAAAGATGTCTTCAATCTCTTCGCCATCCTCCGCCGGTTCGACGATGGCCAGTTTCTCGCCGGGAATCACCACTCGCGTCAACGGTTTCTGTGCCAGCGCCTCTTCCACTTTTTCCAGGGCGAAGGCGGTTCTCAGGCGATCGTAGGGCAATTGCGCCTCTCTGTCGACTTCGTCGAGAAAGGCGTAGTGGATGCGAGCGGGAGGAATGTCTTGCGGATGGGCTGCCTGGGCGATGGGAAAATGGCCGCGTATCACCCTGCTGGGAGAAGCGGCAGCCTGGTTGGCCAATTGCGAGATCATCTTACGATCGAGGCCGGAGCAGATGCCGTAGATTTCTTTCAGTGCCTGCACTACATCCTCAACTCCCAGGGTAACATCGCCACCAAAACTCAACACCTGCAGATCTGCCTGCTGCCCTTCCCCGACGATATCGACCTTCATCCAGCCGTTCTGCGCAGCGCCGAAGTTGCGGCGTTTGCCGCTGGCCGACGCCGGCGGCAAACGCCCAGGCAGATCCTCCGAGCCAGCACCTTGGGGCCCAGTCTCCTGCTCCAGAATATCCAGGTAAAAATCATCCGGCTGCTCTGTTTCCCCCTTGGTCTCCGTTTCTGCCGTGCCCAGTATGAGCGCCTCGTACTCGGCAGCCTCCATGTCGTCTTCAGAGGTTTCGATGACGGGCAATCTCACCGGGACTCGACGCCGGAAGGACGTTCTCTGCGGCTCGGGTGCGGGAGGTGGAGGGGCCGGTGACTCTGTCAGTGGGGGCGCAGGGGGCGCCGTCGGCGGTTCGACCTGGACGCCGTCGGGAGCGTCCGCACCCTTATCGGTGTCGATGGTCACTACCGACAGCCCGGTCGCCTGCAGTGCGGCGATGTGGTGCACTGAACTCAGCAGGATGCCGCCGGCGTGGGCCACCTGCTTATGCTTGCTCCGAATCAGACGCGCTTTCTTGCGGCCCGGCGTCGAATAAACTGCATCGCGGGCGACCAGGAAATGGCGCATTTCACCCTCTATAGACATGCTCTGAACATCTGCATCCACGAACATGCCCACGGAGAGATCTTCTATGGAGATGCGTTTTTTCATGGTGCCTTTTTCAAATCGACTCAACCCCTGTTGAACCTTATCGGTCCGTTTTGTCGTTCAACTGGTCGAAGATTTCGGCATCGTCGATCTCTTCGTCGAGGTCGAGGATTTCGTCGAGCTGGTCTTCCCAGGTGCGCGGGTCCCGCCTGATCTGGGCATCGTTTATCGCCCCGGCCGCCTCCAGAGCAAAGCTCTCTAGGGTCCGCAGCTCATCCTCGGAGACGGGAGGAGCGCCCTCCTTTTTATCTACTGCGATCAGACCGAGCAACGCCCTGTCGCCGAGAATGGGCACGATGGCGAACGGGGCGCTCCCCGTCTCGATGTTTTGCGGACGGCCGTGCTGTCGCACCTCGTCGAGAACGCGCTGATGCTCAGAATCGACATCGATCTCCCCCAGCTGCTCCGGGGTGGCCACCTTGCCCGTTTCGCAAAGCCCCATCCCCGCCGCCGCTTTCAGCTCGTCGTCGGCCTCCAGGAAGATCACCGCCCTGTCCAGCTCGACGATTTCCGCGATAACCTCCAGCACCAGCTGCAGAGCCTCCTCGAGAGAGTGAAAGGTGAGCATGTGGCGCGCGATCCGATCCCTCCCTTCCAACTCGCGGACTTTCAACTGGAGCTGGCGGGTGCGTTCGACCACCTTCTCTTCGAGATGGGCGTTGAGTTCGGCCAGCGCCTGGGCAAAGCGAGCGCGCTCCAGGTGGGTGCGAATGCGGACGAGCACCTCCTCCTTGCGGAACGGTTTGACGATGTAGTCCACGCCACCGGCTTCGAACCCCTCAACCACCCCCTCGATATCGTCGCGCGCCGTCAAATAGATAACGGGAGTCTCTTCTATGAGCGGAATCGCCTTGAGTCTCCGGCAGGTCTCGTAGCCGTCTATGCCGGGCATCATCACGTCCAGCAGGATCAGGTCGGGCTGGGCATCGGCGGCTATCTTCAGAGCGGTTTCCCCATCATTGGCCACCAGCACCTCGTAGCCGATCTCCTCGAGAGTGTGGAGCAGCACGTCCAGATTTTCCGGCACGTCGTCGACGGCGAGTATCCTGGCGCCGGTCAGGTCTACCTGTGGCTCACTCATGGTGAACTCCCTGCAGTTTTGGAGATGGATAGTATACTTGTCACCGGCTGGCTATTCCGGGTTTGTCTCACTGGTTTCCACGCGATTCCCCCCCGCCTGTTTGGCCGCGTACAAGCCGCTGTTTAATCTGCCGAAAATCTCCTCGGCGGCGGCTTTGGGATCGGCGATGGAGGCGCTGTCGATGGAGGTCACCCCCGCGCTGATGGTGAGCTCTATCTGGCTATCGGCGCAGGAGAAGGTGTGTTCAGCGACCTGACTTCTGAGCGTTTCCGCCCGCGCCCCTGCCTGGGTGGCTGTCGCCGGATAGAGCATCAGCGCAAAATTCGTCCCGTCCAGATGCCCCAAAAGTTCCTCCCCTTTGGTGACCGACTGGAGGAAGGATGCCAGTTCGCCAATCACCTGGTCGCCGGCGTTCCTCCCGTAATTCTCATTGACGATTCCGAGGTTGTCGGCCGACACCAGCAGGAAACCAATCGGCTCCTTCTGCCGCTGGGCCTGCTGAATCTCCATAGGCACCAGAGCTTCCAGGAAAGACAGCTTGTTGGGCAGCCCGGTCAGCCGGTCGGTGCCGACCAGCTGCGCCCAGCGCTGGTTTATCTCGCGCATCTGCTGCGCATTCTGATCCGCTCCCTTTTCCTCCGCCTCGAACTGCTGAATAAGCTGCGTCAGTTCCTCGGAGCCCGCCTCCATCAGTTCGTCGAGTTCGGCAAACTCGTCGTCGAGCTCTTCCTCGACCGGGGCCTGCATCCATCCGGGCGCCTGCTCCCCCTTTTCCCCGAGCAGCACATCCCCGGTCAATTCGAGGGCGAACTCCTGCCACATCTCGTAATAGGTGCCCTTGAGATTGAGCAGTTCCTTGTGCTTCCCCTGCTCCACCACCCTCCCTCTCTCCAGCACGAAGATGCGATCCATATTGGCGATCGAAGTGAGGCGGTGGGTGACCGAGAGCATCGTGCGCTCGGCGGCCAGCCTTTCGAGCGTGGCGTTGACTGCCGCCTCAGTCGTCGGATCCAGCGCCGAAGTTGCTTCGTCGAGCACCAGAATGGCCGGATCGCGCAAAATGGCGCGCGCCAGGGCAATCCGTTGCCGCTGGCCGCCCGAAAACTGTCCCCCCCCTTCACCCGGCATCGTATCGTAGCCGTCCGGAAGCCCGGTGATGAAGTCGTGGATCTCCGCCGCCCGAGCCGCCTCTTCCACCTCGGCGTCGGTCGCTTCGAGCTGCCCCTGGCGAATATTCTCGCGCACGGTCGTATTGAACAGGTAGGTATGCTGAAAGACCGCGCCGACCTGGGCGCGCAGCGACTGGCGCGGAATGGAGGTGAGTTCGCGACCATCGACGGTGATGGCACCGCGCGAAGAATCGTAGAACCGCGTCAACAGATTGAGCACCGTGCTCTTGCCCGAGCCGCTGCGGCCGACAAAGGCGACCGAGTCGCCGGCCGGGATGGTGAAGCTCACGTCGTCCAGATTCAGCTCCTTGCCCGTATAGCTGAAGCTCACTCCCTCAAAACAAATCTCCGCAGAGAGAGGAGGCAGATCACTATCCTCTGCCTCTTCATCGTCGGCCTCTTCCTCCAAAAGCGCGTTGACGCGCTGCATCCCGGCCGCTCCGTCTAACAGGTCGGGCACCAGCTGGGTCAACATTTTGACCGAGTTGCCCACGGTGAAGAGGACGGTCAAAAAAGCGACCAGATCGCCGCTCGACAGATAGCCGCCCAGCGCCAGGAAGGCACCGGCAGAGACGATGAGCAGTTGAACGACAATCACCCCAATGTCCGATGTCTTGGCCAGGAAGGCGCCGTCGAGATTGGAGCGCACACCGCTGCGGAAAAGCCGGTCCAGGCGGATCTGAAAGCGATCGTAGAACAGCTTTTGCAGCCCAAACGCCTGGATCACCCTGTGCCCGGCTATGTCCTCCTGCAGGACCTTGGCCACTTCCGCCTCCTCCTGCTTGCGCTGGCTGTTGGAGTGCAGCACCCGACCGCTGAGCAGCTTGGGACCGATGGCGGTGATGGGCAGCACCAGCAGAGTGGCCAGGGCCAGTCGCCAATCGAAGTGAAACAGCAGCGCCGCGCTGGTCAGCGTCATCAGCGCGGCGAACAGGGTCTGCACCAGACTGACGCTCACCGCCCAGTCGACCGAGAACAGATCGTTGGTGAAGCGCGACATTAAATCGCCAATCTGAGTGCGGACGTAGAAACTCTCGGAGAGCCGCTGCAGATGGAGATACATCCTGCGACGCAGATCGCCCATGATGCGGGCGGCCAGCTCCGCGGCCAGATACGCCTGCGCCAGATCGGTCAGGACGACCACGGCAAAGGCGGCCACCATCATCAGCAACAGCCGGGTGAGCAGTTGGCTGTCGCCGTGCACCAGGACGCTGTCGAATATCTCCCTGTAGAACAGCGGCATCGCCAGCATAAAGCCGACGCGCATCACGACCGTCAGACTGCAGAGGGTACTCTTGAACCAGTAGGGCCGCGCATAGCCGTACACCTCTCTCATAAAAGCCAGCGCTCCGGGAATCTTCTGCTGCGTGCTATCGGGTGGTATGTCGGTCATGCTCCCGCTCCCCCGGTGCGAGCAACCGTGCTCGGCCAGGTAATTGAATTATGGAAAGAGGCGTCGCAACATCGCCCGGCGGAAATCAGTCGGTGCGCCAGCCGATGCGGCCATCGGCCAGATAAAAGGAAGGACCCAGCAAATCCTGGGGGAGGGTGAATTCCAGCTCTCCCATGCGAATCTGCACGCCGGCGAGAGCCTTGCCCGCAATCCTGATCTGGGCCTCTCGCAGCCGCCGCGCACTCTCGTCCTGGTGCATGTCCCGCTTCTTGAACAGCTCCTCCCTGACTTTTACGAGCTGGTTCAGCTGCTTCAATATATCGATGAAGAACTTCTTCTTGTTGGTAGGGGTCCGCTGGAAGACCGCCTGGATCTGTGCTTTATCGACGTTCTTCAAGCCCAGGGTACGGAGTATGCGCAGGATATCGGTCTCGCAAAATCTGAGACCCTGATGCACCTTGGCCAGACGCGCCGCGCTCTCCGGATCGGCCATAATGCCGACGACGGTGCTCTCTCCGGAAGAGGAGCCAACCGTCCCACCCACCTCCAGCGCGATAGTGGCATAGGTCTCCCCCCCCATTATGGCGTCCCCGGTGCCCTCGACGACGAGCCTGCCACCGGCTCGGACCCGAGCGTGGCCGACATAGTCGCCCACGGCAATATCGCCGTGGGCCATGGCCTCTCCGTCGCGGATATGGCCAGCGCGCACATTCCCTGCCGCCACGACCCGGGCACCCTCTCCGGCTATGCCGCCGGAGACAGAGACATCCCCTCGAGCATCTATCTGCGCGCCTGCCCCTACCTCACCGCCGATCTCCACACTACCGGTGGTTTTGACGGTGATGTTGGACCGCACGGAACCCGCAATGCGGAGATCGCGATCCGCATCGATGCTGCCTCTCTCTTCATCGACGTCGCCGTCGATGAGCAATGGGGAGCCGCCGTCAGCCGCTGTCGCATCCATCTCTTTCACTCTTTGTCAATCCAGGGCCAAATCTTTTCCCGACGAGAATCACTCACCCTTTATTTTTTCCAGGACTGCGCCAATCCCCCCCAGGTCGTAGCGCTTCCCCAGCTGACGCAGATGGGTAGCCAGACGTCGCCCGTCATTCCCCAGCCCTTCCAGGATGTCGAACTGTTTTTTCAGGTTGGTCATGCTGTGGATACTCGCCGCTTCCCTGAGGCTCTCGAGGAGCGCCAGGGGCAGAGAAATCTGTTCGGGAAGGAACGCGGCCGATTTCTCCTCCTCAACCGGCTGTCTGTACTCGTATTGTACTCCCAGAAATTCCGCCAGACAAGCGTAGATCTGTTCGCTGCGCACAGGCTTGCCGATAAAGGCGTCAAACCCTCCCTCCAGATAGCGCTGGCGCTGGTGGTCCAGCACCGAGGCGGAAACCGCGATCACCTTTACGGCACTGCGGTCGTTCTCGGCCGGAAGCTGGTCCAGCATCTCCTGACCATCCATACCCGGCATGCGGATATCCAAGAAGATGATGTCGGGCATCTGTTCGCGCAGCAGTTCGAGCGCCTGCGCCCCGCCCGACGCCAGACGCACCTCCACCCCGACCTTCTCCAGCATCCGACCCAGGATCTGGCGATTCGCCTCCACATCGTCCACCACCAGGGCCTGCACGGAGCGGCCGGGAGCCAGACGCTGCACCCGCGTCCAGCGGGTATCTTCTGCCTCTGCAGCGCCGTGTGCCGGCTCCAGCTCTATTGAAAAGAAAAACCGCGCCCCTTCTCCAAGCGTCGATTCGAGTTCGAGCCGTCCACCCATCAGCGCCACGTGCTTCCTGGCGATAGCCAGCCCCAGACCAGTGCCCCCCTGCAGAATTCCCTGTTCATCCTGTTGAAAGGCTTCGAAGATAGCGGTTTGCTGGTCGGCGGCGATACCCGGTCCAGTATCGCACACCTCGAAGTAGCAGCGATGGGCGGAATCCGCAGCGATCTTCAGCGCCACTTCCCCGGTCCGCGTGAACTTGACGGCGTTGCCCAGCAGGTTGATGAGCACCTGCCGCAGCTTGTTTTCGTCGCCGTGCAGACGCGGTTCGGGCAGCTCCATCTCCAGCCGCCAGCCGAGATCCTTTTGCCGACAGCGCAGTTCGAACATGGTGGCCAGGCCGTTCACCAGACCGTTCAGATCAAAGTCGTCCCGGTGCAGTTCCTCGCGGCCGGCTTCGATCTTCGACAGGTCGAGGATATCGTTGATGAGATGGAGCAGATGCTCGCCGCTGGTCTCGATCGTCTGCACGGCGTGGCGTTGGTGGGTAGAAAGCTCATCATCGTCGGCCAGGATCTGTGCATAGCCGAGGATGGCGTTCATCGGCGTGCGAATCTCATGGCTCATGTTGGCCAGAAAGATGCTCTTGGCGCGGCTGGCCCTCTCGGCCTGATCGCGAGCCTGACGCAGTTCCGCCTGCAGGCGTTCCACCTTGAGCTGATTGTCGATACGCGCCAGCACCTCTTCGAGCTGGAACGGCTTGGAGATGTAGTCGACGCCCCCCACCTCGAACGCCTTGACCTTGTCCAGCGGTTCATCGAGGGCGCTGAGAAAGACGACCGGTATGTCGCTGGTGGCCTCATCCGCCTTCAGCGCCTGGCAGACTTCGTAGCCATTCATTCCGGGCATGTTGATATCGAGGAGGATGACGTCGGGCGGGCTCGAACGCGCCGCGTTGAGGGCGATCTCGCCGTTGGGAGCGCCGCGCACCTTGTACCCCTGTTCGCGCAGCATATCGGTCAGCAGGCGCAGATTGGCCAGCGTATCGTCGACGATCAGTATCTGCCCCTTGGCAAACTCATTCACTTCTTCAGACATCGCTCTCTCCCGTGCACGCATCGATCAGTTCGATCAGTTCGTCAAAGCTGAAGCTGCGCACCATCCCGGTCAGCGCCCGCGTCAGCTCGGGCTCCTTTTCGCAGATCTGCTCAAACAGCTTCAGGCAGGTTTCCTCGTCGGCCTGGCTGGCCGCCTTGCGCAGCTCGGCTCGCCAGCCGGCAGCCTGGGGCTCCAGCATATCGACGAGCTGCTCTTTCTCCCATCTGGCCTCCTCCTCCTCCTCCTCCTCGTAGACAAAGCGCGCCCCCAGATGGTGCTCGAGCGCCGCAAAAATCTCCTCCTCGCGAAACGGCTTGCGGATGAAACCGTCGCAGCCGGTTTCCAGCACCTTGCGCCGATCCTCCTCAAAAGCGGAAGCAGTCAGCGCCACCACCGCCGTCTCATCCCCCCCTGGGGCCGCCTTGATCTGTCGGGTCGCCTCGTACCCATCCATCACCGGCATGCGCATATCCATCCAGATCAGCTGCGGTCTCCACTCCGCCCACATCTCCAGTCCCTCCCGACCGTCGACCGCCTCGCGCACCTCAAAGCCCAGCGGCCCGAGTAACCGGCTGACCAGCAGCCGGTTTTCCAGCTGGTCGTCCACCACCAGCAGCCGGTAGTGCGGCTGCCCCTCTTCCAGACCGACGGCGCGGCGGCGGGGAGCCGGCTCCTGCACCTCCTCACCGGTCGCCTCCGCAATCGGAATTTCAAAGCTGAAGACCGAGCCTTCCCCCACCCGGCTGCGCACACCGATCCGGCCGCCCAGCGCCCGGGCGAACTGCTGACTGATGGCCAGCCCCAGACCGGTCCCGCCCTGGATGCTGGGGCCGCGCGCCGTCTGCACGAAGGGATCGAAGAGCGTCCCCAACTCCTCGGGCGCGATCCCAATGCCGGTGTCCTCCACCTCAAAGCGCAGACGCCCGCCCCCGTGCTCAATGCGCAGGGTCACCCCCCCCTTTTCGGTAAAGCGGAGGGCATTGCTCAATAGATTGATGAGCACCTGTCGCAGCTTGCCTCCGTCGGTACGCACGTAGCGGGGCAGATCCTCGGCTCGTTCGCAGAGCAGCAGCAGCTCCCGCTCGTGGGCCCGCGGACGGAACAACTCCTCCAGCTCTTCCAGCAGTCCGTGCAGGTCAAAAGCGTCCTCCTGTAACATTGCCGGACCCGCCTCGATACGCGAGATCTCCAGCACGTCGTTGATCATCGCCAGCAGATGCTCGCCGTTGCGGGCGATGATTGCCAGATTCTCGCGCTGCCCGACCATCAGCCCCTGATCGCGCTGCATCAGCTGGGAGAAGCCGAGGATGGCGTTGAGCGGCGTGCGCAGTTCGTGGCTCATACTGGCCAAAAAGGTGCTCTTGGCCCGGTTGGCCGCCTCCGCCGCCTCCTTCGCCTCGTACAGTTCCAGCTCGGCCTGCCGGCGCTCGGCCACCTCCTTCTCCAGGACGCGGTTGCGCTCCTCCAGCGCCCCCAGGTCATCCATCCGCTGGAAGCCCTCCGACAGCGCTTCGGCCAGTTCCTGGAGGATATCGACATCCTCGTCCGAGAAGGCTCCGGGCCGCCGGCTGCTGACCGCCAGAGTGCCGTGCGAGAAAGGCACGTCCAGGAGCGAGCGGATGGTGCGGAAACGGACCCGTTCGCCGTAGGGATCGTCCCGGTGGATATCCCGCCGGTAGTCTACTTTTCCCTCCCGCCAGATGCTCAGGATCGTCGGTGTCCCCACCGTCTCCCGCTGGGTCCACTCGCCCGTCTCGTTCATACTGTAGACCGAGGCGCGGAGCTGACCCCCGATATCGACGATATTGACACCGCAGAACACAAACGGGACTTCCATCGCCCGCAGCCCCGCCCCCACCCTCTCCAGCACGTCGGCGATCTCCTCGGATCGGCGCATCCTCCAGATCTGCTCGCGCACTCGGTGGAGCGCCTGCTGTCGCTTTTCCCGCCGCTCCCGCTCGGCGATCTCCCGCTCCAGCTCGCGGTTGCGCTCTTCGAGCTGCTTGAGGTCCTCCATTCGCCTGAAGCTGTCGGAGAGCGCTCGGGCAAAGTCCTCTAAAATCTCGATGTGCCAGGGGGTGAAAGGATCGATCTGGGCGCTGTTGAGGGCCAGCGTGCCGTGCGAGAAGGGCACGTCGATCACCGCGCGCACAGCGCGGCCGAATTGCGCTTCGATGCGGGCCCGTTCCCGGTAGATATCCTCCTCTTCGAGGTTGCGGCGGTAGACTGTCTGGCCGGCGCGCCAAAATTGGTCGACGATGCCCAGTCCCGCGTCGGTCATCGTCTCCCTGTCTGCTGTCCCCTCGGTACCGGGCTGACGCACGACGTTGATGTCGCAGTGGTCGAAAGGGATCTCCAGCTCGCGCAGGCTGTCTACGATCGTCTGCCAGACGTGATCGATATCGCCGGGATTGCGCATCTGCCAGATGCGCCGCTGAACCCGCTGCAGGGCGCGATAGCGCGACTCGTCGCGGTGCTGTGCGGCCCGTTCATCGATGGCGGTCTGGTCTATTTCGGCTCGCTCTCGCATCTATCTCCGCTACGCGTTCTTTCTCTATCGATCTGGCTCCGGGATAGATCGCCGGATGCGCTGCACTCGACGCACCGGCACGAGTTTGTATAATAAACAAAAAGAGGATCGAGTAGAAAGGCTCCCCATCGCGGCCTACTCCCGGAACGAGGCGTCAATCCAGGTCCGCCTCTTCCACCAGTCCCATGATCTCGTCAAAGCGAAAGTCGCGCATCATCTCTTGCAAAATTCGGATAACCGGCGTCCGTCCGTTCCCCAACTGCCCCAGCAACTCGTCAATCGCCCCGTCGTCGGCCCGGGAAGCGGCCTGGTGAAGCGCCTGCCGCCAGGCCGCCGGTAGCCCCTCTAGCATCGATGGAGCCGCCGGCGCGGCCTGTTGCTGCTGTTGCTGCTCCTCCCCCTCGTACACGAACCGCGCCCCGAGGTGGCGCTCCAGCGCACCGACGATCTCCTCTTCGCGGAACGGCTTGCGCACGAAGTCGTCACAGCCCGCTTCCAGCACCTCCTGGCGATCCTCCTCAAAGGCGGAAGCGGTCAGGGCCACCACCGCCGTTTTATCCCCTCCCGTCGCCGCCTTGATCTGTCGAGTCGCTTCGTACCCGTCCATCACCGGCATGCGCATATCCATCCACACCAGCTGCGGCCGCCACTCCTCCCAAACCTCGAAACACTCGCGCCCGTCGGCCGCCTCGCGCACCTCGAAACCCATCGGCTCCAGCAGCTGGCGCAGCAGTCGCCGGTTCTCCTCGTGGTCGTCGACCGCCAGGATGCGGTAGGACGGCTGGCCCGGTGCCAACCCCACTGCCCTGCGCGTCGGTTCGACGGTATCCACCTCCAGCGCCGGAACTGGCTCAACGGCGATGTCGAAAGCAAAGACCGCCCCTGCCTCCACTCGGCTCTCTACCCGGATCCGACCGCCCAGCAGCTGGGCGAACTGCTGGCTGATCGCCAGCCCCAGGCCGGTGCCGTCGGGCCGGTTCCGATTGCTGGCCGTCTGCACAAAGGCGTCGAAGAGCGCCTCCCGCTCCTCCTCGGCGATACCGGGGCCGGTATCCTCCACCGCGCACCGCAGCCTCCCGTCGGCGCCGTAGTCGACCCGCAGCGTCACGCTTCCCTCTTCGGTGAACTTCACCGCATTGCCCAACAGATTGATGAGGATCTGCCGCAGCTTGCCCGGGTCGGTGCGCACGTAGCGGGGCAGCTCCGCCACGCCGACGCAGCGGAACTCCAGTCCCTTTCCCTGGGCGCGCAGGCGGAACAGATCCTCCAGGTCGAGCAGCAGCCGCTGCAGATCAAAGTTCTCCTCTTGCAGGGCAGTGCGCCCGGCTTCGATTTTGGAGATTTCGAGCACATCGTTGATCAGCGTCAGCAGGTGCTCGCCGCTGCGATGGATGATCTTCAGGTGTCCGTGCTGTCCCCCGGTCAGCCCTTCGTCGCGATCGAGCAGCTGGGCAAAGCCGAGGATGGCGTTGAGCGGGGTGCGCAGCTCGTGGCTCATATTGGCCAGAAAGGCGCTCTTGGCCCGGTTGGCCGCCTCCGCCTCGTCGCGGGCGCCGGCCAGTTCAGCGGTGCGCACCCCGACCTTCTGTTCCAAATCCCGGTTGTACTCCTCCAGCTGCCGGTGACTCTGACGCAGCTCTCCAAACAGGTCCCGGATCGAGTCGCGCATAGTGCCCAGGCTCTGCGCCAGATGGCCTATCTCGTCGTTGCCGGGCGCCCCGATCTCCACCTCCAAATCCCCTTCGGCGATCCGCCCGGCCGAATCCTGCAGCACCTGCAGCGGGCGGGTGATGTAGCTCCGGGTGATCGCCACGGATACCAGCGAAATGGCGCCGATGATCAGCAGGATCAGCACCGCCGCGCCGGCGACGTTCAGCATCAACTCATCCCGCATGCCATCCCTGGACAACACCATCCGGATGGTGCCGATCTCCTTCCCCTGGCGGGTCAGCGTCGAGGAGGTGACCGCAAAACGGGCGGAGGTAGTGAAGTAGTCGAACGTCCGTTCCTCAAAGGAAGGCCGGGTGCGGCGGGCGACGATCCGTTCCCCGGCGGCGCTCGCCTCGACCACCTCCACGTAGACAATCGACTCCTCCAATAGCAGCGCCGCGACGATACTGTCGACCGTCTCGCGGTCGAAGTTCCACAGCGGTTCGGCCAGACTGGTCTCGGCTATCTTGAGACTGTTGTCGAGGCGGGCTGTGAGCTGGCGCTCCATATCCGCGATATCGATCGTGAGCAACAGCACGGCAAAGACCAGCAAAATCAGCGTCACCACGCCGATCAGCGCGTAGCTGAAGCGACGGCTGATGCTGTGGAAACCGGCCTCCTGCCGCTCTGTCGAAGGAGCGTCCATCGTCGCGTCTTCCCGTTTACCGAGTTGCGTTATCCGTAGAAACCCACTTCTATCCCCAACGCCGACTTCAATCGAAATCGAAGCGCACGCCGGCGGCCATCGCCGACTCGTCGTCGGGCCGGACCACCTCGCTCGCCCGGTGGAAGAATTCGGCAAAGGCCAGGAACTGCGGCGCAAACCGATGTTCTCCCCCAAAGAGGACGTAGTCGACATCGCCGGCGTCGCCGCGCGTCGCCGTCAGTGCCGCCCGCAGCCGGTTGCGAGCGGTCAGATCGAAATCGATCGCCAGGCTGTAGAGCGACTCCGCGTCGGCCCCGGTTCGCTCGATCTGCTGAAGGACCCCGGCAAAATTCACCCTCTCCAGCCGATAGGAGGCCGCCAGCCCAAGCAGACCGTCGTGATCCGGCACGTGCACGTACCCAACGTGCAGGGCCGCACCCCCACGGCGCAGACTGCCGGCCACTTCGACCCGCTCGTCGATCGCCCCTCCCTGGTCGTCGACGTCGTTCAGCTCGACCAGCAGGCCAAAGTCGCCGCCGCCGAACTCCGGCGAGCGATAGACCAGGGCGTTGGAGACGAACAGATCGCCAAAGACGATGGCGTCGCTGTAGTGGCTGCGGTGACGGTCCAGTTCGTCGTCTATATAGTCGTAATATAAACCATAGTGACGACCGATGGAGAACGTTCCAAAACGCCCCCCGATACCGGCGTACACCTGGCGTAGCTCGTTGTTGTCGCCGCGCACCGCCCCGTCATCCTCACCGTCGTTGGCCGACACCCGGCGCTCATACTTGTAAAAGCCACGCAGCCCGTCCCCCAGCTCGGTCTCCCCCTTCACGCCAATGCGCGAATACCCGTCATCCATCAGCCGGGCGACATCCCCCTCTTCCGGTGCGCGAATGATCATCTCCGGTCGCAGACTGCCGTATAGCGTCACCAGCTCCTCTTCGGCCTTCACCGCGGTGGCGGTCAAGACGAGCAGCAACAGCGCCAGATTCCCCATCCCTTTCATTTTAATCCTCCTGAAAACTCGGCCGAAGCCCTGTTGAGATAACCTGTATAAATCCGCTCCACCGTGCCGTCGGCGCGCAGCTCGTCGAGCGCCTTGCGCAGCGGCTCCAGCACGCGCGAGTCGGTCTCCTTGTGAAAGGCGTAGCCCATATGCGACTGCTGCAGCACGTAGATCGATTCGTACTTGGCCGGGTCAATGCGCGCCAGCTTGAACTGATACTGGGCAATATCCTCGGCGTAGGCGATGGCGTCCAGCCGGCCCCGATCGAGCATCTGCACCAGGCTGACGGCGCTCGGTTTCGGCTCGATCGCCTCCTCGTCGACCCCCAGACTGCGCAACAGCTGGTCGCCGATATCGTTGCGAATAGTGCCGATCTTGAGCTGGTTGAGCTCCTCGACGCCGTTGATCTTCAACTCGCGACTCTTCGGCGCAATGACCGAGACTCGGGTGGGAATAATCGGCCCGACAAATTTAAACTGCTGCAGCCGCTCCACCGTGTACGTGGTCGAAAAGAGCACCGATCCCGGCTGTTCGACCACCGTCTTGTAGCCGCGCGCCCAGGGCAGCACGTGCAGATCCTCGCGCGTGAGCCGAACGCCGGCCTTTTCGAACATCGCCATCAAAATATCGACGGTGATCCCCTTGAGCTGGCCGTCTTCTGTGTAGTTGAAGGGCGGATACTGCTCGGTCATCCAGTACATCTCTTCGATCTGCTGGCGCGTCTCCTTGGGCGTGACCGCCGTCGCCGCAGCGGCAAAAGCCAGGCCGATCAGAGCGATGAGTGCTTTCACGAGTGTCCCCCTTCTCTTCAATTGTGGCATTTTCTGTAAAACATCGACTGGCCCATATCTCGCAAAAGGCATGCCAATATTTGTTATTGTATACGTTAATATTTATTAAACAATGATTTATAGAAAAATTGATGATTTCCCACAACAAAGCGAATCAAGTCGATTGAGCTTATAAGCCCATGTTGTGTTTCTATACGCACATAATGACGTTACACACACTGCCCGCGCAACCCCCTCTCACCTTACGCGCCTCCTCTATACAGATCGACTGTCCCGGAGCTATTTCCAGACCTACGTCGAGCGCGATGTCCGGGCGATGATCAACCTGAGACGACTGGCCGATTTCGAGAATTTCATGAGATTGCTGGCGGGCCGGATCGGCCAGCTCGTCAATCTGAGTTCGCTGGCCAACGACGTGGGGGTTTCGAGCACCACCCTGAAGGAGTGGCTTTCCGTCCTCGAAGCGTCCTATGTGGTCTTTCGACTTACGCCGTACTTCGAGAATCTGGGCAAGCGGGTCGTCAAATCCCCAAAGATCTACTTCACGGACGTGGGGCTGGCATCCTATCTCCTCGGCATCGAATCGCCCACAGTGGCCGGCCGCGATCCGCTTATCGGCAGCCTGTTCGAGAACATGGTCGTCCTGGAGGCGCTGAAGGCCCGACTCAACGCTGGTCGCGAACCGCACCTCTATTTCTATCGGGATCGACAGTCCTGTGAAGTGGATCTGCTGTTTCAAGAGGAACGCCGCTTGGTCCCCATCGAGATCAAGTCGGCCATGACCTTCCACTCCGATTTCGTCCGGAGCATCGAGCGATTCCAACAGATGACTTCGTCGGCGGCCAGGGGATACGTCATCTACGCCGGAGACCTGACCCCGAAGCTGGCCAACGCCGATGTCCTGCACTTTGCCGACACGGCCACCCTCTTCAGCTGATCGTCCTCCACGGGGTACCTCCATACCTGAAAAACGACTGCCGCCACGTGGAGCTGACCGGCTGCGTCACTGCACCAGACGTATGATCTCTTCAAAGCCGAAACCGTGCACTTTGTCGCGCAGGGCCTGGGTGAGGGCGACCTGCGCGGACGGGATATCCGCGATCAGCTCCAACAGCTGCTCCGCATCGGCGATACTGGCCGCCTGGAACACCGCCTGCCGCCACGCCTGGGGCATGGCCTCCAGATCGGCGCTGGTCAGCTCCTCGCCCTCGGACGCACCCCCTTCTTCTTCGGCATAGACCCAGGTCAGACCCAGGTGCTCGGCCAGCTTGTCGAGAATCTCTTCGACGCGGAACGGCTTGCGCACAAAGTCGTCGCAGCCGGCGGTCAGCACCTGCTGGCGGTCTTCTTCGAAAGCGCTGGCAGTCAGCGCGATGATCCTGGTCTTTTCGCCCCCCGCGCTCTCCCTGATCTGGCGCGTGGACGCGTACCCGTCGAGCACCGGCATGCGCATATCCATCCAAATCAGCTGCGGCTGCCAGGCGCGCCAGACCTCGACGCCCACGGCCCCGTTCTCCGCCTCGCGCACCTGGAAACCGAGGGGTTCCAGGACCTGGCGCAGGAGCCGGCGGTTGTCGGCGCCGTCCTCGACGATGAGGATGCGATAGGCGGGATGGCCCTCTGCCAGACCGACGACGCGGCGGCTGTCCGGGGCGCGCGGCAGCCCCTCGGCCGACGCCGGAACGAGGGGAATGCACAGGCGGAAGATCGAGCCGACGTCCACCTGGCTCTGCACCACGATCTCCCCACCCATCAGCCGGGCGAACTGCCAGCTGATGGCCAGTCCCAGCCCGGTGCCCGTGCGCGCCTGGCGTCCCGATCGGGTCTGCACAAACGCCTCGAAGAGGGTTTCCAACTCCTCCGGCGCGATCCCCTGTCCCGTATCCTCTACTTCGCACCGGAGCTGACCCTCCGCCCATTTCGCGCGCATGCTGACGCCTCCCTCCCGGGTGAACTTCACCGCGTTGCCCAGCAGGTTGATCAGCATCTGCCGCAGCTTACCCTGGTCGGCGCGCACGTAGCGGGGCAGCTCCTCATCGTAGTCGCACAGCAGGCTCAGCCCCTTGCCCTCCGCCCGCAGGCGGAACATATCGACCACGCTTTCGAGCAGCAGGGGCAGCTCGAAGACCTCTTCCTCCAGCACGGTGCGCCCCGCCTCGATGCGCGACATCTCCAGCACGTCGTTGATCAGGGCCAGCAAGTGTTCGCCGCTGCGACTGATGATCTGCACATTGTCGCGCTGGCCCTCGCCCACTTCGCCGCTGTGTTGCAGCAGCTGGCTGAAACCGAGGATGGCGTTGAGCGGCGTGCGCAGCTCGTGGCTCATATTGGCCAGAAAGGCGCTCTTGGCCCGGTTGGCTTCCTCGGCTTTCTCGGCCGCCGCCTCGGCCTGCTGCTGCGCCGTGCGCATCTGCTCATAGGCATCGTTTAGTTGGGCGTTGCTCTCTTCGAGCTGCTCGCGCGCCGCCCGCTCCTGGGCCAACATCAGCTCGCGCAGGCGCTGCGCCTCTCGCCGCGTGCGATAGTAGCGGGCGCTGGAAAAGACCGCCCATCCCAAAAACGCCAGGAAGGCGCCGCCCCCCGGCAGCACGATCCACGGATTGCCGTGCCAGGGCAATACGACCGCAAACGCCAGCCGCGCCGGCTCCGAGTAGTTGAGATCGCGATCGATGGCCTGCACCTCAAAGGTGTATTCGCCCGCCTCTTTCGGCGTCCACTCGAAGCGACTCTCCTGCGTCGCCGTCCGCCAGTCGTCGTCGAGACCCACGAGGCGGTAGCGGTACTGGCGTTTGGCGGGATGGGTCTTGAAGTCGACGGCGCGATAGTCGATGACTAGGCGGGTATCGGTAGCAAAGACCGGGAGACGTTCGGGGTTGGGGTAGAGGCTGTCGGTCCGCGCCGCGACGATGCGGACCTTCGGCAGCGTGGCGTCGGGCACATAGCGCGTCAGTCCACTCTCCGAGCCCAGCCACAGGGAGCCGTCCTCGTCGGCCCACAGCGCGTTGACGCGGTTGTCGACCAGGCCGTCGCGCATGTCGATGGCGCTCCAGTTGGTCCCGTCGAAGGCGGCCAGGCCGCCTCCGTAGGTGGCCAGCCAGCGTTGCCCGGTCGCATCGGTGGCGATATCTTCGACGCGGCTGTGCGGCAACCCGTCGCGCTCTTTGTAGGTGGTGAAGACCGACCCGTCGTAGCGGCTGACCCCGCCGCTGGTGCCAATCCAGAGGGCGCCCTCCGGGTCGGTGCGCAGGACGGTGATGCGGTCGCTGGCCAGGCCGTCGTCCGTCGTGCGGATCGAGAACTGCTCCCCGTCGTAGAGGGCCAATCCGCCATTTGTCCCGAAGTAGAGCACGCTGTCGCCCTCAACCGCCGTCACGGCACCGGCGGGCAGGCCGTCGTACTGAGTGATCATGCCGTAGTCGTCGTCCTCCAGATCCACGGCATCGCCATCCAGATACATGGCGCCGCCCCGGGATGCGGCCCAAACCCGACCGTCGGCGCCGACGTGCAGGTCGTTGATGTGGCCCTGGTACGGGGCCAGATTGCGGCTGGTATTCAGCATCCGCGCCGCGGCGCCGTCGTAGCGCCAGATCCCCCCAGCGCCGTCGGGAATGGCGAACCACAGTTCCCCGGCGCGCAGCGCCAGCGAGCTGATGCGTGCGGCAGGGTTCGGTTGCCCCAGCGCCGTGAAGACGCCGTCGCTTAAGCGCCAGACGCCCTGGTCCGTGCCCAGCCACAATGTGCTGTCGGGCGCGGCCAGCAGCGCGTTGACCTGCCCGGCATCCAGCCCGTCGGCCGGACCGTAGTTGGCGACGCTGCGGGCGTCGTAGCGGGTCAGCCGGCCGTCGGCCGACCCGAACCACAATCCGCCCTGGAAGTCTTCGCCGATAGCGTTGATCTCGTCGTGCGCCAATCCATCGCGCGCGGTGTACTGCACAAAGCGCTCGCCGTCCGAGCGCACCACGCCGCCCCCTTGGGTGGCAAACCACAGTGCGCCATCGCCAGCCTGGTGGATATCGGTAAAGGTGGGGTCGACGATATTGACGATATTGATGTAGAAGCTGAAAAGGTTGTCGAAGCGACTTTCCCCGACCGCCAGCGGTGTCCCGTCCGACCGCGAGAGGCCGTTTCCGGTGCCCACCCACAGCGTGCCGTCGCGGGCCTCCAGCACGCTCCGCACGATGGGAAAACCCAGACCATGCCGCATGTTGAAGTGCTCGACCCTGCCCTCTATATAGCGCCACAGTCCGTTGTCATTGGTGGTCACCCACAGCGCGCCGTCGCGGCTCTGATAGATCTGGTTGACCGGGGCGCCGGCCAGCGCGCTATCGAGTTGGGCCATCGACTCGAAGCGGTCGCCCACCAGACGCACCATGCCGCCGCCCGTGGCAAACCACATAGCCCCATCCGACGTCTGGTGCATGGCGGTGACCGCCTCGTGCCCCAGGTCCTCGACCACCGTCAGCCGACCGTCTTTATAGCGGGCCACTCCACCCTTCGTCGCCAGCCACACCGCTCCGTCAGCCGCCACCAGCGCGTCGTAGACCTCGTCGTGGGGCAGTCCGTCGGCGGTGGTCAGGCTGCTGAACGTCTCGCCGTCGAAGGTCCAGGCGCCGGTGCCCTTGGTGGCCAGCCACAGCATGCCGTCGGGGGCGCTGGCGATATCGACGATGGCATTGGTCCTCAAGCCGTCGAGGGCGCCGTAGACGCGAAAGGTGCCCTCGCGGATCGGCGCCAGTCGCACGGTGGGTACCAGTTCGGTGCGGATGTGCTCGACGCGGAAGAGCGCGGCGTCCGTCCCCTTTTCTGTAATGCCCTCGGCACCGATGTAGGCGAAGCGGTCGGATCGGTGCAGGCGCACCGCATACTCACCGGGCCGCAACTGGATGAAGCGAAAATACCCCTGTTCATCGCTCTGCACGGACTGCTTGACGCGGCCGTCCGGGGCCAGGGCTTCGACGATAAGGCCGTGCAGAGGTGTGCCGTCCAGATGCACGACGCGCCCCTGGAGGCTGATCGCCGGTCGCAGTACCACGTCGATGGCCTGCGCCTGGTCGGCCGGCGCGGCTGCGATCCCCGTGCGCCAGGCGCCCCGATCTTCAGAAGTGGCCATCAAGTCATAGGCACCTGGCGCAAAGACCCAGAATTGGAACTTCTCCCCCTTCGTCTGGCCCCGGTAGAGCACCGTCGTTTCCTCGCCGTCCTTGAACAGCCTCACGGTGGGCAGGGTTGCGGGGGTGCCACCCTCTTCCAGCACGCGCCCCCGTATGGTCAGCGGCTCATCGAGACGGTCGGGCAAGTCGATCTCGGTGCAGTGGGCGTCGCCCGCCAGCCGGCCGTGGTGGCCGTGGCCGCTCTGGTCGTCGACTATGGAACCCCCGGCGCAGGCGCCATCGAAATTCCACAGCGCCGCCAGCCCCTCTTCGTCGCCGCGCAGGCGGCGGTGCAAATCGGCGCGAATCTGGGCGGCGCTGCGCTGGGTGCCCCACACCCGCACCTCGTCTAGCTCGCCCATAAAGTCCAGGTTGCTGCGCCACATATGGCGCCCGAGCACAACCTCGTCGCCATTGCCGAGGGCGGCGAAGCTGCCGGCAAAGTCGTCGCGCCCCACTTCGAAACCGTTGAGATAGAGCCGCATGCCGTCCGGCCCCGACACCGCCGCCATGTGGATCCAGCGCCCCGGTCCCAAATTGGTCGTAGCCATGATGCGGTGTAGCTCCTGGTGGCGATCGTAGAGGTCGAAAGCCAACAGCGCCCGCGTATTGATCGCGAAGAGGCCCAAAGCGCCGTAGCCGAACCACTGATCGTTCCAACCGAAGCTGTCCCACTTGACCCAGGCTTCGATGGTGGCCTGCTCCAGGTCGTCGAAGATGTTGCTGGCAAACCGCACGTAGTCGCCACTCCCATCGAGGCGCAACACGTGGTTGGGCGCAGGGTCGGCGGCCTGGGCCGATACACCAGTTAGCAGGCACAGGACGGCCAGGAGGGGGAGGCAGGCTAGCGGCAGGCGGGTGCGTAGTAGGCTCATAGCGGTCGAGGTCGTGGACACCTTGGATTGAGTGACCACTGCAATATGGTATATGGAGGGGAATTGTGCCAGTGAAAGGGGGGCGGAGGGACAAAAGACAAGCGCCCGGCCTCCCTGCTACAGGAGACCGGGCGTATCTTGTCACTCAGGCCAGTCGAATGCCCTCAACCAACCCACCGCCTACATACTCGAGTCCTCCCTGACATCCTCCGGCTGCGAGTCGGGCGAGTTGCCCTGCCAGATGCTGCCGTCGTGGGCGATGGACAGGACGTTGCCCTCGTCGTCGGCGCTGATGGCGATCGAGCCGCCGTTGGTCCGCTCCCAGCCGTGGCCCGTATTGCCGGTATTGCTGAACTTGACGTCGCTCCAGCGGTGGATATTGCCGTCCTCGTCGGCCAGCCAGATCGCACCCCAGGCGGCGCCGTGCGGGCTGATGCCCAAGGCGATGTCTCTGGCTTCCAGGTCGCCGATGGAGGTCTCATGCCAGTCTTGGCCGCCAGCCCACTGGAAGAGCTTGCTCCCCCCCCCGTGGAAGACGTCGCACACGACATATGCCGTGCCGTTGGGTGCCACATCGATACGCTTGTTTCTTCCAGCTACGGCGCCATGGTAGGCCCAGGTCCCGTCACCGCGAAGGCCATAGGGGGAAATGGCGTTATTCTCGATTGGCCCATGGCTGTTGCCGAGCACCCAGACGCCGCCGTTGGCGCCGCAACCGACGTCAATGGCCCACATGTTGCGCAGGTGTTCCCACGTGCCGCCCGTGTACTCCCAGACCTCCTCGTTGATCAGGACGACAACGCCGCGACCATCAGGGGTGACGTCGATGCGCTGGACCTGGCCTATCCCCATGTGCTCCCAGCCGCTGGCGTCGGCGACCATGCGGTAGGCGGTATGGTCGCTGCCGACCATCCACACCGTGCCGTCGGCGCCGGCACCGATGTCGATGGCGGTGATGCCGGAGGGGATCTGCGCCCAGACAGTGGTGAAGCCGAGGGCGTTCACGTCCACCGGCGTGTTGTAGGTGACGTTGATCGTGCCGTTGACGGCCAGCTCGATCCACACGTTGTCGACGTCGTCGAGCTCTCCGGTAGAAGCGTCGCCATGGACCCAGGGGATGCTGATCATCTTCAGCAGCACGTGGTCGCCCGGTGCAGAGGCCGTGTAGCCGCCCGCAGGAGCTGCGACATCTGTGAAGCTCTCGGAGATGGCGACTGGGTTCCATGTACAGCTCTCCGAGGTTCCAACACCATACTTATTGCACCCGGGGAAACCATCCTTGATCCCGCCCCAGGGCTCAAGGACAACGGTCCCCTCGGTTCCGGCGTAGAGACCGGTCACAACGCCGAACCGGCAATCCACAGACGTCCCGCTGGTCGAGACAAAGTGCCCGTCGCACTTGCCGCTGCTGGTGAAGTCGATGGACCCCGTCCAGGTGATCTGCGCTACGCCCGTGGTCGGAACCCCCGGATCGGGCAAGATGAAGTCCACGACCTGGTCGCCAAGGCCCACGAGGCCGGTCGCCCAGATGCTGCCGTTTCTAACGGGCAGCGCGTTGAGCAGGGTGCTGATGTTGGCGGAGCCGAGGTCCGTAAGGGCTCCCACCGATCCGACGTGGGTGATGCCCTGCTGATAGCCGTACGTATCGAACATGTCCTGGTCCCCGCTGCCCATCTGGTGCTCGACGTCATTCTGATAGGTGGAGCTGCCGAAGCTGATGGGCGTGGAGACGGTCACCTGATACTGCGCCAGACTCGGCACCGCCGAGACGACCAGAGCGAAGAGAAGTGCCGCCAACCGCGACCGCCAGGTGCGACGCGTGGGCTGCGTGAGTTGCGGATTGCGCGTTTCCATTGGAGTCCTCCTGTCTAAAAGGTTTGTGGCCAGGGGCCGCGTGCGAAAAAGAGCGTTGATGCGTTTCATCTTCTTTTTTTCTGAAAGAGTGAGCAGGTTGTGCCGTTCACTCTTTCTTACTTGCAAAGGACGTGCCAATGAATCACATTTTCTTCAAATTAATATAAAACAAATAGTTAAGAAAAATTATCTCCAATGCTTGCCGCGTACATAGTGAACGTATCGTACATTATGTACGCCTGGATGTACATAGTGTACGATACGCTCATCTCCAGGCAGGCATCTCTTTGCCAGGGGACGACCCACGCGGTACCCCTCTTGCAGGTGCAGGGAGGGGAAATGGCGGCACCTCGACGGCCGGGCAGAACGCAACCGCCCGGCCTCCTCGCGGGAGACCGGGCGTGTCCTGTCACTGAGGTCAGTTGGATGCTCTCAACCAACTCGCCAGCTTCTCAGTAACTTTGCCTACTGATAGCGTCCGCCCGGCACGCCCTTCCAGATGGTCCCGTCCGCCCGCACTACCCACGCGATCCCGTCCGGCGAAACGGAGATCGCTTTTCCCACGCCGTTGATCTTCTCCCAGCTATTGCTCGACACATTCCACCTGCGCACTTCGCCATCACCGGTCCCCTCGGCCACACACCAGGTGCTGCCGTCGTACCCCAGGGCGACATCGCCGACGCCCCCGCCGATGGCGGAATTTGATCCCCAAAAGGGCTCCTCCATCGACATATAGAACTGGTAGACATCACCATCATTGATCCGCATCCAGGCGCTGCCGTCCGGGCCCACGTCAATAGCCGTACCTCTGTAGCCTCCTGTCTCCCTCCAGCTGTAGGTCGCGGCGTCCCAGCGGTACGCCTGGTGGATCCCCGGGGTGCCAAACTCGGCCAGGACCCAGACCTCGCCGCCCATCCCGATATCGATGGCGCCGCCTTCACCTGCATCGGGCACCCGGACGAACGCAGCGCTCTCCGGGTCCCAGCGCAGGACCCACCCGAGGTCATTCACGATCCAGGGGGTGCCGTCGGGGGCCACACCGATGCGCTGGCCGTAGCCTTCGATCTCGACCCAGTCGTCCTCCTCCCACTTGTAGATCCCGCTATCGCTGCCGGTCATATACAGAACGCCGTTGCCGCCGAAGGCGATATCAACGGCGCTGCCCGGCACCTGCTCCCAGTCGTAGGCGTCCCCGAAGCTCACAACATGTACCAGGCGTTCGGCGGTGCCGGTGTTACCCGCTGCGTCGGTGGCCGTGTAGGTGAGGGTGTAGTCACCGATGGCCGAGTTTGCACCGAGAGTTTCGTCGACCGTGACCGGCAGCGTGCCGTCGTGGTTGTCGAGGGCTGAGGCGAGCGGGTCGTTGTAGTCGGTTCCTTCGACGACATAGGCTTCCGCGGAGCCGTTCAGTGTGATCACCGGCGGGGTCATGTCCACCACGTGGACCAAGCGCGTGGCCGTGGCCGTGTTGCCGGCCGCGTCGGTGGCCGTGTAGGTGAGGGTGTAGTCACCTAAAGCTGTGCCCACGGTACCACTGACACTGAGATCGACCGGAGTCGGTGTCCCACCCGACTCAAACACACCGTGGTGTCCGGTGTCCGACTCGTCTATAACCTGGGTGATGGAGGTAACGTCAGTGGCCGTGACCGGGTCCACATACGTGGTGCTCTCTCCCACCGTCACCTCACTCCCGTCCGGGAACGTGATCGTCGGCGGTTGCGTGTCCCCTTCATCGAGCGACCAATACCCGATCAGCCCCGCCTCAGAACCTGTCAGAGGACTGTGCATGTTGTCGGCAATCTCACTGGCGCTTCTCGCAATACCCCAGAAACGCACCTCATCCATCGCTCCACCGAAGTAGCGGCTACTTGCATATTCCAGGTCCATGCCGATGGCCAGCTGTTCCACATAGTAAATCTTGCCATACATGTCGCTTATGTATAGTCCATAAAACCCACCGTTGTGATATGCTACTTGTACGCCATCAAGGTACAGCGTGAATTCTGATCTGACCTTCTGACCCCCATACTTGTAAGTCCGCACAACGAATGCCACATGGTGCCACTGACCTTCGACGACGGATCCGGCAGGCGTCCTCCAATGCTTATAAGGATAAGGAGCCCCCCCCTCCGTCTCACCATTCCGTATGCCGGCTTCAAGAATGCCATCGAAAACCAAGATCCTGAGAGACATATTCGGAACGTTGGTTCCATTGGAGAATATTGAGTGCACCCGGCCGGGAGCCATGTCATCAACGCGGAACCAGGCCTCAATGGTCAACGCATCCTCATTTTCCTGGAGAGCTACGTCCTTATAAAGAGTGTAGACCGAGGGATGGGTCGTGGGGATGTGCACCCAATCGTCAACACCATCAAATGAGAGTGCGCCGCCGATCTGCCCCGGAGTGGATTGGGCGAAAGCAGAGGAAGCGGCCAGGGCCACCAGCGCCAGCACGGCGCAGCGGCGAACGAAAGAGCTAAGACGTGATTTCATGATACCCTCCCTTATGAAAAATGGAAAATAGACTTGCATTTGAACGTTTGTTATTCTGCGTGGTTCTGCTGTGTGTGAGTGTCTGCGGTTCGGGTAGCAGATAGCCAATAGCGTGTCCATCGTAGTCCTCCTGCCTAAGGGGCCTGTGGCCAGGGGCCGCGTGCGAAAAAGGACGTTGATGCGTTTCATCTTCTTTTTTTCTGAAAGAGTGAGTGGGTTGTGCCGTTCACTCTTTCTTACTCGCAAAGGGCATGCCAGTGAATCATATTTTCTTCAAATTGATATAAAACAAATAGTTAAGAAAAATAGACTCCAATGCTTGCCGCATACATAGTGAACGTATCGTACATTATGTACGCCTGGATGTACATAGTGTACGATACGCTCATCTCCAGGCAGGCATCTCTTTGCCAGGGGACGACCCACGCGGTACCCCTCTTGCAGGTACAGGGAAGGGAAATGGCAGCACCTCGACGGCCGGGCAGAACGCAATCGCCCGGCCTCCCTGTTAGAGGAGACCGGGCGCTGTTTGAGGTTGTTGAGGTTAGACCATTGCCTGACGGTCTGCCCTCTTTAGCAACCAGGTTCATTCTAGAAGATCTTCGCTGGCACCTCGAGGAACCCGCCGGCATGGGGATCGTAGCGCCAGACCGTGTGATTATGACCTATAACCCAGGGGTTGCCTTGGGGATCCACCGCGATATCGGTGCCCTCGCCGTTGCCGAATGGCTTGAATGCGTTCGCCGGGCTGTTCCATTTGTAGATCGCGTTGTCCAGGCCGATACCAAAGACGGAGTTGTCGGCACCGAAGGCGATGTCGAGCAGGCCGCCGGGGACATCGACGAAGCCACCGGCATTGAGATCATAACGCCACACTGAGTTGTCACTGGCCACGAGCCACGGGAGGCCGTCCGCAGAGACGGCGATGTGGGTGCCTTGCCCCCCGTTGGGTATCCACATGCCGGTGGTTTGGTTGAGATGCCACACTCGGTCGCCCATATCAACCCTCCAGACGGAACCGTCGGCGCCGATGCTGATGTTCTGAGTCGCTGCCCTCTTCTCGTGGTGCATGAAAACCTCTTCGGGAGGCACAGATGAGTCGAGTCCGTAGTGACCCGTATACAGGTTGTAATTGTTCCTGAATATGATCGCAAAACTGGAGGCCTTTTCCTTGCGCTCATTTGGTATCACGGGATTGTACGGCATGACAGTCTCGACCCAGCCGTCATAATCCGGGTGCTCAAAGAGCATGACCTGCGCGTCGTTACAGTCGCTACCATGGAACTCGACCACCTCGATCTCATTGTCCCAGTCTGTTCTATCCCACTCGCTGTACTGTCCGAAATCTCTACCGGTTTCCTTTTTCCATTCATCCCAGTAGTGATCCCCAGGAGTGAAGCTATCGGCAAATCCCAATGGATAATACGCTTTCGAGGTGCGTATGCTATACCACTTGTCCTGGCTGCTTTTCCCTTTCAGCACCACCTCGCAGTCCTGTGCTGAGGCGGGTGCGACGCCGGCGCAGAGTGTGGCAAAGGCGATCAGGGCCAGCAGGAGCGACCGACCGGCGCGGCGGATGGATGTGCGGTGCGGATACTGCGTGTGCGTGGTCATGATGTTCCTCCTTGCAGGGGGTGGGTTGAGTGATATTGCTTTGCCCAGGATTTTGCTAAGCTGTGGGTTGTGCCGTTCGCTCTTTCTTCTCGCAAAGGACATGCCAATGAGGTAAATTTTATTTAAATTGATATAAAACAAATAGTTAAGAAAAATAGGCTCCAATGCTTGCCGCGTACATAGTGAACGTATCGTACATTATGTACGCCTGGATGTACATAGTGTACGATACGCTCATCTCCAGGCAGGCATCTCTTTGCCAGGGGACGACCCACGCGGTACCCTCTTTCAGCTGCAGGGAAGGGAAATGACACACCTCGGCGGCCGGGCAGAACGCAATCGCCCGGTCTCCCTGCGGCGGGAAACCGGGCGCTGTTTGAGGTTGCTGGGGTTAGGCCGTTGTCTGTCGGGCTTTCCGCTTTAGCAACCAGGTCATTTTAGAAGAGGCGGACATCGACAGCGAGGAAACCACCGGCGTTGGGATCATAGCGCCAGATCGTGTGGTCGCCAGCCACGACCCAGGGGTTGCCATTCGCATCGACGGCGATCTGGGCCCCCTGACCACTACCGAACGGCCCAAACCCCTCCCCATTCCACTTCCAGATCGTGTTATCCAGGCCAATGCCCAAGACGGATCCGTCGGCACCGATGGCGATGTCGAGAAGGCCGCCGGGGACGTTGAGGAAGCCGCCGGCGTTGGGATCATAGCGCCAGACCGTGTGGTCGCCAGCCACGACCCAGGGGTGGCCATTCGGATCGACAGCGATCTGGGCGCCCTGACCGCTATCGAACGGCCCAAACCCCTCCCCGTTCCACTTCCAGACGGTGTTGTCGAGGCCGATGCCCAAGACCGAGCCGTCGGCGCCAATGGCGATGTCGAGAAGGCCGCCGGGAGAGTGGAGGAAGCCGTCGGCGTTGGGATCATAGCGCCAGACCGTGTGGTCGCCAGCCACGACCCAGGGGTGGCCGTTCGCATCGACGGCGATCTGGGCCCCCTTGCCCTCTACGGGCGACCAGATATCGGTGTTGGGGTCGAGATGCCACACTCGGTGGCCGGTATCGACCCTCCAGACGGAACCGTCGGCGCCGACACCGATGTCCAGAGTCGCGGCCCGCTCCGCGTGGTGCTTGAAAACGTCTTCGGCAGCCATAGCTTGGATATTGTAGTGATACTTGTATTGGTGGAAATCGTCCCCAAATAGGATCCTAAAACTGGAAGCCTGCTCCTTGCGCTCAACTCGTATCACGGGATGGTCCGGCCTGACAACCTCGACCCAGCCCTCATAGGTCCACTCCGGATGCTCGAAGAGTTGGACCCCCGCATCGCCACAGTCGCCGCCGTGGAACTCGACCACCTCGATCTCATTGTCCCAGTCTTCTCTATCCCACTCACCGTATTGTCCGAAATCTCTACCGATTTCCTTTTTCCATGCATTCCAAAATGACTCGGAAGAGAACGTATCGGCAAACCCCAATGGATGCGTTGCTTTCGAGATGCGTATACTGCACCACTTGTTCTTGCTGCTTTTCCCTTTCAGCACCACCTCGCAGTCCTGCGCCGAGACAGGGGCTGCGGCGGCGCAGAGTGCAACGAAGGCGATCAGGACCAGCAGAAGGCGTTTCATCTTCTTTTCTCTTGAAAGAGTGAGTGGGGTATCGATCTCGCTCTTTCTTCTTGCAAAGGACATGCCAGCGAATAAAATTTTCTTCAAATTGATATAAAACAAATAGTTAAGAAAAATAGACTCAAATGATAGCCGCGTGCAGAGTGAACGCATCGTACATTATGTACGCCTGGATGTACATAGTGTACAATACCCTCATCTCCGGGCAGGCATCTCTTTGCCAGGGACGACCCACGAGATTGGGGCTCCCTCTTTCAGGTGCAGGGAGGGGAACTCGTTTCGCGTCGGCGCCTAATAGAACGCCATCGCCCGGACCCCTCGTTGGAGAGGACCGGGCGATGGATCGGGCGGTGCGATCTTTCAATTTTGGCTACAGATCATTCCTCGGCAGCATGGAGGGACAGATGCGGTGTGCTGCACACCCCGATCTCAAAACCACCCATGCGCAAAGTATATGGCTCATCGACGAAGGGACAGACGAGCAGATTCCGCCCATCGGGATGGCGCTGGCGAAAGGCCTTGAGCCCCCGGGGCGCAAAGGCGTCGGGATTGATCTTGGCTTCGATGGCATCGACCCGACCGCCCGGGCGCTGGACGACAAAATCGATTTCGCGCTGGCTCTTGTCGCGCCAGTAGTGCAGCGCGCCCTGCGGGTAGAGCGCCCGCAGCTCGTCGAGCACTAGGTTTTCCCACAGGGGGCCGCGATCCGTCGGGCGGATCTGCTCCCACCCGCGCACGTGGGCGATGAGCCCGGTGTCGAAGGCGTAGACGCGCGGTTGGCGCACGATCTCGCGGTGACCCCCGCCGTGGAAGGGCGGCAGGCGTTGTATGGCGTGGGCGATTTCCATAGCGTCTAGATGCGCCATAACCGTAGGGCGGCTCATGCCGGTCTCCTTGGCCAGATCCGTTATATCGAGAAGACCGCCGCTGCGCAGACACAGCAGTTGCAGCAGGCTGAGAAAACCGCTGCGATTGCGCACCCCGAACAACTCTTGCACGTCGCGGGCGTAAAAGCTATCTATCCACTCCGCAAAAAAAGCCGGATCCGGCCTGGAGGCCAGCAGCATCTCCGGAAATCCCCCGTGCAGGAGCCGTCGGTCGAAGTCGCTTATGCCAAATTCGCCCAGACATTCCCGCCACAGAACCGGCGGCAGATAGAGCGCGTGTTTGCGGCCGGTGAGCGCGTCGCGAAACTTGCGGGTAGCCGCCAGTGTCGAAGAGCCGGTGGCGAGAATGCGCAGCTCGGGATAGACGTCGGCGGCGATTTTGAGCACCAGGCTGGGATCGGCGAGGCGATGCACTTCATCGAGCATGAGCACCTCGGATCCGGCTTGCTGAAAGAAAAACTCCGGGTCGGCCAACTGGCGCTGCACAGAGGGCAGATCGCAGTTGAGATAACGCCCTGTAGAGAGCTGCCTACACAGACTGGTCTTGCCCACGCGGCGCACGCCCGAAAGCCACACGATGCGGCGTTTGCGCCATAACGCCTCAATATTGTCGATCCAAATAGTGCGCCTTTTCATATACATAATTTATCATATAGACGTCCATTTGTAAATTACGATTTCTATTATTGCTAGAGAACAGACTGGTCTCTGCCCAAAGATAGCCGGCCATCTCCGCGGCGAGATGGAGGCGGGCTGAAGTAGCCGACGGCGCCTGGTAGAAACGCCGACGCCCAGTCCCCTCATAAGAGAGGACCGGGCGCTTGATTGCAATCCGTTGGAATCGTCGGGATGCTTCTCGGGAAGAATGCCGCTTATTGCCGGTAGGCCTCCAGGCGCCCCGCCTCCTTGAGCCGGCGATAGATCTTGATGCGGTTGACGTTGAGCAGGCGGGCGGCGGCGGTGATATTGCCGTCGGTCTTTTTGAGGGCGCGCTCCAGCAGCAGCAGTTCGGCCTCGGCAAAGTCGTAGGGCAACTCCTCCAGGGCGCGCTCCAGCGGCGAGGCGGCCGGGTCCACGGCGGCCATCAGGTGCAGGTGCTCGGGGCCGATATCGCCGCCCCGGCTCTCGATGAGGGCGTGCTCGACCACATTCTTCAGCTCGCGGACATTGCCCGGATAGTCGTAGTTAGTCAGCAGCGATACCACCTCCTTGCCCAGCGCCGGCGGCTCCAGCCCCATCTCCCGGGCGAAGAGCTGCAAAAAGTGCTGCGCCAGCAGCGGAATGTCCTCCTTGCGTTCGCGCAGGGGGGGCACCGGCACGGTGAAGCGGGCGAGGCGGTAGTACAGGTCCTGGCGGAAACCGCCCTCCCGAATCCTGGTCTCCAGGTCGATGTTGGTCGCCGCCACCACGCGCACATCGACCGGGCGGCTCTCCTGGGCGCCGAGCGACCTGACCTGGCCATCTTCGAGCACGCGCAGCAGCTTGACCTGCAGGTCGTGGGGCATATCGCCGACCTCGTCGAGGAACAGCGTGCCCCCGTCGGCCAGATCAAAGTACCCGGCCTGATCGGCATCGGCCCCGGTGAAGGCGCCTTTTTTGTGGCCGAAGACCAGCGACTCGGCCATCTCGCGCGGCACGGTGGCGCAGTTGATCGGCAGAAAGGGACCGGCCGCCCGCGCCGAATTGGCGTGCACGGCGCGGGCGATCAGCTCCTTGCCCGTGCCGCTCTCGCCGGTGACCAGCACCGATACCGAGTCGGCGTGCTCCAGCATCTTGATCTTCTGCAAAATCTCCCGCAGCAGCGGACTCTGGCTGACAAAGCCCTCCACGCCCCAGCGTTGGGCCTCGCGCTCGGACACCTGCTCCAACTTGGTGGCCAGGGCCCGGCGCCGCTCGATCTCGCGCGCCAGCTCGTCGTAGCTCTGCTGCAGTTGCACGGCCTGCCTGGCCAGGTCCCGGGCCAGGTGATAGCGCTCCATGTGGGTGCGCACCCGCATGAGCACTTCGGCCTGCTGGAACGGCTTGACGATATAGTCCACCCCGCCCACAGCCAGCCCCTGCACGATATTCTCGGTCTCGCCCAGGGCGGAGATGAAGATGACCGGCATCTCGCGCGTCGCCTCGTCGGCCTTGAGCTTCTGGCAGACCTCGAAGCCGTCCATCTCGGGCATCATGATGTCGAGCAGGATGATATCGGGCAGCACTCCCCTGGCGGTGTTGAGGCCCAGTTCCGGAGTGCGCGCTCCGTGCACTTTGTAGCCCTGCTCCTGCAGCATATCGGTGAGCAGGTGCAGATTGGCCGGCTCGTCGTCAATGACGAGGATGGAATCTCTGCGATCGGTGTCGGACATGGAAAGACTCTTTTATTGGAAGAGAGAAGAACGTGGCCGAAAAAGGGACGCGTTCCGCCGGTCTTTTGTGGGGAAGAGTATTTCCATAAGAATGGCAAAAAAGGTCCCGATGCGCCAGAGCGGCCGAGCTTCCGCAGCCCTCAATAGGCCGATCGCGGCGGCAGTTGCATCAGGCAGGTCATTGCATCAGGCGCACGATCTCGGCAAAGGAGAAATCCTCCACCATCTCGCGCATACCCGTCGGTACAGTGCAAACCCACCGGCGTCGGCGACTGCACACCTATTCCACTTGCGGCGTTATGTTGCTTGGATATTTATAAATCGCAAAAATAGTCGAATTAGTCTATATTTAGACAGTAATTCGCAAAAAAAGGCGTCCAATGTTAATAGAGCCGCTCCTGAACGATGCAGTCATCCTCGAGGAAATTGGCCGACGACTGGCCAGACGCCGGATGAATCTGGGGTATACCCAGGCGGATCTGGCCGAACAGTCCGGCGTCGCCAAGCGCACGGTCGAGCGCATCGAGGCCGGTTGCTCCAGCCAGATGTCCAATATGATCCGGGTCCTCCGAGTCTTGGGCTGGCTGGAGGGCATGGATCGTCTGTTCCCAGAAACCGGACCCAGCCCCATGGATCTCTTGAAGCTGAAAGGGAAAGAACGACAGCGAGCCACGGGACGGCGCGCACGGCGCACGGACGAAAAGTGGTCCTGGGGTGACGAGCCGTGAGCACAGTCGCCGAGATCAGACTCTGGGGACGCAGCATCGGCGCGGTCGCCCTGGCGGATGGCGCTGCAACGGCCGACTTCCAATACGATCGGGACTTCGCTCGTAGCGCGATCCAGGTGTCGCCGCTGATGATGCCGCTGTCCGAGCAGGTGTATGCCTTCCTCCCCCTCTCTCAGGAAACCTTTCACGGTCTCCCCGGACTGCTGGCCGATTCCCTCCCGGACCGGTTCGGCAATGCGCTGATCGACGCCTGGTTGGCCACCCAGGGACGGCCGCCGGAATCCTTCAATGCCGTTGAACGACTATGCTACACAGGGGACAGAGGCATGGGCGCCCTCGAGTTCGTCCCGGCAACGGGGCCCGGTGCCCGACAGACCGATCGCATTCAGATCGATCAGCTGGTCGAACTCGCGTCCGAGATCCTGACGAATCGCCATAACCTGAATGTTTCGTTTGGCGACAACAGGAGCGAAGACGCGCTGAAAGACATCCTGAAAGTGGGCACCTCGGCAGGCGGAGCGAGAGCAAAGGCGGTGATCGCCTGGAATCCGACAACCAGCGAAGTCCGCTCGGGACAGATCCGGGCCGGTGAGGGATTTGAGTACTGGCTGCTCAAATTCGACGGCGTCAGCGGCAACAAGGACAGGGAACTGGCGGACCCCCAAGGATACGGGTTGATCGAATACGCCTACTATCGGATGGCCACGGATGCCGGTATTGCGATGAGCGCGTGCAGAATCTTCGCAGAAAATGACCGACGGCACTTCATGACGCGGCGTTTTGAGCGCACGGAAAATGGGGGAAAACTGCACATGCAGTCCCTCTGCGCATTGGCGCACTATGACTTCAATCTCGCGGGTGCCTACAGCTACGAGCAGGCACTGCTCGCCATCCGGCAGCTAGGTCTGCCCATGAGCGCGATTGAGGAGCAATTTCGGCGCATGGTCTTCAATATCATCGCCCGCAATCAGGACGACCACGTCAAGAATATCGCCTTCCTGATGGACAAGACAGGCCAGTGGTCGCTGTCACCGGCTTTCGACGTGACCTACAGTTTTCAACCTTCTGGAAAATGGACATCGAGTCATCAGATGACCATGAACGGCAAGCGCGACCACTTCGTCCTCGAAGACTTCAGGGCCTGCGCAAAATCCGCCTCGATGAAACGCGGACGAGCTGAGGCGATCCTCGACGCGGTGCGCCAGACTGTATGCCGATGGCCCGACTATGCCGATGAAGCGGGGATCGATCCGGTCAGGCGCGATCAGATTCAACGGACGCTCAGGTTGGAACCCTTCGGCGTATAGGCAAATACGCACCCGTTTGGGCTGCGCCGCCGCCACCCGCACGTCTACCCCGTGGCTCTCCTTGGCTCCCAGCGGCCGGACCTGGCCATCCTCTAAAACGCGCAGCAGCTTGACCTGCAAGTCGTAGGGCATATCGCCCACTTCGTCCAGAAACAGCGTGCTACCGGCCCGCTGACCGGCCCGCCGTTTCCAGCGCCCGGTCGACCAGCCGGTCCAGCCCGTCGCCCGTGGGCAGGGAGTTCACGTAGTGGCCGTTGACGAAAAAGGTGGGCGTGGAGGTGATGCCCAGGGCTTCGCCTGCAGCTATGTCGGCGGCGACCCTGCGTTTGCCAGCGGCCAGCTGCTCCTCCAGCCGGGTCGTATCCACCCCCGCCTGAGCGGCCAGGCGGCGCACCTGCTCGGGCTGTAGATCTCGCTGATGGGCAAAGAGCAGGGTGGCCAACGGCCAGAACTTGCCCTGCTCCTGGGCGGCAGCGGCCACCTCGGCGGCGTAGCGAGCGTGCTGGTGGATGTGCTCCAGGGGAAAGTGTCTGTAGACAAAGCGCACATCTCCGGGACGGCGCTCAACCAGCTCTTCGAGACTGCGGTGGGAGTGGGCGCAGTAACTGCACTCCAGATCGGAAAAAGCCACGATCGTCACCGGGGCAGCGGCCGCTCCCCGTTGGGGACTGCCGTCCGGGTTGGCAGCAGTCGCTATCCGCTCGGAGGCGGGAGGCTGCAAGTGGGCGCCGTACTCCTCCCGCAGTTTTGCCACGTACGCCCCGAGCGCCGCATTCCGTTTGCGCTGCCCCAGTTCGCGGCGGAGACCACTCTCCACCGACTCTTTGGTCGCGTTGGGACCGAGGCGCCCCTTGATCGCCTCCCAGCGCCGATCCACCTCCTCCTGGCTGACCTGAGCCTGCACCTCCCGCTCCACCAGATCCCGCACCTCCATCCCCTGCTTCCCAGCTTCGGCTTCGAGCACCTGGCGATCCAGCCATTCGGCGCGCATTTCATCCTTCACCTTCTGCAGGCGCCAGCGGATACCGGCATCCATTTCCGCCAGGGAAACGGCGCGTTCGCCAATGTGGGCGACGATTTCGACCGGCGGGGATTGCGCCTCCAGCACGGCTTCCTGCACCCCTGCCTGTAGCGGCACAAAGACTAAGGGCGGCAGCGAGAAAGCCAGGAATACGGGAAAGGCGGCACCAGCGGTGGGCAATCGCCCCACGAGAGGGCGCAGGTTTTCGCGGCGCCTGCGATCGGCAAACGAGAGGAGCAAAAGGAGGAAGACCAGGGCCGCGGAGGTCAGACAGAAGGGGCACCAGGCCTCGACGATGGCGGCCTGCACGTAGAGCAGAAACAGGGTGGGAGGGACACCGGCCAGGGCCCCCAGAGAAACGGCGCGCACGGCCGCATCGCGGTTTTCGGTCTCCTGGGCGCGCCAGGCCATAAGGGCCAAAGCCGCGTAAAAACCCAGACCCATGACCGAGAGGGGCAGGCCCCCTATATCGGCATAGGCGCTGGTGAGCACGCGGTCGCAGCCCGAACCGCTGCCGCAGGCGGCCGATCCAAAGAGATGGGTGTAGGACAGATAGGCCGTATCGAGCAGACCGATCAGGGACAGGCATAGGAGAAAAAACGGGATAATCATCGGGATCTTTCCTGGGCGAATGGGACGCAGTCGGCGTTTCCGGTGGTTTTTCGGCGATCCTGAAAGAGGCCATCGGCTTCGATTTGCTTTTTCTTTCGCAAAGCGCGTGCCAGTTATTTCAAAGTCCCTTTAAACCTATTTAAAATAAAGGAATAATGCGATTTTGAGCTCTGTCCGTCATGGTTTCATCATTGAGCTTATAAGCTCAACAATTTGAGCACATGTAACCATATGATCGTTTTCTCGGGCAAAACCGGAGAGCGGCTGCTCCGTTGTTCGATCTGGCGTGACCATTCGTCGCCGACGAAGACCGCCCAAAACCCGCTTGCGCATCCCCCGGCTCTATCCCGAGCTTAGGCTTGCAGCCCATTCATTTTATATAAAGGGGGATCTATGACGCAAAAGGCCGTTGCCCAGCTCAAGGAGAGCATTCTGATCGTCGACGATACCCTGGCCAATTTGCGCCTGCTCACCGATATGCTCAGGGCCGCGGACTACGACGTGCGCAGCGTGCGCAGCGGACCCCATGCTCTCGAAATCGCCTGCACCAGCTCCATAGATCTGGTCCTTCTCGATATCAACATGCCCGAAATGGACGGCTATGAGGTTTGCCGCCGACTCAAAGCCGACGAGAGTACCCGCGACATCCCCGTTATCTTTCTCAGTGCTCTCAGCGAGGCGATGGACAAGGTCGAGGCGTTTGCCGTGGGCGGAGCCGACTACATCGCCAAGCCGTTCCAGCTGGAAGAGGTGCTGGCGCGCATCCAAAACCAGCTGACGGTGAAGCGGCTGCAGGACCAACTGGTGCAGGCCAACCAGGCCAAAAGCGCCTTTCTGGCCAGCATGAGCCACGAGATTCGCACCCCCATGAACGCCATTCTCGGCTACGCCCAGATCCTTCTTGGAGACGCCACGCTCACCGCTGAGCAGCGGCACGCCAGCCGCATCATCAAGAGCAGCGGCGACCACCTGCTGGATCTGATCAACGACGTGCTCGACCTGGCCAAGATCGAAGCCGGGCGTCAGGAGCTGCGCCCGGCCGATTTTGACCTGAGCCGCCTGGTGGAGGAGCTGGCCGCCATGTTTCAACCCTACTGCGAGCGCAAGCGCCTCGACTGGAGTTTGCAGACGGACCTGCCCGCACCCCGGGTCCACGGCGATGTCAACAAGCTGCGCCAGGTGCTGACCAATCTGCTGGGCAACGCCTGCAAATTCACCGTCGAGGGGGAAGTATCCCTCCAGGTGAGCGCCCGGTCCGGCGACGAATACTTCTTCGAGGTGATCGATGCCGGACCGGGCATCTCCTCCGAGCAGCAGGCGCGCATCTTCGAGCCGTTCTACCAGGAGGCAGAAGGCGTGCAGCAGGGCGGCACCGGCCTGGGACTGGCCATTGCCGGGCGCCACGTCGAGCTGATGGGCGGTCGGCTGGAGCTGGACCCGGCGCGGGAGCCAGGGGCGCGGTTCTTCTTTAGCCTGGCCCTGCCGCCGGCGCGCGGGGCGGCGACGGAGCAGGGCGACCGACCCTGGTCGAAGGTTGCGAGTTTGGCTCCGGGCCACGGGCTGAACGCCCTGATCGTGGACGATGTGGCGACCAACCGCGACATCCTGAGCACGCTCCTGGAGCAGATCGGCGTCGAGGTGCGCCAGGCCGAGGGAGGGGTTCAGGCGCTGGAGGCGGTGGAAGCGGCCATGCCGGATATCCTCTTTCTCGACATCCGCATGCCCGACCTGGACGGCCACCAGGTGCTGGCGCAGCTGCTGGGAAAATACGGCGTCCGGCGCGGCCGGATCGTGGCCATCTCGGCCTCGGTGCTGGCCCACGAGCGCCAGCGCTGTCTGGACGAGGGCTTCGACAGCTTCATCGCCAAGCCCTTCCAGGCCGAGGAGATCTTCGCCTGCCTGGACGAGTTGCTGGACGTGGAGTTCGCATACGAGGAAGAAGTGGAGGAAGTGGAAAGGTCGGAGCCCGCACCGGACGCCGGTCCCGTGATTTTGCCGGAGGCCCTGCTGGTCCGTCTGCGCCAGGCGGTGCTGATCAACAACGCCACCGAGCTGGATAAGCTACTCGTCGAAATAGGCGACCTGGACGACTCGGGCCGGGACCTGGCCAGACGCCTGCGCGGGCTGGTCGGTCAGTACGATATGCGCGGGGTGCGCGCCCTGGTGGAGCAGATTCGGGCCGAGTGATATATTGAGGGGGGAGGGGCGCTGAACCGAGCACGGGCTATAACAATAACGCCCTCATCTCTGCTCGACCAACTCGACGTGCACCTTATAACCCAATTGTAAAAGAAACTGCTCGCAGTCCTCCCAGCTCAACCCGAACGCTCTTACATCTGCCACGCCCAGGCGGCTCACAATATCCCTGATCACATCATGGGATTCATTGGCAAATTCCCCGTCGTACATCGCGTCTTCGGCCCAGCTCACCAATTCGGATAGGGACCATTCGTGCTGTAAATACCCTTTAATCCTGGCTGCGAGCTGCTTGGATGTAATCTGTTCCATTTGCTATCCCTCGCCAACGTGTTGATGGCCTGTATCTTCCGGATACTTCTGGTGCACTTCCATCAATCGGCCGTGTTCATCGTAGATTTCCTGGTGGAAGCGCACAGTCTTTTCGCTGGAGTCTACTTCCTTCACATAACGAGCCATCCACCCCAAACGCCCAGGCACATCATACCAGTATCGCCGTCCGCCATCCTTTAGCTCGGCCCAGTTTGCATACCGGCGTTCATTGGATCTTCGCTGGTTCATTTCTCCGTTTGCCGCCTCTTCATCCTTAATATAATCACCCACCCTACTGGCATACGCAAGTTCTGGCCTCTCGATGAGATCGACGCAGTGGTAGCGTCTTCCCCTGGATGCGGCTCGGGCAGCCGATTCCTCGCCCAACCGCGCTTCGACACGATTCGTCGGTTGCTGGGCGCGCTTGGAGTCCGGCTCGATGTCGCACCGCCGTAGACAGCACCAGCAGGGCACCCCCATCTCCACCAACGACCTGTGGATCGCCACCACCGCGCTCGAACTCGGCGCGCCCCTCGTCTCCTACGACGCACCCTTCCAGCACGTGCCGGATTTGATCCTTATCACCCCCTGAGCCACGTCCGGCCCATTGGCCACACACAGTAAGAGCACCCGGTTTCCCGCTGAGGGAGCCGGTTTTTCTTATTGCCCTCGCCCTATCTCGATCCAGCCTTCTGCCATTTCCGATAGAACATCCTTTCAGTGATTCAATGTGATCACATGTGTTTCTATGCGACCACTTGTGGGCTTATACGATCTCCTGCGCAATAAACATTTTTAAATAAAATTACCTATAAGTAATTATTTTTAAATGAATTAAACGATAATTTAATGTATTGGCACGCGACTTGCAATACAAAAGGGTGAGACACGGCACCAACCCACTCTTTCAGGAGCACCGATCATGCAACCGACCAGCCAACGCGCCACTCACTCATCTTCGTCGGCAAAGCCAACGCGCACCCAACCTAGGGAGGGTATTACCATGAAATCGCGTCTCTTCTTTTTTTCCTGCTGCGCCGCACTCATGCTGCTCATCTTCAGCTTCATCCCTGTTTCCGCCCAGGATAACACCACCGACGGCTTCCGTTTCGACGGGACATCGCGAGTAGAGGCACCTATTGAGTTATCCTCATCCCGCAATCTCGTCTATGCCGAACTCTATGTTCGTCCCGAGATGTTTCCAGATTCCCCGCAGATTTTACTGGGCGCGTCCACACTCCAGATCTCGCTCAACAATTCAGGACGGGTGACGGCCTCGATCGTGGCTCTGTCGGATCAACCAAGTCCACATGAAACGAGTGATCGGGACGACCAGCCCTATAACCGCACGTTCCGGGTTTCCAGTAGTCCAGGATCGATTTCTGCCGGGCAGTGGCACAAAATCAGGGTCGAATGGGTGTCGAGCGTCCTTACGCTTTTCATCGATGATATAGAAATCGGGAGCAGGCCCTGCCAGTCACAGCACGGCATTTATTATACCTGGAGGGTAAGGTATGGTTTTGGCTATCGTTACGGGCAGGGGGTGCGAGACGAAACACTTTGGCACAGAACCTGGACCCGAGATAACAGCCCCACAGTGGCTATTGGCAATGGATTTCGAGGGGAGATAAAAGAGGTCCATCTTTGGGACAGCGATTTCGGAGGTCAGTGGAATCTGGACGAACCGCAAGGTTCGCAGACCCTTGTCGATGCATCGGGTCGCGGTCAGCACGGTACGTTCATTCAAGATCCTGATCAGATAGCGCCTGTCATCACACTGCAAGGCGCTGCTGATCTCACGCTTCGATTTTCTATGGATTCGTACGTTGAGTCGGGCGCAACTGCGGTTGACAATCGCGACGGAGAAGTGACTGTTTTCATTCAGAATGAGATCGGCGCAGCCCCCGGAGACTATGCAGTCATCTACACGGCCACCGATGCGGCTGGCAATACGGCCACGGCCACCCGCACGGTGCAGGTGGTGGACACCATCCCACCGAGTATCTCTCTCAATGGCGCAGCCGAAGTGATCCTTGAATACGGAGAAGGCTTCACCGAGACCGTGACGGCTGACGACAACTTGGTAAGCGAAGTGCCAGTGACGATTGAAGGCAGTGTGGGCACGGATCTCGGTGACTACACGCTCACCTACACGGCCACCGATGCGGCTGGCAATACGGCCACGGCCACCCGCACGGTGCGCGTGGTGGACACCATCCCGCCGGTGATTACCCTCAATGGTGCAGCCGAAGTGACCCTTCGATACGGAAATGGCTTCACCGAGACCGTGACTGCTACCGACAACGTGGACGGCGAAGTGCCGGTGACGATTGATGGCAGCGTGGGAACGGATCCCGGTGATTACACACTCACCTACACGGCCACTGATGCTTTTGGCAACACGGCCACGGCCACCCGCACCGTGCACGTGAAGCAGCCGGTTGCGGCGACGCTGCCCAGCGGCTCCTACACCGTCAAGGGTCGAAACGGCTACGTATTGGGCAACGGCCACCTGTTCTACGCCACGCAGGATGACCCGCAGACGCTCCGGCTCGAAGCCCGGGCCGACGGTAAATACAGCCTGCGAGGGCCGGGGCAGTGGATCGGATACGATTGGCTCATGCACACCGGCCCTATGGATGGCTCCATTGTCGAGAAGGTCTTCGAGTTGCAGGATTTGGGCGACGGTCGGTTCGCGCTGCTCCAGCACGATCACATCGGCGGTCCTTATGTGTATGCCAAATATAGCGACGCCGGTCACCTCTCCAGTAGTCACGACCGGATCAATGACTGGTGGATCTTTACCATCCAGCCGACCGACCCACCGGCCAACCCGGATGCGGCCCAGTATCTGGCGGCCAACCCGGATCTGGCCGCCGTCTTCGGCAACGACCACGCCGCGGCGCTGAACCACTACCAGCAGTACGGCTGGGCGGAAGGACGGCCCTCCACCGTTCCGTACCTGTGGGAGCAGCTACCCAACGACTATGCGTCCGACGTCACCGTCTCGGATGATGGCACCGCCTACTACGTCGGCACCGATGGCAGGGCCTACGGGCGAACTGCCAGCGGCGAAGGCCTGGATTTAGGCAGCTCCAGCGTCAAACACATCGACAGTTCAATCGACGGCGAGATTTGGATCACCAAGCAGGACAACTCGCTCTGGAGCTTTCAAGCGAACGACTGGGTGCACAGTCCGGGCGATCATGCCCTCGACGTGGCCGTTGGACCCAACGGCGAAGTCTGGTATGTCGGTTCGGATCGGTCTGTCTACCAGCGGCACATGGGACAGCAGCCCATCACCGGTGCCAACCGCATCGATGTGGGATCGGACGGCAGCGTCTGGATCGTCAAGGAGGACACCTCCATCTGGCGTTTAACGGATGGCAATTGGGAGCAGATGCCCGACGTATATGGGTTCGACATCTCGATCGCTGCGGACGGTACCCTCTACATGGTCGGGACCAACGGCAACGTTTTCGTGCGCTTCGGTCGTTTTGAAACCCTCAGCACCACCACCGATGCGAAGAGCATCGACGTAAACGCCAATGGCACGGTTTTCATCACCAAGACCGACGACACGATCTGGCGCACCGACAGCGTGCAGTAAAAGCGCTGTAAGCTCAAGCAGCGTGGCAGACACACAGCAAATGCACGCTGTTGTGGACGGATGGTCGATGCAATACAAACGCCCGGCTTCCTCAAACGAGGGGCCGGGCGTTTGCTTTGTATCGATCGGGCATAAATCACGCGACGTCTGGTCCACTCCCGCTGCGTTGGCGCACCCGGTTTTTTTTGTCCATTATTATGGCATGGCACGACTTCTCTACAGCGATGCGCACCGGCTCCGCACCGCCCTCGGCCGCCTGCTGTGCGCCCTGGTGCTGAGCCTGCTGACGACTGACGCGAGTAAGGCCCAGCCCGCACCGCCAGCTCCCAACAGGGTCCTGCGTCTGGACGGCAATGGCGACTACGTGCAATTGCCCAGCCACATCTTCGACGACCTGGAAAAAGCCACCCTCGAGGCCTGGGTGAAGTGGGAGAGCTTTGCCTGGTACGAACAGTGGTTCGGTTACGGCTCGGGCGCAAAAAACCAGGTGCTGGCCATCAACCTCGGCGGCAAAGGCGCGCGGCTACAGTTTTTCCTCTACGATCGCGACCAAGAGCTGCACCTGACCGCAGCCGATACCGACTTAGAAGAAGGGCGCTGGGTGCATATGGCAGCGGTGTCGGGAGCGGGCGGCATGCGGCTCTACCTCAACGGCGTCGAAGTGGCGCGCAACGACTACCCCGGCAGCTTCGCCGCCGTTGGCAATGGCGAACAGGTCTACCTTGGGCGCAGTAATTGGCAGGGCAACCTGGACTTTATGGGGGATATAGACGAAGTGCGGGTATGGGACACCGAGCGAACGGGAGAGCAGATCCGCGCCGCTATGCACCGACGCCTGGAGGGGGACGAGCCGGGTCTGGCCGCGCTGTGGAACTTCGACGGGGCCTGCGCCGAGGGGGAGATCATAAGCGACCAGAGCGGCCACGGGCATCGCGGTCGGCTGGTGGGACAGGCCCACTGCCGCCAAGTCGAGTTGCCCGAACGCCACGAAACCCCCGTCCGCTTGCACGGCCGCATCCTGGACGAGAGCGGCACTGCGCTGAACACGCCTTTCGTTTTTCTATTCAAGGACGGCGAAAGGTTGATGATTTTGCAGGAGGCTAAACCTGGGACCCATCAGTCTTGGCTATTTCCCCCCGGTCGCTATGACCTGATGGCTTTCCTAGGAGAACAGGACACCTGGCGCGAAGGGATCGAACTTTCCCCCGGCCAAGAGGCGCTCGCGGTCGACCTGATCCTGCGGCCGGCCATCAGCCTCCGAGGGCGCGTCGTCCATCTCGACGGCACCCCACAGCACGGCATCGTCACCCAGGCCCTAACAGCCGACGGGCGCGTGGCGCAGTCGGTGCAAACGGATGCTGAGGGCCACTTCCGCTTTGTCCATCTCCGACCTGGTCCCTATGCGGTGCGCTTTCACCTGCCCGACCGCTTCGCCTATGCCACCGCCGAGGGCCACACCCACAGCGCGGCGGAGGCCGGTGTATTTCACATTGACGGGGATCGCACCGCGACGGTGCCCCCCGTGCGGCTGGCGCCGTTTCGCCACGGCACCTGGCGCGTCTACGACGCCCTCGACGGCCTGAAGGCCAATGCCATCACCGATATCACCAGCGCCGCCGACGGCACCCTGTGGCTGGCCACCCGAGGCTCTGGCGTCTGGACATTCGACGGCCAGACCTTTGCCAACCTGACCAGCGCCGACGGCCTGGCGCACGACGAGGTCAACGGCGTGACCATCACCGCCGCCGACGCGGTGTGGTTGGCCACCCAGGGCGGCGCAACGCGCTATAAAGACGGCCAGATGACAAGCCTGACCAGCGCCGACGGCTTGGTACACGACGCGGTCAACAGCATCTGCGAAGTCCCCGGTGACGCGCTGTTTTTTGCCACCCAGAACGGCGTGTCGCGCAGGGTCGGCGACCGCTTCGAACCCATCCCTCTGCTCGACAGCGCGCTGGCCGGCGTCGCCATCGCCCACATCGGCCGGGACCGCGACGGCGCGCTGTGGTTGTCCGCCAATCGCCTGGGTCTGTGGCGCTACGCCGATGACCAGATACAGCGCTTTAACGCGCGGCACGGCCTCAACCACCCGGCGGTCTCGCGCACGCTGGAAGCTCGCGACGGCGCGCTGTGGGTGGCCAAGTAGAGGCTTATCTCGCGCTCCAATGCCGGCCGTTTCCCGGACGGGCCATCGGCCAACGCGGATCTTCGCTTCACCTCCCTTTTCGACGTCTGGGACGACGTCGCACATATGACCATCACCGATATCCACCAGAGCCGGGACGGAGCCCTGTGGTTTGCCACCCACGGCGGCGGCGTGCTGCGCTCGGACGGCGAGCACTTTGTGAACTTTACCACGCAGGAGGGTCTGGCACACAACGACGTCGGCGCGGTTCACGAAGACTTCCAGGGCGGGCTGTGGTTTGGCCTGGCCGACGGCCGTCTGGCCCGCTACGACGCCCACAGTCTGCTCAATCTGGGCACGGCGGACGGGCTGGGGGCCAATCTGGTGAGTGCCGCGATCGCAGCACCGGAGGACGAACTGTGGCTGGGCACGGACCAGGGCGTACGGCGCTTAAGCGGTGGCATCTTCACCCCCCTGCGCTTAAGCGACGGCGCCTTCACCTCCCTGGGGCTGGCGCAGGAACTGGGGGGGCAGATCAACTCGTTGGCGCTGATCGATGGAGAGCTGTGGTTTGGCACCCTCGAGACAGGCAGTAGGAGCAAACGCAGCGGGATCTGGCGCTACGACGGATCCGCACTACAGCGGATCGATCACTTCGACCGCCTGCTGAGCCCTTTCCAGCTATTAATCAACGAACTGTACGTCGATGACAGCGGCCTTATCTGGGCGGCAGCCTACAGCGGGGCAATGGCTCTGAAAGGCGACGCATATGAGCTATTTACCGAACGACACGCTCTGCCCGTAGTCGATGTACTGGCGGTCGGCGATGGCGGTCTGCCCGCAGCCGAAGTGACGGCGGTCGACGGCGACGGCCACGGCCTGCTCTACTTCGGAACAAATGGAGGTGGCCTGGCTGTCTACGACGGCCAACGCATCGAGACGCTGACCACCGTCGATGGCCTGGCCAACGACCGAATCACCGCCCTACACACCGACCCACGAGATGAGCTTTGGATCGGCACCCAGGGCGGCATCAGCCGCTACGACGGATCGCGCTCCGCTGGCGCGGACGTGTCCTTCACCACCTATACCACGCGCGAGGGGCTGCCGCACAACAACGTCGCCGATATAGCTACGGACGCAAGCGGGCGGCGTTGGATCGCCACCCAAGGCGGCGGCCTGGCCGTCTTCAACGGAACCCATTGGAGCGCGATCGACGCGCGCGACGGCCTGGGCACCAATCGGGTCAACGCGCTGGTGACCAATGACGACGGCAGCCTATGGCTGGGCACGGAAAGCGGTTTGACGCATTACCGGCCCGGCACCGTAGCGCCCCCAATCCGCATCCTCTCGGCGCAGACCGACAGTCTCTATCTAGAGCCCACCGCCCTCAAAGCCTTGGTGACCGACACGCGCGTGGAGATCCACTACGGCGCCATCGACTTCAAGACCTTGCCCGACAAGCGCCAGTACCGCTACCGCGTAGTCGGCCTCGACGAGGGCTGGCGTCCGCCAACGCCTGAGGATCGCTTCGAGTGGACGCCGCAAGCGGCGGGCGAATACACCTTTGAGGTGCAGGCCATTGATCGCGATCTCAATTATTCGGAGTCGGCGCGATTGGCACTCGAGGTCGTACCGGCCTGGTACGATAATGCGTGGATCATCCTGCCGTCGGGCGGCGGCGTGCTGTTGCTCTTTGTGGTGGCAGTCGTGTCCAGCGGGCGCTACTATCGCTCGCGGCGCGAGGCCCAGGCGCTGCGCGAGCAGGTGCTGGAGCAGGAGCGGGCGGCGCGGCAGCAGCTCGAAGCGAGCAACACCCAGCTCTCCGCAGCCTACGAACAGACGCAGGCTGCCAAACAGCAGGCCGAAGCCGCCGCCGAGAAGGCCGAGGAGGCCAACCAGGCCAAGAGCGCGTTTTTGGCCAATATGAGCCACGAACTGCGCACCCCGCTCAATGCCATCCTCGGCTTCAGTCAGCTTTTGCACCGCAGCAGAGGCGTCAACCCCGAACACCAGGACACCCTCGGCATTATCCACCGCAGCGGCGAACACCTGCTGGGGCTGATCAACGACGTGCTGGAGATGTCGCGCATCGAAGCGGGGCGCACCGTGCTGGAGGAGGAAGTCTTCGACCTGTACGAGTTGCTCGACAGTCTGGTCGATATGTTCCGTCTGCGCGCCGAGGACAAAGGGCTGGAACTGACCTGCGCACACGCCGAAGAAGTGCCCCGCTATGTGCGCGCCGATCAGGGCAAGCTGCGCCAGATGCTGATCAATCTGCTGGGCAACGCGGTGAAGTTCACCGAGCAGGGGGGCATTTCCGTGCGCAACCGCTATGCGGATGGGCGGCTCCTCATCGAAGTAGAGGACACCGGTCCGGGGATCTCCGCCGAGGAACAGGCGGCACTTTTCGATGCCTTTGTGCAGACCCAGTCGGGCCGCCAGGCGCACACGGGCACCGGGCTGGGCCTGGCCATCAGCCAGCAGTTCGCCCGGCTGATGGGCGGAGAGATCTCCGTGCGCAGCCAGGTGGGCGAAGGGGCTACCTTTGTCCTCGACCTGCCCATCCCCCCGGCAGGGGCGGATGAACTGCCCCACGTCGAGGAGAGCCGTCACGTCGTCGGTCTGGTGGAAGGACAGCCTGTATACCGGATTCTCGTCGTCGACGACAGCACCGACAACCGCCGACTGCTGTGTCGGCTGCTGGAGTCGATGGGCTTTGCGATGAGGGAAGCGGAAGATGGGGAACGGGCTCTCGCGGTCTGGCGCGACTGGCAGCCGCATCTGATCTGGATGGACATGCGCATGCCGGTGCTGGACGGATACGAAGCGACCCGGCGGATCAAAGCCAGTGCAGGGGGTGAAGAGACCAAGGTCATCGCGCTGACGGCCAGCGCCTTCGAGGAGGATCGGCAGCAGGTGCTCGACGCCGGCTGCGACGACTTCGTGCGCAAGCCGTTCCGCGAAGGGGAGATTTTCGAGAAATTGCGCGAGCACCTGGGCGTGCGCTTCGTGTACGAGGCAGAGACAGCAGATGAGGCCGCCCCAATCGAACTGACGCGCGCCGACCTGGCCGCTCTGCCCGAAGACTGGCGGCGCGCCGTGCACGAGGCGGCCAGGATTGCCAGCGAAGAAAAGATAGAAGAATTGCTGGCTCAGCCGGACGCCGAACACGCGGCGCTGGTCCAGGCCCTGGGCGCGCTGACCCGCGATTTCCGCTATCACGAGATCATGGACCTGACGGCCTAGCGCCTCACGTCGAAAACCAGAGCACCATTCCCTTCGAGCACCTCTGCAAGATGACACGAAAGCCTTCAGCTATCTGCATGAGGAGCCGTAATCCCTAAACGCGCCTCTGCTTCGGCATCTTACCCGCCTGTCTGAGCTTGCGGTAAATCTTGGAGCGGTCGACGCCCATCAGTCGGGCCGCGGCGGCGACATTGCCGTGCACCTCCTCGATGGCGCGTTCGATGAGCATCATCTCGGCCTGGTCGAAGTCGAAGGGCAGCTCCTCAACCCGCATCCCATCCCCTTCAGATGCGCTAACCGTCGCCGCCCCATCCCGCTGCAGATAGAGATGCTCCGGTCCCACATCGCGGCCCCGGCTCTCGATCAGCCCCCGCTCGACGATATTCTTCAGCTCGCGGACATTGCCCGGATAGCTGTGGGCGGCCAGCACCTCGGCGGCGGCCGCTTGGAGCAGCGGCGTCTCGATCCCCATCTCGGTGGCAAACAGGTGCAAAAAGTGTCGGGCCAGCAGCGGCACATCCTCCAACCGCTGGCGCAGGGGAGGCACGCTGACGGTGAAGCGAGCAATGCGGTAGTACAGATCCTGGCGGAAGGTGCCCTCGCGTATGGACGCATCGAGGTCGGCGTTGGTCGCCGCAACTATCCGCACATCGACCGGATGGCTCTTTTGCGCCCCCAGCTGCAGCACCTGTCCGTCCTCCAGCACGCGCAGCAATTTGATCTGCAGCTCGTAGGGCATGTCGCCCACTTCGTCGAGGAAGAGAGTGCCGCCGTCGGCCATATCGAAGTATCCCTGCTGGTCGGCGTCGGCGCCGGTGAAGGCGCCCTTCTTGTGCCCGAAGAGCAGCGACTCGGCCATCTCGCGGGGGATCGTCGCACAGTTGACCGGCAAAAAGGTCTTGGAGGCGCGGGCGGAGTTGGCGTGCACGGCGCGGGCGATCAGCTCCTTGCCGGTGCCGCTCTCGCCGGTGATCAGCACCGAAACCGAGTCGGCCTGCTGCAACACTTTGATGTTTTGCAGGATCTTCTGCAGCGTCGGGCTCTGGCCGACAAAACCATCGACCCCCCAGCGCGTGGCTTCCTGTTCGGCGACCAGGGCCAGCTTGTTGGTCAGCGCCTTGCGTTCGTCGATCTCCCGCTGCAGCTCCCGGTTGGCCCGCTGTAGCCGGCGGCCGCTCTTTTCTAGTTGGCTGCTCTTCTCTTCGAGCTGCGCATTCTTTTCTACCAGGACGCGGGTGAGGTACTGGCGCTCCAGGTGGGTGCGCACGCGCACCAGCACTTCTTCCTTTTGAAACGGCTTGACGATATAGTCCACGCCGCCGCAGTCGAAGCCACGCACCACATCCTCCACCTCGCCGCGCGCGGTGATGAAGATCACCGGGACATCGACGGTGCGTCCGTCCTCCTTCAGACGGCGACAGGTCTCGTAGCCGTCCAACCCCGGCATCATCACATCGAGTAGAATCAGCTCGGGGACCACATGGGCGACGATTTCCAGCGCCTCTTCGCCGCTGGGGGCGGTCAGCACCTGATAATCGCCCGTCTCCTCCAGCGATTTGCGCAGGACGTCGATGTTGGCAGGCACGTCGTCGACGACGAGGATTTTGGCGCCCTGTAGATCAATCTCTTCCTGGCTCATAGCAACCTTCCGGCCTTTTCGGCAATTTCGCGTGAGTATAGTAATCTATGCTTTTCTCTCATGCAAACTCAGAGAGCGGCAGGCCGCTTTGCCCATCGGTAAATTCCCCGTCGCGACATCGCAACAAACAGAATAATAGCTTGCCCTGATGTATTCACTCGGATACATTAGACCCATGTACACCATCGTCCGCACAGCCGTTTTCGACCAGTGGCTTGCCAGGCTCAAAAACGCGCGTGGCAAAGCCCGCATTATCGAGCGCATTCGCTCTGCGCAACGAGGTAACTTTGGCGACTGCGAGCCGGTCGGCAATGGCGTATCGGAAATGCGCATTCACGTCGGTCCGGGCTACCGGGTGTACGTCACGCGCACAGGGGCCGTGGTTTACGCGCTGCTGTGCGGCGGCACCAAGCGCAGCCAGCAACGGGATATCGCCAGGGCCCGTGCCATGGCTCGATTGCTGGAGGAGGAGGAATGAACGTGGAGAAGGACAATTCGCTGGGACTGGCGCCCTTTGACGCCAGCGATTATCTGGATAGTGAAGAAGTCATCGCCGAGTATTTGACAGCGGCCCTGGAAAACCCCGATCCCGATGCCTTCTTGATCGCCGTGTGCGATGTGGCCAAAGCCCAGGGTATGACCAAAGTAGCCGCTGCCGCCGGCCTGGGCCGCGAAAGCGTGTACAAAGCTCTGAAGCCGGGAGCGCAGCCGCGCTTCGACACGATTCGTCGGTTGCTGGGCGCGCTTGGAGTCCGGCTCGATGTCGTACCGCCGTAGATGGCTGGCAGCGCGCAGCGGGCAGCTGTTGAACATGGCCGACCTAGCGCGCGATCTGGGGGTGGCCCTCAACACCGTAAAGAGCTGGCTCTCGGTGCTGGAGGCCACATTTCAAATCGTGATCCTGCGGCCCGGCGGGGCTAAATTATGTATATTGACAAGATCGATTCGCAAAGACCCAAACGCCTATCCCATAGAGTCCTCTCATGTCCGAAGAACCCCGCAGAGATTCGATCCTCGTCGTCGACGACACTCCGGCCAACTTGCGCCTGCTCAGCGATATTCTGCGCCAGCACGACTACAAAGTATACAGCGCCCCGAGGCCGGCGATGGCGCTCGATATCGCCCCCAAGGCGCTGCCCGACCTGGTGCTGCTCGATATCAACATGCCCGAAATGGACGGCTTTGAGGTCTGTCGGCAGCTCAAGGCCGACGAAAAAACCCGCGAGATCCCGGTCATCTTCATCACCGCGCGCGGCGAGACCGAGGACATCGTGCGGGGGTTGGCGGTGGGTGGGGTGGACTATATCGTTAAGCCTTTCCAGCAGGAAGAGGTGCTAATGCGGGTGCGCTCCCATATGGAACGCTACCACCTGTCGCGGGCCTTGCAGCAAAAGTACGACGAGTTGGAGCAGGCCCACCGCGATCTGGAGCGCGCGCTCCAGAAAACCGACGGCAATATCGCCGCCGCTCGCCTGCTCAATATCAACCGCACCAAGGTCTACCGCCGGCTCAAGGAGGCGGGCAAGCTCTGAGGCAGGGCGACTCCCCCGACTCGCAGTGAGCGGCACCGCTCAGGGCACGACGGCAGGACCAACGCCCGGTCTCCTGTAGTAGGGAGACCGGGCGCTTTTGTTGTGCCCCTCTTTGATCGTCTATGATCAAAGATAGAGTCCGCAACGAAATCTTTTTCCCTAATGGGGGCTTTAGCGGATGAAGGCCCGAACCCAATCAACAACGGCTTCAGCTAGGCGAACGGCAAGCTGCTATCAGAGGGCATAAACCTCTCTGCCTTCCCTCAGAACGGTTCGATAGATCAGCCCTCTATTGTCCCTGTGCTCAATTAAATCCCCTGGAGTAGCGACCACCAGATCAAAAGGCACGCCCAAGCCGATGATTTCCCTATATAGCTTCTGTGCCGTTCGTCGTCGATGAACGCCCTCGGGGACGACTACCAGCAGATCGATGTCGCTGTGCTCTCCCACTTCGCCCCTGGCCGTCTGGGTCGAAGTTTACGGGCACAAAGAGTTCGGAGGAAAGTCCCATGTCTTCCACGGACCGGATGCTTGACCGTCGACCACGGCGGGAGAATCTGGCAGGGCAACTCGCCCGACTCCGAGTAGGCCTGACAGCATCGCCTTTGACTGTCACCTGAGCCAATTCTGGAGAGACCTGGGTTTTACGGGGCTGTTTCTTGAATCAAGACATCTGCGGGGATGCCCAAACCCCGGTTGAGCTTGCGGATCATGGTCAGGCTCAGGGGCCGCTTTCCGTTCAATATGTCGGAGACGCGCTGGCGGTTGCCGAGATAGGTTTCCATATCCTTGCGGGTGAGGTCCTGCTCTTCCATGCGCAATTTGATCGCTTCGATGGGGTCGGGCGGGCCGATTGGCTCGTGTTTGTCTTCCCAGGCATCGACCAGCGTGATGAGCATATCCAGCTGATCGCCCTGTGGCGTATCGGGCACAGCCTGCCAGAGCCGGTCTATTTCCTCCAGGGCCGCCTGGTGATCGGCAGCGGTTTTAATCGGTTTAATCTCCATCTCATATCTCTTTCGCGTCGATCTGATCGTACTGGCGGTGCGTCCCTGCAAAGCGGATATACAGCGCCTGGTAGGCGTAGTTTACGGCTACCACCAGTCGGTATTTGTTGCCGGCGATATTGAATACCACGCGGTCATTGCCGACAAAACTCGCATTGCGATACTGGACTTTAATATCCGTCGGCGTCGACCAGTGCGCGGCTTTGGCCGTTCGGTACCAAGCTTTTAAGGGCGTTTCGGCATCCGGATATTTTTCCCAGCAAATCCGCAGTGCTTTCCTCGAGATAATCCGCATGGGATAAATATACCTTGTCCCCAATTTGGGGACAAGGGGCGTTTTTGTTGGGGGATCGGTTTTTTATTGCCGAACCGCGCCCTCTCTTCGTTCTCGCCGCGCCATCCTTCTCTGCCGCAGTTAATGTGTTCATAGTGAACACTCCCCTGTCCACTATGAACACATTGTTCACTATGAACACTTCACAGAATTAGCCAATCAATCCACAACCAACTGTTTTACATATTGTTTACGTTATTTTTCAACAGCTGGCACGCCTCTTGCAAGGGGAAAGAGTGAATAGCACAACCCACTTACTCTTTCAGGAAAATTTATCATGAAACGCCCCATCGCCGCCCTTCGCACGCCGCCCTTCGCCGCGTCCGCAGCGGCGCTGCCCACGCCCATTTCCCGCCAGGAGGATAGTACCATGAAAACGCGCTCTTTCTTTTCTGTGCGCCGCATACGAGCTTGCTCAGGCCGAAGTGAGGGCGGAGGATCTGGCGGCGTTGCCGATGGAGTGGCGGCAGGCGCTGGGCGAAGCCGCGCAGCTGGGCGACGAGGACGCCCTGCTGGCGCTGATTGATGAGATCGCGCCCGAGCATCCCGAGCTGGCCCGCAGCTTAAGCGAACTGGCGAGCAACTTCGGCTTCGAGGAACTCATCCACCTTGCGGAGCCGAGTTAAGTCGGCCTCCGTTCTCTTTCTCTATAAATAGATCGTCAAAATGAAAACGCCCGGTCCTTTTTCACGAGAGGACCGGGCGTAGAGTTAGGCAGAAAGCGCGACTATTTTATGGTTTGGACATCAGATAGTCGCGCTACGGAATCTGTATCAAACGATCCATCTCAGACAGATCCCACAAAAGAAGCTGGTCGTTTTGTTTGCTCTTTAAGCGATCCGAAAACCCGTTCCTGGATGCCAAAAGATAGACGCTGTGTTCGGTGGCGGTCGGAACGGCTTTTGATTTTTCTTTTAACGCGTGCAAAACGCCTGAGTCAACGGGCGACGAGGTCCATTTGCATTCGGCAAATAAGGTGCTGTCGATATCTGCGTTTAATGCGACCAGGTCGATTTCAGTTTGCCGATTCCACCAGCGACCTATTTGGTGGAAAGGTATGGGAGCCTGGTTGCGTGAGTTCAGATCTTGCAAGAGCTCTTTTACCATATCTTCAAAGGCGAGCCCCATAAATTCTGCCAGGTAGGTGTCGAGTCGGTCGAGGAAGTAGCGATGGTTTCCCGATTCGTAGAGGCTCAGCTGGCGGTGGATAAAGCGCATCCAAAAAGTGATGAATGGATCCTTGATTTTGTAGTGGCTCTTCTTGGTTTTCCACGATTTTTCGGTGATGGGCACTTCGCGTTCGATCAGGTCGAACATGTCGGCGAGTTCGCGCAGATACTTTGACAGGCTGGTTGCCGGCAGGCCGGCCGGCCCGGCTATTTCCGAGATTCGGGTTTTGCCCGTGGCAATGGCTTCCAGGATGGCCAGGTAGGTATGAGAGGCATTGCCGAATTCTGCCAGGATGATGTCGCGCACCTCGTGACGAAAAGGAGCATAAGTGGAGAACAGGGTTTGGCGCAGAATTTCTGCTACAGATTTTCCGCCCAGGTCCATACTTTCGATCATTTCGTAATAGCGCGGCATGCCGCCAAAGAGGCCGTAGAGGGTGAGTCGTTCGGCGGGAGAGGCAAAACCCAGCGTCGTGCCTAGGTGGTAGACGGTTTCGAGGGGCAAGGGGGGCAGGTCGATCTGCCGCGTAAGTCGCCCGTAAAGGGGTTCTTTGGCGTCTTGGAATACGCGCTTCATGAGCCCCACAACAGAGCCGATGGCGATGAGGTGGATCGGGCTCTGTTTGTGCCATTCGTCCCATGTATTTTGCAGAATGGAGTAGATGGCTGGATCGATGCTGAGAAAGTTCTGGAATTCGTCAAAGACGACGACGAGGGGGCGATGTCGTGCTTCGGCAAAGAGGAAGGTGAAAAAATCGCGCCAGTTGGAAAATTGTGGAGCGTGGGATAGTTGAGTTTTGAGGGTGGCTGAAAATTCGTCTAAGAGCGCCTGCCGGGGCCGTTTCTCCACAAAAAAATAGAGCCCGTTGTCGACCGTTCCCAGATGTTGCCGCACCAGTTCTGTTTTGCCCACGCGGCGCCGGCCAAAAATGGCCGTAAACTGCGCAAACTGCTCGGACCGCCGGGTGAGTTCTCCTAATAGCGCGAGTTCTGATTTTCTGCCATAAAAGTCCATAATTATTCTCCCCATAATTATTCTTGGTAGAATAATGTGAAATTTCTTGATGAAAGTCAAGTCACGGCCACCGAGAAACGCCTTGCCCTGCACCGTGGTGTCCAAGCCCGATTCCAGAGTCGGATATTTTCGACGTCCTGAGTGAGCATCTGGGCGTCGTTGTTTTGTAAATCGGTATTTCGTTTTGAAGATGCACGAAAAATGTGTTATGCTTAAACAGTGCATTTATTTTTTGGAGGTCAACATGTCGAAAAACGTCACGATTCGCCTCGATGAAGCCGTTATCAAGAAATGCAGACACGCAGCGGTTGAAACCGACAAGTCGCTGTCTCAGTGGATTGCCGATGAGCTGGTGAAGGTCGTTTCGGCGCAGGATGTGGAGCAGGCGGCCAAGAAGCGGGCTTTACGGCGTTTGGAAGCGGGATTTTCGCTGGGCGGAAAACCGCTGACGCGCGGGGAAATTTATGCAGAATAAGCAAATTTTCGTCGATACCAACCTGCTCGTCTATGCCCACGACCGCGATGCTGCAGACCGGCATGAAAAAGCCAAAGCGCTGGTCGCTGAACTGTGGCGTCGTCCCATGTTGCCCGCCATTAGCGTTCAGGTTTTGCAGGAGCTGTATGTAAATCTGATTCGCAAGCAGGTGTCGGATATGGAGGCGCGTGAAACCATTGCCGACTATCGCACCTGGTATGTGGTGGAGAACGACGCGATGTTGCTCATGGAAGGCATTGAGATAAGAGAGCGTTTACAGAGTTCGTTCTGGGATGGACTCATTTTGGCCGCCGCAAAGCGAGCACGAGCTGGCGTTATTTGGAGTGAAGATTTTAATACGGGCCAGGATTACGACGGAGTGGTCGCGGTGAATCCGCTGATCATAGAATAAACGACGCAGCCAGCATTCGCATCGCTCTACGCCCGGTCCTCTCTCGCAAGGAGGCCGGGCATTGCATTGCTCGCGATATTCCAGATCTTTCTGGTGTTTGACATACAGAATAACCAAAAGTATGTTATTTTTATAAAGTGTATGTTTTTACCCAGGATTGCCCCTTATGGGCACCGCTGCACTCTGGAGGAAGTCCATGTCCACTGCCACGATAGGAACGCGCTACCAGGTAGTCATTCCCAAGCGCGAGCGCGAGCAACTCGGACTGCGTCCGCATGCCAAAGTGGTCGTCGAAGTTGCTGATGGGGCGGTGGTGATTCGCCCTCTGCCGGACGGGGGCTGGCGGGGAATTGGCCGTCAGCTCGCTGACGGCACTGATGCCACGGACTACGTGAAGAAACTGCGGGCCGAATGGGAGAGCGGCGGTTGACCCTCGTCGAAGCATTGCGCGGGGCGCGCCGCGCGGTTCTCGATACCATGGTCCTCATCTACTATTTCGAGGACTGTGCCATCTACGGAGATCGTGCGGAGTCGGTCATCCGCGACGCTTCAAAAGAGGTATTCGAAGCGATCATCACCCCGGTGACCGCGGCGGAACTGCTGGTAAAACCGCTGCGAGCCGAGCGTCCCGACATTGCCGATGGCTACCGCACGGCGATGGCCCATCTCGGGAACACGAGCCGATGCAGCCTGTCTTGGAATACGGGCTGCATGGCCGGTGCCCTGAGAGCGCGGTATGGTTTGCCGATACCGGATATGTTCCAGGTCGCCCTGGCCATAGAGACCGACTCCTGTGCCTTGATCACCAACGACAAGGCGCTGTGTCGGGTTGAGGAAGTACCCATCGTGCTGCTCGACGATCTGTCGTCCTGATGACAAATAATTTCGCGCTATTCTTCTCTTAATATTACTGTGTTAATTACGCATAGGATGGGTTAGATTGGCCATTTTCTGCTGTATACATTGCTCTATCGCCATCTCCCATAAGGCGTCTATGATTTGCCGGTGGACCTCCTCCAAGGGGAGTTGGCGTCGATCTTTCCGAGGGGGAAAAAGGGTCGCGGGGACGACCCGGCGACCGAGGTTTCTCCTGCCGTTGGCGCCATTCTTGCCATCGCAGGAAGCTGTAGGTCAGCATGATGATGGTCGCCTGGCGATGGAAACCGG
>Ga0233430_1000417_pt1 | contig 79737 bp, 56 predicted proteins | sample SI_118_April2016_2_FD_179883 | JGI IMG/M metagenome (GOLD analysis project Ga0233430, IMG submission 179883) | Seawater microbial communities from Saanich Inlet, British Columbia, Canada - SI_118_April2016_150_MG | ecosystem: Environmental > Aquatic > Marine > Inlet | place: Canada: British... | reverse complement strand
GTGCTGTTCATTTATTATGCGATCATTTGAACGACACCGAGACAATTTATCCGGGAACAGATTTCAAGTTGAACTACGAATTGGTATCAAATTGAAATCGCGCAACTCAGGAGTTCTGAACCTTAATTACTTTTGATACTTCAGCACTGGACTGATTGATATTGGTAATGGAGCTCAACATGCTTTCCATTTGTTGATTTCCCTGTTCTACGATCTTCATGGTCTGGTCAGACAATTGCTGTGCCTGCTGAGCATTGTTGCTATTCGCATCTGTCTGGGACTGGACTTCATCCAAGGTGGATGAAATCTCTTCGATGCTGGCTGCTTGCTGTGACGTTCCGGTAGCCAGGCTTTGAGAAGAAGAACTGAGCTCCTTGGACGAGTTAAATACTTTTTCACTGACCACCGTTGCCTGGGTGATGGTACGACTTAACAACTCAACTGATTCGTTGATACTGGTTTTTAAACGTTCGAGGTCACCTTTGTGATCGGTTGTCACCCGTTGTTCTAAATCACCCTCAGCCACGGCACTCATGACGGTATTAACGCCATTTATTGATGTCTGCAGATTATTGAGCAGGCTGTTCAGTGCACCTGCAATGCCCCCCACTTCATCTGACCCGGATGCCTCAGCCCGTTTTCCAAAATCACCGGAGGTTTCAATCTCCTGCATCAGGCCCGCTAGTCTTCTTAATGGTTGTACGATTCTTCTGATTAAGAAGAAAATAATCGCCAGGAATGCAATAACTGCAAGAGATAATCCCAATACCTGGTAGTAGGCTGATTGAACCTGTACACCGCTGACATTTTGACGTATCTGTTCAAAATTCTCCTCAGTTGACTTTTGGAGTTGCTTGAATCTAGCTGTTAACATACGGTCCGTATAGTAGACGTTTACACCACCCACATCGGTATCTTCCCACATCGCTTTCGTGTCGGCCACTTTCAGGTCCGTAGTTAAAAATGTGGTCGGCAGTTTCTTACCGGATTTCAAGCCGTTGTCTCGCCAGACAGCCTCATAACTCTCCTTTTTTTCATCAAAAACGACAATCGCCTGAATTTCCTCAATATCCATGAACGGTCGAATCGCTGATGCAACATCGTCCATATTGTACAAACCGTTTGCTACCACACTGGCGATCGTCTTGGAGTTGAAGAGAAGATTCTTATTAAGTTGGCCCAATTGAGACTTCTTCTGATTTTCGAAATTCTGCTCGGATGTCTGCCACAAATCATCCAGCAAGCCTGTTATCAGGGAACGCTCAGTTCTAAACGATATGAATCCGGACAGCAACTGCAATATAATCACAAAGCACCCTATGAGCACCGAGATCTTAATAGCAATGCTGCTCTTTATTTTGTTTTCTTCCATTACTGTTACCTTTTCTAATTATAATATGGTTATAGGACCGTTTTTTTCTTTTATGAAAAAGTGACGGGGGATTATCGCGTAATCAGCTTCAGATAGACTTTGCTTAGGTTACTAAGGATTGAATCCGTTCATCAGGGTCGTCTTACACAAATAGTAGAGATATAAAGTGTCAGGGGGTGTCACGATGCCTCAATACAGCAGGAATTACAGATCTTGACAGATTTTGTTGATGGGGTGATCCCTCTTCCTAAAGTAGAGATTCCGTCATTGCGCCGGATTTCTCCAGGTGAGGAAAGTTGACCTCTGATTTATAATTTACAATGTTTATGCACAATTCGCAAACCATTTTTCTCAATATTTTTGTGTATCTGTTTCCAGCTACGCCATTTTTTATCTGCTGAGAGGGTGTTGCCAGACTACCCGCCCCAAACCTTTTGATTCTATTTCTCTGTGCGGAAATTTAAAATCGGCAGGTTCATCCAGCAAACGCCCCAGCGAGGTGATCAAGGGAAATAGCAGCCAAGAAACCACTAAATATTCTATCAATTCACTGTTTCCCTTGGTAGATTTAAAATATATTCAAGGATAAGTTGTTTTTAATTTTTTATTGCTTTAAAATAAAGGTTCGTTCCAAGTCCAGTAATCCCTGGATAGTGTTTACGCATTGATAACATTAACACAGAGTTGATATGAATTATATAAAATTATTTTTGATCTCGATAGGAATGGTGCTGACTTTTCAAAATTCTTGGGCAGAAGAGGTCCGTGTTAATTTGGAACCGCTTCCACCACTGGTTGTTGACATCGAAACAGGTTTGACCCTTCAGCTGTTGAGAGAAATAGAGGGTATCTCGGATCTGAAATTTACCATCACCATCGGGCCCTATAATCGTGCTAAAATGGCACTGAAAGACGGCCGTGCTGCATTAATGGGGCATACACCACATCAGCTGGAAGCGAAAGAGTTTTACGAATATGCCCAGGAATTAAAATGGTCGATCCCAACAAAAATTGATGTTTATTCGCTTAAGAAGGACAATGTGAGCCTTGGCAAATATAAAACGTTGAAAAGAATCGGTACCCCCAGGGGAAATAAAGAATTTATATCAGAAGTGCTGGGTATTCCTCTCAATCAGTTTTATGAAGGAAAAATTGAAAACCTCTTTAAAATGCTTGCTAAAGGACGTATTGATGCGTTTTTATTTGAACGCGTATCAAGCCAGACCTCTATTAAAAAATTAAAACTGCAAGGTGTCTATTACCATGAGGTAATGTTTGTTCCTGCAAGCTTTGCGGTACAAAAGACGCCGCAGGGAACCAGACTGATGAAAAAGTTGGATGCTTTGATTAACAAAACCAATCATACTGACATATTCAAAGATTATTCGAAATTCATGAAGCTGCCAAAAGAGGGTGTCGTTTCTCTATCCAATTAAACGAATTCTGCAGGGTCCGTAATCTAATCTTCATCCTGAAAGTCTTTTGCGATCGCTTTCTTCGGTAGTATTAGATGGTAGGGCCAAAAAACTTTACCATCAACCTGACTCCTGCGGCTGGGGCTCTGCTTCCTGAACGGCATACAATAATCACCTTTTTATCAGTTCCAACATCCTTCAGTTCATCCATTCTCTTTGATAATTCGTAAAGAGGGATTAACTTAGAACCTTTAATCTTTGCCCCGTTTTCAGTTTCCCTTGATGTTCGAATATCTAAAAACAAGCTCTGCCTGGATACCTTATTCGCCTCGACAGTCGAGATGTATTGAATTTTATATATCTTGGCGAGAATACGATTCTTGAATAATAAAAGAATCAGTAGACTTGCAATAAAGAAATACATGTACTCTTCGAGAAACTGAATGATGTCCATCGTTGACCAGTTGAAGATGGTTAAAAAACTAACTCAAAATCATATTTTCTCATTGAAGTGATCAATGGGTCAAAAATGCAAAATTCGATTTTACAAAAACAAAGGAATCAATATAGAAAATCCATATCTGACTCCTTTCTTCTATTAGCAAGGTTAAAATCATAAAAATGAATCACAACAACCCATTCTCCTTGTAGAATTGGATCGCCCCGCTGTGTAACGGAGCTGTTAATCCTTCCCTGACCATTATCTTCGGATTTAAATCACCAAACACTGGATGAGCCTTTTTAAAATACCTGATGTTGGTAAAAACTGTTTTAACAATATGATAGACTGTTTCATGATCCAAATCTTCGGAAGCAACGATTGTTGATTTCAGGCCAAACGTTGTCGTTGGATGTTTGTTCGTTTTGTATAAGCCCTGAGGAATCCGGGTTGATGAAAAATAAGGATGAGTGCTGACCAACTGCTTGATGGTGGGTTGATCGATCGGAATCAGCGTTCCATTGCACCGCTGGATCAATTTTTTTGCAGTGGGGTTGGGGTGAACCATGGCATAAACAATAGCCTGAATCCGTCCATGGCAAAATGCGATGGTGTCTTGTGATTGTGAACCTGGCAGTTCTTCCAACATAATAAAGTCACCTTTACTCCAACCTTTTTGAAGAAAGATCTGATTGAATACTGAATGCTGCACTGTGCCGCGAGGACCAATATTGATTCGCTTTTTCAAGAGATCATCCAAGGCCCTGATTTTAGATTTTTGAGAAGCGATCAAGGTGAATGGAGCGGTATGAAGTGAAAAAAGAGAGCGGATATTCTCGTATGTAACATTCTTGAATTTATAGATTCCCTGCTTCCTTATTGCTCGAAAATGAACATCGGATCGAACAATCCCCAAATCAAGAGCGCCCAATCGGACGTTATCCATATTGTACGAAAAACCGGATGTTACGCGCGGCTGGCAATGCATGTTATCTGAATTCGAATTGATCAGCCGGCACACCAGTCGTCCTGCGTGAAACTCGATACTTGTCAGTTGATTTGCACCGATCACGATATCAAACGCTTGTGCTTTTGGAATGAATCCATTCCAACCGATAGAGGTTGTAATGACGATTCCAATGAGTGCTACAAATAGTCGTTTTCGGATATTCCAATTTCCAACCATGACTCCTCCTCTGGATGATGTGTAAACAAATTTGAATGACTATTCAGATGCAAATGTTCGGAGAGATGGAGTTCTATTAGCCTTTTAAGACTATCAAATAACGCCGATAAATGCAATATGTTTTGCAAACCATACTGGTGTCTTTCCGTGGTAACTGGGTGCGCGTGAAACAAAATTTTTGGGGTCAATTCTTTAATTTTGGATTTTTTCTATAATGGCCTTTTCACGGACCATCCCACCCCGGAATCCCAATAATAATACCAAATTTAAAATTTCCACCAAAAGGCCCCAATATCTTCCATATTGGTCACATCAAATGATGTAACTCTTTCGTTTTATAGCTATTCCTTTGTTTAAAAAAATTTTTGTTTGAAGATTCGTGTGTCTCGGAAGTTCCATTTAGTTAATTTTATGTCACTAGGGAATGGGCTAATGTGGGTTGGGATTGGAAGTCAAAGATGTTGCTGCATCATTGAATATTAAACCAGCAGAGATTAGAAAACTTGAAAATGGTAATGATTTCAATAATAGGGATGCAATAGCCCAATTTCTTCAATCTTTCTATTGTTATCTTAAAATTCCAAATTTGAGAATAATGCTGTTGTATACAAAGAACCGGAGGGTTATGTTCTGGCTGATCCTTTGCTAAAAAGTCTCATGCGGACTTTTCGGATGTGAGGTCATAAACCTGAGTATATCTTGCTGTAATATCACATTTTGCCTGTCTGACCTTATGCCCAATAAGTTGCTAATCCAAGACCGACCTCATTGACGCAGAGATCGTAAAGATGTCAATCTCTCCCCATGACAATGAAGATCATCCGCTCCGAGGAGGAAGCCAGTTGATCTGCGGCCGGATGCATAATTAATCTGAACTTTGCCGGAAATTTGCGCTCATCGACCCCCTATGAGTGCGCTTAAAAAGGACGGCATTGATCCCCACACACGGAAGCGTAAGAATTGATGAAAACATCCCTATTTAAACTGGAAGGAGATATTCCCAAGTTGTTGGGAACAGAGTGTACTTCCTGCCACTACCGTTGGTTTCCTGCTATCACCTTTGGCTGCGAGCGCTGCGGTGCCCACGGTCATGATCTGGCTAGCCGGGAGTTCGATGGAATTGGGCGAATCCTGTCTTGTGTGGAAGTTGCAGAAGGTGAGGGCAGCTTCACCCTGGCATTGATAGAGCTGAAAGATGGACCTGTCTTAGGGGGGATCATTGATGGCAGCGAGGCCCTCTCGATTGGTGACCGGATTGAAGCATACGGATCTGAAGTCGACGGCAAAGAGGTGATTAGATTCAGGAGAAGCGATGACTAAAACACTTAAACAAATGCGGCCGGTATATGTTGTCGGTATTGGCCTGGATCGTTATCAACGGATCAGCACCAGACCCTATATTGAATTTGGGTTGTCTGCGATCCGGGCTGCGCTGACCGATGCCGGGATCAGCTGGCCGGATATCGAGTCGTTCTATCTGGGCACCGCTTTGCTGGGCATGGCTCCGGGACGAGCGATGATAAAACATCTGGGCACCACGGGTATCCCCATCGCCCAGGTGGAGAACGCTTCTGCATCCGGCTCAACCAGTTTCAGGCAGGCCTGCCTGGATGTTGCGTCGGGACTTACAGATATCTCTATGGCGGCGGGAGTGGACAAACCCGCATTGATACCACGAGCCAATAACGGTTCCCCTGGTGACTTGATTGGAAAATGGCTGGCGCCTGTCAACCATTTCGCTCTGTTGACAAATCAATATCGCGAACACTACGGTGTCACGCTCGAACAACTCGCTGCAGTGGCCGTTAAAAACCATAAAAATGGGTCCAAAAACTCCTTTGCTCAAAGACAAAAAGAGAGGTCCCTGGAAGAGGTTCTAGCCCCTCCCTATCTTGCGGGGCCACTCAACCGTCTGCATTGCTGTCCCATCGGGGAAGGTGCCGCAGCAGTGGTTGTCGTGAGCGAGGATGCCATGGAAAAATTCAGTTTAGCGCTTGAGAGAAGTGTGCGCGTACTGGCATCCGTCTCAAGGTCAGAACGGATTTATGGCCCAGGTGAAAACTGGGATGTGGCCTTGACCCGGGAAACAGCAGAACAGGCCTGTCAGGAAGCTGAAATTACCGCAGATCAATTGGACGTCATTGAACTGCATGATGCGTTCACGATTGAGGAGATCATGTATGCCGAGGCAATGGGCCTGAGTAAGCAGGGTGAGGGTGCCAGGGACATCTCAGCCGGTGAGTTTGATATCGGCGGGCGTTGTGCAGTCAGTCCGTCCGGCGGGCTGCTGTCCATGGGACATCCCATCGGTCCGACGGGGACTGGCCAGATTGCCGAAATCACGCGACAACTTCGTGGTGAAGCGGGTGACAGACAGCAACCCCATGCCAAGACCGGTCTCGCTCATATGGTGGGAGTTGGTGCTGTCTGCCTGGTGCATATTCTGCAGAGTGCCTGAGTGTCATTCCATGCCACCGGTCCTTCCTTTCCTATGCGTTTGATAACATACGCCGGGAAGAACCGGTTATCCTTGAGAGATCTTTTAATGGTGATTACAGCAGGCTATCCACCTCGACCATCTCCATATCAAAAGCGCTGGCAACACCTTCGTAGCAAACATGACCGTTGATGACGTTGGCGCCCAGTTTGATTTCGTTATTGGTCCGCAGCGCCTTCTGCCAGCCCTTGTTGGCTATTTCAACTGCATAGGGCAGTGTGGCATTGGTCAGGGCCAGTGTCGACGTTTTGGCGACCCCACCCGGCATGTTGGCGACGCAGTAGTGAATCACATCGTCAATGATATATGTCGGATCTGTATGGGTAGTTGCCTTTGATGTTTCAAAACAGCCTCCCTGATCGATGGCTACATCCACCAGTACGGAACCCCTCTTCATGGTTTTTAACATGTCGCGTGTCACCAGTTTGGTTGCTTTGGCGCCAGGAATCAGAACCGCACCGACAACTACGTCCGCTTCTTTGACCAGTTTTCGGATGGTCGCCGGGCTGGACATCAGTGTGGTACAATTTGCTGGCATGACATCGTCCAGATACCGTAGTCGATTCAGATTCATATCCAGAATGTAAACTTTAGTTCCCAGGCCGCAAGCCATTTTGGCTGCATTGGCCCCGACGATACCCCCACCCAGAACGACGACCGTTCCGGGATCGACTCCGGGGACGCCACCCAGCAGTATACCTTCTCCTTTTTGGGCCATTTCCAGGTATTTCGCTCCCTGCTGAATAGCCATCCGTCCGGCTACTTCACTCATGGGTGTCAAAAGTGGAAGGGATTTATCGGTCTTCTGAATGGTTTCATAGGCAATACAGACCGACTTTGACTTGATCAATGCTTTGGTCAGGGGCTCATTGGCCGCCAGGTGCAGGTAAGTAAAGACAATCTGGCCTTCTCGAATCAGGTCATATTCCTGTTCGATGGGCTCTTTGACATGCATGACCATATCAGAGCGATCATAAATCTCTTTGGCGGTGGCGATGATTTCTGCGCCAGCCTTACTGTATAGCTCATCATCGAAACCACTGCCAATACCGGCTCCTTTTTCAACCAGTACTGTGTGATTGTTCAGCTTCAGTACTTCAACGCCCGAAGGTGTCATGGAAACACGATTCTCTTCGGTTTTGATCTCTTTTAATATCCCGACGATCATTTTATACTCCTAAAGATAAGATTTGGGATTCGGTCCGAATAAAGTTGTCCGGATAGTTGAATTTCCAATGGACTTCTTTGAGATAGTGCACTGCCTTTTCTTTCTCTCCGGCGCGCAACAATGAAATTAACGTTTGATTTTCTTTAACTATGGCTTTTTTAAACCGGTCTCGGTAACTTTTCAGCGCAAACCCGAACACTCTCAATTTGAGGTTGCTCACGTAACTGGTCAGTTCATTGTTGCTGGATAGATCCAAAAAAACCTGGTGTAACCGGATATTGCTCTCATGGAATTTTCGATTCTTCTCATTCACAATATGCTCCGCCATACGATCATTATACTGTTCCATTTTTTCGATTTTTTTAGGCGTGATCCGGCCAAAAACCGTCATCAATACCTGAGATTCCAGAGCGCCCAGAATTTCGAATATATTCAGTAACTGATCATAGGTTAAGACATTAATCAAAACGCCCCTCTGAGGCATGATCGTGACCAGTCCCTGAACTTCCATCTGTGCCAGTGCTTCACGAAGCGGCGTACGACTGATGTTCATCTCTTCGGTCAATTTTCGGACATTGATCAGAGATCCCGGTGTCAAAGATCCTTTCTCGATCTGATTGCTCAGATAATCGAAAATCTGCTTGCGAAGACTCCAGTTGTGCTGCGTGTTGATGGGTGACATGGTTGAACTTTTTTCAAAGGATGATGGTTTCAATTAATCTAATAATAGGGATACTAGGATCCCAGTCATGGTGTCAATAAAAAATTAAAAATAATTAATAAGAAAATAATAACAGTAGATTAAGTTCCTAAAAAAGACATTGTCGTAATTGCTCAAGATGAAATATTTACAGTTTTTATCCTTATCTTTCAACCATTCATTCGCTCCACCATTGGAAACAAATATCGACGGGACAAAGATGCTTTTCCAGTGAAGATTCGTTTAATCCCCTTGAGTTGGAGGCGGGCTCAATGACCCGGCAATTCTTATCTATTCAGATGGAATTTCACAAACTGCGGACAACGTAAAAAATTAGTAAAATAGCTATGAATAACGCAACATATTTGCAAATAATTATTGACAACGTAGGCTTGAAAGTGTTAGATAATTTGGAAACAACAATTGGACATTAAAAACGACACTGACCAATCTCCAGGTTACTTGGTACCTCTTTCTGCAGAGAGACGCCGGGCAGGTAGACACTGGCGCTGCGTGTCAGATTAGACAAATTGATTTGAATGTGTGAGCCAATGTTGTTAAATTAAGGGATCGTTCATAAATAACTTCACTTAATCTGTTTGCATAGGGATCGTTATAAAATAACTTCACTTAATCTGTTTGCATAGGGATCGTTATAAAATAACTTCACTTAATCTGTTTGCATAGGGATCGTTATAAAATAACTTCACTTAATCTGTTTGCAAAAGTCCTCAAAAGCCGGACATTTTACAAACAGAATGTGAAGTAATCTTTTAGCCGACCCTGAAGTCCTCAAAAGCCGGACATTTTACAAACAGAATGTGAAGTAATCTTTTACAAACAGAATGTGAAGTAATCTTTTAGCCGACCCTGAAGCCCCAAAAAAAACTGGATATTTTGCGAACAGAATGTGACGTAATTTATGAGCGATCCTTTACGGTAATGACATTGATGTGTGAGCTGTTATCAAAGTGCAACTGGAAACACCATTATGGAGGACATATGGCTGAACCTGTAAAAACAATATATGTAAACGGTGACATTGTTAGTCTGGACAACAGCAATCGAAGATGCCAGGCACTGGCAACTTCTGGAGACCGTATTCTCGCCCTGGGTAGTAATGAAGAGATTAAAACCCTGGCGACAACCGCATCTAAAGTTGTGAACCTGGACGGAAAAACAGTACTTCCGGGTTTTATTGACCCACACGGGCATTTTTTCCTTTCCTGCTACTTTAAACGTTTTTTTGTCGATCTGAATTCCCCACCGATTGGAGATATAACCAGTATCGATGATATCCAGACCAAACTGAAAGAAACGGCCGCAAAAACGGCCCCGGGGAAATGGATCACCGGTTTTGGCTACGATGATACAATGATTGCTGAACAGCGGCACCCTACACGTTACGACCTCGATAAAGTCAGTACTGAACATCCTATCGCCATTCGTCACATCTCCGGACATGCGATGACTGTCAATTCCAAAGCGCTGGAATTAGGAGATGTCACCAGAGACACCCTCCAACCCCAGGGCGGTCATATTCAAATTGATCCGTCAAACGGCGAACCTTTAGGAATTCTGGAAGAGCCATCAGCTATGAATATGGTACAGGGCTTTCTTCCGGAATTGACGCCTGAAAAGGCAGTCGAGGCGGTGCTTCATGGTTCCAGGAGATACCTGGGGACAGGCGTGACCACTGCTCAAGATGGATACGCAATGCCTGAATTGCTGGAAATCTTTTTAGACACCGCCAAAGGGGGTCAGCTCAAAAATCGGGTCCATATCCTGCCGGGTGGAAACTTCGAGCTGAATCAGTACCCGGTCACGACCTCAGGTACCGACCTGTCCGGAAACAATATGGTCAGCCTGGGAGCCGTGAAGCTGCTTCAAGATGGTAGTATTCAAGCCTACACCGCTTATTTGAGTCAACCCTATTACACACTTCCAGAAAATCGACCGGAACTGGCGTTCAACTATAATGGCTACCGGGTCAATGATCCTCTGGAATTTCAGGAACAAGTGACCGCTTTGCACAAAAAAGGCTGGCAGATCGCCATTCACGCCAATGGGGATATCGCCATCGAGGATTGTTTGAATGCCTTTGAAGCAGCCCAAAAAGCCTATCCCAGAAATGATATCCGGCATATCATTATCCACTGCCAAACAGCCCGGGAAGATCAACTTGACCGGATTAAGCGGCTGGGCGTTGTCCCATCTTTTTTCGCCGTGCATACGTATTACTGGGGAGATCGACACGAATCTCTTTTTCTGGGACCGCTCAGGGCCCACAATATGGATCCCTGTCACAGCGCGCTGGTGCGAGGCATCCCTTTTACAAACCACAACGACGACTTTGTGACGCCTATCAATCCGCTGCTGTCCATCTGGTCTGCGACGAATCGTCTTTCTACCACAGGAAGAATTATCGGGGCCAATCAGCGGATTCCGGTTCTGGAGGCCGTAAAATCTGTCACGACCTACGCTGCCTTCCAGAATCATGAGGAGGATATCAAAGGATCCCTGGAGCCGGGAAAACTGGCCGACATGGTGGTACTGGCAGAGAATCCGCTGGATATTGATCCGCTTAAGATTAAAGATATCGAGGTCCTTGCAACGATAGTTGGTGATGAAGTTGTTCACGGCCAGGTATAGGCCTCACCCCCGCCACTTAATGCCTCCCTCTAAAGGGAGGCAACCCTTCCCTTAAATCGGGCTTTGTTCCCAAACATGGGTATAATACTCTGCGGCTTGCGGCGTCGAGTCGTCCCGGACTCCGATCCGGGATCCAGTAGAAATTCGACTAGATTCCGGAATGACGGGCAATACCAAGTTGCTTGCGGCGGTGTTGTTTATTCCTCTAGATCGAATTCCAATGGTCTGATACCCTTCCATGAAAATTACTGACCAACTATTACTATCTTTGACATCTGCGATCGGTTAGAGAAGCAGAAAATCTGCTTAAACAGGTCCGTTTTTGGAATGCACCAGGGCACAGAAAAAATCCTTTGGTACTTTACCCCGAACTCGATGAATTCAGATGACTGATGCCGATTTGACACCGCCGCAACGAAGAGACCTGAAAACAGTTCTCCGTAAACTGGGTCCGTGGCTGATAGCAGCTGTTGTCCTTTATTTTGTTTTTCAGAAAGTTTCCATCACCGATGTCACCCGTTCAGTCCGTCATGCAGATCTCAGAATCTTTCTCCCGCTGCTCCTCTTCAATCTGCTGATCATTTTTTTGTGGGAATCACAGGTATACACCCTGCTTTTCAGATGGTTCCACGTTCCGGTGTCTTATCGGGAAATGTTGCCGGTGCGGGGCGCCTCATACATGCTGGCCGTGCTGAATTTTTTTGCTGGCCAGGGGGGAGTGGCCTTGATTATGAACCGCTGGAAAGGGCTATCGCTTAAACGGGGTGGTTCCATAATTCTGTTTGCCGCTTTCAACGACTACTACCTGCTGCTCGCCTTTTGCCTGGCAGGGGCTTTTCGTCTGCCAGGGGTGGATCTGGTTTCGTTTTTTGAAAGTTCCCGCGAGGGTAGCCTTGTCAGGTTTATTGTCATCTCATGGATGCTCTTTGGTTTACACCTCAGTTTCTATAGGCTGTACCTGCCGCGTCCGCAGGCACAACTGCGATTCAAGCGTCAGGAGATCTTCTCAACTTTCCGTGAAGCGCCGGTTACCCTCTATTTTAAACTCATGGCAGTAAGGTCAGTGACTTTTGTGGCCGGTATTCTTACCTGCTATTTTGCCTTGACTGCATTCGGCCTGCATGTCCCCTTACGATACCTGGCCGTCTTCCTTCCCATCGTCTGGTTGATCAGCTCAATCCCAATTACGGTCATGGGTCTTGGAACCACCCAGGCCGCCATGATCTGGCTGGTGGCACGTTTTGCAGAAGGGAGCGGCGGTCCAGAGGAAATAACGGCCGCAGTCCTGGCTTACAGCCTTTTGTGGTGGTTTTTATTCAACCTCGGCAGGTTTAGTATTGGCGCCTTCTGTTTGTTTCGATTACCTAAACACATCTGGTTATCACAGAGAGCCGAATCCCGACCACATGACTCAGGCACCGTATAGGGTCGGCTCAAAAATTAGTCAAGTGTTTCCCATTTATGAAAAGGAAACACGTTGCTGTCACATTCTGTTTGCAAAATGTCCAGTGTTTTTAGGACTTTTGCAAACAGATTATGTGAAATTATTTTTGAACGATCCCATAGTGAATTGGAAAAGCGACTTGATCTGTCACTCATCGGGTAAAATCAACTTTTCAAAATCCTGCACGGATTTATAGATTTTTTCTTTTGGAATGTGATCCGCCTGGCCCATAATAGAAAGGCTTGTAAAGAGCAGATTATACGCAAAAACGGACCAGGACATCATCTCGAAATCAGATTGAACATCCTTGAATTTGGTTTTATAGTCCTGCTCAAGGCATGTGCGGATATACTCCTGGTCTTCTCTGACGATCTCCCAGGCCTTCTTCCTGATATTTTCATCAATGGCAACCATTGCTTTCAGCACGCATGACCGTTGCTGCTCTTCGGCTGTCAGGTTGGAATGAAACTGAACGGTGATGGCCCACAGAAAACTTGATTCCTGGGTTCGACGGGATAAGGCCGGATTGGTTTCATAATTATCAGACATGGTTTGACGAATATGATCCAGCATCGACAGCTGTAACGCCTGTTTACTCTCGAAATGATTGTATATCAAGGCCTGGTTGATCTTTGCTTCTTTCGCAATCAAAGCGGTTGTAGCCCTGTCATAATTCAACCTGGCTACAACCTTGATGGTTGCCTCAATGATTGAGAGCTTTCTCTGCTCAGCTGTGAGTCTCTTTTTTTTCATTTATTGATCTTTTTCTAAATGATCCGTTCTTACTTGGCTCTGTGTTGTTATAAAACAAGGAACCCTGATCGAATGGATTTATTTCAGCCGTAAATCCTTACAAGGAAACGGATTGCAATTTGTAAGTAATCAACTACTTAGTTATGTGTATGAATTTTTTCCCATTTCAATCTGGTTGTCAAGATTTTTTTTTGATTAAGGGTCGGCTCAAAAATTAGTCAAGTGTTTCCCATTAATGATAAGGAAACACTTGACTAATTTTTGAGCCGACCTTTAATCAAAACTGTCATTTTCCAAAGGTGAATTTTAAGAAAATAGGACGAGTCGACGGGTTATTGAAATAAAAAATTGGTGATTGACGGAAGCAGGGACGTTATCTATTCTCTTTAGTTCAACACAGAATTTTGCAGCATTTGCAACGGTAGTATAATCATCTATGGATCTCAAGAAACTGACTGAGAAAGACCTCTATTTGCCGGTTAAGAAACTCTTTGAGGAAAAGGGATACCGTGTCAAAGGAGAGGTTCAGCACTGTGATCTGGTTGCCCAAAGCGCAGGAAAGCCTCTTGTCATTGTGGAATTGAAAAAAAACCTGAATCTCGAGCTTTTTCTCCAGGTGATAGACAGGTTAACCATCACCGATCAGGTCTATGTAGCCTTTCCCCTGCCCAAATCGACACAAAAAAGCGCTCTCTGGAATCGAAAAAAAAGGACAATTCTGCGTTTATGCCGCCGCATCGGGGTGGGATTGATCGTTGTTCATATCCTGCGGATGAAAAAGCCATTCGCCGAGATTCACCTGGCCCCGGGTCCTTATCAACCCAGGAAAAATGCGGCTAAAACCAGTGCCTTAATGGAAGAATTTGACCGGCGGGAGGGGGACCACAACCTTGGGGGTTCTTCAAATAAACCTATTATTACCGCATACCGGCAGGAGGCTTTGCGTTGTGCTCAATTATTGAAAATGGTTGGGCCTTTAAAAATTTCAGTTCTCAAGCAATTGGGGGCAGGTATTAAAGCGGGTAATATTTTACGAGACAATCATTATGAATGGTTTGAAAGGAAGGAGCGCGGAGTGTATCAATTAACCCCCGCTGGATTGAAAGGTTTGTCGGATTTTAAATGGGTTGTCGACAGTATCGAAATCAAGCCTGAAGCCTGATCAGAGATTTATAGTCCGTTGATGATCAATCTCTTGATAATCATTGATCTTTATGGAAAACCAATTTATTTTTCAAGTGTGAAAACAGGCGGGATAGCTGTTCTCTTCATTGAGAATCTGGATGTCCCTGGCACTGTCTCCTGCTGAGCTTTTATGATCTGGCTGGGCGGATGACACGGTCACCACATTCAACATTCATCAGGATATTAAATGACGAGTTTTAAAGAATATCGTTCCTACGACGCTGTTGGCTTAGCGGGTTTAGTGCGGAAAGGTGAAGTCGAACCCTCTGAATTGTTGGAAACTGCGATTGAACACGCTGAAAAGATAAACCCCCAGCTGAATGCCATCGTGAATCAGATGTACGATCTGGCCAGGGAATCAATCTCCAAAGGCTTGCCGAATGGTCCTCTCCGCGGGGTTCCTTTTTTATTGAAAGATCTTGGCGCAAATTATTCCGGAGTGAGTACCACCCGGGGGAGCCGACTGTTCCAGGACGCCATTCCTGATTACGATAGTGAATTGGTTAAACGGTACAAAAATGCCGGATTGGTGATATTTGGCAAAACCAATACGCCTGAATTTGGTTTGACGATTACAACTGAGCCCGCTTTGTTTGGTCCATGCCGCAATCCATGGAATACGGAACGATCAACCGGTGGTTCGAGTGGTGGTGCTGCTGCTGCCGTTGCCTCGGGAATCGTTCCCGTGGCCCACGCTTCGGACGGCGGGGGATCGATTCGAATTCCAGCCTCCTGCTGCGGTTTGTTCGGTTTGAAACCAACTCGGGCACGTGTCTCTCCGGGACCTTTTAAGGGTGAATCCTGGAATGGAATGAGCATCAGCCATGTGGTCAGCCGTTCGGTAGGGGATAGTGCTGCTTTTCTGGACTCCGTTGCGTCACCGGCTCTGGGCGACCCTTATTGGGCGCCTCACCAGGAGCGTCCTTTTTTGGATGAGGTGGGAAAAGATCCTGGTTTGCTTAAAATCGCCTTTTCCACCATCACGCCCACCGGGAAAAAAGCTGATGCGGATTGCACGGCTGCGGTTGAGCAAACTGCCAATCTCTGTGAGACCCTTGGACATGACCTAATATCGGACCGCCCACAGATCGATGCAGATGAATTAGCCTGGGCCACGCTGACCATAATTCAAGTCGACATCTGGAGTGAAGTGGAAACCCGTCTTCGAACTCTGAATCGCGGTTTAATGCCTGACGACCTGGAACATGTCACCGCCACCGTTGCTGGACGGGGAAGAGACATCCCGGCGTCCGAATTCTTGCAGGCTCTCCATACCATCCACCGTCTTGGGCGCCAGGTTGCTGGCTTTTTTGATGACTATGATATATTGCTCAGTCCGGTCTTGTTGACACCGCCAATCCCCCTGGGAACCCTTGACATGTCGTCCCGGGATACCACGACCTATGCGACCAATCTCTCTAATTATTTCGGATTTACCAACCTGTTTAACGTGACCGGGCAGCCCTCTATGTCGGTCCCTCTCTACTGGACTGCTAATGACTTGCCGGTGGGACTGCAATTCACCGCGAAATTCGGCCATGAAGCCCTGCTGTTTCGACTGGCAGCACAATTGGAGCAAGCACAACCATGGAGAGACAGGCGGCCGCCACTTGGTTGGGATTAGTCCACAAAGGTCTCTCCATACCCTGTGGTAAAACTTTAAAGGTCGGCTCAAAAATTACTCGAGTGTTTCTCATTGGTGTTAAAGAAACACGTTGCTGTGGCATTCTGTCGGCAAAATGTCCAGTCTTTTGGAAGACTTTTGCGGACAGCTTATGTCACGTTATTTTTGCACGATCCCTGAGCAATAGTCGGATTCCCCTCAGCTCTGGCAAATTGGTGAATAGTTACTTGTAAAGACACTTTGAATCAATTCAGCTTACAGGAGAACGGGATGAAGCGGTTGAAAAAACGAACGGTGTTAAAAAAGTGCTTTGGTTGGACTCATAATCACACTATTGCTTTTCACAGCCTCAAATATAGCAGCCGACGATTCCGGTTGGGTCTGGACTAAGGAGCTCCCCAAACCCAGTTGGTGGAGATGGGACAAGAGTTACTATCCTGAAAAACCGGTCCGGGGCGGTTACATTCAGGAGGCGTTCGCAAGGGATGTGGGGTTGCAGAATCCCAACCACTGGCCTGTCAACAACTGGGTAGCCCTTTTCTGGATGTACGATAACCTGATCAAGCCCGACGGCAGTTATAAACCTACCATACCCTGGCTGGCAACCTCCTGGAATATGAAAATCCGACCACGGTTCTGATGAAACTCAGAAAAGGGGTCAAATTTCATGATGGTGAAACATTCAATGCTCACGCGGTCAAATACCAGATGGAGTGGATCAAGGACCCCAAAAACGGTTGCTGGTCAAGAACCTGGATTGAACCATTGAAGTCCGTTGAAGTGGTGGATGAATATACGATCAGATGGCATTTCACAAAAACCTGGTCTGCGTTTCTGGATATCATAGCCAATGTCCCGGGTTGGATGATATCTCCGAAAGCATTGCGGGGAGATGTCGCGCTCAGGGAGCTGGATGATTTCGAAGAAATGATGGATGATGCAGAAGAAGAGATGGACGAAGCAGAAGGGGCAGCCAGGAAAGCGGGCTGTATTCGATACGATTACAAACGGTATTTGGACAACACACCGAAGAGGTGAGGGCAGTGCGGAGGCTTTGAGAATCCACCGAGCCAGAATCGCCCGCGATACCGGATTTGGTATGAATCGGTCAGAGGCAATTTACTGGTATAACAGCGTGGATAGCAATGGCGAGCCATTGGATTGCAGCCACAACTATCGCATCGACGGCGTCGATCCGGATACACGCTGGTGGTGCATGACGGTTTACCAGGACCATTTTTTCATTCCCAATCCGTTGCATCGATATTCATATTCCAAGACCGATGTTTAACGAAATTCAGATAATTCCTGGACCATCAGAATCTCTGCCAAAAAACAGCCCGGCTCCTGGGTCCCTCTCGGTGCTGCCACAGGACCATTTCATTTGACATTGCGATGTTATAACCCCGGAGATTCAATGATCGAACAATCGGAGGCAGCCCTGCTTCCGGTGATTACCAGGGAGGAAACGTCTGACATCTTCTTTCGCTGTCGACCAATCGGTTCCCCTTATTATTGCATCCAGTTGTTCAAGGTACCATTCAGGTGTGACCTCGAATTTCTCTCCAACACACGGCCTGTGCTGTCTTAATGCATTCTCCAGAAGATTAAAATCAGGACGGATTTTCCTGACACCATACCAGAGAAAATCAAACCAGTCTCTGCCTTTCACATAAGGCCTGCAAAGAAGTGCATGGGATTTGCTGGCAAAAGAAGATTCAAGAGTCTGAGTGGTGATGGCCGACATAAGCCGTGATATGAAAGAGCGGACTCAAGACTGATAGCTTTCTTATACTCTCAGTCTTGAAGCAGTCAACAGCTATATTTGGGAATGGGAAGACACGTTTCACGGGATACCCGAGGATACAAACTCAATCGTTTTTGTCTGGAGCAAGGATTTTTTCAACGAGGATCTTTCGGTCAACTGGCTGAGCAGTTACAGCGTGCCGTATGAAACCGTTTTTCACAGCCTGAGGACTTCCTCTAAGCTGAACGACAATATGACTGTTGAATTCGATACGTTTTAACCGGAGATTCGCTCCGAAGAAAGTGGATGCTGGGTCTACAGAGATCAAAAGCAGATCGCTCTCAGGGCAGTTATTCAATTTTAGAATCAGCGGGAGATCTCTCCGTCCACAAGGCGGTCGTGAATACCCAGAAAATCCTCGAGCGTCTGCTCGATGTACAGCGCCTGTTCGCTCTTGTTCAGACCCGACACCAACCGCACAACCTTACCCCGTTTCAAGATGGCATACACCTCAAAGGAGGACCAGAAGAGTTTCTTGCCCCGGTGGATCTTTTCCTTGGAGTAAAGCTGGTCCAGTTCATTCAATTTGATCGTACTGTTCCTGAAAAAGCCGAGCGGCGTATCGACGACCCGAAGCGTCTCCTTGGCCACAAACAACTTGGTTTTGTTGATAAAACCGGCCAGGCAGTAATAGGTCAGAATCAATCCGGAAAAGAAATGGATCACCAGGTAGGCAACGGCCAGGGGATCGTCGGTGGGAATGATACCGGCCCGGTACCATAAAACAGGGGTTGTATCCCAGCCCAGACAAAAAGGAGCCAGATATATCAGTTGATTGCTTAACCAGCGATACTCGATCCGCAATTGATCCTGATCCATGTTCAGCTTAATACTTTTCGGAAGCTCAATATCGTCCCGCCGGAAGCTTTTTGGGGTCGACTGGAGCTGAGCACCACAATCAAAAACTCTGTTGCATTCGTTGCACTTAGCGATTTCCTTTTCAAGATCAATGTTTTCAGCTTTGATCTCAAGTTGACAAAGTTCGCAGGTGACTTTCATATTTTCCCTTGGCTAAAGGTATACACAAACGCGTTATGTGAGTATCAACTTTGGGATGCGATCTGCCTGTTTTTGAACCGGAGCATAATTGATCATACCAGTATCGTGTATGCGGGTCAACGAATGACTGCGACCTGAAAAAGGTTGGCCTGTAGAAGAGCAAAATTCGGGGGATATGTACTCGTTACGGACACCCAGTCCCCATCAGGCGATAGTAGGACCATCCAGCAATCTGAAAATACTCGCTTTTCCTAGTCATCATTCTATTGCATGCAATTGCTGTTCTATGATATTTATCGGTCATTTTGAAACCAATTTTTTGGATATCAGAGTTACATCTGACCGTAATGAAAAAGCAAACCGAAATCATCACCTATGCCGTATCCATGATTCTGAAAGTAGCTTCTACTGTTCCTGATGTCCAAACACTGAATGGGAAATGATCGATTCCTCCTTGTTCAAAGATCGGTATATAGGAACCATAGATCTTTCCCCTTCCCCACCAGATTCTTGTTACTTTTGGAGATACCCATTGCAAGAGGTTATAAGCGACTTTTCGAACACCTTCCCCTTTTTTTCTTGTAATTTCTTCAAAGAACGATTGCTCATCCCATTGACGACTGTGTGGTCCTCCTGATTTTTTTACTTCTGCTTTCGAGGTTTGACCGATGATTCGAGGCGTTAAGGTTTTTAAACCCTCACCTATGAACTGTAGTATTTCTACAGTTAAAACTTCGGCAGGGCTCATTTGTTCATTCAAAAATTCCACTATTCTTTTCAGCTTTTTTGGTATTGAGTCAGCGACGAAAATTAACCTAATCTTTCCGATTTCTAGGTTTGTTTTGAGTTTCTTCCAAAATATGTCTATATCGTCAGGTGAATCCTCTAGGAATTCCTGTAATACCTGATCGACATCTTGCCCATTGTTTTTACAATTGAGGTCGAGAATTGATCTGAGTTCCTCCATCGGCCAGTATACAACAGCATTGGCGGCACAGGATCCCGATCAAAGTAAATCTTGAGCTAGTTATCATACGATTTTATCTTGTCATTTAGGGCAATGAGCTCTGAATACAGTTCCTGAAATACTTCTATTCCTTTGTAGCTTAACTGTTGCTCCTCACGGGCCAATAATTCCTGTATCGCCTTTTCTAGTGCTGGTTGTTCCTGAGGGACGACTGTTCCAAACTCACCCAAAAGCCCCCTGATCTCATTCATTAAGACTGTCCTGTTCTTCATCAGGCGACTTCTGACCCGATGGACCATTTGTAACTCTTGTTGCCAAACCTGTTTGATGGCAACAAAATTCATATTAGGTCGAACTGGGGCCTCAGTTATGGCTTCTGCATCTGCAGCATCTTTATTGCCTTTAACGAACGGTTTTACATACTGAGGAGCAATCAGCTATACATCCATCGCAAGGAAGGTTTCAAAATTGGTCTTTGACCCCTTAACCAAATTAGGCCAAGGTGTCGTCAGGAGAAAGATAGTTTGAAGATTGTGAAAGCCATGGTCAGTTATTGGGTTCTATACACCATTGTAACAACGATATTTCCGTAATGGCCTATGGAATTCCCGGAGAATGATCAAACCCATATTTGTACTGATAGCCGGTTAAATGAATTCTCATAATCGGGATTAATCGTCGACGGTCATAGCAGGGTCAAGGACAGTTAAATCTATTGAAGGTCAGTCAATGATGACCAACCTTCAATCTAAAAAAGCTCTTTGATTTCATACTCTTTACATCAGCATCAATTGTCCATCACCGAAGCGCTAAAACTGCCTCATTACTGTGTCATAGGCACTTCCCTCAACCACATAATCTTTTCCTTTTTCAAGCATCTCGAAAAACTTCGGGTCTTCTAAAATTTGCTTTTGAACCTTATCAAAGGTTGCCAAATCCTCATAGTCGGCAAACCAATGAACTGTGGATATTTCACCGAATGAGTTCATGTAAAAATTTACTGAACTCGCTCCTTCATATTTTTTCGTAAAATCAGAAATCTCTTTTGCCCATGCAATTGCATTCATAGTTTCGGTTCCTCTGGCCGCTAAACTGGCGGTTCTCATCCATCGTATCATTTTTTACCTCCAATTATGGGTTATCTGTTGAATTAAAAAGGGTTCCCTGCCGTTTTATCTCCAATGTATCTGATTGTCAATAAGTAAAAAAATCATTGCGATCAACGCATCTGTCATTTTCAATATGATGCGCCCGAACAACTGAATATCATGGGTTTGACTGTAATAGTCAGGCTTTTTTAAGAATTCTTTTTATGTAAATCTAATATAAAATGTGTTTGTCTTCGAATTCTCCAACCTCTTGTACTTCTTTCTGATTTCCGCTAAGTTACTCGATGAAACAATATACTTGCCTGTTTTTTTGGGTGTATCCGAGTTTCCCAAATCAAGTAGTTTTAGTCAAATGGCGTGTTAACTCACATATCTAAACGGAAACAGGGGAAAAACTAAAAAATGCTTTTTCAGAGAGTTTTGGTGACAAAAGTGAGGGTTCGAACTCGGAAGTTAATTATATTTAGGGCAAATTTTAGGACAAGAAATTTTTAACTGTGACAAATGAGATTTCTGATTTGAGGTTCTGAATAAACCTGATTGTAATAATATTGGAGATTTATCCCTCGATGAATTCAGATTATTCAGCAAATCTGAGACCTCACTTTTTCAAAAAGCTAAGTTTAGTCTCTTTTCCGCAATTTCTCATTCATCCCACAGAACAGCTTCTGCATCAGCTTCTTCTCAAAAATCTTTTCTATTTCTCGACAAAAGGCAGTAATTGTGATAGTCGGATTGTAGCATGAATTCAAAAAGATAAGCTAACCGATTCACACTATGAAAAAATGATCTGAACGTTGTAATGCCGAAGAAATACTGGCCCAAAAAGAACGTATTGAAGGGGAATATAAGCAAGCCACCGTTTTGTCCGAATTATCATAACGAATAAAGACGCAAAAAGGGGACAAATTGGCTTTTTTCATCTAAAGGATAATTATGAAAGATATTCCAAAAGATTATGCAAACAGGATTGCTGCCAAGATAGCTGATATTTACGATCAAGCGATTGATGAAAATAGTGCCGCGGGTCTGGTTGCTGCTTTTATATATCAAAAACTAAACCGTTGGGAGATGCTGCCCCATTTTATCGAGACCACTGGTGTGCTGTTGATGGATGAGCACACCCAAATGTATGCAGCAAAAGCCTGGACCTCTTTGCTATGGCATGAAAATGTTCATCCGGAATATCGGGCATTCATGAAAAGCGTTGTCGACAGAGTCATACAAGGGCATTTAAATGCTGATTTGCCGAATTACAATCATGAAGAATCAGGAAAAGAGTTTTCCGCTTACGCTTTCACTGTAGGAGAAATGTTTATCCAAATGATGAGATTAAACAGTGATCTTTATTCCGTACTGACAGATATCTTCGGATTATTTATTCGGGGGGAAATGAGTCAAGATCTGGAAAAGGGCAAAAATGACTGGAAAGAGAAAAGAGGTAAAAAGAAAGAAACAGGATATGCGAGCTCCGGGAAACTGTTTGATGATATCATTGAATACATTTCAGAACGGGGTAAACTACCATGGGACAAACTGGGACAACAAAATCCCAATGAATATATGCTGATTCTGGCTGATCGTATGCGTAGCACCAGAAAGTACATTGTTCAGGAGATAATGGATCCCGATGCTCGGGGAGAAAAGAAATCATCCAAACATACGCTGAATCAAAACAATTTGGATTTCCAGGACCCATCAGCAGACCAACAGAAAAATTCCTTTATCACAATGCAAAAGGATGTTTCCAAAGATTTTGCGTACAGGCTTGCTACCGAGATAGCCGCCGTTAAGGTTCAAGAGCTTGACTGGGAAATTGCCTCGGGCCGAATTGCGGCTCTATTATATAAAAATATGAATTACCCGGAGATGCTACATTATTTTCCCGAGACGATTGATGCGCTGTTGGCAGAAGAACAATCACAAGATTATGCCGCACTCATCTGGTCCTCCTTGATAAGGCATGAAGACATTCACCCGGAATATCGGACCTTCATTAAAAACCTTATCAACAGATTCATACAAGGGCATGTAAAAGCTGATTTACCGAGCTATCATCATGAGCATTCAGGGAAAGAGTTTTCGTTTTACACACATACTCTTGGAGAAATGTTTATCCATATGATGCGGGTGGACAGCGGTCTTTACGTCATTCTGACCGATATCTTCGAACTAATTATTCAGGCAGAAATGAGTAGTGATCCGAATCAGGGTAAAGATGAAGGGAAAATAATAATATCTAAAGAGAAAGAAACTGAATATGTAAGTTCGGGAATATTGTCTGACGATATCATCGACTATATTTCAGAACGCGGGAAATTACGATCGGAAACCCCGGAGCAAAAAAATCCCAGCGAATATATCCTGATTCTGGCTGATCGTATGCGCAGCACTAAAGAGTACATTATTCAGGACATAATGTATCCCCGTGTCAGGCGGAAAAAGACATCATCGGATAAGGAGCTACTAAAAAAATTAGATCAGGTAATGAACTCCCCACTCCCGGCTGTATATGAGAGACATGTCAATTACTTCAGCCAAACTCTTTCCGGCGCATTGCAAATCCCCTTTTCGATGAAAGTCCATTCGATAGAACTTCACAATTTTGGCGATTTTTTAAAAACCATTCCTATTCCTTCATCTTTAACTCTATTCAGCATGGCTCCTCTTCCGGGAATAGCGCTGGCGATAGCTAATTCCCAGTTAGTTTTTACATTGGTCGATATTTTTTACGGAGGGACTGGCGATAGGGATGTTAAGATTGAGAGAAACACCTTAACGCGAGTAGAACAGCGGTTGATGAAAAGAGTGTTCATCAGCTTTCTCGAAGATTTACAATCCGCCCAACACTGGGTTTATCCAACTCGATTTCGGTATCTGAGAAGCGAAATGAATGCAAAATATATAGGCTCGATGGTTAAACATGAATTGGATGTCATGGTGGTTTCCTATCTTATTCCGTTGGGCCTATCCCCTAAAATAATTCAGATTTGCCTACCTTACGAACAAATGGTTAAGCCCCAGCTGTCGTCGGATACAGGAAAAACCAAGAAAAAAAATGTTGTCATTAAGGACGTGGCAACTTTTCTCAACACTGGATATCACGTATCCCCCATTCCTCCGTTTGTACAAAAATCCATTGCGGCAACAAAACAGCACCAAAAAAACAAAGAAACCGAGGAAAATTCAGGTCCTGATCCAATTCCAAAGCCTCGGTTCAGTATTAAAGGATTCCTGAAACAACTCGGGCCGGATACCATCGCCCGATACGTGGCCTATGAACATCCGCAAACCATTGCGATGATCTTAAGCCATATAGAGAGCAATAAGACGGTGGAATTGATTATAAATGAGTTACCAGACGAATTAAAAGCAGATGTTATCAATAGAATGAATCGCATACTTAAAATTCCCCCGGGCATTGCCGTCGAAATTGAAGAGATATTTACAAGAATCTCAGAAATCGAGAAACCACCAAAATTTGACGCGGATCCAACGGATATCTGACACGGCTTAATAAATCAACAAACCAGTCCTTCACTAAAGATAAATGATCCCATTCTTGAGGTGTCTATGAAATGTCAAAAATGTGAATCTGAAAATTCGGAAAACCGCAAGTTTTGTCGTGAATGTGGCGTAAAGCTTTTGGTCATCTGCCCTGAATGCAAATCGGAAAACCTCCCGGTCGATAAATTCTGCGGTGAGTGCGGCGGCAATCTCAGGAAATCCTCAGAATCGAGCGCGCTTGACTTTGAAAAACCCGAAACATACACACCACAACATCTTTCAAGCAAAATTCTTTCCACGCGTCAGCATATTGAAGGTGAACGAAAGCTGGTAACCGTGTTCTTTGCTGACGTAGCCGAATTCACTGCCATGTCTGAAAAAAATGATCCCGAAGATATCCGCAATATCATGGACGGGTGTTTCGAAATTCTGATGAATCACATTCATCGGTATGAGGGTACTATCACACAATTTCTGGGGGACGGACTGATGGCCCTGTTCGGCGCACCGCTGGCCCATGAGGATCATGCGAGACGGGCCTGTTTTGCCGGATTGGCCGTTCAGAAGGATCTGGTCGCATATGGGGGAAAAGTTAAAAAAGAGTATGGTTTCGATTTCAAGATGAGAATCGGATTGAACTCAGGTATGGTAATGGTGGGATCTGTGGGAGATGACCTCAGAATGGATTATATCGCTGTGGGAGATACGGTAAATCTGGCGGCCCGCATGGAAACAGCTGCCAATCGAGGCACCGTGCTTGTTTCCAAGAACGTTCACAACCTGGTCCAAGCATACTTTGAATTTGAGTCAAGAGGCAAACTGGATTTAAAGGGGAAAAAAGAGGCCCAGGATGCGTTCGAATTGCTACAACCGAGTGCAGTGGACACCCGAATCGACGCCTCGGCAGCCAAAGGTTTTAATCGTTTTGTCGGCCGGAAAAAATCCTTGGAAGTTCTGCAGGAGGCATTCGAGACAGCTAGCAGAGGTTCCGGGCAGGTGGTAGGTCTGGTTGGGGATGCTGGTGTTGGTAAATCCAGACTGCTGATAGAATTCAGTAATCAACAACTTGCAGGAGATTTCACCTATCTCGAAGGACAGTGTTTTCAGTTTGGGGGAAATATCATCTATCTGCCGATTCTATCCATTCTGAAATCATATTTCAGAATATTAGAAAGCGATACCGAAGCAATCGTAAAGAAAAAGCTCCGTGAAAAAATTCAGGCTCTGGATGATACATTGATATCTGATATTTCACCATTACAGGATATTCTCTCTGTTCCGGTTGACGATGAATCCTACCAAGAACTGGAGCCCAGACAAAAACGGGAGCAGATTTTCGAAGCTGTCAGGAACATACTTATTAAAGAAAGTGAAAATCGGCCAGTAGTTATAGCTCTGGACGACATGCATTGGATCGATAAATCCTCGGAGGCAATTCTGGATTTCCTGATCGGATGGCTGGCTAACACCCATATTTTGCTGATCCTACTTTATAGACCTGAATACAGTCATCCTTGGAATGGAAAGTCCTACTACACTCGAATTGGATTAGATCAACTGAGCGATGAGTCCAGTATCGATCTTCTCAAAGCCATATTAGATGAGGGGCAGGTGGCGCCGGAATTAGGACAACTGATACTGGACAAAGCTGCGGGGAATCCCCTGTATGTTGAATAGTTTACGCAAAGTCTGATTGAAAATGGAACGGTTGAAAAAAAAGATGATACTTTCGTTCTCTCAGGCGATCTTTCCAATATAGAAGTGCCGGACTCCATTCATGGAATCATTGCTTCCCGGATGGATCGCCTGGATGAAAACCTCAAGCGGATCATGCAGGTAGCCTCGGTGATTGGTCGTGGTTTCGCTTATCGAATACTTCTGACCATAATCGATCAGAAAGAAAAACTCAAATCTGCGCTTTTCAATCTACAGGGACAGGAATTTATCTACGAGAAACAGCTCTTTCCGGAACTCGAATACATCTTCAAGCATGCACTTATCCAGGAAGTCGCCTACAACAGTCTACTTCAAAAAAGAAGGAGGGAGATTCACGAACGTATTGGAAAAACGATAGAGGAGATCTATGCTGACCGGCTGGAAGAATTCTATGAAGTTTTGGCCCACCATTACATCAAAGCAGAGAATGATGAAAAAGCGCTTTTTTATTTATCATATGCTCATGGGAAAGCTTATCGGAACGATGCCCATGCAGAACTGTTGAGCATAAGTCAGCAGTATCTAAAAGTGATAAATAAGCAGCCGGAAACGGATTTACTAAAAGGAGAAAAGATTAGAAAATATGAAATAATGTGGGAGGCATACACCAACCTGGGATTTACCGGGGATACGTTGAGAATTCTTCAAGATGGAATACGGTTGGCAAAAGAAATAAACGATGAATGGTGGGATTCTAAGATCATCAACTTCTCATCATTTATAAATATGTATTATATCAATGCCGGAAAGCCGGAGTTAGGGATACGTTATCTGGAAGACATCCTGAAAGAAATGATGGACTCCGGTAAAACAACAACGATAATTGCTATTTCTTTGAACCTTGCTTACTACTATACCTATAACAAGATACAGGAAGTGGAAAAGGCCATAGGTGTAATAAAAACTGCAATTAGTTTTTTGGAAAAAGATGATCTAACCTTGAGCCTCGGGGGCTATTACGCAGAATTGTGCGGACGTTATGCATTCCTGATGTCTTTGATAGGTAGCTTCAGGGAAGCCGAAGACTGCTGTGCAAAAAGTTTGCGAAATGCACTACCTACTGACAGCCAATACGGTTTAAAAAATGCCGCTGATTTTTATTACGGGTGGGTTCTGCTCAACAAAGGTGCCGGTAAACAAGCCTTGGACCACATCCAGAACAACATTAAATACATGGAAGAGATAGAATACCTGCAGACAATTGAAAGCTGGTCTAATATTGGGTGGGGGCACTACCTGCTGGGAGATATCAATACGGCTTTGGCATTGTTCGATAGAGCGTTAAGAATACAAAACAAATTTAATAACCCGGCGCTATACTTCTTAAACAATTATCGTTTATCTCAGGTTTATCAATTCACCGGCGATCTTCAGACAGCAATGACCCATGCCGAAGCTATTATTCAGATTTCGGAAAACAAAGAGGAGGTTGTATATGCCGGATATCGGGGAGTTGCCCGAGTCCTGTATGGATCGCTTCTGGCAAAACAAGAAAACGCCCAGATTGATGAGGCCGAGGGTCTTATTCTAGACGGTACAAAGGTGTTGGAGCAGTTAGCGGTTAAGCCGGATATTGCCAGGACCTATCAATCCCTGGGAGATTTTTATCTAACTGTCGATCGATCTGATGAAGCATTGAATTATCTGAGTAAAGCCGAGGAACAGTTCAAAGAAATGGATATGCAATTCTACCTGGGCCAGAACCACGAGGCAAAAAGCAGGTTTTTTAACCAAGATGGTGATATTGATAAGGCAAAGAACCATCTCAACAAGGCCATCAAGATTATGAAAGAGCTTGACGCTTGCGGTTGGGTGGAAAGGTATGAGAAGGAGTTGGTTGAGTTATCATAAGAAATATTTGCTAACGCTCGCTTGCATCAGCTGGACTTTTTCTAATTGTTAGATAAATGATTAAAATTACCAACATTTAGGAAGGACAAATCAACAAATGATCCCCGTTCATAAAAATCGATTCATTATAGATAGGATTGCAGGCTATTGGGCAACGGTTTTGGATGACTATCCAGAATCATCATCTTTCAGGAAATTCATTTACTTCATGGAAGGTGTTCTGATAGGAATATTTGTTTTTTTATGGTTGGAATTCGCTCAAATGGGAGAGCTTTATCATTGGCTCTATCCGATAATAGTCTCATCAATGATAGTTTTTGGGCACTATCTGGTGACGGAGATATTTTTTAAACGTTGGCAACCAGTAAGAATATCCATCGGAAAAATTCTGGCTGATCTCTTTAGCTGGTATTATTTTGAGTTTCATTGTGGTTTATCTCACGGGAATATGCGGGCTGATATGCTTAATTGCGGGTTCATACTGCCCTACAGTCTGGCATACATCACTCCCGGATACGATCCCCGTTTTCTTTAGATCAGTGCTGATGCCCTGGGGGATATCTACTTTTTTGCTCACTCAAGGGGAACTCAAAAAACAGATCCTGGTGATAGTGAATTGTGTAAGAATTATAATGGGTGTACAGGACGAAACCCCAAGACAGGAGTCAAGGTTCAGGTCCAACCGAAAAAACTGCCAACATTTCGGGCCGGCCGAGAGTTGAGAAATCTTCTCTATTTCTCGACAAATGCCATTAAGTGTGATAGTCGGGTTATAACATGAATTCAAAAAGATAACCCTATTAGTTCAGTCATGAAAAACCAGTCCGAACTCATGGGTTAAAGTCCAGTTTGAAGGGATTGATATGGGATTTGAAGCAATTGTAAAAGCTGAAATCCGCGGAGAATTCAGTTAACCATTTGTCTAAATGGGTATTCTTAACTTTTTTTTAATCACTCTAATAGGAGAAGACTATGTCTATTCTTTTTTCACAAGGAAGAATTGGAGATCTTGAGTTGAAAAATCGATTCATTCATTCAGCAACCTATGAGGGAATGGCAGAGGAAACAGGAAAAGTAAGTGATAGACTTGTAAGACGATACAAAACATTGGCGAAAGGTGAAATTGGACTTATCATTCCCGGATATTGCTATGTTCATCAATCAGGAAGAGCATTTAAATATCAAACTGGGATACATAGCGATGACATGATACAAGGCCTTAAAAACATTACAGATGCTGTTCACCAGGAGGGAGGAAAAATTGTTTTTCAAATCGCTCACGCAGGAAGACAGACAAAAAAAGATTTGATAGGGCAAGTACCAATGGGACCTTCTAAAATGGGCAGGGATCCCATTAATTTTTCCAAGGCAGTATCAATGACAGAAGGTCAAATCCTGGAAATCATAGAAGCTTTTGGACAAGCTGCGAGGCGGGCTGTCGAGGCAGGTGCAGATGGAATTCAACTCCATTCCGCTCATGGTTATCTGATAAATCAGTTTCTTTCCCCCTTTTTCAATCAAAGAGATGATAAATGGGGTGGTTCTGATGAAAACAGGTTTAGATTTATGAAAGAAGTTGTCCAGTTTACTAAAAAGGAAATGCCGGAAGATATGCCACTTTTAGTAAAGCTCAATACCAATGATTACACTCCAAAAGTTGGAATTACTCCTGAATTGGCAGCCAAGTATGCCAAATGGTTAGGTGAAATCGATATTGATGGAATCGAGGTAAGTTGCGGATCCGCAGTATTTTCTTTTTTGAATATGTGTAGGGGTGATGTCCCTGTCAAAGAGCTTGTTGGTAATCTGGCCTGGTGGATGAAACCATTGGGTAAATTGATGATGAACAGTTTTGTCGGAAAATATGATCTTGAAGAAGGGTATAACCTTGAAGCCGCAAAAATGATTAAACCGTTAATAGGAAATACAGCTCTAGCTGTTGTCGGCGGTATTCGAACGAAAGCTATGATGGAAGAGATTATAGAAGCAGGGCATGCTGATTTTCTATCAATGAGTCGTCCTTTCATCAGAGAACCATCTATCGTTAAAAAAATGAAAGAAGGAACAGCTGATGCGGTGGCATGTGAATCTTGTAATAGATGTTTGGCTGCAGCAGCCAGCAATATGCAGGTAAAATGCTATAATAAAGGGTTTCCCAAAAAATAATTACAAACACCTTAACGGCATCACTGCTGAAGAATACCTAGAGAAAGCCAGAGTGGTCTGATCGAACAGAATTCTCACTACCCGCAGTGCAATTGAAGGTGAAAGAAAGCTGGTCACAGTTTTCTTCGCTGATGTAGCAGGATTTACAAGTTGGTCAGAAAAACTGGACCCCGAAGAGGTGCACCAGATTATGGTGAGAATGTCGTGGCATCGTCTTAAAATCCAAATACTGCTTTGTTTTTTCATGGCACTTTAAAGGTTCATATTTTGGGCCTGTCTTAAGTTCACTCCTCGACCAAGTTTCTCCATTCTGATATTCATCTATAAGTCAAACGACAATTAAGGACTTGCTTTTTTTACAATCATCAAAAAAGAACTATAAAAAGTCGCTTAACTTAAAGTTCATTTTTACTAAACCACTTCAAGTGGATTCATATGAAAAATCCTGCAAAACCAAATGCTTCTTCCTATTGCAATTACAATGATACATTTAAAATATATGACCAGCTCCGCCAGCCTAACGGTATGCAAGAAATCTTACACATTTTCAGGCAAACCCGGATACCTGTTGAAAAACAGACAGCCCTGGAGGGTGGATTCGGAACGGGAGTCTACATTGACCACTTCCGACATCATGTGAAAGAGATACATGGGGTTGAAGGATCTGAACAGGGATTTGAAAAAGCCAGACAAAAAATGGGAAATGCAGAAAATGTCCATCTGCAAATTGGAAATATTCTTAAACTTGGCTTTTCCGATGATTTCTTTCATGCCTATATGGTTAACCAGGTCCTACACCATCTTGACACCGAACTGTCCTATCCAAATTTGAACCTTTTTTTAAAGGAGAGTAGGCGGGTCTTAAAACCAGGAGGAGTCCTGGTTATTAACACAAGCTCCCGGGAGCAACTGGATCCGCATTCAGGTATATATTGGAGTTATCAATACATTGAAAAAGCGGTCCATAAAATACAGGCAAGGTATATTCCCGTTCATGAGCTTATATCCAGACTAGAAGAATTACAGTTTACGGATATTAAAACAACCACTCCTTCAGGAAGATTATTTCAAAATGAATATTATAGGAATCCCGGCCTGATTTTAGATCCCAACTTTCAAAAGGGAGATTCAGTTTACTGTTTTTTATCGGAAAATGAACTCAACGAGGCAAATGCCCGGGTACGTTCAGACATGGAAGATGGATCAGTACACCAGCAGATGGACCAAGCCTCACAACGAGCCAAAAAAATTGGAGAATCCGTCATTATTTCAGCCAGAAAACCCGGTAATTAAAAAACAGATCGAAGAAGAAAACATTGACCTGTTTAATTCTGAAAGGTCAATAATTTTTATCCTCTAAAATCAAAGGAAAGAGCAGCATTTTGAGAGTTTTTGAGCTGCTCTCCCATCCAATTCAAACAATCTTCCAGTGTTGCAGTACTTGATTTTTTTATTTTTCTCCATTCTGGTCTTTCCACCGACCATCTGACCCGAAAACCCAATAATAATAACAAATTTTGAATTTCCACCATTTTCCCCCAAATACCTTCCGTATCAATCTCTTCACCTGATGTGACTTGTTCAATTCATAGCTTTTTTTGTTTGTGAAGATTTTTACTTGAAGAATCGGATGTCCCGGAGGTTAGGAATCCCTATCAATTGTTTTCTTTTTCCCAATAGGGGCTGAATGATCAGGGACAGTTCGAATTTCTGTTTTACGGGGCGTCACGTTCTTCGGCCCCGTTGGTTTTAAACTGCAGTTCGGCCAGACGGGCGTAGAGGGGTGATGAGGCGACCAGTTGCCGGTGTGTGCCGATATCGATAATCCTGCCCGCATCCATCACGGCGATCTGATCGACATTCTGAACGGTGGCCAGCCGGTGGGCGATCACGATGGTGGTTCTGTTTTTCATCAGATGATCCAGTGCCAGCTGCACCATGTGTTCGCTTTCTGCGTCCAGTGCGCTGGTGGCCTCATCCAGCAGCAGTATTTCCGGATCCTTTAAAACGGCCCTGGCAATGGCGATGCGCTGGCGTTGTCCCCCCGAGAGACGGACGCCGGACTCCCCAAGGTAGGTGTCGTACTGTTCAGGCAGCTGTTCGATAAATTCAGTGGCAAACGCCGCTTGGGCTGCCTCGTGTATCTGCTCTTTTGTTGCGTTGGGGTTCCCGTAAAGGATATTATTCCAGACGTTGGTACTGAACAGTGCCGGCTGCTGCGGAACAATGGCGATATGTTTTCGAAGTTCCTTGGGATCCAGATCCCGGATGTTAATCCCCTCGAATAAAATCTCCCCTTCCTGGGTATCATAAAATCGCAGCAACAATTCAAACAGTGTTGTCTTTCCACCGCCGGAGGGACCCACCAGGGCCGTGCTTTTTCCGGGCTCCACTCTCAGGCTCAGGTTTTTGATGGCGGGATCTTCCTGGCGGGAGGGATAGGCGAAGGTGATATTTTTCAGTTCAATCAACCCCTTGATCTGTTTATCCAAGGTAGCCGGGTTCTGGTCCGGCGGCAGGATCCGGTTTTTGGCGTAAAGCAACTCCATCAGCCTTTCCGTCGCACCGGCAGCTCTCTGCAGCTCCCCGATCAGTTGACTGACCGAGGCCACAGCAGAGCCGACAATGATGGAATAGAAGACAAAGGCGACCAGCTCCCCTTTGGTGATATGGCCAGCCATCACGTCCTGTCCGCCAACCCACATCATCATGATAATGGCACTGAAAACCAGCATCATCACGGCTGCGATCAGCGCTGCCCGCTGTCGGATCCGGTGAATGGCAACCCTGAAGGCAATCTCCACATGTTCTGAAAAATTTCGGATATCCAGGGCCTGGTGGTTATACCCCTGCACGGTTTTGATGTTCTGCAGGGATTCGCCAACATAGGAACCGACATGGGCGATCTCTGCCTGCGAGCTTTTTGACAGTTTTCTGACCCGTCTTCCAAAAATCAGGATAGGTGTAATCACCAGCGGAACGGCAACCAGCACGATCAATGTCAGTTTTGCATTTGTAATAAAGAGCCAGATAATCCCGCCCACGGACATCAGGATATTTCTCAGCGCCATGGAAACCGATGAGCCAATGAGGGACTGCAGCAGCGTCGTATCGGTGGTAATGCGAGACTGGATTTCACTGCTTTTGTTGGTTTCAAAGAAACCGGGATGCAGCTCGATGATATGATTGAATACCGCCATCCGGATATCGGCTGTCACCCGTTCGCCAATCCATGATACCAGGTAAAACCGTATCACAGAACCACAGGCCAGCAGGAAGACCAGCATAAAAAACAGGCCCACGATCTGTGTCAGACTTTCCTGGGATCCCAGGGCAAATCCCTCATCCACTATCAGGCGAAAGCCCTGTCCGAATGAAAGGGAGATCCCTGCGGTAAAGATCAGCGCAAGCCCTGCAATTATCGTTCGCGCTTTGTAGGGGGCAATGAAATGAAGAATTGAGATGAGAATTTTTAGATTGTCACTGGGTTTTGGATCCGATTCCGCCATGGGGGCATTCAAGGGTGTGTGTGATGGTACAATTAAACTGGGGGTCTCGACTTCTCTCTGCCTGCGAGGTGAAGTCAACTTAAACTTTAATGGTAGGAACTTGCTTTTCAGGTGTCAATCTATTCTGCTTTTTTTCTGGCAATGCCAGTTCTGAGGGAAATAAGGTACCCATGCGCTCAGGGTCTGAAATGGGTCGGCACGATCGATTCAGTGCTGTCATTAAACCACTGCCTGAGTGCTGCTGAGATTCATTATCATCGGTATCATCGAAATCGGGTGAAATCCGGTTTTCGTTTTTCAGATTGAGTTCGTTAAAAGAGGCTGAACCTGCGTGAATGCAAAAAACGATTTCCTATCACTAGTGAAGACCCCTCGGAAAACGGATGCGGGAGCGCAATGAGACAAGAATGGAAACTAGTAGTTGAACAGGATACCACTGCCCACAACTGTCAGTATGGCACCAATCCAGGAACCTAAAGCCGGTCTTTCACCGGTTTTGATCCAGAGCAACGGCAAAATCATTACCGGCGTTGTTGCCGAGAGTGTTGTAATCACCCCGGCTTCACCTTTGGCCAGCCCGTAAAGAAGGAGTGTCATTCCCAGTACTATAGCAACAAATCCGCTGCAGGCAATCCAGGCAACAAGGCCGATGGTTGGTTTAGAATAGTTATTGCTGGCTTGGCGGCCTTGCCTGATCCATCCATAAGCAATCAGGAACACACTGGCAATACCGACCCGCATGGCAGAGACGGTTACCGGATCTGCACCGCTTTCCATGACCGGCTTGATTATGATGGCACCGGAAGCCTGACAGAATGCTGCTGTCAGTCCTGAAACCACACCGACCAATACACTACCTCGTACTTGTTCCCATCGATGCTGCTGATTCGCTGTTCCATAGATTATTGCCAGCAGAACACCCAGCAGAACAACAACACATCCGGCAATCTGTCCCAGCGAGAGTTTTTCGTCAAGGACAAGGAAGCTGATCACAGCCGTCATTGGGGCATTGGTCGCGAAGAGAATGCTGGTTCTTCGGGGCCCCATCCGGTTCATGGTTACAAAGAGCGCACTGTCCCCGAAAAAAATACCGATGATGGCTGAAAAGAAGATATACCAGAAGTATTGATGGTCGATTTGAGCCCAGCCGCTGGTCAGGAATGCCAGTGAGCAGAGCATGAAAAACGATAGCGGATTTCGAATCCGATTGAATCCAAAGGGACCTAACCGGATAACCGGTGTAACCGCTATTAATCCTCCAAGAGCCCAACAAAATGCTGCAGTAAGCGCTGCCGCGTATCCTGGCAATCTTTACCTCGAATTTGGTTTAAAGAGAGAAACCGTAATTCTACCAAACGTGCGCTTGTATATACTATGACGGACTGGTGGTTTCGTTGAGATCTGTCATGAGATGATTGCATCATCCTGCCTGACTTATCACTTCTGCTGATTCATCAAGGATTTCCTTTATCCGCTTCAATTCTTTTTTTGTCGCTTCAAGATAATTTACCCCGACTTCCGATTTGTACAGGTGGAATTCCTGGGTATTCTTGTATCTGATCGTCAGAAATCCTTTCCTGATTCTGCAGAGCGCTTTTATCGTGTACGTTGATTCGTTGACAGATATCACCTGGTAAAAGACTGCACCAGTACCTTCTGTCTGAAGCTTAAGTATTTTCATGGATTCTCCAGTAACGTTTATGACATAGTATACATATGTTCTCTTTTTGCCAACAAAATAAAAAGTCCTTCAAGATTAAATAGATAGTGGCTACTGCGCTCTTGTGCTTCTTTTCCGTTTCAGCTAAGTTATCTGCATGAATTTTGTACCCATCTGTTTTTCTTTCAGTTCAACCAGGAAAAAAATGAGGCCGGAAATAATCATCGAAAGCGGAGTGAAAAAATGATCAAAAAAATAGGTATTGTTACAGCTTGTATAATCGTATTTATTGTGGTTTGGCTAATCAATTTGGTATGGGATGCAGGAGAGTTCAAATCTATAACCCCGCATTTCGCTGGGTCATGCAAACAAGTCAAAAGTATCATCGGGGCTGAGGACATCACCATCCATCCCAAGACTGGAGTTGCCTATATCTCAGCTCATGATCGCAGAGCCGCTAATGCCCGTAAAGCAGCCAAAGGCGGGATTTATGCTTATGATACAACACAGGCTTCTCCTTCTGCTGTTTTATTAACTGCAGGGCCAACATCAGATTTTGCCCCTCATGGTATCAGTCTCTATATCGGAGATGCGGGAGAGAATGTGTTGTTTGTGGTGAATCATGCGAGTGACAAGCAGAGTATTGAGGTGTTTATTCTGTTGAACGGTAAGCTGTCTCACCAAAAGACCCTTCGTGATTCGATGTTGATTTCTCCAAATGACATTGTTGCCACTGGACCGAATATGTTTTACTTCACCAATGATCATAAGTATAGGTCTGGTCTGATGAGAACTGTTGAGGATTACGGCCAATTGTCCGTATCCAATGTTGTGTATTACAATGGATCTGTGTTTTCTGAAGCTGCATCCGGATTTGGGTATGCTAACGGGATAAATATCAGCCCGGACAAGAGAACGGTTTATGTCTCCACGGTTACTGAAGGTTCTCTCCATGTTTTAAATAGGGATCTGGATTCTGGCAAGCTTACACCGCAAGAAACCATTGAGTTGGGTACTGGACTTGATAATATTGAAATCGAATCAAATGGAGACCTGTGGATAGGATCTCATCCGAAACTACTCACTTTTATCGGGCATACTAAGGACCCTAACAAACTGTCACCGTCCCAGGTGTTGCATCTATCGCCACATAACAACTATGCCCCTGAAGAAGTTTATCTGAACCTTGGTGATGAGTTATCTGGTTCAAGCGTTGCTGCAGTGAGAGAAAAAAGACTGCTGATAGGATCTGTTTTTGAGCCCAGGTTTCTGGATTGTCGGATGGATTGATTTCATCTGGGTGTAACCCTTTGTTATTGCTTTGATAAAGCGGACCTTGATGACTAAATTACGATCCCTTAATTTTGAATGACCACGATCAAGAATTACCCAGATAAAGGTGAAAACGATGAGAAAGTTGAATTGCTGGGAAGTTAACAATTGTGGCAAGGAAAGCAAAGGGGGATGATTATTTTTTTGAAGAACCCGGCACCTGCCCTGCCTCAACCGAACTCTGCACCGATAATGTGAACGACGGGAAAATGGAGGACAGGCTTGCTGGGTAATTGCAGGAACCCTATGCGGAGACGAAGTTCAAGTAGACACTGCTAAGTAAACTAAAACCTGCCTTGAATGCGACTTTTACAAACAAACGACCCTGACCTGCGTCGACAGTTGATCACCGTCTCGTATAACGCTGGCTTTCGAAAGGTTAAACTCTCTTTCAAATGTAAGAGTTATTCCTGTGTCAGGCTCCGGGTAAACCGGTTCGGTCACAACTATTTTAATAAAGTCATCCGAAACCTGCCCATGGAAACACGCAGTTACCTGGTCGTTGTCAACCGCACCTATAAGGCTTATTCTGAAATCATGGCTTCAAAAAACCGAGATTCCTAAACGAAGCCTAATACCGATGTTCAATAATCCAAAAGGTGTGACAATCCTGGGAAATTTGATCAGAGTTCACTTTGAAAGAATTTTCACCAAAACGGGTTGATTTTTGTTTGCCTTCACAGGAATTTTATAAACAGGGATGCGGAGTACAGGTTTTCCATTTCAACGATCTCCTCGAAAGCGCCAATCGATTTTTTCAGTGGTTTCGTTGATCAGATTAATTTGTTGCGTTGACACTGATTTTATTCATATATGATATATCGTATATGAATCGGAGATCTGGCCACTTTTTTTTTAATTAATAGTTACAGTGAGGTATGAATATTATCGAAATATGAGCTTGACGGACATTTCCAAGTTCAGATAAGGATGCCCGAGGTGTAGAGAGACAGACACGTCTCACCATAAAAGGTCACACATATTTCAAAAACCAGAGAGGAGCCCATTATGACACAACCAGATCTTTACCAACAGCTGACGAATGCCATCGGCATTACAGAATCGGTGATCATTCCAAAAATTTTTAAAATGCTGGCGGATGAGGACGAAGCCAAAGTTATTTTGGCAGCGGCACCCCCTGGAACAGTCGCAGAAATTGCAGAAAGATCAGGCGTACCGGCTGATAAAGTAGAAAAAATGATCGATCCGCTCTTCAGAAAGGGATTGATGTTTAAATCCAGCAAGCCGGGTGTGTACTACCGTGTGAAGTACATGCTGCAGTTTCACGACGCCACGATCCTGGCTCCGGGAATGACCGAGGATTTTTTCGATTTATGGAAGGAGTACCATAAAACAGAATTCGATGGTCATATGAAGGAGCTTCAGGCCGTCATTCCCAATTCAGTCATGCGGGTTGTGCCTATTAATGTGAATTTACAGCCGGATCTTCAGGTAGCCTACTTTGACGATGTACGTCAGATCGTTGAAAAAGCCAGAGTCCTGGCGGTCACCGCCTGCACCTGCCGGGTAGTGGATGGAAGTTGTGGCAAAACAGTAGATGTCTGTATTCAGGTGGATAAAGCTGCGGATTATGCGCTTGAGCGCGGTTCCGGCAGAGAGCTCACTAAAGCGGAGTCCATGGAGATGTTGCAGCAGTGCGCCGAGGAAGGCCTGGTGCATGTCGTTGGCAATTCCCGTGGACTGGGACATATCATCTGTAATTGTTGTGATGACTGCTGTATCAATTGGGCCAATCACGGTCAGACAAAAACAAATTTTACGGCTCCCAGCCGCTTTACGGCCATTGTAGAGGAAGACGCCTGCACAGGCTGTGAAATCTGTTTAGACAGATGCTACTTTGGTGCGATCGACCTGGAAACCGGCGTCAGCGTCATCGACCAGGAAAAATGCATGGGTTGCGGACTGTGTACCATTACCTGCGAAGATGCAGCAATCACGATGAAAGAGATCCGTTCCGAGGAGTTTGTACCAGCCTAACTCGATTTACGTTGCTGATGGTCAGGTATCTGGAACAGCACCTGTCCATCAGTTTTCCCCCGCCAAGGGATCGTTCAAAAATAACTTCACATAATCTATTTGCAAAAGTCCTAAAAACACTGGACATTTTGCAAGCAGAATGTGACAGCAACGTGTTTCCTTTTCAGCAACGCGTTTCTTTGACGCTAATGAGAACCGCTCGACTAATGGGAAACACTTGACTAATTCTTGAGCCGACCCTGAGTCAGGAATGAAGCTGATTAAGAGAGCAGACGATTTCCCTGTAAGCTTTGAGCCCTATTTCTTATTATCAGTTTTTTTTGTCAATGGGCGTTGGCTGTTAGAACCACATTCAGGGCAGGCTCTTTCTATTGGAACTTTCTTATCATATGGCCCTATCCACTCATGCCCACATCGTAAACATCTAAATGTTATATCTTGCATCTTGACTCTTAACTTTAGGGATCGTTCATAAATAACTTCACAAAGGGATCGTACAAAAATAACTTGGCATAATCTGTCCGCAAGGGGATCGTTCAAAAATAACTTCACTTAATCTGTTTGAAAAAGTCCCAAAAGCCGGACATTTTGCAAACAGAACGTGACAGCGACGTGTTTCCTTTTCATTAATGGGAAACACTTGACTAATTTTTTAGCCGACCCTGAAGTACCATAGAGACTGGACATTTTGCAGACAAAATGCCAAGTCAACGTGTTTCCTTTACATCAATGGGAAACACTTGAGTAATTTTTGAGCCAACCCATAATCTATTTGCAAAAGCCCCCAAAACACTGGACATTTTGCGAACAGAATGTGAAGTAATTTATGAGCCGACCCTTAGTTTAAATTCTATAGAGGAACCCCCGGGCAGTCAGAGAGATTCTGTTAAAACAGTTGGTTTTAACCTGCTGTGACACTTTCCTGATTTGCTACTTTTTGTTTTTTTCTTCTCTTTTTTTCTTTTTGCTTTTCCTCTTCTGCGGTTAAAATTCTGATGGTATCTTTAATTTCTCCTTTCTGAACCGTTTTCCTGATCTCTTCGACGGCGACCATTATTTTTTGCCATCTTGCTGCTTCAGCAGCAGAGCACCATTCAAGCTGCAGTCGTTCCGGTCGCAGCCCAAAATCATCCATCTTGTCCCAGATTTTTTCAACTCTCTTTTGAGTCCATCTGTTTGCATCAATGTAGTGACAGTCTGCAAAATGACAACCGGACAGTAAAACAACAGGAGCGCCTTTCCTGAATGCATGCCAGATAAATTCCTCATCTACTCTGCCACTGCACATGGTTCTGATGATTCTCGCATTAGGGGGATATTGCAGCCTCGACAGTCCGGCGAGATCAGCGCCTGCATATGAACACCAATTGCAGGCAAATGTGCAGATCTTTTCCTCCGGCTTTTCATCCAGCATGGAGTCTATCATTGATATGATCTGGTGATCTTCAAAGTGTTTCAGTGTGATCGATTCAAATTTACACTGCGGTCCACAGGTTCCACAACCTTTACAGGCTGCTTCAATCACGAAAGGGGGGACTTTCTTTTTCTCTTGTCTGATTGCTCCATAGGGGCAAGCCTTAACACAAAGGCCACAGGAATTACATTTTTCAGGATCAATGCTGGATGTGATGGCCTCAATTTTTACTTTACCCATAGCGAGCAGACGCCCGGCCCTGGCCGCAGCTCCTGAGGCCTGGATGACTGAGGACTTGATATCTTTTGGTGATTCACAACATCCGGCTAAAAATACGCCTTGCGTGGGTGAGTCAATCGGATTCAATTGATAGTGGCTCTCCATCAGGAATCCATCAGGAGATTTGGAAAGAGTCAGCAACTTCTGAATTTGTTCGGTTTCTTTTCTTGGGATCACACCGACAGATAGAACCAGCATGTCGAGCTCATGTTTTTCAACCTTTCCGGTAATTGTATTTTCGACATGAACGATGAGGTTCTTCGTTTCCGGATCTTCTATGATACCTCCTGGTAAACCTCTGATATATTTTACCCCTGCAACTCTACTGCGTTTGTATAGTTCTTCGTACTGCTTGCCAAATGCCCGGATATCCATATAAAACACAAGACATTCCATATCCGGGTGATGGTCTTTTAGAAACAGTGTATCCTTAACCGTATTCATGCAACAAATGTTGCTGCAATATGGCTGACCACGCTTTTCAGATCTCGAACCAACACACTGGATAAAACCAATAGATTTTGGTGGCTTTTTGTCAGTGGGCCTTATCAGTTCTCCGCCGGTGACATAACCCGGACCTGTCAGAATTTCGAATTCCCATGAGGTTAAGACATTTTCATATTTTGAATATTTGTACTCATCATATTCTGTAGGATCAAAAACATCCATTCCAGTTGCAACAATCGTTACACCGACATCGAGATTAATGAGCTCGTCTTTTTGATCAAAATCTATACATTTTTTGTCACAAACCTCTTTGCACTTTCCACAGGCGATTGGATTGGTGCCGAGACAACTGTCCATATCGATGAGAAAAGAGGAGGGTACAGATTGAGCAAAAGGAAGATAAATTGCCTTTCTTGATGCCAATCCAACCTGGTGCTCATCCGGTACGACGACGGGACAGACTTTTGCACACTCTTCGCAGACAGTGCACTCTTTTTCATCAACGTACCTTGCTTTGCGACGGATCTTGACGTGAAAGTTACCGATGTAGCCAGTGACCTCTTCTACTTCTGAATATGCAAACAATTTTATTTTTGGATGTAACCCGACATCCATCATCCTCGGACCGAGGATTCAAATAGCTCAGTCCATGGTGGGGAACGATTTATTTATGTGGGTCATCAATCCACCAATGGATGGCTCCCTCTCCACCAGATAGACCTGATATCCCGCATCTGCCAGATCCAAGGATGTTTGAATCCCGGCTATTCCTGCGCCAACGACTAAAGCTGCACGTGTAACCGGTACTTCGAGCTCTTCTTGAGCCTCCAGAAACCTGGCTCGTGCGACGGCAATTTTAATAATGTCTTTTGCCTTTTCAGTTGCACCTTCCCTATCATGAGAATGGACCCAGCTGCAGTGCTCCCGAATATTCGCCATTTCAAAAAGATAAGGATTCAATCCGGTATCAGCACAGCAATTTCTGAATGTTGATTCATGCATCCTGGGTGTACAACTGGCAACAACAACCCGGTTCAGGTTTTTTTCTCTAATATAGTGCTTGATCTCTTCCTGGCCAGGTTCCGCACAAGTATACCGATTCTTGATTGCCAATGCCACATCTGGTATGGTGCTTGCCCATTCAGTCAGCTCGTCGCAGTCTACTGTACCAGCAATATTAATTCCGCATTCGCAAACGAAGACCCCAATTCGTGGTTTATCCAACACGTCAATTACCTCCTTGCTATTGGTCTTGTGGGTTAATGAGTATATTTATCAAAGCCGATAGCAAAAGAAATATTTCGACTTGAAAAAATTCTTTAACCCAAAAATACCCCTTTGAAGGGGGACAGGGGGATGTTTGAATAGTGGCTGAATATGGCAACATCCCCCTGGCCCCCTTCGAAGGGGGAATCCGCATATTCAGGTTATAAAGAATTTCCAAATATCGCTTAGGGATCTTTAAAAAATAACTTGCAACTATTCACCACATCACCGGAGTCGGGGGGATTATGATTCAAAACGATGGAAAACAGGACGTTTTCCAACAGCTCCATGGATGGATTCATGCGTGTTTTGAATTATAATCCCCTCGACGGAGGGGAGCTGAATAGATACAATAACTTTACATAATCTATTTGCAAAAGTCCCAAAAGCACTGGACATTTTGCAAACAGAATGTGAATTAATTTTTTAGCCGACCCTCAAGTAAGACACCGTGAGACCAATGTTGTTAAATCCTGAATTTCGATAATGGAATCTTCCTCCATTTTCCGATCAGATAAAGCGCACTTGAAATGAATTTGGCATTTTGGACAGGAGGTAATCAGCAGATCTGCGCCTGTCGCTTTTGCCTCTTTTAATCTTGCGGTCTGAATCTGTTTTGAGTATGTCCCGCAGCTTAACCAGCCGCTGGTTCCGCAACAAACGCCACTGGCTCTGTTCCCTTGCATTTCATGTAGTTCAACGCCATCAATCGCTTTGATGATATTCCTGGGTTCATCATAAATTCCGGATAACCTGCCTAACCGGCAAGGATCTTGAAATGAAACATTTTTATCCAACTTTTTCAGTTTTATATTCGCTAGATTTTCAGACAGGAACTCCGAAATATGTACAACCTCTACCTCCAAATTACCCACAATTTTTGGATATTCTGTTTTTAAGGTATGGTAACATTCAGCACAGGAAGTAATCACTTTTTTCGCCTTGGTTTTTTTGATTTCTTCCATATTTATTTGAGCCAGTTTTTGGTACTCTTCTACATCTCCTCCCCACAGCAAGTCATGCCCACAACACCTTTCATTCTTCATGATGGCAGGTTCAATGCCTAATTTATTCAGTATTTTAATGGTGCTTGTGGCGATGCTCAGCGTATCTGGTTTCAGTTTTTCAAAAAAATTATCATAATAGGGAAGACAACCAACAAAATATAGCACGTCTCCCGTTGTTTGAATTTTTAAATCTGAGTTAATCCAGTCAAACCTGTTTTGATTTATTCCGGAGGAGGCCATCATCTTCATCCAGGCATGAGGCCCTCCGTTATGAGGAGGATATATGGCATATCCTCCCCAGTTTCGGCACTCTGCCCGGAGATCCTGTATCAACTCATAAAAATGTACATCCAGATCACATATTTCATCACAGCGTCCGCAGTTTAGACACGACCACAGCAGACCGTCATCCATCAAATCCGGATTTTCATGGAGCGCTTTGCGCATGATAATTCTGGGATAGAACGATTCATTAATCTGACCAATGGGGCAGACAGAACTACATTTGCCGCACTCAACACAATTATAAATCTGCCTTTTTCTAAGAACGCCCAGCAAGGCCTCTTTTCTTTCTTCTTCTGTTTTCACTATTTCAAATCCTCTATTTTTTTACAGAATGAACGAACAATTTTGTTTATCTTATGGGGTTGATCCGGCGATAAACGTTCAAATCTGATTCTTTGAGGTTCAAGTCCGATTGTTTGAATAACTTTTTTGGCAACGTGATAATGTTCCGTTGTTTCCTGTATCGCTGAATAATGGCAGGCCTTTTCATAACATCCGATTCCCAGGACACCTTTTGCTCCCTGTTCAAAAGTTTTGAGGATCTGAGCAGAACTGATGCGAGCGGAGCAGAGAACCCGGATCATATTCAGGTTGGAAATCTGTTCAATATCACGGGTCATCTCGTATGACCAGTTACAGATAAAGGCAACGATTTTCTTCTCAACCAATGACTCCCGGGAAAGGTAATCAAGTTGTGAGTCACTAAAATAATTGATCGTTATTGCGCTTGAAGGACAGACAGAAGGACAAACACCGCAGCCGCGACAAAGATCTTCATCAATTTTAGAAATATAAACGCCGCTACCCCTGTTTATCAGTTTTGGTGCAGAGTAGAGACAGACCTCTACGCAATCGCCACATCCTCTACAGATCTCACTATTCATTGTGGCCATCAAGGACTTAACTTCTATGGGATGTGATTGTTTCCTCTCCCAAATAAGCTGCCCATTCATAAGCTGACCATTTCTTGGAAAAGAGTCGTATTGAACTCTCAATAATGAACCGGTAGTTTCTCCTTGTGGGTACAGAATGACCAATCTTTTACTGCAGTCAGGATTGCATATATCGCATTCCATGCAAGGGCCACACTTCAAGCATCTTTTGGCCTCCTCCATTGCTTCTTGCGCGGAAAAACCCAAATCTACCTCTTTGAGTGTGTTTCTCTCATATCGAGATAGTCTAGGCATTTTGACTTGTTCTTCATGCACAGTTTGTTGGATCTCTACCTCGTACTCAAGCGGTTGGCGTTCTCCATCAGGTTTTTTTAATGACGCCCTTTTTAAATAAGAAGCTATAGATTTAGCCGCTTTGCGGCCTGAAGCGATCGCTTCTATAGTGGTTTTTGGACCAGTGGCACAATCGCCTGCTGCAAATATGCCCTTAATGTTTGTTGATAAAGAATAGGGATCTACTGAAAATGAATTTAAAACAGAAAATCTGAAATGATCTTTTTCTTGAAAAGAAGATAAATCCGGTTCCCGATTTATCGTAGACGTAACCTTGTCTGCCTTAATCATAAAATTTGAATTCTGTAATGGAAGCGGTCTTTTTCCTCTATATGGCCCCAGAACAGATTCTGTTTTAAGGCACTCTATTCCGATAACGGTTCCATTTTCTCCAACGATCTTGACCGGGCAGGTTTGAAAGTAGATTTTTACGCCTTCTTCTTCGGCTGCTTGAATATGGGGCTCAGGCACAGGCATTTCAGTTCTGGACCGTGCATAAATTATCGTGACATTCTGGAAGCCCATTCTTTTTGCACTTCTGGCCAGATCAACGGATGCCCTGTCTCCACCAATAACAGCGATACTCTCATTGATCTTGACCTGTTCTCCACGATTTACCTTTTTTAGAAAGTCCAGAAAATCAATGATTCCCTTATATTTATTTGCACCGGGAATATTGGGCTTTAACGCTTTATGGGCGCCTATGGCAAAAAGGATGGCATGATGATTCTTCTGCAGAGTTTCTAAAGAGATGTCTACGCCGATTTTTACATTGGTCCTGATTTCCACTCCCCATTCTTTAATGCCTTCTATTTCAAAACGGACAATATTTTTTGGAAGGATGAAAGGAGAAATTCCGTGCATTAACATCCCTCCTGGCTCTGCTGACGCTTCAAAAACAGTCACGCCATAACCTGATCTGGCCAAATCGTTGGCTGCGGTGAGTCCCGTGGGACCCGACCCGACAATTGCGATTTGCTTTTTCTTTTTTCGGTCGATTTTTCCAACTTTTACCCGACCATTTTTAAATTCATAATCGGCAAGAAATCTCTTAAGGTAACAAATCGCTACAGGCTGATCTACATAGTTTCGTTCACACTCATTTTCACAAGGGTGAATACACACCCTTCCACAGATGCCCGGAAAAGGATTATCGCGTTTAACCACTTCAACTGCTTTTTCAAACTCTCCTGCGGCGATTAGACCAAGATATGCTTTGACCGGTGTATCGATTGGACATGCCATCTGGCAGGGCGATTTTTCTATTCTTCTTAAATTAAACTGCCCGGGGACACTATCAGGAAGCTGAAGAATAACATTTTCGCTTTCCAATATAGAATGTATTTTTTCAGACATTTGCTATTCCCTTATTCTATTCAGTGTACCAATAAAATCTTCTATTTCTTCTTTTCTACTATCTCTTCCTAAAAAAATAGGATGCGTTTCTAACTGGTCTAAGAATTTTTGTTCCACTTCGCATTTCCAGCATCTGAACGAATTTGCGCATATCGCTCCTTCCGTGATACCCATCAGCGAATATCTGCAGAATCGATCTCTGCCTGTTAAGGAACGGAACGTATCCAACTTTTCAGAATCTACTTTGATATAATCTGTCGGGCAAACCCAGGCACAGGTACCGCAGGCAATGCAGTCAGGTGGGGTCTGATCGAATGGGGTGGCTATTGTGCGGGAAAACCCGCGGCCCTTGTAGCCGATCGCAGCAACTCCCACCACTTCACGGCAAACTCTCACACATAGTCCGCAAAGAATGCATCCCTTGATATTGGGTTCGAAGCGGGAGGATACGATGCCGATATCTTTGGCAATTTTCTGCAAAGTTGGATCAGTGGGGATACAGGCCAGCAGGAGTTCAACAACCAGTTGTCGGACATTGTGGACTTTGTCGGTTTCGGTCTCCACCTTCAACCCATCCGCTACTTCGTAGATACAGGCTGTGACCAGACGGGTTCTGTTTTTATGGGTGATTTCAACCACGCACATGCGGCAGGAACCGTAAGGTTTTATCTCGTCGTTATCGCACAAATGCGGTATGTGAACATTATTCTCCCGGGCGGTGTTGAGGATGGTGGACCCCACCGGAGCTTCCAGTTCCTGTCCGTTAATGGTTAAGCTTACTGTTTTAGGCATAATGAGCTCACTTTGAAAACGATGGTTTTCGGCAGCTCCTTTCATCCCGCCAGCAAATCGACCCCAAATTCGTACCCTTTCTGTAGTGCTTCCTGGTTTTTTACGATAAAACGGGCCGGCACAGAACCTGGCAATGCATTCAGGACGGATTCCCGGTTCAAGACTTTTGTAATGGCAGTGAAAAATCCAACCATAATAATATTGGCGAAAATTCTGTTTCCCAGTTCTTCGGCAAAACGAGTTGAAGGAATAGAATAGGCTTTAACATCATTCTCGATAGATCCGAGTTTGACCAGGTCGCTGTCAGTCAGCAAAAGGCCGCCTTTCTTCAAGTCGATGGCGTATTTGTAATAGGCCTCCTGAGACATGGAAACCAGAATATCTGTCTGATGAATATAGGGGTATTGAACCGGCGTGTCTAAAATCACCAGTTGGACGGAGCAGGCACCTCCTCTTGCTTCCGGCCCGAAACTCTGGGTGGTGGTGGCATATTTGCTATCAAAAATGGAGGCAGCCTTTCCGATCAACAGTCCGGACTTAATGATCCCCTGCCCGCCAAAACCGGATAATCTAATGTCCATTATCAGGCCCCCTGTATGGTAAGAACCGGTCCCCCAGTTTCTTTTTAAGTATTTGGTTTCTGTATGCGATAAATGATGGTTTATCTTTATCGACAAATTTACCAACCGTAATTGGTGTACCAAAATCAATGTCGATACCACTGGTATCGGCTCCATTATCAATAATGGCGCTTTCCTGATAAAACTTCATCAAATCCAGACCCGTTCCCAGTTTGTTGCGTCTGGCGTAGGCAGTTGGACAGGGAGAGATCACCTCAACAAATGAAAAGCCGGGTTTACAAAGGGCTTCGGAGATTGAATCGGACAATCTTCTCACATGCAATGCTGTCCATCTGGCTACATAGACAGCCCCACTGGATTCTGCCAGAAAGGGGAGATTAAAGGGGTGCTCATAACATCCAAATGGTGTCGTTGAAGCGTTGGCTTCGATCGGGGTGGTCGGTCCAGCCTGTCCCCCTGTCATGGCGTAAATGAAATTGTTGATGCAGATCACGGTCAGATCCATGTTTCTTCTGGCAGCATGAATGAGATGATTTCCGCCAATGGCCGCAATATCGCCATCACCGCTGATGACAACAACCTTCAACTTCGGATTTCCCAGAGCAAGACCGGTAGCAAAGGGGATTGCGCGACCATGAGTCGTGTGAAATGAATCCAGCCGCAAGTAGCCGGCGGCCCTGCCTGAGCATCCGATCCCTGAGACCACGCAGACTTTTTCACTCTCGAGTCCCGATTTTTGAAGTCCGGAAATAAAGGCCGTGATAACGACACCGATCCCGCAGGTGGAGCACCAGATATGAGGCAGCCTTTCCTCTCGTAAAAAAGTTCCCCTCAGGGGACGAAAATCATCCTCCGGTTCAGGAATATTCAGGCGATCTGTTGTCTCAACCTCATTCATTTTGCCCCCTCCATGACTGCATTGAAAATCATTTCAGGATTATGGACAGTTCCTCCTGCATGAGGTACGCAAATTGTTTTAGCTTGTCCGGCAGCACAGCGCTCAACCTCCAGAGATATTTGTCCCAGATTGAGTTCCGGAACCACGAAGGCTTTAACCTTTTTTGCAAACTCCCTGATTTTCTTCTCCGGAAAGGGCCAAATCGTAATCAGTCTCAGCAGTCCGGTTTTGATTCCTTTTTCCCGGGCTTTGTCCAACGCTGCCAAAGCGACTCTGGAAGTAATACCGTAGGTTATAATAATAACGTCGGCCTCTGCGACCTGGTCTTCCTCAATAATTTGAATCTGTTCTCTGTTTTTATTTATTTTATTAACCAAGTGGGATACATTTTTTTCCTGAGCTTCAGCCGTAATGATGGGATATCCACGTTCATCATGGGTTAACCCGGTGGTGTGGATAAAATAACCATCCCCGGCCTTGATCAGCGGGCAAATCACACCCGGGTCATCAAAATTGTATGGTCGATAGGCAGCCTTGTCCCCTTTATAAAAATTCCTGGGCGTGATCTCGATCTCTTCAGCCTCCGGAATAACGACCCGCTCAGACATATGCCCCACACACTCATCCATCATAAACAGAACAGGAACCCGCCATTTTTCTGCCAGATTGAAAGCGGTAATCGTCAGGTCAAAGCATTCCTGGGGCGAGTTTGGAGCGAGGGCAATTATTTCGTAATCCCCATGGGAACCCCAACGAGCCTGCATGATATCTGCTTGTCCGGGAAGGGTTGGGAGTCCGGTGGATGGTCCTCCCCTCTGTACGTTGATTAAGACGCAGGGAGTTTCCATCATGACTGCCAATCCCAGGTTTTCCATCATTAAGGAAAAACCGGGTCCTGACGTGACGGTCATGGATTTGGAACCTGTCCAGGCAGCCCCGACAACCGCAGCCATGGATGCCAATTCATCTTCCATCTGAATGAACATCCCACCAACCAACGGAAAACGACCCGCCATGTGCTCTGCCACTTCGGTTGAGGGCGTGATCGGATACCCGGCCAGGAAACGGCAACCGGCGGCAATCGCACCTTCCGCGCAGGCAATGTCACCATCAATATAGTGCGCTCCTGTGGCTACACCTAGTGGATCAGCTTTCATAAGACCTCTTTTTGATCAATGACTTCACTGATTTTTTGCGAAGCAGTGCCTGATTCCAAAGAAAAAATAGCGAATTCGGGACAGATTATTTCACAAAGGTGGCAGTTGATACAGGCATCCTTTTTGACAAGGTAGGGTGGATGATACCCTTTTCGATTAAACTCGGAAGACAGCTTGAGAATATTTCTGGGGCAGTACTCAACACAAAATCCACATCCCTTACATCTTTCCGTCAGAATGCGTATCTCACCCCGGGGAATCTGAACTGTTTCCAAGTCTAACGGCGTACGCCAGTGTTTCATGACTGAAATTGAAAACAGGATTGATGAAAAAGTGTTCAGTGAATTACACTGTTTCCAGCGAGCCTAAACTTTCAAACTCTTCATAATATGTTTCAATTTTGTTCCATATCTCATCCAGGTTGCAGCGCATCAAGATAAGATCCTGCTTCCGGCCATTTACATCCATGACCATGTTTTTCATGACGGCTTCCTGCTTGAATCCCAACCGTTCAAAGATTTTTTTTGCTTCCACCTGAGGAGACATCAACTCCACAACCATCTCTTCAACCTTTTCCTTGATCGCCAGTTCGTACAATTCTCCCGCCATGACCATGCCCAGTCCGAGACGTTTATAATCACTGGCAACGATAATGCGGTATTCAGCCAGGTGTCTTTTCCACCCGTAGGGATTCAGTTCAAGAGCCGCATCAGCAATAATTTTTCCCTCGACCACGGCCGCAATCCTCCTGACATTTGCATTTTTTTGGAGTCGTTGTTCAACAATTTTCCGATCGATGACTTTAACCCTGAGATAAGCCTGGTCTTCAGGTTGAAGCTTTTGGAAAAATGCAAATGACTCGTCTGCATCTGCCCTTGTTAAAGCGCGAACTTCAACTGAAGTCCCATCTCTCAATTTTATCGGTTTCCCCATGCCTCTACCTCCTCTTGAATTAGAGTTGGAATGCTGATTTCTGGCGCCCCTTCACTTCCTGACATATTCATTAAATTTGAGCATAAAACCAGAATGAAAACAGGTCAGGTAAAATCAGGTAAAAACTTCGCGCAAGGTTACAGTATATCCATGCTTTTGTCAACGAAAATATAACTATCAAGAAATGAGGTCAGGGCCCGTATGTCGGAAGTTACACAATGAGGCTGCTTGACCTGTTTTTTTTGTGGTTTTTAATAAAGGGCCAGAATGACCCCAATTGGAAGAAGTTAAGAAATTACTTTTTCGGTGTCGCCGGAAACTGTTCCCTTTTCTGACCATCCGGGTCAGGAATTTGCTGCCGTCCAGAATCACTGAGCAGGGAACCGTCTTTGAACTTCAAACCCGAATTGTCAGGACAAAATATTCAGCCCCAACTCTGTCATGATTCTGGCTTTGAGTTTGTATTTTTCCACTTTGAAGGTGGGGGTGACGGGCAGTTCATTCACAAAACGTACATGTTTGGGGATCATGTATCTGGGCATTTCGGAAGCCATCCAGGTTCTCAATTCTGTCTCTGACAGTTCTGCATCCTGGTTCAGGACTATAAAAGCCGCGATATCCTCTTCACTGCCTTCAATGGCATCAACAGGAAAAGCCGCACTGTTATTGATGGCAGGATGTCCGTTGATCAGTCCTTCCACCTGATGGGATGACATATTCTCGCCCCGGGCTCTTATGAAACCGCCGATGCGGTCCACAAAACAGAAGATATCTCCTTCCTGAACGATAATGTCACCGCTGTAATACCATTCATCCTTAAGGGCCTCAGACGTGGCGTCTGGTTTATTGAAGTACTCCTTGAGGATCAGTGAAGGCAGCTTAGGCCTGATGACCAGTTGCCCCGGCGAGCCAGAAGAGACCGGCTGGCCATTGTCACCCAGAATGGCTATTTCTTGCAGGAGAGCCGGTTTCCCCATAAATCCCTTCATCACATCTTCCTGTCCCGGCACCAATGGCATATTGATCTTTTTAATCAAGGCCCGCATCTCATCTTTGGTATGCCCGCTGCGCAGTTCCGGAGGAGTACCTTCTTCATCCCCCATTTCATCGATGCAGCCACCGAAAACGCCCCCAGCTTCAGTAGATCCGTAACCGATCGTAATAAAGTCGATACCAAACCGTTCAGCCATTTCATGGTGATTTTCAGCCAGCGGTTGCATATGGACCATTTTCAACGTATTGTTTCTGTCTTCAGGCGTGGCTTCCTGCATCATCAGCCAGGGCACCATCACATCCAGCAGAATGGCGAATGTGCCTTTACATTTTTTGATCCGGTTCCAAAAGTCGGTGGGACTGAATCTATCCCAGACGGCTACCTGGCAGCCAGACCAGGCTGCTCGCACCACATTATAAAATGCCCCCGCGACATGATATAAAGGTAAATCGTTATAAATGACGTCATCGGGGTGAGCCAGATTGAGCCCGGGAAATAGATAGTTGTGAAGATAACGGTGGGGTTGCAACACGCCTTTCGGATTCCCAGTTGTGCCGGAGGTATAGATGATATTGGCGATGTCACTGTCTTGTAACGGTACACCTGGATTTGAGGTAGTCCCTTCAAGGAGCTCTCCGAAAATAGCCTGCCGCAAACCACCATCTAATTTCACGGTTGCAGCTGCTGCATCGAAATCGTGATCGCTTTTGCGGGGCTGGTGTAGAATAGTCAAAAGAGCTGGAATCTCGGATTTGACGTGATTGATCTCGCTTACAAAATTCTGCTCTGTAATCAGCAGAGATGGATTTGTGTCGTTAATCTGATATGAAAGCAACTTGCCTTTGAAATTGTAGTTTATCGGGCAGTAGACGGCACCCAGTTTCCAGATGGCAAACATGGATATGGTGGTGACCACCGGATTAAAAAGCATTAAAGAAACGCGGTTTCCCTTCTCCAGCCCGAGAGACCGCAGGTTGTGAGCAACGCTGTTGGCCAGTTGATTAAATTCACCAAAAGTATACCCCCTGTCTTCCTCACCATAATAAAAGAAAACCTTATCCTTCCGGGTCTCAGCTAATTCTTCAAATTTTTCGATAAATGTGTTGCCAAACGGCTTGAGTTGGCCTTCCAGTTCCTGCATGTCCATAACCTTCCTTCTATATTCTGATTAAACCGTGCAGCCGACTACCAGAATTCGGTCGCCGGTTGCGGGTTGAGCTTAAAATAACTTGTAATGTAACGCTCTGACTACCAGATGGGAGGGGCTTTGTCGAGAGTAACCTGCCAGCCGGCAGGAAATTCTGGCAATGTTCAAATGAAGATTGGGCGTAACTATTCACCACATTGACGGAGTCGGGGGGATTATGATTCAAAACGATGGAAAACAGGACGTTTTCCAACAGCTCCATGGATGGATTCATGCGTGTTTTGAATTATCATCCCCTCGATGGAGGGGTGCTGAATAGATACGGTTGGGCAAGGGTATTTAAGGTATTAATCGGAGCTTGTGCGAAATTGGGATAGTCTGCTTGAAGATCGGTTTTGTTCCTGGGCCCACTGATCACTATCCGAAACACGAATGTTCCAGAAATAGGTCTGATCAGGCTTTAAAACACCTTCAGGCACAGAATAGGACACCATATCTTTCACAGATTTTGTGCGATGAATTCGGGTTTTGTTTTGATTAAAGATGTTTATTCGATAATAGACAGGCACATCTGTCTTGACGGCTTTCCAGGATAGGTTAGGCGTTGTGGTTTGTGGCCTGTCTCCCTTACTTGCGGTCATAGATTTAGCTGCCGGAACGGGAATCGTGATGCTGGCAGACTGGGTATCGGTTGCTATTCCGATGCTGTCCTGGCTGATAACGGTAAAGGTGTAAGAGCCAATATCGGGAAGTCCTGGTATTTCAATATAAAAATCTCTTAGCTGAGGATAGAATGTAAAATCCGTTTTGTTGATTGGCAGTTTTCCATGGGGACCTGTAACCACAATCTCGATGATATCGTTTGGCAGCCTGCCGCGAAAATTCTTTCCTACCAGGATCTCAATTTGTGTCACACTGCCGGCCCGGGTTTTTTTGACATGTCTTATCTCCCCAATCACAGGAATACCTGCAGAAATTAAATCACGCAGTGCCTTTTGATCATACCACCTGCCGGACGCCATCACTCCCAGGGGGTTTTTAATATGCTTAACGTTTTCCAGCGGATTCTTTAGTAATAGAATCAGATCGGCCCGTTTACCGATCTCGATGGTGCCGAAGTCGTCTTTGCCAGTCATTTCTGCGACCGTTTTTGTGGCATTTATCGTACCGGTGGCAATAGCTTCGTATGGTGTGAATCCATTTTCTATTAAGATCCGCAGTTCATTGTGAATGGAAAAACCGGGGACGAGGCCCATACCACCGGTTCCCGCATCGGTGGCCAGGAGCAATGGAACCCCTGCTTTTTTTAATTCCACCAATAAAAGCGTGTCCAAACGGAACTTAAAATGAGCAAAAGCCTCCCCGCCTTTAAACTGCATTTGATGTTTTTCCCTGCCCTGACGGAAGAGTCCCAGATAGCCATTCATCAGGTATCTATTTTCCTCCCGCTGAGCAAACGTCTTGGCATGATGCAATTTTTGAATAATGACATCGTCCACTGCCAACGTCGTGCAAACAGGTGTTTTGGAAACACGCATTTTTTCGACGACTTCAGAAACAGGCTTTTTGAAAACCGTCCTGAGTTCTTCTTTATCATGCTCTAAAAATTTCTCGTATTGTTGAAATGTTTGACCAATAACATAGGGAAGCCAACGATTCCCTCGCAGCTTTTTATTCCGATCAAAGTCAACCCATTCCCAGACCAATTCCTCGATATGAGCAATTTCGTTCATGCCGGCCGACAGGGTACCATCCAGACCAACTTGAAATGGAATATGTCCGGCGGAATACAACTGAAGTCGCTTCACCGCGGCCATGCCTTCGGCGAACTCCTTTCTGGTCAGAAATGAATAAAACTTGATGAAATCGAATCCTTTCTCTTTCTGGATTTCTACCTCTCCTGCCGGATTGTTAATTGGACCAAACAATATTTTGCCGCAGGTATAAATAGTTGGCCCCGCAAGGTATCCTTTTGCGATGGCACGGCGCCAATGAAGACCATGATCTGCGGGTCTTCCAATCGGGCCGAAATCCCTGATGGTGGTAACGCCGTTAGCCAGATACAGACTCAAGGGAGAAACAGGCCAGTTCCCACTCTGCCAGTCGTGCCGGGTATGCATGTGCATGTCGGCCAGGCCGGGCATTAAATATTTTCCCGAACCGTCTATGATCGTGGTATTCACAGGTATCTCCACATCATTGACCGAACCGATGGCAACAATTCTTGAATCCTTGACCAGCACGGTTTGTGCTTTGACAATCTTTTCAGATGTCATGGGCACAAGATTGATGTTTTTAATTGCAATACCAGAGTTATTGGCTGTGTATCGAGGATATTCTTTTTTCCTGTTTTTATGACAACCGGAAACAACTAAGAATGAGATAAGTAGAAGTAGGAGGTTTCTATTCATTCCTTTTTTGTGGGTTTGCCCTTCGCAGCACCCCAACCGGAATTTCAGTCAAGGGCGGGCGGTTTTGTACTTGAATAATGGGATCAAGATGGACTGTCGGGATAAACGTATCTTCTGGGAATTATTCAGTCAAGTAAGAAATACGTTATGATGTGAAGATGTTGCGCCTTTTTTTTAGCTTGCCTCTGACCATCATGCAGGGGGTATCGCACTGCATATTCACTGTCTTGGCTGCTTCCTGTGGAATCCCCTCGTTTAAGAGTGAAAGTCCTCTTTTTTGTAGGCGGGATTAGGATACTGGTAAAATCCCCTGCCGGTCTCTTTTCCCAATTTCCCATTCTGGATCATAGCGTCCAGATAGTCTGTAGCTCTTTTCAGCTCGTCCAGCTCGGGGTCATCATCGCCAAACATGGCTTTCAGAAATGTGGCCTGTTCTTTCAGCTGTTTTGCCACCACATCGATCCCCCGATCATCCATAATTCCAAAGGGGCCGATGTTGGGACTGTGGGTCAACATCCAGGAGAGATCGACGTCTTCGGTGTCACAGACCCCATCTACCACTAAAAGAATGGCTTGTTTCAATATGGCGTTGATGACAGGGTCGATCAGCTCCTTGTTTTCTGTCACCCCTTCTAAAAAATCTGAGTTCAGAAACTCAGGGTCCGGGAAGGTATAAAACCCTTTACCGGCTTTCATTCCTATGTCTCCGCGATCCATATATTCTTTAATGCTGTCCCTGATCCCTTCCATAATTTCCCTTTTCTGGTCATGCAGTGCCGGGCCTTCCTCAGCGGACTTCTTTAAGCTCCCAACTATTATATCATAGACCACATTCAGTCCTACATGATCAAGCATGGCAAAAGGACCTCCGGCCTTTCTTTCAAATTCCGCACTATCATTGTAATATCTCTGGTTCAGGATCCAGGCCTGATCAATCTCCTGATATGTTCCCGCGCCAGTATACTTTAATACCATGGCTGTGCTCAACAGAGAACCAAACAGGGTATTGTGAATGTAACCGGCGTTTTCTTTTTTAAGGACAATTTCAACTTGATTTTGACTGCGAACAAACCGTTTTAACGCTTCAATTGTTGCCGAAGACGTCCGAGGACTGGCGACCAGGTCCACCAGTTTAGTGGGTTGATGAAAATGCATGGCCGCAAAACGTGCCCCATCTTCTACTGCGTTTTCGATATCAGAAAGCAAGATAGTGGAAGAGTTGGTCGTCATGATGGCATGGGCTGGCAGCAGTTTCTCAAATTTTTTGTGGGTTTCCCTTTTCAGATCCACCTGCTCGAAAACTGACTCGCTTAAAAGGTCCGCATTTGCGGCCGCCGCAGTCGCGTCAGTGGTTCGGGTAATGCGGCTGAGTCCTTCCTCGATTGCCGCAGAAGTGGTAAATCCCATCTCGACCAAGGCTTCGCCCCATGTTCTCTGCCTTTCCTCCGAATTCTGCAGGGCCTCTTCCGAAACGTCATACAACCAGACTTCATAGCCTGCAATGGCAGACACAATGGAGTTGAAACAGCCCATGGTTCCGGCTCCTACAAAACAGACCTTTTTAACCCCCTCAATTGGCATACGTACTCCCTAAGAATTGACATACTGGTTCCAATGCTTCCCGGTCGAGATAACGGAAAAAAAGCTTAAATTCAAAAAATATCGTTCGTTTGCGGGTTGTCCCATTGGATTCCGGCTTTTGCCGGAATGACAAGTGATACCCCGCTGCTTGCGGCGTCCTGTCATCCCGGACGCCGATCCGGGATCCAGTCTAACACATTCCTGGATCCAGTCTAACACATTCCTGGATTCCGGCTTTTGCCGGAATGACAAGTGATACCCCGCTGCTTGCGGCGTCCTGTCATCCCGAACGCCGATCCGGGATCCAGTCTAACACATTCCTGGATTCCGGCTTTTGCCGGAATGACAAGTGATACCCCGCTGCTTGCGGCGGAGTAATTCATTGATAACGGCAGGAATTAATCCGGACCTTCCCTGTTAAGTAAACAATTACTTAGTAATGTGGATAAATATTTTCTCAGTTCAAGACAGTTGTCAAGAATTTTTTTGGCTATTTGCAGATCTCAGCAATCCCTGAGCCAGGCCTGGGCCTGGCTGACTGGAACGTGCGAGAGGTGAAAAGGATACTTATACAGGGATCTTACCCCGGCTGTGCATACTTTTCGCCAGGTACAAGAGTGGTGTATCGAGGGCTGCCACAAGCCATTTCAACAGGTAGGTCGTGATTAGGATTTCCAGAAATACATTCATCGGAAACAACCCGTAAAAGGCGATGGTGGAAAAGATCACAGAATCCAACAGTTGGCTGACCATTGTACTGGCGTTGTTTCGCAACCAGATATGTTTTGTGTCGGGGAATTTGGTCTTCCAGAAATGGTAGGCTTTGATATCATGCAGTTGGGAAATCAGGTAGGCTACCAGGCTGGCCAGAGCAATTCTCGGCATGATCGAAAACAGTGTCGAGAGGCTTTCATGGGCGAAATCGCTGCTGTGAGGGGTGAAAAGGAGTGCAACCTGCATGAAAGCGGTCATCGCAATCAATGAAAAGAAGCCAATGGCAACAGCTTTCTGGGCATCTTTTTTCCCATGATTTTCACTGAGAATATCTGTTGCCAGAAAACTGGTGGCATAGACAATATTTCCCAGTGTGGCGACTACGCCAAAGAGTTCGATCGTTTTCAGTACCTGGATGTTTGCCACAATGACAGCAATCGGTGTCCAGATGTAGAGTCCTGTTTTACCAAAAATTCGATAAGCCAGCAGAATCGCCGCAAAGTTCAGGAGCAGCAACAATACCCAGTACAGTTCGTTCATTTTGTCCTCGTTGTTTTTGTTAAGGCTGGTGCTTCGACAGCCGTAATTGGAATTAATAGTTTACCCGTTAATAATAGTCCGCTGAAAGAAAGTGGTCAATCAGGTAACCATCTATAATGTAATATTGGTCAGCAATGTCCGGTTAGGCTTTTACAACGTAAAAGCTGAATGAAAAAAGGGGGACACGATACAAGAATCGTGTCCCCCTTTTTAATTTTTCGTTGTGCCTTCGAATATTTACTTTTATGGATTTGCTTTGCCGGTCTCACGTACGGTTGCCAGAAAATCACTCAGTTCCTGAATGGTCCGGAGGGGATTCTCTATGGCCGTCATGTGTCCGATGCCTTCGATGATCACGTGTTTGTTGTCCGGTATCTCTCGGGCCAGTATTTCACTGGGTTTAATAAACATGAGATCGAATTCTCCCAGCAGTACCAGGGTCGGGCATTTGATCTGCCTGAGGCCCTTGACCATGGGATTTGGATCGGCATAAAACTGTTCCATGAAAGTGCCAACCGCCACAGGATCCTGACGCTGTACAAATCCCTCATAGATTTGCCACATCTCCTCTTTTTCCGGATGTTCATCCATCTTGAACAGGAAGACCCCGGGATTGGCCCTGACATAAGCGTTTCTCTCTTCAAGAGCAGTGCTTTTGAAAAATTCTGCTCCCGCGAGATGCATCTGTCTAGCCTCCTCCGGGTCGATTTCGCTGAATTCAGCTGGTGTCTCCGGGACTGTGGCCGATCCGGTGTCGGTCAGCATCAGGCTGATTAGCCGTTCTGAAGATGTCATGGCGTAACGCACGGCTGCCATGCCCCCGGTGGCGTGACTCAGGATGTGAAATTTGTCCAGTCCCAATTCATCAGCGATCAGGTCAAAATCATTGGCCATGGTTGCCACATCATAGCCAAAGGGCTGGCCATCAATCCTGGTCCGGCCATGACCCCGCATATCCATCGAGATCACCCGATAGTTTTCGGCCAGTTTAGCCGTGACCCCGGTTTCACTCCAATAGGTGCCGTCTTCGGACAGACCATGGGTGGTGATGATCGGTTCCCCTTCACCAAAGTCTTCATAGTAGATTTTGACATGACCTTTTTCTAAGAACGCCATAAAATTCCTTTATAAGGTTGTTAGGCCGAAAGCCGGAGACTGCAGGTCCCTTCTACTTTGCTCAGGGGCCGCTGTTTTGTCTTTCAATCTTCAGTCTATTTTTTGACCATTTTAATACGATGCAGATTGTACACGTACTCGCCATGGGCTTGCCAGTTATAGTCAATCCTGTCTGAATGGGCATAGATCATGTTGGCACCAAGTAGGACGGGGCCTCCCGAAGATTCATCCAGGATTGCATGAATTTTATTCAGGAGTTTCAGCCGTTTGGCCTCATCCATCTCCTTGGCCTGTTCTGCAACTAGGGCATCCAGCTCTTTTACTCTGGGGCGGGTGGCCCACGAAGAATAGGGGCTGTCACTGACAATGCTCATCTGCAGGCGGATGCTGGGGTCTCTGCCGCCGCCCCAGGCATAAAGTGTCATGTGTCCTTCCCTGGGGTCGCGATTCCGATTGTAGGTCGCTGCGATCCCTGCCTCCAATTGCTGGAGCTTAATGGTGAGACCCACTTTACTCAGATAGCGTTGCACCATGGCAGCGATCATGCTCGAATTAGGCACTGAACTGGAGTAGGACAAAATCATGGGATCTCCAGGCTTGTATTTGCTTTTTTTAATGAGTTGCCTGGCTTTTTCCGGATTAAACTCATCTGAGAACTTTGGATCATAGCCCAGCTCTGATTTAGAGGCATAAATCCACATGGGATATCCCTCCCCCAGAAAGACGCGATCAACTATCTCCTGGCGATTGATGGCATATGAGAGCGCATCCGTGAGTGTTGAGTCCTTGAAAATAGGGAAGTTGTCAGGTTTAACGGACAGTCCGAACAGACTGGGGACTCTGCTTTCTCGTTTTATCACCACATGCTTGTTCCGTTTCAACCGTTTCAGATTATGCGGCAGTATATTACTGACGATATCCACTTCACCGGTCTCAAGCATCGCCAGTCGGGTTACATCATCTGGTATTGTCATAAATCTCAGTGTTTTATAATCCAACTTCCATGTGGGATGCTCCCTCCAGGCTTCAAAAAGGACATACTCCCCTGATTTACGTTCCACAAATTTAAAGGGGCCACTACCCACAGGATGTTTGCGGAACTTCTCGCGTCCCACCTTTTCATAATATTTCTTGGAGACGATTCCGATCCAGAACAGTTCCTTCCAGGGGGCGTAGGGCTCGTACAGGTGAAAAATAAGATTATAGTCGTCAATCACCTCGATCTCTTCAATTTCATCCATGACCGGTGCCATCATGTTGGCGTTTTTCGGATTGGTTATCTGCTCATAGGTGAATTGAACATCATAGGCTGTTACGGGGTCGCCCGTATGGAAGCGCGCATTTTTCCGCATTCTGACTTGAATCGATTTATTATCGGGTAGCACTATCATCGATTCAGACAGGGAATTTTTCAGTACGCGATCACCGGTAATCGGATCGGTAGCGAGTATGGATTCATGCATCACAACAACGACAGGAATATCAATCCCGCCTTTCATCTCCATAATATTCACGGTCGCCGGTTCATACGCCAAGGCCACCCGCACCTCATCCTTTGGATAAGCTATCAGAGAACCTGCTGACAGGATCAAACTTGTGACTACTGCAACAAATAACACCATCCGTTTTTTCATCTTGCTCTCTCCTTTTGATGATTGAAATGTATTGTTACTTTGCGACTTCAAACGGCCACCAACACTAACACAAGCATGTACCATAAATACCCAGAAATCGGGGCTTGTCTTTTCCTCCTCTTAAAATTCTAGTGTTCAATATTATCAAGATAAGTGATATTCAGAAATTCTCTGCAATCTGGATTAGTCAATTCCTCTTTGAAGGGGGATGTTGCCGTATTCAACTCCTACTTTTTGAGTTTCAGCTCCGGCATCTCCGCTTCTCTATCCCAGGTCTGATCCGTAACACCCTGCTTCTTCATAGCAGTCTTTTTTACTCTGAGTGTTTTCGTACGGGGGATATCGTCGACCACGTCCACAAAGCGTGGAACCATAAAATAGGGCATGACGTTGGCACAATGCTGCATCAGGTCTTTCAGGTTCAGGGTGAGGCCGTCTTTGGGCTTGACCCAGATCATGACCTCATCTTCAGCCAGTTCCGAGGGGACACCAAACGCTGCACAAACTTCCACGTCATCGTATTTCTCCACCATATTTTCCACTTCCCACGAGGATATATTTTCACCCCGGCGCCGCATGGAATCGGTTTTTCGATCCACAAAATAGAGGTAACCCTCGTTATCCGCGTAGAAAAGATCGCCGGTCCGAATCCATCCCCCTTTGACCTTTTTGCTGGAAGCCGCCTCATTTTTGTAATACTCGACCTTACTGGCCGGCTGATTTTTATTCTTTGTGATCAACTCACCATATTCTCCCTGAGCGACGTCATTCTCATCGTTGTCAACCAGCCTCCACTCGATCTCGGGAGCAGGCTTACCCACCGATCCAACCGGCCCATCTCCTCGATTGGTGATGGCCAGTCCACCGCCGTCCACCGCTCCATAGCCTTCATAAATTTTGACGCCAAACCGTTTCTCAAAAGGTTCCCAGAGATTGGCGGGGCAGGCTGCCGAATTGACGATTTTTACGGGATTGTTGGTATCGTCGTCTTTTTGCGGCTGTTTTATCAGGATCGGGATCATGGCACCCAGACCATTGAAGCTGGTTGCCTTGTAAAATCTGATACGATCCCAGAATCCGGAAGCGGTGAACTTGACGTCCAGGCCGAACGGACGCCCGCCTGCCATAGCAAAGCCAGCGGTCAGCATCAGGGCATTGGCATGGAAAAGGGGCAGGCAGGTATAGAGTATATCATCGGGTGCAAACATCGTATCCGCGCCCATCTTCCACCACAAGGCTATACCGGGTTGCTGCCGTCCGACGACTCCTTTGGGGAGACCGGTCGTACCGGATGTATACAACAACTGTGATATATCACCCTCTTTAACCGTATGGGCCGGTTTTTCTGACGGTGCCGCGAACAGTTCTTTGATGTCGATGGTATTGTCAGGCAGGGGCTGGTCTGTAGTCCGGCGTACGAAAATCCTTTTGATTGTCGTCACCGGACTGTCAAATTCTGCGATTTTTGGATAAAGCGTATCATCAATTGCCAGGTATTTTACATCTGAATTCTCCAGAATAAATCGAAGCCCATCGCCCATGAGGGACACGTTGATCGGCACACTATAGAGTCCGGCCCGAGGCACTCCATAAAACAGGTATAAAAACTCCGGACAATTCTCCATGAAAATAGCGATGCCGTCCCCCGCTTCAACGCCGTGTGCCAGAAGTCCGTTGGCAAAACGACAGGTCGCCTGGTCATAACCGGCAAAGCTGATCCGCTCTTCACCGAACATGATATAGGGCTTATCCCCGAGGGCCTGTCCCTGGTATTCAATCAGATCAGAGAAATAGGATATCTGGGACTCTTCCATCTTGACACACTCCTTTTATTGATGTTGGAATTTCCAAAAACTTCTTCTTCATGTCATTCCGGGTCAGGCCCGGAATGACGAATAATACCCCTCAGTTCACTGCGGGGCTGTGGCATCAAATCGTGCGCGTGATCTCATTGGCAGCCAGGATTGCTTCCTGTATCTCTTCTATCCCGCTGCAATCACCAATTTTATGGACTTCCGAAACCTTACCCTGCAGCGCTTCATAGAGCTGATCATTGGGTGTTCTTTCTCTGGAGACAATCAGGGTATCATAGGGGATTGTCCGCTGTGTCCCCTCGTTGTTTACAGTTTTGATCTCATTGTTGGAAATGTCCTCAACATTTATGCCGTAGAGAACCTCCGGATTGCTTAACCTTTCGCCTTCAGGAGTTACCCTGGGGACTCTGATGTCAGTCAGCTGTCTCAGGATGAACCATTTTCTGCTTTGCGGATAGTATTTAGCCAGTGTCTCCACACCCCCGCGGCCCATCAACACCACATCCTTACCGGCTTTAGCCAGAGAGATAGCAAAATCAGCTGCAACCAGTCCCCAGATAACGACCTTCTGCCCGATCTCATCTTGCCGTTCCAGTGCTTCGATATGATGCATCACACCCGGTTCGTCTTGTGCTTCTGCCGGTATCTGCATGGTTGAACCGGTGGTGAGAAGAACGACATCCGGGTTCAGTGCTTCCACTTCGGCGATCCCACCCTCTTGATCCATTTTGACATCTATATCCCGTTTCTCCATTTGTGTGGAAAGATACTCAACCAGATTTCCAAATTCAGTCGTCATGGGTGTCTTGGCGAGTGAGGCGACCATACCACCGAGTCTGGACGACTTTTCCATCAGGGTTACCTGGTGGCCTCGCAACGAGGCGATTCTGGCAGATTCCATCCCCGCGACACCTCCGCCGAGGACCAGAACTTTCTTAACGGTTTCCGCCTGGGTTAAGGGGATATGCTCACGATGGATTTCATAATTAATCGGACAGGGACCGCAGGCCATGTTGCAGGCCATACACTTTCGAATCTCGTCGGTTTTTCCAGCCAGATACTTGTTCGGTGTCTCCGGATCGGCGGTCAGTTGCCTGCCCATATAAATCAGATCGGCTTTGCCATCTTCCAGGAACTGATTGGCCATGTCGATATCAAGGATCCTGCCAACACCGATCACGGGGAGTTTGGTCGCTTTCTTGACCTCTGCGGTCATATCCATAAAACAACCATGTTCATAATACATTGGAATCAGGATACCTTGCTGAGAACGGGTAATATCACCCTGGGTCACGTCAAAGCAATCAATCCCGGCTTTTTCCAGGGCGGGAACCACATGTTCGATGGTATCCTGGAGGGTAATGCCTTTCTCGCCGACCAGCTGATCGCTGTCGATTCTGGCCAGGATCGGAAAATCGTCCCCAACCGCTTTTCTAATGCCTTGAATGATCTCGGTGGAGAGACGGAGCCTGTTTTCCCAGCTGCCGCCATATTGGTCCGTACGTCGGTTATAATAAGGTGAGATAAAAGAGCAGTTCAATGTGGCACCGCCATGGGCACAGTGAAGTTCTACGCAGTCAGCGCCTGCCTTTTTGGCCCTGAGGGCAGCATCAGCGAACGACTGTTTAACGGCCTCGATCTCCTCAATGGTCACTTCAAGTATAGGGAATTCAAAATTGAACAATATTTTCAAAAAGTCATCGGTTTCCGTTTCCGCATCTGGATAAGGGGGGAGCGATGGACCTTTGCCACTCAGGGGACCACCCAGGCCTTCCAGTTGAACTCCGAATTTCGCGCCATGGGCATGAACGGCGTCGGCTATGCGGGTAAACCCCTGGATAAATTTATCATCATATAAACCGACCCGGGTCAACCCCAGCATCTTCAGAATATTATAATCGGGTTCCGGGCCGGCTACGACAGCCCCGGTCATAACCAGTCCGGCACCGCCTTTGGCCCTGTCTTCAAACCAGCGAACTGTCTGATCGTTCGTGGAACAGTCTTCTTCTGCAGGCATGTTCAGAAAAGGCGGGAATCCCAACCTGTTCTTCAATACCATGCCGTTAATTTCGAATGGTTCAAATATCTTTTTAGTCATCTCGTTCTCCCTTCGGTGTTAAATATCTGAGTTTTGTTGTGTCTTTGATATGCTGCCGTCATGCCGGACTTGATCCGGTATTCAGAACCGTTTCCGGACATTGTTCCGAGTGCAGTCGAAAAAATGGAATTCCTGGATCCCGTGTCAAGCACGGGATGACTGACTATATGATCTTGATAATTATATTTTTTCCAGCATATGAATCGCCATCGCAGCCTCACCCTTGCCGATTGTTCCACCGCCGTTTTCAGCCATGGCAATTTTTGGGTCTTTGACCTGTCGACCACCGGCTTCGCCGATGAGTTGGACTCTCAGCTCGTTTATTTGAGCAAGTCCGGAAGCACCTATGGGATGGCCTCGTGAAATCAAACCACCACTGGGATTGACGGGGATTTTTCCATCCAGGGCGGTTGCACCGCTTTCAGCAAAAATACCACCTTCACCGATGGGGCAGAATCCCATCTGCTCAGTCTGGTAAAGCTCGCCAAAGGCAGTGGCATCATGCAGCTCAACCACACCGATATCTTCAGGACCAATACCGGCGGTTTCGTAAGCGGTCCGGGAAGCCCGTCCACAGATATCGTTTTCACCAACCCAGGAGCCGGATTTAAGAACGGAGGCACGAATGCGAACCGCCCTTTTTGTGGGGTGTTTTTTCAGGAATTTTTCGGAACAGATAATGGCAGCTGCAGCACCATCTCCAATCGGAGCGCACATAGCTCTGGTGAGGGGAAAAGCCACTTCATAGTCATTCATCACCTGTTCGACTGTCTGTGGGAAGGTATACTGTGCCAGCGGATTGTGGACCGAATTGTTATGGGCCTTTGCAGCAATAATCGCCAATTGCTTCTGGGTTGTCCCGTAAGCCTCCATATGCCCCCTTGAACCGGCCGCATAAAAGTCCATGAATACAGAGTGTGGCTTCCCTGCCTTCTTGGGCTCAATACCTTTTTTTTCGTCTTCCGCTCTCTTCTTAGCCGCCTCTTGCTTCATTTTTTCCATGAATTTCAGTGTCATCTCGACATCTGTTCCGGAGATAAAGCCGTCCATGGACCGTTTTTTGGTCTTTCCGTCAGGATCTGGTGGTGGGGGTGGGTAGTACATTTTCTCGATACCAATTGCCAGGCAGCAATCATAAACGCCGGCCTTAACAGCCATCCAGGCTGAATGCAGGGCTGTACTTCCACTGGCACAAGCGTTCTCCACATTGACAATCGGAATTCTGTCCAGGCTGTTGGCAGAAAGGGCTACCTGACCGCGAATGCCGTGTTGAAAATCTGAAATTCCCCATCCCGTATTGGAAAACCAGGCCGCTTCAAGTTCACCCATACTCAAGTCGCAGTCAGCCAACACCGCTTTCAACGCTTCACCAGTCAAGGCTTTGACCCCTTTATCGATATGCTTGCCGAACTTGATCATACCGGTCGCGTAGACATATACGTCATCACTCATTTTTTACTCCGTTAGATATAAAATCAATTTGACAGTCATCCCAAAATTGAGTCAGGGATTTCAATATTCAGTAATTCTATTTCAGACTTTTATGCTAGAGAAATTCAGCTGCTGCCAGTCCCAATGTTTCGTTGACACCATCCTCAATCATCCCGGCACGGGCATCCCGGAATATTTTTTCCACGGGGTATTCTTTGGTCAGGCCGTTTCCACCGAAAATCTGGACGGCTTTGCTGGCTACCCAGGTGGCTGTTTCGGTTGCAAGACATTTCGCAGCAACTGCATGTGCGCCTGATGGTGGCTGTCCCAGTGCGTTTTGAGCAGCGTTATATAGTGCCATACGCCTGGAATTTGCCCTGACGGCTTCGACCCGGGTGAACATTTTGAAAAGATCCAGTTTAATATTCTTATGCTCAATAATTGGGACTCCCCCCTGGACACGCTGTTGTGCATAGTTAAATGCTTCGTCATAGGCAGCCTTGGCCAGACCGGCGAATATTTGAGCCATACCGCCATTAGCACCAGCCAGAATTGTCTCGCCCATGTTCATATCTACCATCGTGCTGGGTTCAAGCACCATGTATTGTTTTGGGATACGGGCATCTTCAAAAATGATGGAACCCTGGTTCAATGGGCGTTGCCCTATTTTATTCAGTGGAGCGCCTTTTGAGATCCCGGGCAGATCCAGAGGAATGAGCGCCAGTCCTGTTCCTCCCATGCCTTTGTCGGGATCAAGTCCCACATGCAGAACCGCATGAGTGGCCAAAGTGCCGTTTGAAACCCAGGCCGCTTTTTCACCGTTGACGATATATTCGTCTCCCTTTAAAACGCCCGTGACTGAAGGTCCGCATTCGGGGGCCTCTCCACCCAGGGACCAGTCACTGCCGTGTTCTGGTTCGGTGATTGCCCAACAGCCGACTACTTCCCCTTTTTTATCTTCCACGTAGTCACGAACCATCTGCTCCATTTCCGGGATAAATGGCGCAAAAAGTGCGGCGAATCCGAAAGGCATTCCCGAGGCACCAAAACTGACGGTCAGACCGACATCACCATAACCCAGTTCTTCTGAAATCAGGTATGAAGCCATTGGATCCAGTGTTCCGGCGGTTCCGCCATATTCCGGGGGAATTGAATTCAAATGAAGCTCCAAATCACGAAATCCTTTATACGCATCCCAAAGAGGCGATCCCTGAGCGATCACATCTGCCGGATCCGCCATCTGATCCAGTTCAATCCCCACCGGCCGCATCACGTCCTTGGCAAATTTCCGCACTTCTTTTTGAATTGCGAGGGTTTCAGCGCTGAGATTCATATCTATATCTCTATATGCCATATCAGTTCTCCTGATTATTAATTGTTCGGTCCAAACAGGTTGCTTCGGAAAAACAACCTCTAGAAATAAATTATTTAACCTCTCATCTCTTACCGTCGCCTTAACTATTCCCCACATCCCCTCGGTGGGGCGCAAGCTGAATAGTAAAAAAAACATGTCTATTTTAACTAAGTAAACGGTTACTTAGTATCGAGCGTAAATATTTTCTCAATTCAATCCGGTTGTCAAGACTTTTTTTATGAAAAGCGGTCTTTTTCCTGGGAGTGTGAAATTCCAAGTTTTTTACGATTTGACGGCCCAAAAGTATCTTTCAACTAGGGGCCGTCAGTGGTCAATAAATATCTTCCTTTCAGGCAATCGGATGACCGATTTTATGTGGATGGCAGGAAAGACAGCATTTTCTCTATAAAAGACAATTCATAAGCAGTTTCAGGATCATCACGAACCTGCTGGTCCAGGGCATGGGCGTCATCGCCCACCAGAATTCGCCATTTCTCATCGCGAACTCCGTCCAGAATAATGGTTGCGGCTTGCGCTGCGCTGAGCGGGGCATTGTTGGTAAAATTGTCATTGTTCAGCTCAATCATTGCCCTGAGCTCATCATCGCTGATATTCTCAGTCGAGATTTGTTGTTTTTCAAGCCATTGCCGGAAAGGCATCAAATCTTCAGCCGTCATGTCGGCGGGTTTGGGTGCGCCCAGTATTTTGTTTGTATTGGCTATAATCTCGGTCCCGATATGCCCTGGCATCACGACTGACACTTTTACATGGGGTGCGTTCATGCGCAGGTCTACCAATAGTGCTTCGGAAAATCCCTTGACGGCAAATTTGGCCGTGCAATAAGCGGTATGGGCAGTGTGCGGTCCAAGGCAGGCCCAGAATCCGTTGACGCTGCTGGTGTTGATCAGATGACCTTCACTGCTGGCAACCAGAAGTGGCATAAAGGCCCGCGCGCAGTAATAGACGCCAAACCAGTCGACTCCGAATGTTCGTTCCCACTCATCACGGTCACTCAGCAGAAAACTGGGGCCTCCACCGATACCGGCGTTATTGAAAAGCAGATTGATATGTTCGGTTTGATGCTGTTGCTTGACCGCTTCGCAAAATGCGATGACCTGGGTCTCGTCAGACACATCGCACGTGTGCGCAGTGATAAGTGTCCCTGCGGGTGCGATGTCGTTACAGATCTGTATTGTTGTGTTCAGGTTCTCGGTCAGCACATCACAAATAGCCACATGACACCCTTCGGCAGCAAGCTGGCTGGCAAGGTTTCTGCCTATGCCGGTTCCGGCTCCCGTGATAACCGCAATTTTCTCTTTAAAATTTTTCATAGATTTTTTATTGGTGTTAAGACTGACGGTTACATTTTCTTCCCTTCACCCCTGATACGGGGATCGAGTGCGTCTCTCAGGCCAACTACCAGTCTCATTTCGATCTTCATCAATTCTATAATTGTTGTCTGCGACCTCGCCTATTCCCTCTTTGAAAAGGCATTCACAGCCGACAACAGTCAGGATAACCCCTCAGTTTCAGTCTCTGAATTAATTAAGTGTTTTTCCCTTTTCTCATCGGCGAATTCCTATCTGAACTCGGAAATCTCTGTCAAGTTCATATTTTTGTGAATCTCATATATTGCTGTAAATATGTTAACTATTCAGTATGTCTCTCCGCTGAGGGGATCATGATTCAAAACTCGCATGAATCCATCCATGGAGCCAAGTGTTTCGTCAGAAACACGTTGACGAAAACGTCCTGTTTTGCATCGTTTTGTATCATGATCCCCTCGGTTCCGGAAGCATGGCGAATAGTTACTAAATAGGCACAAAAAAAATTGAAAATCCTGTAAACGTATACAATATATCATATACGTTTAAAAACAAATATTACTGCATTAATTTAGTGGATTATCGACAAAGTGAAAAAAAATCAGTTGACGTTTATTGGTATTCGGCATTAGGTTTGGATTGCTTTTGTAAGGCTTTATCAACCTTTTTTACAGGGGGAATCTCTGAACAAATTGAGATTTCGGGAATGCTGATAAAGATATTAAATAACGGCAAAATCAGATTATGGGGTATTTGACAAGAGATGAGGCAATTAAGCTGTTAAGTCCTTTACGAGGACCCGGCAGTTTTTGAAGCTGTGATATTCGGACTTCCTGATGAGAGTTTGGGAGAAATCCTGGGAGTGAAAGCACTAACGCCCCTTTAAATGGATAATTGGCCTGAAAGTAGTTGATTTGACCACAACCTATTTTGGAGTTCACACAGAGAATGGCACTATTAGATCTACTGGGAGAAAAAAGGCTGAGGACAAGAGAAATCTTTATATTTTTAGTTATCTTGACAGTTGCTGCAGCCTTTGGACTTCAAGTTTGGCGAACCCTGTATAACAATTTTGCAGTTGAAATAGTCGGATTAAATGGACTCCAGAATGGAGTTGTGCAGTCGATCCGGGAAATACCTGGATTTCTGGCATTGCTGGTGATTTACCTTCTGTTGATCATTAAAGAGCATCGTCTGGCGGCCCTGTCGGTTTTGATAATGGGCCTGGGTGTTTGCCTGACCGGACTCTTACCCCGTTTTTATGGTTTGATCTTTACAACCTTAATGATGTCTTTTGGATTTCACTATTTTGAAACCTTGAACCAGTCATTAACCCTGCAACATTTCGACACCCGAACCTCTCCCCTCGTCTTCGGCAGGCTTCGTTCCCTTGGTGCGGCCAGTAATATCCTTGTCGGCGGTCTGGTGTTCGGGCTGACGATGGTTCTCTCATTTCAGAGTATCTACCTTCTTTTCGGATTGTTGGTTGCCCTGTTTGCTCTGTACTGTTTTAAGATGGATCCGGTCGACAAAAATCTGATTCCTCAGCGAAAAGGGATCGTCATCAGAAAGGAGTATTGGCTTTACTATACGTTAACGTGCCTGGCTGGTGCCAGAAGGCAGGTATTTGTGGCCTTTGCTGTCTTTCTGCTGGTTAAGAATTTTGAACTATCTGTTCGTATTATCACTGTCCTGTTTGTGGTAAATAATGTGGTTAATTATTTCCTCAGTCCCATCATCGGCAGAGCCATCAACAGGTTTGGCGAACGAAAATTACTTTCCCTCGAATACTTCAGTTTGATATTTATCTTTTTAACCTACGCGTTTACGAACAGTGCCCTGGTTGCCGCGATCATGTATATCCTGGATCATATCTTTTTCAATTTCGGAATTGCGATTCGGACCTACTTTCAGAAAATCGGCAGAAAAGAGGATATTGCACCATCGATGGCTGTCGGTTTTACCATCAATCACATTGCGGCCGTTGTTATTCCGACCATTGGAGGATGGCTGTGGCTGCTGGATCATAAAATTCCATTTATTGCCGGTGCCGTTTTAAGTTTGGTATCACTGGTGTTTACGCAGTTTATCAAAGTAAAGGCGACACGACCATGAATTATGCAAGATACACAAAAAGGTAGATTTCTCACTTTTCGACCGGGAAAAGAATCTTATGGTCATCAAATCCAATATGTGACTGAGATAATGTTCATGCAAGAGAGGACAACGGTTCCTGATCTGCCTGAATTGATCATTGGGGTGGCGAATCTTTGAAGATATGTGATATTCGTTATTGATATTAGAAGGGGATTTCAATTAGAATCGAGAGAGATTGAAGAAGAATTGGGACAGGCGCAACAAGTCCGTTAAATTATTATCTTAGGGATCGTTCATATATAACTTCACATAATCTGTTTGCAAAAGTCCCCAAAGCACTGGACATTTTGCAAACAGACTGTGAACTAATTTATGAGCCGACCCTTACTTATTGAATTACAAAGAGCAAACCAATGAGAAATAAATATCATTTTTTTTTGCTGACCGTGTTTTTGTTAATGGGATTGGCCAGTCAAGGGGCTGTTGCCAAAACCAAACCGGCAGCGAAAAAAGGGGTGATGGATTTGCAAGCCTGGGATTTGAAGGTGGACGGGACCGTCAATCTGGATGGGGAGTGGGAATTTTATTGGGATCATCTGCTGTCTCCTGACGATTTCAGGCAGGGTCTGGGTGATCTTAATCCGGCGTATATTTCGGTGCCGGGGTATTGGGACAAGTTTGAAGTTGATGGTAAACCACTAGGAGGGATCGGAGTGGCCACTTTTCGACTACGTCTAAAGAACCTGGAACCGGGTCAACTTCTGTCGCTGGATATTCCCTTGATGCACACGGCCTATACCTTGTGGTGCAATGGCCGGATTATTTCTCAAAATGGGGTGGTTGGGCGATCGCCTCAGGATTCGATTCCTCAATACCTGCCGAAAACACCCGGTTTTGTTTCCGGCGAAAGTGAGTTGGAACTGGTACTGCAGGTTTCCAATTTTTCCCATAATAATGGCGGAATCTGGCAAACCCTGAAGCTGGGTACCAACCAGACAATTGGTGGTATCGGCCAGTTGCGAACCGCGTTTGACCTGTTCCTGCTGGGTGCTATCTTCATCATGAGCATCTATCATTTTGGACTGTTTGCGTTGCGCCGCAAAGAGGGGTCGCCCATGTTCTTCGGATTGTTCTGTTTGTTGATCTCTTTCCGATTGAGCATCCATGGATCTACTATTCTTTCGGTTATGTTTCCCGATCTGTCCTGGGAGCTATTGGCAAAACTGGATTATATGGTTCTCTATTTCGGTTTGCTGTTTTTTAGTGCCTTTATCCATTCTCTGTACCCCCAGGAGTTTTCTCGGAAGATTCTAAACCTGATCGTGCTGCTTGCCGCGGGTTTTGTCCTGTTTACCACAGTGGTTCCCGCACGTATTTTTACTGCCTCCCTGGTCTATTTTCAGGCAATCATGGGGCTGAGTTGCCTTTACTACCTGTACGTGATGATCAGAGCCAGTTTCCGCAAGCGAGAGGGAGCGATCGTAGTTCTCGGGGGTTGTGTCGTCCTGATTGCGTCCATGGTGAACGACGTACTCTATAACCATGAGATTATCCATACAGCCGATTTAGTAGGGGCCGGACTCTTTGTCATGATATTCTCCCAGTCTTTTGTCCTCTCAATGCGGTTTTCCAAAGCATTTTTTACGGTTGAAGAGTTGTCCGCCAATCTGGAGGAGCAGGTCAAAGATCGCACAGCTGCTATCAAGGATTTGTTGGACAACACAGGACAGGGTTTCTTTTCGTTTACGTCCGACTACACCATTCAACGGTATACCTCCCGAGCAGTCCAGGAGTTCTTTGGTAAACCCATCAAAAATGAACATGCATTGAAGATGTTGTTTCCGGAAAATTTAAAGGAACGACAGGAAATAATGGACCTAATTTTCGAACAGAATGGCAATCTGCATTTGTTTGAAGAGTTGTTGCCCTCGGAGATGGCAAATGATGGCAATGTTTATCAAATAGATTATCACTGGATTCCGGCACAAAATCGCTTGACCGGTCGAATTATGATTGTGCTGACGGATATTACCACTCAGCGGGGTCTCGAACATAAGTTAAAGGAAGACGAAGAACGAAACCAGATGATCGTGAAAATCGCCGTTGACCGGCATGGTTTTCTCGACTTCCTGAACGCAATTAAGCGCTGTATTACCGAAGCCAGGCGAAATCTTGCTATGCCTTTATCTGACATTCAACCCGATATTCTATTTCGCCAATACCATACCGTAAAAGGGGGATTGGCAAGTTACATGTTTAAAGAGGGCGCAGAAAAAGCTCATTTCATTGAATCACAAATGGAGCCGGTACGGAGTGGGAAGGAGCAGTTAAGTGTCGAACTGGTGGGGGTGATTAAGGCGGAGACAGAAGAGCTGGAGATCCTTCTGCAAAAAACACTGCAGGGACTTGAACACGTGTTGCCTAAAGAGCTGCTGAGTACCGGCAATCAAGACTTCTTTCGCATCGCAGAAAAGAAAATTCAGGCTCTCGAAGCGGCGTTGTCCCATTCACCAACGGTGGATCCAACCATAAGAGAAGCTGTGCTTGATCTTCGTAAACAGCCTGTCCGCAATATTATGAAAAAGTTTGCGGAAGATGCGACGGAGCTTGGTAAGCAATTAAATAAGCCGCTCAAAGTAAAATTGAAAGGTGAAAAAACCGAAATTATTCACGCTCCGTTTAAACCCTTTTTTGCGTCCCTGATTCATCTCATTCGTAATGCGGTTGATCACGGAATTGAAACCGCTGATATGCGAATGATGCAAGGTAAACCGGAAACAGGTGAGTTGGTAATTGAGGTCCACGTCGAAGGCAACGATTTTATCATTGCGATTTCCGATGATGGGGGTGGCATCAATGATTCTATGGTCAAATCCAAGGCTGTGGAAAAGGGTCTGATCACCTCGGAACAGGCTGAAACGATATCTGAGCAAGAGGCCGCACAATTAATCTTCAAACCAGGCTTTTCCACGAATGAAACCGTTTCGGATCTGTCTGGTCGAGGTGTTGGAATGGATGCAGTTGCAAGCGAAGTTGCTGACCTGGATGGAAGAATCGATATCAACAGCCGGATCGATCAGGGAACGTGCTTTACCATCACCTTGCCAATGCCATCACAACTGTAAAACGATCCCTTAGAGGGTTCTGGCCTCTTAACGCCTGTTGCGATCTAAATAAAAACCTGCGATTGGTTGATAAATGCAGTCCCATCAAAAAAGGCTTACATTTCACTTATTAGGTGATCTATGCTAGAATTATCACTGACTTTGCTGATTACCGACTTCAACTAAATTTGGTTAACCAGGAAAAAAATTTGCCTATCTATTATGCTTAGAAAATTTTTCACAGGCAGGCTGACAATCGGTAGTATTCTGTTGATTAATACGGTTGGTATCAGTGTTTTTTTGCTGCTCCTGATCGGTTATCTCTGGATATCTCAGGAAAGAGATCGTTTTCTTGACGAGGTAAAAACACTGAAATATGAATATATCACTTCTCAAAAGCTGTTGATGAAGACAGAAGTGGAACGCGCCATCAGATATATCCGATTTCATAAAGATCAGAACGACGCCCGTTTGAAAGCGTCGTTAAAGAACAGGGTATATGAAGCGCACAGCATCGCCTACAGTATTTGGAAAGCCAATCAGGGGCATAAACCGGATGCAGAGATTATCAATATGATCCGTGATGCGCTAAAAGATATTCGCTTTAATGAGGGACGCGGTTATTATTTTGCAGGCCGGTCTGATGGAACTGTTGTGATGTTTCCCGATCGATCGGGAGAGGAAGGAAAAAATTATTTTGATTTCAGAGACACCGAAGGAAAATACGTCTTCAGAGAGATCTTCCGAATCGTGACTGAAAAGAAGGAAGGGTATCTAACCTATACGATGACTAAGCGAAAAAAAGTGGGGGAGGCCTACCCCAAAATGGTTTTTGTAAAGCACTTTGAACCCTATAATTGGTATATTGGCACAGGTGAATATCTGGATGATTTTGAAGCGACCGTTAAAAAGGATGTCCTGAAATTACTCAAAAGGGTCATATATGGCAGAGGTGGTTACATTTTCGCCGGGCAGTGGGATGGGGTTTCTCTTTCAGGCCCGGCCTCAGGAAGAAACATGATCAATGTCACCGATGTCAATGGCCTGAAAATAGTGCAGGAGCTGATAAGGGTAGCAAAAGAGGGTGGGGGATATGTGACCTATGTCATGCCAAAACTGGATGGGGAAAAACATGCGCCGAAACTCAGTTATGCTGAAGGGTTTTACAAATGGAAATGGTATATCGGTGCAGGCGTTTATGTTGATGAAATCGATGAAGTCATAGCTGAAAAAAGGAGAATCCTGGAAAGGCAGATTCGGAATAAAATATTTAGCTTTGTTGGTATTTTAATATCATGTCTGATCATCATATCACTAATCGTTAGATTTTTCTCCAGGCGGATACGTCGTAATATTCAGTCGTTGACGGATTTTTTTAAAACATCATCCACAAAGTTTATTCCGATTGACATTAAGCAGCTTAATTTTCCTGAGTTTTCTATGCTGGCTGAGTCAGCCAATAGAATGATCACTGAAAAAAACAAAGCGAGTGAAGCGCTTAAAGAGAGCGAGGAACAGCTGCAGGTCATACTGAAATCTGTCAAAATCGGTATTGTGATAATTGATCCGGAAGATTTTAAGATTGTTAATCTTAATCCACATGCAGCAAAGATGATCAATCTGTCCGAGAAGGAGATTATTGGCCAAAGATGCAACCAATTTATCTGCCCTCATCATGTTGATCAATGTCCCGCTGGATTGCCAGGATTAAAAGGCAGTTATTCCGACCTATATGTGACCAATGCAGCAGGGGAGGAGATCCCGATTATTAAATCCTTTGCTAAAATCAATTTCAACGGAAAGGAGCACTATCTGGAAAGCTTTATTGATATTACAGAAGCAAAGACCAGAGAAAAAGAGATCCAGGATCTTCGAATATACCTGCAGAGTATTATCGATTCAATGCCTTCGGCCATTATTGGTGTTGATGCAAATGGTTACGTTTCCCGGTATAATGTCGAAGCCGAATCCATGATTGGTGTATTACCCAGCAACGATCCGGGTATGCACTGGAGAGACATGATTTCAACAATCCCGGTTGATATAAATGCCATTGAGGCAGCCATATCCGGAAAAAACTCTTACAGGTCAGAAAATATAAAACTCTTGAACAGCGACGAGTTGAAATATTTGGATATTTCAGTATATCCCCTGATCACCGGCGTGAAAGGTGGCGCGGTGATCCGGATTGATGACGTCACAGAAAGGGTAAAACTTTCTGAAGTGCTGATTCAAACAGAGAAAATGATGTCTGTGGGTGGACTTGCAGCCGGCATGGCACATGAAATCAATAATCCCCTGGCGGCTATTATCCAAAGTGTTCAGATTCTGGAACAAAGACTTAAGGTAGACTCATCCACATTGAGGGATATTGTGAACGAATCGGGCATCACTGTGGAAAAGATCCATTTCCAATTAGAAAAACGAAAAATCTATGCCATGATCGCTGCCATTAAGGAGTCCGGATTTCGGGCGGCTAAAATCGTGAGCAACATGCTATCGTTCAGCAAAAAAAAGTGACTATGACGTCAGTGTTCATAATATTGCGGATTTGATGGATAAGACCATTGATCTCGCTACCAATGATTATGACCTGAAAAAACACTTCGATTTTAAAAAGATATTGATTCAACGACATTACCACGAGCCTACCCCTGAATTTCTCTGTGAGGCAGGTCAAATTCAGCAGGTATTTCTCAATATTCTGAAGAATGGAGCCCATGCCATGCTGGAAACGGCAGATGTCAGAAAACCTCAGTTTGATCTTCATATAAAGTCGGATCAACATTCGGTCTATATTGAAATAGCGGACAACGGGCCAGGCATGGATGACGATTTAAAAAGACGGATATTTGAACCGTTTTTCACTACGAAAAAAGGAAACCTTGGCACAGGTCTGGGATTATCTGTATCTTACTTCATCGTCACTGAAAACCTGGGAGGGATGATCAGTGTCGATTCTACTCCTGGTAAAGGATCTCAATTCACTATCCGTTTTCCCATAAAGACCCCTTGATGAAATGCGGCTGGGTCACGGTCGATAAATTAATAACTATTTTTTGGCAACGTATTCAGTTGACTATGGCCTTAGCAGGTCGACAGAGGATCCCATCCGATTGTGATGGTCTTTTTTATGCATTTTCTGATCAAGGGCGATTGCTCTTATACAGTTGAACGATCTTTGTTCAGAGCCTTATCCCAATTAACTTTAATATATGATCAGAATGATGGCTTTTAAGAAACGTGGATTCAGGTTGTTGCTCATGGCTGCTCTTCTGTTTGGATTATCTGGTTGCAGCGTTTTTGAAGATTGCCCCGATAGAAGACGAAAACTGCCCTGAAGATCTAAAACAACAGGCGGTCCGCCTGTTATCAGCTCAGTTAACCAAGTCTTGCCAACCTGATAAATCGAAAGTTTGGCTGTTGAAGACCACGTGCAGCCAAACTGGCTTTTCCTTCCACCAGGCCCGTTTGCTTCCATTTCCTTAGACCATCCACACCCATGGGGCTCTTAACACACCTTTTTGAAACAGCGTCTGGACGGCTGAACTTATCAGTTGCAAGAGTGTCACAATTTATTTAGAAATAATTTGTCATCGAGCGGTGTATTACTCTTAAGGGATGGATTAATATGCGCAGTGACCCGTTTTATTTCATCTTGAAACCAGCTATTAATTCTGTCTTTGAGTGACCACATAGGAGGTTAGTTTGAGGAACCGAAATATCAATCAGAACGATATCTTAAATCATGTCAAGACCATTTGTCTGGCACTTCTGAGCGGATTAATTTTATTTTCATCTGCAACTGCTGTTGCAGATGAAAAAGAGCTTTTTAAAGCGCTGAGCATAAACCAATTTGTAACGCCGATTGAAGCGCCTGACTTCTCATTGAAATCAACGGAAGGGAAAATCGTCAAGCTCAGTGATTTTAGAGGAAAGGTTGTTCTTCTAAATTTCTGGACTACCTGGTGACCGAAATGCAGAGCAGAGCGGCCAGCTTTGCAAGCCCTGCACGATAAATTCAAGCACAACGGTTTTTTGGTCCTTGGCGTTTCTGTTGACCGAGCGAATACAAAGAAAGTGGTCGACTATGTCAGACAGTTGAAGATAACCTTTCCCAACCTTCATGATACGACCTCTGAGACGGCCCAGATTTATCAAATCAGGGGTGTGCCGATGACATTTATTATCGATAACAAAGGTCGGGCACGTGGTGTGGCAGTGGGGCAGCGGTTGTGGATGGGCGAGGAGTCACAGGAGCTGGTACGGTTGCTTCTGGCGGAGTAACCCAAGGGAAATCTTCAGGAGGATAGGACAGATCAACTCATATATAGCTTCAACAAGACATTCACAGCGACCCAGGCAAAAACTGCTGGCGGTATCATCGCTTTGGCCCTGGCGACCCGATCTGAAATGACAGGTTCCAGGGCTTTGAATCCGCGATCTATTCCGAAATACAAACCTGTCAGTAGCAACCCCCCCTGAATGGCGGGTATCCATTGTGGATAAAATGGTTGAAAAGCCATATTGGCAGTCCCAAAAATATCCCACCCCAGGCCTAGTGGATCAGATAAAACACTCAGAATATAATTGTAGTTGACCAGCACCGAGGGTAAACTGAAGGCGATCCAGGCAAAGATTCCGACGGGAATCAGTGCATATGAAGATTGCAGGGCTATCTCCCGGGTTTCAACCTGGTCACCGCTGATTCGGTTGGACAAACCGGAGAATTTGATAAATATCCAGGGGACGATGACCAGGGCCGCGGTCCACAGGACGGCCACATAAACGATAAAATTGAGGACTTGCCCACTTTCTGTCACGTTCGCCGCATCCTTAATAAAACTCCAAGGTCCCAGCATTGTCACACTGAAAGCAATAGCCACCACCAGCATGATGATGATGTTGAACATTTCATCATATCCTTTCATCTTTTTGTCGGATCCAAAAGGTTGCACAAAAATGCCAATATTGTCTTTGGGACAGCTTTTCAGACATTCCATACAGAAGCCGCAATAATTGTTACGCTCCATCGTTCCAATATACTGGTTCCAGGTACAACCCCAGCCATCGGCGCTACCGACCAGACAGGACTTTTCCTTGTGCTTACGGCACACCTCGTAGTCCACTGCCCGGATTTCAGTTACGGATGCCATGGAATAATTTCCCAGGAATCCGCCCACCGGACAGAGGAATTGACAAAAAACCCGTCTACGAAAGAACAAGGCCAGGATCAAGGTGGCACCCAGAATTAACAGGAATAAAGATGCAGTTGCCACCGGTCGCGTGATCAGAATGATGCCGAACGATATCATGATCATGAAAATGATATTCTGCAACCACATGTTTTGCATTTTTTTCGGCCAGTCCCATTGGAGACCGAGATACTTATGATGGAGGCGTTTGAAAGGCTTTTCCAGGAAACGGACCCCGATCAAAGTCCGACGGCTGAGCCATTCTGCGGGGGCCGGCAACGGGCAGATCATACACCACAATCTTGCGCCCAGGGGAACAAAAAACGCTTTTAAAGCAAACCACCATAATATCCAGACAAAGATAATGGCGATATTCCGATTCCCAACCGGGCTGCCCCAGAGACTGCTGATAATAAACAGGTAGAATATGATGACATTGGGAAGCAGAACAAAGAAGTGGAAGCCGCGCATTTTAACTAATCGAT